>Ga0222664_1000004_pt1 | contig 362903 bp, 494 predicted proteins | sample AntAcemetagen604_FD_181147 | JGI IMG/M metagenome (GOLD analysis project Ga0222664, IMG submission 181147) | Saline water microbial communities from Ace Lake, Antarctica - #604 | ecosystem: Environmental > Aquatic > Non-marine Saline and Alkaline > Saline | place: Antarctica: Ace Lake... | reverse complement strand
CGATTGCTCGAACGGTAAAAGCAAGGCAGCTTTCCAAGTTGATGGAGTTGGGGTCACGTGGTGTGTTGTCTACTGGTTCAAGCGCCGCGCGGTGACATTCGAACCAAAACTCTGCCAGCTTCGCGATCTTGTCGATGTCGTGACCATAAAAGTCCCGAAGACACTGACGACCAACCTGCATGTATTCATCCGTCTCCACGTTACGGAGAACGAACGTATCCTTGCGATAACGCTTCGTGTGACAATGGTCACAATTGCGGTGGTCTGCTTCTCGATACTGGACAGGGCATTCTTTGCCGGGCTGGGTATCAACCATCACACCAGCTTCCTTATCATGCCGCAAACGCGCAACGAATTCCCAACCTTCAACCCGAACGATCTTACCAGCAACGAGGACTTCGTAAACCTTATGGCCTTGTCCCGGCTTGTTTTCGTCCTCGAAAAATTCGTAACCAACGGGATCGGCAATGATGGAGAACTCTTCGAAATCCAGACCCAGGCGCTTAATCTTGCGATTTAGCTTCTCGACCTTGTCCTTAAACGAATCCCAGTTGTTTTCGTGGATATTGTAGATTTCGTTGATTTCGTTCTCTACAGTCATTTCGATCTCCTTCTTCGTTGTCATGCTATATTATAGCATGAAATTGGAGATTGTCAACCTTATCGATTAACATATTCAGTGTGACGACGAACAAATTCTTCAACATCATCCTTATGAATTTCCATAGCGTGATAATTGTTGATACGGCCGAGGTGGTCAAAGCCCGTAAACCGAAGACCTTCACCGAGATTGGGATAGCCTTCAATCTCGCCATCGATATACCGGGATGCATACTGACACTGTTGACCGAGGCGAATTCGAGCAATATCACCGAAACTTACATAATCGTTACTCATGTTCGATCTCCTGTTGTTTACTTATGTCATAATTATAGCATTAAATTAGAGATTGTCAATCTTTCCATTATAATTATAAACTGTCTCACCAAACCAATCTAATTAAAACCAAATCCTGTTTTGTCGTATTATATGGGTCGATATCATTTTCTTTAAACCAGCTCGTAGGTATATCATTCCCATTTATATACCATGCCTTAGTTCCATCCGTATATTCAATCGCTGGTCCATCAATTCGATGCCGTTTTCCATTTATATACCATGCCTTAGTTCCATCCGTATATTCAATCGCTGGTCCATCAATTCGATGCCGTTTTCCATGCAAAAACCACTCATTTGACCCATCCGTATATTCAATCGCTGGTCCATCAATTCGATGCTGTTTTCCATTCAAATACCACTCATTTGACCCATCCGTATATTCAATCGCTGGTCCATCAATTCGATGCCGTTTTCCATGCAACAACCACTCATTTGACCCATCCGTATATTCAATCGCTGGACCATCAATTCGATGCTGTTTTCCATTCAAATACCACTCATTTGTCCCATCCGTATATTCAATCGCTGGTCCATCAATTCGATGCTGTTTTCCATTCAAATACCACTCATTTGTCCCATCCGTATATTCAATCGCTGGTCCGTCTGTTCTATGACGTAAGCCATGTAGATACCAATACTTGTCGCCATATGATTCGATTGCTGGTCCATCAATTCGATGCCGTTTTCCATGCAAAAACCACTCATTTGTCCCATCCGTATATTCAATCGCTGGTCCATCAATTCGATGCCGTTTTCCATGCAAAAACCAATACTTGGTTCCTTCTGGAACTATAAGAGCTGGGCCGTCATCTCTATGGAATTTATTCTTGTCAAAACAATCGAATTCAATTGCAGTTAAATGAAAAACACCCTCTTTCGTATAAATGCGATATGATCTGGTCATTCTGTCTCACCACAATTGTTTAATTAAATTAATTAATTGCCAAGCTTTGCCAATAGCATATCTTCAACGATATCGTTATCGTTAACAACTAAAACGGATCGAGAAGGATGTTTAAGTTTTGAAACCATGTCATTATCACCGCTTCGATCGGTGTGCTGTAAACTATGGACAATAACAGTTATATCAATTTGACATTCGCGTTTGTAATTAAATGACGCTTTAGATTTGATTTCATTAACAACACCATAATCTAATTCAGCACCGGAACCATAGCGAGAATTAATGAAAACAACTTTGTCATTTTCTTTGATAATTCTTCCACGCATATCAGCGGGGGGATCATTTTTTAGAGCTATTGCTGCTTCGTTTTTTAGATCACTATTCTTCCAAACTGTTGGTCCATTATAATCTAATAATAATTCCAATTGATAGGATGCATAATGATCGAAGAATTTAACCTTTGCAACGTTCTTCCTATCATCCCATCCGAGTTGGGCATCAAGCGTAAATGAATATTCTGGCCAGATTTCTCGATCAGTTGAAAATAAACCAGATCGCATTGACTTTCTGCACCCATGGTCAAGTATTTTCTTAATGAAGGCGATTGATCCTTCACGCTCACCGGCAATAAATCGGACATATATTTTCTTCTTCAAATCAACATCCGCAACGATTCGTTTAATCGTGTTAGATAAATCTTCACAGGGTTGATAATATGCCGATCCGTCTTTTCTGGGATAAACAAATTTTGATCCGGGATCTGCTGGCTTTAATAATTGTGTTCCTTCAAATTCTTCCATTATATTATCATCCTTCCAATTTCGCCATTAACATATCGTTTACTAAATCAGTATCGTCGATACAAATTATCATCGACGAATATGCTTTAATATTGGAAAGAAATGGCTTGTTATTTTTATCTGTTCTTACGCTTTCAATAATCACAATTATTTCATTTTTATCGCTATCAACATGGAAATCATTGATATCTATTTTAACCTTAATCTCTTTGATCACACCGTAATCCAATGAAGCGGCTTTGTTGAATCTCGAATTGATAAACATAACCTTATTACCAATTTCAATTGGTTTGCCTCTTACGTCAAACAATGGATTTTTAGCTAAAATTTCATCCACAGAGGATTTGGTATCAAATTCCTTATATACTGTTGGACCATCATAATTAACTAACCATTCAACTAATGGTGTGTTTATACCTTTGAGTAATTCTACTTTCTTTCCTTTCTTATCATCCCATGCGTAACGAACTGTTAATGAAAAGAAATATCTTGGCGATTTGATGTATGATTTTGAAACATTACGGTTATCATATTTAATTATATCTGAAATATAAACAATCGAACCCTGATATTTTCCTCGAAGGAATTTTAAGTAAATTCGTTTCCCGCCGCGGGCATAATTAACACCATAATTAATTCTTCGTACAACTTTGATTAATTTTTCCGAATCCGGGCAAAATGGTGTATCTTTATTTTTTCGTCTACGTGGATATATTACTAAATTACTGCAATCAATAACGGGTGCCATCAATGGTATTGTTGTAATGTCTTTTGACATAATTATCTCTTGTATACCGATAAGGCATCAACTGGTGGGTTATAAACCGCAGTAAACCGTCGAATTGATCCTTCAACGTCCCGGCCATCATTCCTTCGTACGACGTTGGCTCGGCAAGCATCGGGATCGTTTTCGAAATAGATTACGTTAAGAACATGCATGGGATAACGAATCGTTAGTTGATCAATACACATATCCAAAATGCGACTATCACATAAATTGATGTCAGTGATGACGATATTGCAATCGCAATTTGTTTTCGGAAGTTCTCCGGTTTCACGTATGTCGTCAATGACGATTGCGTCGTTCTCGATAGCCATTTTTGTTGCAAGAAACGTCTTACCTGATCCAGGAAGACCCGTAATTAAAGTAATTTTATACAAGGTTATGCTCCACAAGAAATAACCAAAGTTCATCGGCGGCTATTTTTTTAACAGCATATCTCGTGTAGTTGTCGTAATAATCATTGCTGGTACGTTCACTCACATCAACCTTCGACATTAGCTTCTTATACATCAAGAAACTGAGGTTTGGTACAATTTCGAGCAATGCCGAATCGAGATCAGAAAATTCGGGCTCAGGGTCAGCTGAAACGGGATAATGTCTTGACTCGTCATCGCCGCCATCATTCCAGCAACTACCGCCTTCTTGTCCACCAATACACCATTCAAGTTCAAACTCTCCCCGGCAGGTAAATTCATCGACAATCTTATCAAATTCTTCACGTTCCATAACTATTCTCCAGTTACTAAAATATTATAACATTTTGTAGGAAAAGTCAACTCTTATACCCATGTCAATTTGAATAATATTGCGTCATCTTCATTGTTAAAAGAAAAAATAATTGGGTCGTCCTGGTGATGACCGTTCCATGCCTTTGTGCAGTTTTCATCACACCATTTATATACTTCAATCGGGCATTCTTGGAGAGTTACTTGAAATGGGTAACTCCATTCAATACGTCTCTGGTATATTCCTATCTGTCGATTAAGGAACCAACGATTGCACTCATGAGATATTAAAACAATCTTATATGTTGATAAAATTCTACTAACAGTATCAGCTGGTTTGATTATTAAGGGATAATCCCAATCATGATCGGGGACAAAAATACCCTCTGAATTTTGAAAATACCCCTTAACTTCTTCTTTATTGTTTGGATTTATAACAAAGTTGCCATCTTTGAAAACACTGAATTCGTTTCGTGGGATAGACCACCTTTGTTCTTTAGGGATAACACTGGTATTTTTTCGTAATTCTTGTATTAATTCATGCATTAACGAATTTTCAACTAGTTCTATATTTGATCCACTCATAACTTGTCCAGACATTATGCTCTCAACATTTCACCACAATTATATGTGTCATTCATAGTATACACAACACGGCGAATCCCATAATTATCAATAGCCATTTGACAACCCGTACATGGTTTAGCCAATCCCCGAACTAATTGATCATGGTTATCATGGTTGCATTTAATACGACAAACATATAGTGTAGATTTTCGGAGATCCTTTTCATCTTTCAAAACCCTTAACGCTTTCTTGATAGCGTGCGTTTCTGCGTGCAAAAACTCCATCTGTTCATGTTTTTGGTAATCGAGAACAAATGGGTCGGTTTTTTCTTGATTATAACCAACACTGATTATTTGATTCTTTATCACCACCAAAGCAGTTAGTCGAGTTCTAAACATCGGCTCAACGTTGCGAGCTTCATTGTCTATAAACTTCATAAACCGTCGATCTTTGTGATTCATGCTTGATAACAAAAGGTGTTTTTCTATCATACATGCATTATATTATACAATTAACACATTATCAACCTTAAAATTTTAAAAAAATAATATATTTCCGTGGGTTTTGGGCGGTTTACCAAAATTTGCAGTATAAATATAAACATACAAGTTAATTAGTTAGTCAATAAGAAACCCGCAAAGGAACAAAAATGAGTATATTCAAAAAATACAAATCACATCATGATAATAACGCGGCCGAAGAATTGTCAATAGGTGAATATTTGGCTCTTTGTAAAAAAGATCCAACAACATATGCTACATCTGCTGAACGCATGTTGGCAGCAATTGGTGAACCAGAATATGTTGATACGTCATCTGATAATCGACTTAGCCGTATTTTCTCAAACCGAACAATCAAACGATATAAGTCATTTGAAGGCTTTTATGGTATGGAAGATACAATTGAGCAGATTGTTGGTTATTATAAGCATTCTGCACAGGGCTTGGAAGAAAAGAAACAGGTATTGTACCTTCTAGGACCAGTTGGTGGTGGTAAATCCAGTCTCGCTGAGCATTTGAAGAAGTTAATGGAACAATATCCAATTTACGTTCTTAAAGCAGGCGATGACATTAGCCCATGTTTTGAATCACCACTTGGATTATTCGACGTAGATGAATATGCAGATGACCTTGAAAAGGAATATAAAATTCCCCGTCGTTATCTAAATATGGTAATGAGCCCATGGGCATCAAAGCGTCTAAAGGAATTTGATGGTGATATTGAACAGTTTAGTGTTGTTCGAGTAAAACCAAACCGTTTGAACCAGGTTGCTATTGCAAAGACAGAACCAGGCGATGAAAATAACCAGGATATTTCGGCACTAGTTGGTAAGGTCGACATTCGTAAGCTACGTGATCATAGCCAAAACGATCCAGATTGTTATTCATGGGATGGTTCACTATGTCGTGCCAACCAGGGTATTATGGAATTCGTTGAAATGTTCAAGGCGCCAATTAAGGTTCTTCACCCATTACTAACTGCTACGCAGGAAGGAAACTATGTGGGTACAGAAAATATTGGTGCAATACCATTCAATGGTGGTATTCTAGCCCACTCCAACGAAAGCGAATGGTCAACATTCCGTGGTAACAAGAACAATGAAGCATTCCTAGACAGAATTTACATTGTTAAGGTACCATATTGCTTACGTGTCACAGAAGAAATTGACATTTATAGGAAGTTGGTTGCAGGATCAAGTCTATCGGCGGCGCCATGTACTCCACAAACATTTGAAATGATGGCCCAGGTTGCAGTGTTAAGTCGTCTCGTTGACCCAGAAAACTCAAACATTTGGTCAAAGATGCGTATTTATGATGGTGTAAACCTCAAAGACGACGATCCAAGTGCAAAAAGCTTGCATGAATATAAGGACTATGCGGGTGTTGATGAAGGTATGCACGGCCTAAGTACTCGTTTTGCTTATAAAGTTCTTTCAAAGGTATTCAACTATGACCCAGAAGAGGTTGGTGCTAATCCAGTTCATCTACTTCGTGTCCTAGAAGAAGCCATTATCAAAGAACAGATGGGTAAGGAGCGAGAAGAAAAGTACCTCACTTTCCTTAATGAATACATTAAGCCAAAATTTGCAGAACATATCGGAAAAGAGTTGCAGGTTGCATACTTGGAGTCATATTCCGAATATGGACAGAATCTATTCGACCGGTATATTGATTATGCTGATCATTGGGTTGAGGATAAAGACTACAAGGACGAAGACACCGGGGAAATGTTTAATCGTGAAGCATTAAATGATGAACTAGAGAAGATTGAAAAGCCTGCGGGCATTGCGAATCCTAAGGATTTCCGTAATGAGGTTGTCAATTTTGCTCTACGTCACCGTTCCAAACACGAAGGCGAAAATCCAAAATGGACTTCTTACGAGAAGCTTCGCGTCGTTATTGAGGAAAAGATGTTTGCTAACACTGAAGAGATTCTACCAGTTATTAGCTTCACAGCTAAGAGGTCAGAAGATGATCAGAAGAAGCATAACGATTTTGTCAAGCGCATGGGTGAAAAGGGCTACACCGAGCGCCAGACACGTATTTTAGTTGATTGGTACCATAGGGTTCAAAAGACGCAATAAAAGTAATAAAATACGTACATTACAACTTAAAAGCCCTGGGACATAATCCTGGGGCTTTTTTGTAATTTGATTAGAATTTAAGTCAAAAAAGACCCCGGGCAAAAGTAAGCCCGGGGTGGAGTTAATGGGTATTATATAACATAATTTTAATGTTATCTTTTATTTATTATTAAAAAACATAGCGTTATTAAAATAAAATTGCATGAAATCGAATGAACTATTTTCCAAAATAATAAATAGTATTGTAATAACTATTCCCCCAATGGTAAGGAGGCTTCCAGTGAGCACTATTGTAGACCGGAGAAAAAGTAGTAATAAGAAGAGCCTTGATAACCGCCGCCGCTTTATAAAGCGTGCTAGAAAAACTATTAAAAAACAAGTAGATGAAATAGTTCAGAAACGGAATATCAAAGATATCGACAGCGGAGAGAAAATTACTATTCCACAGAAAGGAATAGGGGAACCGACCTTTGGTAACGGCAAGGGTGGTAACAGAGATTTCATTCTTCCAGGCAACAAAGATAAACTTGTTGGTGACTCCATTAAGAAACCAGAAGGTGGTTCTGGTGGGGGCGGGAGCGAAGGCTCAGCTGACGGTGATGGAGAAGACGAATTCTCCTTTAATTTAACTAGAGAAGAATTTTTGGATTTCTTCTTTGAAGACCTAGAACTCCCTGACCTTATTAAAACCCAACTTAAAGATCAAGACGTCTTTAAATTAAAACGATCAGGGTATTCGGCTGTTGGTAATCCAGCAAATTTAAATATTGTCAGATCAATGCAAGCGGCTCTTGGTCGACAAATTGCAATGCAATCTATATACGATAAAGATATTGATAAAATTGAAGAAGACAAAAAGAAAGCTAAAACTAAAAAAGAAAGAGACATATTCGATGACGAAATTGCATTAGCACTTAAAGAAAGGGACCTGGTACCCTTTATTGATGATGTCGATTTACGTTATAACAATTTTGAAAAAAGGCCAGAACCTTCTACCCAAGCAGTAATGATATGTATGATGGACGTCTCGGGTTCAATGGGTGAATATGAAAAGGACTTAGCAAAAAGATTCTTTATGTTGCTTTATTTGTTTCTTGAAAGAAAGTATGAAAAAGTTGATATTATCTTTATACGACATCATCATGTTGCTGCTGAAGTAGATGAACAAGAATTCTTTTACTCAAAGGAATCTGGTGGAACAGTTGTATCATCTGCTATTGAATTGGCGAATAAGATTATAACTGATCGTTATCCAACTTCTGATTATAACATTTATTTTGCACAAGCATCTGATGGTGATAATTATGGTGGAGATACCACTAAGGTAATTGATATGCTGGTTAATGATATTTTCCCCAAGGTTCAATATTATGCATATGTTGAGGTAGGGCATGACCAGGGGCATTGGTCCCACTTTTATGATAATGGTGGTGTAGACTCCGAACTTTGGAAGAATTATGAGAAAATTCAGGAAGAACGATTCCATATGAGGAAGGTTGATACACCAAACGAAATATACCCAATTTTCCGTGACCTCTTTAAGAAAGGTGGACTAGATGAGTAAGTTATTATATACAAACAATGATTGGACATTTGAAAAGATTGCTGAAGTTGACAAAGCGATTGCCGATATCGCTATAGGAACATATGGCATGGACTGTTATCCTAATCAGTACGAAATTATCGGCTCAGCTGAAATGTTGGATGCATATACTTCCGTTGGTATGCCAAATATGTATCACCACTGGAGTTATGGAAAAAGGTTCCTCCATGATGAACAAAATTATAAAAGAGGCGCAATGGGATTGGCATATGAGATTGTTATTAACTCTAACCCAACCATCAATTATCTTATGGAAGAGAACAGCATGACTATGCAAACATTGGTTATTGCTCATGCCGGCTATGGCCACAATAATTTCTTTAAGAACAATTTCCTGTTTAAAGAATGGACTGATGCTGATGCAATCATTGATTATGTAGTTTTCGCCCGCCGTTATATCAAACAATGTGAAGAACGTTATGGCCAGGAAAAGGTCGAAGAGACACTTGATTCATGTCACGCACTTATGAATCATGGTGTCGACCGCTATAAAAAGCCACGTAAGCTTTCCAAGTCTAAAGAATTATTAAGGCAACAAGATAGAGAAACTTATCGACAAAGCCAAGTTGATGACTTATGGAAAACGCTTCCACCAACGAAGAAGGAAGATCAAGACGCCAGAAAGAAAAAATTCTTGAGCGAACCACAAGAAAACCTTTTATATTTCATTGAGAAAAATAGTCCTGTACTTGAACAGTGGCAGCGTGAAATTGTCCGCATCGTCCGCAAAATGGCTCAGTATTTTTATCCACAAATGCAGTGTCTTACTGGTAATCATTTTGTTAGTAATGAAAATGGTTTAATTAGATTACAAGACCTAATCGTAACAGAAGGAATCGCAGAACATCCTGGGTTTAATTTATTAACCGAAGGCAATAAAACGACAGCTATTTCTCATACATATAAAAAACAAGCTGACACATTTAAAATAACTACTAAATCTGGTAGAACCTTTACAGCCACTCCTGAACACCCATTACAAGTATTATCTAATAATGGTTTAGTATGTATGACGCGTTTAGAGGATATGAGTCCTGGTGAATATCTTGTTTATAAATTAGATTATGATATATTCGGGCATAAAGAAGTAGAAATAAAATATCCTAAATATAATTTAGATGTTATCGAATGTAAGATATGTGGTTTACAATCTTCCTCGATTGCAAGTCATATTGTACAACGGCATAGTATCGATATAGATTTTTACAAAAAAGAATATGGTAGTTGTATTTCAGACGAATATAAATTAACTATGTCAAAAAACAAAATAACGAAAATGCCTACACATTTTAATAATGATTCGGCCAGGTTATTTGGTTATTTATCGGGTGCTACTATTACAGACTATAGACGAACGGCATCTTTATTTAAATTCGTTACAGATACAAAAGAAATAGCAGATGACGTTGTTCATTTACTCAACAAAGTGTTTGGCATTGTTGTTAAATCTAAAGAATATTATTCGTCGTATAAAGTCGAATTTGCTTCTATGATGTTAAAAGACATATGGTTTAAAAATATATCTATAACTAGAAGACATGAATTACCAAAGTTTGTTCTTAGTTTGAAAAAAGAATACATGAAAGAATATCTAAGTGGTTTCTTTGATACCAGAATTTCAAAAAAATCGTATGAACGTGGTAACATTGCCATCGCCGGTTATTCTGACGATTATGATGACTTACAAACGTTATCAGTAATACTGACTGGTTTCGGTATAATACCAAAAGTCAACATAAAAGAAAGAGAATCATTCGAGTCTATTGCATTTGCTTTAAATATTCCGGATTGTGAAGATATTAAAGCCGTTGATTATTCTTTAAAAATATATTCAGATTTTACTAACAAGTTCTATGATGAAATAGGAACTAAGCGGTCTAAAATCAAACTACTAAAAGGTAATAGAGTTATTCCTAACGGAAAAGAAGTATTAATCGAAGCCAAGGCTGCTATTAAAAAATTACAGATTGCCCATACAGCTACTGATAACTACCAAAAGAGTAATTACGCATATAAGGTAAAAAATAATTTGTTATTAAAAGATACCGGATTAGATTGTTTAGATGCCTTCCCTAATCTATCTCTAAATAACGTAGCGATTGAGCAAATATCATATTGCTTAATTAAACGTTTAGAAAAAATTAAAGATTGTCATCCGAAAATAAAAGAAGCATTAGAATTAATAAGCAATGCATCTAATAATTATTATGATGAAATAGTAAGTATAGAAAAGGGAAATATAGAATGGGTATATGATGTAACTGTTCCAGAAAATCATTTATTTTGGACTGATGGATTAATATCCCATAATACAAAAGTTATGAACGAAGGGTGGGCAAGTTTTTGGCATCACCATTTGATGTATGATTTATGGGAACAGGATAGAATTTCGGATGGAAATATGCTTGAATTTCTAAAGAGTCACTCTGGTGTTGTATTCCAGCCAGATTTTGATTCACCATATTATCAAGGTGGTTTTAATCCGTATTATCTTGGATTCAATATCTTCCATGATATCAAAAGAATGTGTGAAAAGCCAACTAAAGAAGATGAAGAATGGTTTCCAAGTATTGTTGGTCAGCCCTGGCTCCCTACATTAAATTATGCAATGGAAAACTTCAAAGATGAATCATTTATTTTGCAATATCTATCACCGCACTTGATTCGTAAGATGCATTTGTTTAGTCTTCATGATAATAATAAAAGACCAGTATATGATGTAAGTAACATTCACGATGATTATGGTTTCAAACGTGTTCGATCAATTCTATCTAAGCAATATCAGCTTAATCGCATTCTTCCAGATATTCAGATTACGGATTTCGATATACTTGGAGACCGTACATTGTATCTAACACATTATATGAGAAATGAAATACCATTGAATAATAATACCGATGAAATGTTAAAACATGTTCATACGTTATGGGGATTTGATGTTATTCTTGAATCTAAAAATGCAAATACTGGTGAAACGGTTGAAACATATGGTTGCTTGAAGTCTGAACAGAAAGACAATAGTTAAGGCATAACAATTTCAATTGGTTTCTTAACTCGCCGAGCATATCTAACCGTTGACCAAGTTCCTGAACGTAATTCTTCTGGTCCTTTGGGGCAAGCAAACAGAATTTCCGAGGCATTAACAATGTCTCGGTTTCTGACCAAATAATCTTTCATCGGCAATATCATATCACCCTTCTTAAACGCCCGTTTGAATGGTTTAATTGGTGGGTGAATTACGGTTCGAATGTTAAGTGATTCCGCAATATCGTGTGCAACTGCATCGGCTCCAACACAGTCACCGTGATGCAATTCGGTTATTTTATAATCTTTGCATAATTTAACTAATCGATCAAATTGATCCGTTGACATTGTGCTTTGTGTTCCTGTAAATCCTGCTATCATACCCATCTCAATTTAAATATTATGGCGTCGTCTTTGTTCATGAAGCGAACTCTTAATATCCTGCTATATATATGGCCTCGAGATTGCTGTTTATCGTCATATCCCAATTAGACTCCTTAATATAGCCATTGTCGGTATTATACTTTAACCAATCAACGACTTCGCTTTCGTGGCTTTCAAAAGGGTCGTGATAATGTTGGTATCTAACAATATATGATGTCATAATATCTGTTATTATAGCAATTTTTGAGAAAGTTACAATACCTTAAAAATGATAACATTGCGTGATATTTGTAAAAATATCTTTCTATCATTCCCGTCTCGATTTAAATTTTTGTAAATGCCGCAGCAAGAGATCCTAGTGATACGGCTATGAAAATTGGAAATAAAAGAAATGGTATCGGCCCAGCATCTAATACTATCGTGTCATATCCAGGTATCAAGGATAGACACATGAACACAACGCCACAAATTAATGCCGGTTTATTCTGAATTTCAAATGACATATTTTAATCCTGCAATTATCTCTGTATAGATAGAGTATAACATTATTTAAGATTATGTCAATTTCTATTCCCACGTCACCTTAAACAATAACGCATCGTCGTAAGAAGTAAACACATAAAATGGATCCGAGTGCCGACTTGAACAAGCGAATGAACGTGTTTTATTGAATGGAGTACAAAAGTTTCCAATTATTTCATTGCACCATTCAAATATTTTATCATCCATATGGTTATTTGGGAATACAATTTGATGTTCATGCTTTTCAATTATTATGTGATGTTCATAATGATCGATTAATCTGTACGTACAGGGATTGTATTTCGTATATTTATATAGCATAAAGCGATATTTTCATTAATGATGTCAATGTATTACAAATGAAAAAACGCCGTCAGCACCCTAACACCGATCGACGCTTTTTCACTGTACAATCGTCGACAATTTACTTTGAGTAAACTGTGTCATCTCCTTCGAAAGCATGAATGGCATTTGTGCCGAGCATGTTGACTTCAAAAGGAAGTGTGCGGTCAAAACCATGGCGCGTAGTGATACGGCCAGCAATAGTAACCTGCTCACCGTCAGAACGGACCATCTTTACCTTGGCGGTGCGATAACCCGTGTCGTTGATACCACCAACAACGGCTGTTAGACGACGACCGTTTGGTAGGCGAACTTTTGCTGTATTCATAACTAAACCCTCTTTCAATTAGATTTCAAAGTTTTGTATAAATGCTATGACCATCATAGCATCATTAAAGTAGTATTATATGGGATTGGTATATCGGAATACAATATAATTTTTATTATTTTTGCATTGTTAGTTTAAATTTAACCAAATCTTCAGTGGAGGAGAAATATACTGTGATTACATATCCCCGCGATAGATGAACTAGTGCATTTTCTTCACAATTTTCTTCACACCAACTTAATATTTCTTGGTATGACTTTGTCATAAGATCATCGTGAGTGGCGGTTGGCTGTTCTTTAAAACGTTTTTCGTTGTCTATTTTAGCTACTTTGAAGAGAAATCTAGATCGATCCTCGGGGGTTGATAGGGCTAAGAATTCTTCATAATTCATAACTGTTGTGTAACAATTCATTATTTGATTCTTAATAATATTTTCCAGATTCTCGAATGCTAATACCCATATTTTCAGCTAAATGAAAACATGAATCCATGTTGTATCGAAAACTTATATCTGCTTCTAATATATGTTCTTTGGATACACCATGTTTATTGGAAAGGCGTATTATCTCAAAGGATTGCTGGTCATTTCCTTTCCCATAACTTTGGTAAAAGTTTCTAAAAATAATTCCCTTTGGGTTATGTTTCGCTTGTAGAAATTCTAGCTGCGAATCACTAAAGGAATTATTATTCTGTAAAAAATTTAGGATTTTTGTCTGTTGATCTTCAACGATTTTCCTAAAAGATGTTTTCTTTGTCATTTTGAATCTTTCTATATCTGTTCCGGTATATAGTATAAAAGATATTATAACATGTCAAGGAGAAACGCCGCCAGCGAAATGAGTGCCGCCACGAGGATTCGAACCACGGGCCTGGTGATTACAAATCACCCGCTCTACCAACTGAGCTATAGCGGCAAAATAACAAACATATTTATACTTGATTAAAATAGAATTGTCAACAATTTTTTAATGTTGACGGACCGCAAACGGCTGTCCGGGCTGGTTTTCTGGACGATCATTGTGATCTAAGATTGCCTCTTCTTCTACAACATCTTTTCCATACACCCTATCCATTTCTTCTTGGACATGACTTTCGATATCCCTTCGATTATCAAATGCCCACTCTTCAGCATCAAGGCACGAGGTTATATGCACTGCATGACTCCACTTGGAATTAGCAATTCTATCTATCATTTCGATAATATAAAATGAACAAGTGTCGTGTTCGGAATGAAGACCAACAACCCGTCCTCGATATTCTTTCCCATCACCAAGTCGACGAACCATCACTTTCTGATTAGGTTCAAATGTCATCCAGTCTTTCCTCCAGTCCTTTTCGAATAACGCTTATCTTCATCTTCCCATTGCATCCTAAACAGCAATGCGTCGGACTGCTCATCGAAGATAAAAAGAGTGCCATCTTTCGGTTTCTTGGGAGTCTTAGGCATGGTTTTAAATGGCATGTCTTCCTCGTTGAGCCAATCCTTGGCCTTTTCAAGCGTTACTTCGTCGAAGACAAAATGTACAGTCCTGTTTTCCTTGCCCTTTTCAGGTTTCTGAAAACGCTCTGGACCCGCAAATGGATTTCCGCCTTTAGGTAACATTATTTTTCCTTCCTTAGATCTATTATATACAATTAAAAACTAATTAAAGTCTTTTGATTCTTTTCCAAAATTCCGACCAGGTTATTTCTTCATTATAACCAACAATGCCTTGTTGATGAAGCCTTTTTCTCATTTGGTGCAGCCACCAAATAAATGAAAGCATCACAATTCCAAAAATTGCTAAACCAATCGGGAACCAATACGTACTCATATCATTCTCCATAATTTGGTAAAGTATACTAAATTTTAGATTGATTGTCAACCCTTATATTCAGAGTCATTATCTTTCAAATAAGCATCAGCAACTAGGTGCATTGTCCGGGCATGGATAACATTAGCAGGGACTTGTACAGATGCACCTATTCTTATTGGGTCCACAAGAACAATATGAGCGATAATATTATCTGACAACGTGCTAAGAATGTTAGTATATTCATCATCCTCTACATCAGTAGGAATTGCTGAGATAGTCTCATGTATCAATTGAGATATTTCTCCTTGCAGTGTTTCTAGCTCACCTGGGACTTCGAAGTCATTACTCATTGTTAGCTTTCCTAGCTTCTATAATCATAATTATAATAACACAAGTTGGGTTAAAATACTAATTAAGATGTATATTGTACAGACTCAATAAGTGGTGTTGTTACACCCTTTTCATAACCTTCAGCCACAAGAGTTTTGTTAACGTCGATGATTTTTCCATCATCTTGCTTAACATAAAGCCATCCCAACAAACGACCATATTTTCCGGTGTGGTCCTTTTCCGTGATAACGTATACTTGCCCCATTGCAAGAAGTTCAGCTAAACGGTCTTTACCGGCATAGCCACGAGCCTTTGATTGAACTGTCCCGCCACGTAATTCTTCGGTATCAATGTTAAGTAGACGGATTCTTTCTTGACGAGTAATATGGAAACCCACATCAATAACTACCGTAACCGTGTCACCATCATAATTCTTTACTACGTCTGTAATCTTATATGTATAAAGTTGATCAAACATTATAAATCTCCTAGTTAAGTTATATACGCATATATTTAGCTGGAGATTTTATAAGTTAATTATCAATTGACCATTTCATAATTTTATCGAATAGATTTTTATCAGTTACATTAATTTCTTTATAATTGATTTCGTATTCTTCTAGTAGTTTAATGATTTTTGTATCAAGTATTTTTGCATCAGTTAACGTTTGATTTCTCCCCACTTCTGAATAAGTCTCGGGTCGATGTAGAAAAAAGTTACAATTATTGTATGAATGAAATATTTCACCGATCATTTTAAAGAACGATGGATAATATTTTGGATCTGTATAAACTACACCCATAATTATTGGTGAGTCAGTAACGACATAATCAACCTTTCCTTCTAAACGATGAATGCGGCGATTCTGTTTTGCGAGAAGATATAACTGATCTGACAATACGTTATGTCGATTCTCCCAGGTCATATCTTTGGCGTACTCTGTCACCATTTCTACATTACAGCCTTCAATTTTCATTTTATGAAATAGACCAGCCGCAGTTGTCGATTTGCCGGAACCCGGACCCGCAAATAGGTTAATTATTTTCATATTATCTCCCTTGATCTTTTAAGTTAATAATATAACATTAGTTAATTGCTCAATTCAATACTTATTTCTTGAACATATATCCTTTAATAAACTCTGCAGGAACATGTTCTGGTAAACGTATTTCGGTTAATGCGTAATAAAGATGATCTGTATTATTTGGTGCAATTGCTGTCCGTTTGAAATTTTCATATTCCCTTCGATCATCTAATTTTCCAGCTTGATCCGTCATAGAACTTCGAGCATCAACCATTCTCGGAAGGAAATAATTTTGTGGGATTTCTAATACAAAAACAACCCGATCACTCGGTGGTGTAGTTTTAGCTTTCTGACCTGCACCACGAAAACTTGATTCGCCGCCATCTCCGCCCATTGCAGCGTATCCAAAGGCGGTATAGGGATCTAAGGCAAGGCTCACCTTTCCAGCAGTCGGTCCTTCAGAAGGAGCAAAAATACCATGCTTTAGAATACCTTCAATATTGCGCATATGAGTTCCGTGATAAAAAGTTACCGGATCATTATCAAGCCACCATCCAATCTGGGGATTCTTATTCCATTGTAGTTCGGTATTTTCAAATAATTCAATTGCTTTCATGTTCTATTATCTCCGTTAACTCAAATGAGTCCCATATATTATTTTTCAATTTACTACTATCAAATAAAACCGCATAGTATTCTTTACAATTAATCATGATTTCTGAATTGGGGCTGTCTTCCATTGCGTATTGTAAATCATTATCCTTATAATGATCTTCGAACCAATCAACTAAATTGTCATAAACTACCTTTTCACCATCACTTAATGTTATTGAGTTTTTTTTGTTTGTGGTTGTATCTTCATCGACTTCAATATTATCATTGATAATATTTGGCCCATTGTTGTTCCAATCACCAACTGAAGGGGACCAAGATATATTAAAGTTTCCGATTGGGAAAATCATATGAAGTAAACCATAGTTACCAAGTCCTTCATGGGTTGTTCTGCAAAAAATCGAATTTCCTCTATATGCTTTAAATCCAGCCGCCTGCATTGCCGCATTAGTAATATTATGGTCATCTATGTTTGAATCAAGGGGTCGGCGATCTTGTCTAACTGGAAGTTTACGAAAAGATGTTCTTGGATTAAATTGTATTTCCGCGATACCTCGATACAAATATAAATCATCGGCTTTAAGACTGAGATATGGTTGGCAATCGCGTTGAATTAACTTCCAAGCTTCTTTCATTGATATATCGTCTGATTCAAATAATTCAATTGCTCTCATAATTTATCCTTAAACATATCTTCAAAAATGCTTTCTTGTATAAAATAACAACGACCTTGTATTAAAATTTCGGGAGAATTATCAGGATTACTCAACGCATGAGACAATCCCTCATCGACATGTATTGGGTGATCTTTTGCGAATTCATCCATAGTATCGTATCTTCCTGCCTTGGGACCCTGCATTGTAAAATCATTAACCCCATCAAACCAAGTATAATGAAATCCATTTATAGGCACAACTGAATAGATTCGATTGCCATATACATGGTCGAAATTTTCAGTGTCATATGGATTATTATAGCAGAAAAAAGAATTATCTCGCCTTGCAATAGCCCCATTCTTTTTCATCCAATGAACCGCATTATTATGCTCCTCTCTTGGAGTATGAAGAGGTGGGCGATCCGGAGTAGGTGATGCAATTCCAATTTGATTACCGATATCGTCGGTTGCTCGATAAAGCCAGCCGGTTCCTCGTATGGATAGAAAATCGGAACAATCTTCTTGAATTTTTCCAGCGAACTCACCAATCTCATCCATGCTTTTGAATTTCTGTAGTAGCTCAAATCCTATTTCGAGTCGAGTTTCATATAATTCAATTGCTCGCATTTGATTCCTCTGAATACTTTCCGTCTTTGTACCAGAATGCAATTGTTACGGCAGGAACCGGATATGACATATCCTTATCACTGTAACCCAATTGATCCAATTCATAACGTGTAAACATTTCGGGATCAGGTGATTGTCCTACTTTTAATTCATAAACGCCGTGGAATTCTAAATTCATTTGATCTATTAACTTTGGATTAACATTAGAAACCCCGAATATTTTTGTGGCACCTTCACTCTTTGACCATTGCCGATCGGAAATTTTAGTAAATCCAACTGATTTGAGTTCTTCACCAAACACTTCAAACGCTTCTCTTGTCATCACATCTAAGTATGCTTGACCATTTACAAACATTAATCTAGTTGCTGTTGGTATTTCATTATCGAGTATTTGTCTTGTAAATTGTGTATTATAATTTAATGCAACCCGTCGTATGGCATTTGAATCTACTACATCTCGACGAACTAACATGTTTCTTTTGGCATCAACTTCTAATTGATTAACAGTATTTTCCATATCCCGTTTAAGATCTTCTAAGTCTGTATTTTCAAATTGCTCTTTTGGGGCATTGTCTCCGAAAATCTGACCAATATATTTTCCTTGGGAATCAGGCTCCAATTGGAAAACAATTTTATAACCACGATAATTATATCGATCTGTTTGTACAACCTTTTCAAATAATTCATATGCTCTCATTTCTTACAATCCTTATCCCTAATTCCGCTGCTCTTGCAGTTGTATGGTTACGAAGAATTCCATATATCTTCTTAAATATATCAATTTTATGTTCTAAAAACTCTTTACGTATATCGTCCCATTTAGCACTCATAACCATATCTAGGAACTGTTCTTCATCACCTTTTATTTCCAAGAGATATAACATTTGTGAAACAAACCGAGCCATTAATCCTGAGTATTCCGTCTTGAGTCCACGTATTATCGCTTGTGAACGTTCAGGTTGCTTTTCCTTTTCAAGTTGTAATGTGACCAATTCCTTAATGATTAAATTAAATTTTGCGCGTTCTTCCTTTACGTCCCTGGATGTTCTCCCAGGAAATTTTATAATTTTATCTTTATCAATATCATCTAGTTTCATAGTAATACTATTTATTACATTATAATTAATGAAGTTATTCAAAATAATTATTCCAAATATCAAGTGATAAGAAATAAGCCGGACCACTGAACCATACTTCACTAGTTTTATCATAAAGATTATTTAATTTGGTAATATAGAAATCATTTAGTTCTGGATCTAATACATTGTTCATAAGTGAAACAAACCCACCCTTTTGATTAACTTCATTGAGTAATTCGTGCGCGGCTACTTCCGCGCTACTCCATTCATCGACGATTTTTGAACCATTTTGTTGATTATGAGCAGCTTGATCAATTATCGAAGCAAGAGACTTTAATGTCTTTGGGGGTTGATTATCGGTTTTATTGATAATTATCGAAATAGTTTGATTGAACTCGTCCATATCTTCGAGTTCTACGCTTATTAACGATAACCCTTTAATAAAACTAAACCATAAATCTTCTTTATCTGCAATAACAATATCAGGATTTCCGACAGGTAATACTCGGAAAAGATTACCATAATCAGAAGCCGTAAATCGACTAGTTGAGCAAATCCATGATAGAGAACGTTTTGGAAATGATGACCAGCTTGGTAATTCATCCATAAGTATAGTATAATAGTTATGTGTATTAGCAGACTCTCTGGGAATTTCTGGTGTATTACTATACATAAAATCTAAGTGTGTTTCCATACCACGATATATTGGTCTACTGCCTTTCAATGCAAATGCGCAATCTTTCTTAATTTTCTGAATAATTTCAGGAGAAGGCGTAACTTCTTTTGTTTCATGATATTCATATAATTCGATGGCGCGCATTTTAAACTCCAATATTACTGATATTTATTCTTAAACATCTTCCCCCAATGGGTATTTTGAATGAAATATGCTGGACCAGTAAACCATACCTCTCGAGATGGTGCAGCGATAAATTTATTCAAGTCGACCAACTCTATATGGTTAATTTTTGGGTCGAAAAGTGTGCTTACTAAGTTTATGAAGCTACCGGCTTTTTGTACATAAGTGAAAAACTCTTGATATCTCTCATAACGGGTAATTGATTCGATTTCATTCTGCTTGATAATCAGTTCAATGGTATTATTCATATCACCTAAAGATTTAACATTAACTGAAACACCGTTACGTCTACCAATTGCGAATATATCATGTAATAATCTACTAAAATCGAATAGGTCATACACATGAATATCAGACAGGGTTCGATGTAATCCCTCAGAGAAAGAAAACCATAAATCATCACTTGATGCAATAGATATCAAAGGGTTATTGACCGGTAAAACACGATAGACGGTCCCATATCCCGATGCTGTATTTTCTGAAGTAGAGCAAATCCATGACAATGATCTCTTTGGGAATTTTTGCCACGATGGTAACTCATCTAATATCGTTGTGTAATAGTTATATGTGTTTGCAGACGATCTCGGTTTTATTGGATTTCCATATAATATATCGTTTGACTGATTTAACCCTCGATATATTGGATCCTTGGATAAAGCAATTGAACACTCGGATTTGATTTTCTTAATTATATCGGGCGAAATAATTACAGGTGAAGTTTCATGGTATTCGTATAGTTCAATTGCTCTCATGATTGACCACCTCCTTCATATCTTGATAATCCCACATTTGTTGGCTATTATGAGATTTATATAGAACTGCATAATATTCCTTACAATTGATCATTATCTCGTAATGTTTGGCTTCTATTGCTTCCGCCAAATGACCATCAATGTAATTTGCATCGATCCATCTTGTAAATCCTGGCATATCAACGATGGATTCTTTTGACACAAATCCAGGATGCTCTTTGTGATTCGTAACAAATTAGTATATATTTCCATCTTCGGTCCAGTCTACTATCACATTAGACCATGTAACATTAAAATCACCAATTGGAAATATGACATAAACTTCACCATAGTCATATAGTCCAACTGTACTAGCTTGACAAAATATTGAATTGCCGCGATGTGCATTAAACCCAGCATCTTTCATAGCTTTAATAACATATTCATGTTCAAATGGATTAGTGTCTCGTGGTATACGTTCTTGATGAACAGTTAGTTTGGTAAAAGAAACTCTAGACTCAACCGTATTTAGATCATTTATGCCACGATATAATGGTTTATTATTAGATTCCAGAAGGAAAGGTTGACAGTCTCGTTGTATGAGACTCCATGCCCTGACTATTTCTTCCTTGTGATTGTTTTCATATAAATCTATTGCTCTCATTTTGAATCACCATTTAACCTTATGTATTGAATTTATTTTAACACCACTGCAATTATTTAATGATATTGCTTCTGAACCATGGCCACCAGCATCAGCAAATTGCATTACATTATTTGGTATTAGAACTTCAATTACGATGGGATAGCATCCAACGGGATACAATTTCTCATACATTTCCCAAACATCAAATATTTCTCTAGGTGGGGTGCCATATTTTTCTTCATATTTTTCTTCTCGATCCTGCAAATCCCATTCTCCACCCATTGCTGCATACTCAGACGCTACATCAAAATCCTTAACAAAATATGATGGAGAAGAAAACCCATCCTCTTTAATAGTTTCTAAGAGACAAGACGATGTTCCATGATAAAATTTATTTTCTGTTAATTCTATTGCTCTCATTTTATCACCGTTACTTGAATTTCGGGGTTTATAATTGCGTACCATATTTCACCTTCTATGTATGGATAATAAGTACCATCAATATTTAAGATATCATTCCATGCTTTAACCATATTTTCTACACCAAAATTACTTGCTAATTCGATTTGAAAATTTCTAATTTCGCTAGATCCTACCTTTCCAGCGAATTCTTCTAAATGATGTTCTTCAACTTCTTCTGGTACAGACAACGGTATATAATCAGATATCCAATAAAACATTGCTTCTTCATCAGATGGCCATAATGCTTTTAATAATTTGGTTATTTGTTGAACTCCAATTATATCTACTGTATCTCGGCTATTAAGAAATCTATCTTGATTTATTATAGCTGAAATTACATTTAAACCATAAGTATCTGTTGTTTCTAATTTGTCAGTAAAATAAATTCCTATACCTTCTTGGTTATTTCCGTTATTCATTAACGAAGGCTCCAATGAAGTAGTACCAAAATTATCACCGTGGTAAACTGTTTTCTATCGGCTTTCAGTTAATTCTTCGTATCTCATTTTTTATACACCTATTACTTCTTTAACATCATTCATATCACCATATAATGGTTTGTCATCACTATCGCCCATAAATTTCTTTAAAAATTCTTTGGGTTTATAAGAATCTCCCATTTGCAAGTTACCGAATCTTTTATCAATTTCCGATATATGATTATAACTTCCCAGGACATCATGTGCTTTACCATCAACAATTGATACCACATGCGTAATTTCATGTGTTTGATTATCCCAGGCTTCTCCTTCGGGGTTGTATAGAGTTAAAACCTTTCCATTGTTTTTTAAAGCATGAGCTACCGCCCAGATACCACATCCTTCCTCCATATAATAATCGATATCTATATTATTTTCATATAACTCTATTGCTCTCATTAGTAAACAAAGTCCTCTATACGTTTGTATTTAATGTTAAATGCATTCATCAATAACTCAACTTCTCGAAGGCATTCATCTCTACCACCACCCATAATATAAGCACCAGAGAATCGTTTTAATTGTCCAACTGATGTCCATTCAACACTTAATCCATCATCATATAATGAAACCCAATCATCATTCCCTAATAATTGGTTCATGTTTTCAATATAGTTTTCGTCATCTTCCCCATTAAATAATTCTCTAGAGTCTGTAATTTTCTGTTGATACATTGCTCGTATTGTTTTAATGATACCCGATTCAGGAACACCTGAATCCATCCATGCTCTAAAATAACCATATCCCTTATCGACAACTTGGACTCTATCCCAATTGCTAGGATCAAATCCGGAATCTTCCCAGTATACGTTAACATCGTCAATAGTATCACCTGACATCATTTGGTCTTCAGCATTAACAAACATTAATATGGGGCCTGTTTGTTTATTAAGAAACGCCATCATCTCGTCGATCCACGGAAGTTCGTTACCGTCATTTAATCCAGTATACTCTGGTTGCACATCAACAACAATGCAAGGAGTATTTTTACCTTCAGTTAATTCTTCGTATCTCATTATGGGCCCTCTGTATATCTAACAAGTGGTATCAATAAACTATCTTTAGAATATCCTTTTTCAGGAACGTCAAATTTTAATAATTTGGGTTGGTTGCTTGAATATTTTTTAGTTTCTGTTATTATATTTTCAAATACAAATACCCAACGTTGTTCATTATGTTGAATATTACCAAAGTCTTGCGGTGTCGTGCGCGTATCGTTTTTTGGATGCGTAACCATTTCACCATCGTTAGATTGTTTTTGATTAACATCAGTTTTATCAAATATTTCCAGAGTATTCAGGTTTACTATTCTAGTTAATGAACGCTGTTCCAACTTTCGTGTTAACGCTTCTCCAGCTAAACTCATTTGTGTATCAGAGAAAAACATTGTGTTTTCTGCATCAATAACATAGTCAATCAAAGATGTAGCTAGACCTTTTCCTTGAATACTAGAAAATGCATTCTTTATCATATAATATTTACCAAATTGTAATAAACCAATAAAGCATATAGGTATATTGGTATTGGGATCTATAGCCCAATAATATTTTTGGGGTATATTAATATCCACATATATATGGTATGTCCCCCTCCCACATGATGCTTTGTCGATATAAGATCCAGACATTTTTGGCATAACGAAATTAGACGCCGATAACTGTTCCCAATCATATAATTCTTGATATCTCATTGTGGATCCCTTATCATTCCGGAAGGAAGACTAAAATCTTTCTTCCGACCCTTATTCTCATAAAATCCAAATCTCTTGTAAAATTTTACAAGCCTAGATCTAGAAGTTGTACCATGTCGATCATCTGCTACTGCTGGGGTTAATATAATCATTTTATGATTATCATCGGCATAAGTAATAAGATCATTCATAATTTCTGTACCAGTGCCCCGCTTCTTATCACCAACAATAATATTATCAAGTTTGATAATGTTTGTTTTATAATTAGAAACAAAGAACTGTTTTACATCATATTTATTTTCAATATACAACATAAACTCTTCAATGGTTAACGAACTAAATTCATCAGTGTTCTCATATAAATCCAATTCAAGCTGTCCATGCTTTATAACTTTGCTTGGATTGAAAACAACAATTGTCTTTCCGTCAATTTCCTTCCCATCATCATTTTCGTTATATTCGGTAAATGTGGCTGAATCGTACCCTTGATCTTTTAAAAATGTTACAAATTCTTTACCCAGATCATCTTCGAATAATTGCCAAACGCTCCAATGTTTATATAAAACATTTTGAGCATCCATCCTTATTCCTCGGTCAGTTGTTTGATCTGCAAAGGCAGCAACTATATCAAGACTCTTATCAAGATTGGTAGTGTTATTAATATTCAGTTCATATTGAATAACGTCTCCATACATGGCAGCAAATTTCGGATTTAAACTAAAGAATATGCCATGTCGATCAGTATTGTAACTACCAAATGTATGACTATTATCACCTGTATGCTTTGTATCAAATCCTTGGTGTTCATTGCTTGAACCATGATATGCTGTTATTGATTCAGATAATTCTATATATCTCATTTCAAACCATCCCTTACTGCTATCATCAATTCTTTAGCAATACCAATTTTAGTTTCGGGTGGAAGGCCCTTCATAAAGCTTGCCATATTGCCTTCTTTGGCGAACTCACGCATTACCGAAGCACTCATACCTTCTACTCCATCGGCATCGGGATCACGCTCTCCAGCAGAAACTACTTTGAATATTCCACCAAAGTCTTTTGCATAATGCTCTTCGATCCCTTTGAAAGCCTCTACTCGATCAGAACCAACAACAAAGGTTACGTCCTTATAACCTTGCTCTCCGAGCCAACCAGCCATTTGAAATGGGGATTTCATAGTTGGGTTGTCGTAAACCGGAAACCCATAGATCTTTTCAATAAAATATTTCTTTTGTTCAAATGATAAGGGATTTTTCTTTTTATCTTGCGTCTTAGATGGGACAATAAATACATCAGCATTTTTTTCAGATGCAAGGTCCATAACTCTCTGCATAAGTTTTTGGTGACCCACAGTAGGGGGATTCATGCGACCGAATGAAAAGACTGCGCTTTTCTGTTGATCTTCAAATAACTCTACCAAAAACATAATAATCCCCTAAACTGTATTTTACTATTTATTTAGATTCGCAGCAATATATTTATGGTAAAAATCGGGATTAACCATTATAACTGTATCTGATGTAAACATAATTTCATTACCTGAATGAATTGCTTCTTTCAATGTCCCGTTATCTCCCTCATAGGAAGCTTTTATTTTTTCCATAAATGCATCCATCCTTTCATCTGTCATGGATGCTTCATCATAATCTGCATATAAATCGCCAATATACCGTGACCATGTATAATGGAACCCATTTTTCGGGAACACTACATAAACTTCACCATATCCATATGCCTCATTCCTATCTCCGGTTGCAAACCATCCGTTATCACGATTTGCAACCAAGCCAGCGGAATTAATCATTTTAATTACTTTCTGATGGAACGCATTAGGTGTGCTGAGTGGTTTTCTATTCTCTCGCTTACCATCAAAATAAAATGCCAACGGCGAAGAATGCGTCGACTTTCGATCAAACCCTCTATACAAAACATCATTAACTGGATCTACCATTCCTAAAAATTGACTACATTTTTCATTAATAGCGTCTACAACTTTAGAAATACTAGATTCATCGATATTCGAATGAACAATCGGCATAATCAATGAAGAGACTGAAGGCGTATGTTCGTATAATTCAATTGCTTTCATAACCTAGATTTAACCTCGTCTTGATAAAAAGTGTCCTCGACCAGTATTACTCTTGGTGAAGTAAACATAATTTCGTTTTTCGATTGAATTGCATTTTTTATTGAATTATTGTCGCTTTCATAAGAGTCTTTAATGCTATTAACAACCCAATCAATACCTTTGGTTCGATGTTCTTGATAATAGGTAAAAAGATCGGATACTGTATCAGACCATGTATAATGAAACCCATCAGTAGGAAATGCTACATACACTTTTCCATAAACTCCAGCAGTCATAAAATTCCCTGTTCCAAACCAACTATTGCTTCTTCTAGCTACGAATCCTTGTTCATACAACATATCATCGATTTTGTTATGCAATTCAGTAGATGAATCTATTGGACTTCTATTTTTCCGTTCACCGGTAATATCGATAGCATGGTAATGACTACGATTTTCAATACCTCTATATAAGATATCAGTTTTTGGATTAATCATAGATAGATACTGCTGGCACTTATGTCTAATATAATCAGATACTTTCTGTACATCTTTACTATTATCATCGATAATAATTATCGATGATTCGAAACTGTCTTCTGAAATTATTTCATTAAATCTCATAATTGATCCTTGATATAATCGTAATGAAATTTTTCGTCGACAAGGATAACTTTAGGAGAAGTAAACATAATTTCATGACCAAATTCGATTGCTTTGGATAAACTACCATCATCACCTTGGTAACTTCTTTTAGCTAGTTCGTATATTTTATTAATTGGTAATCCATCTTCGGCATTCTGCAATGAAAAACTATACAAATCGTCGATATCCGATGACCAAGTATAGTGGAAACCATCTGTTGGAAATGCAACATAAACGGTCCCGTAAAAATCTGCTCTATCTATATCACCGGTACTGAACCAACTATTATTCCGATTGGCCACTAAACCATTTTCGTTGATAGCTTTAATAACGACGTTATTAACATCATTTGATGTATCTAATGCTTTTCTATTTTCCCTGGTTCCAGGTATTTCCATAGCATCGAAATAATTTCGTAATTTTAACCCTCTAAACAAGTGGTGTTTTTTGGGATCAATCATTCCTAAATACTGCCCGCATTCTTTTTTAATTTTCTCAACAACTTTACCAGCATCTGCTTGATTCATAGCAATTGGGTTCAGGGATGAATCCAAATCTTCATTTAATTTGTTTCGTCTATCGTCGATCGTTAGATTATAATCGCCATCAAATTGTGTTTTCATTAACACTATAAATGATCGTAATTCTTTAACATTATCAAAATGTAAATGAGCAATGTTTTTGCTCTCGATTGTTGGTTGCATATTATAGGGTGAAGATTTATAATTATCTATGTCGATTTGCAGGCGATTTAATGCTCCCATGTAGAAAATATCAACCACAAACGTTGGTTTATCAACATCAATAATCCATGGGCTTATGGCATCGTGTAATGATTCATCGTCAAAGTCTTCAGTAAAGAAAATAGACGGATATGCATCCCTATAAAAACCATCTATGTCTATATCATTACCATCCATTAATGACAATTCATACAATTCTCTAAACTTTTCTGTAGATTTCCTTTTTAACCTTTTATAATCTTCGCCTAACGACTTTTTTTGCTGTTGCTCTCGTTTCCAATCTTGAGCATATGGTGTATTAACGTCTCGGTCTAACCATTTCTTTATAACTTTCCAACCTCGATTCCAATCGTTTTGAACACCTGGACGATTATCAACGACTACCATGTTGCCACCAAAAACAGAGCGTAGCTGCTCTTTCCTAGCTTCCATTTCATTCCACATTTTGGAAACGTATTGTGGGTTCTCAGTTCTAGATCTTCTTGTATTTCTTGATAGTGCATTTTCAAGATCAACATCAACAAAAACTAAAATTGTATCATAACCGTGAAAGTCTAATAGACGTTTTGTTTCTAGGATCCGATTAACATTGTGACCAGTACCGTCAATAACGACGCCTAAACGTCCTTCAATATAGTTGTCTAATTGCGTGGAAGATAGTTTAGCTCGTTGTGTGTGATCATTAACGCCTAGTTTTAAGAAGGAATCCGAATCAACCATTTTAAGACCGGAACCACCGGTTAATTTCTTTGCAACCGTTGATTTACCTGATCCTGGGGGACCAGCCATAATAATGGCTTTGAAAATATGTGGGTCATATACGCCTTCTATTAATTCATATGCTCTCATACCGGGGACCTTTAATAACAAATGTTATAAATATTTAGCGCAATAACATTGGGAGAAATAGATGAAATCCGGCAAAATCTGGGGAGACACTGAAAGTTTGCTCATTACCCCAATGATCGAAGTGCATAGAATTAATATCAATCCTAATATGCAATGCTCAATGCACAAACACGAATATAAATGGAATATGTTTTATTGTATTAAAGGTACGCTAGAGATACATACTCGTAAAAACGATTACGAACTAGTTGATATCACTACAATAAAATCCGGTGAATGGACAACTGTTGCACCAAACGAGTTCCATAAGTTCGTATCAAAAGATAATCATGTTCAAGCTTTGGAAATTTATTACCTAAATCCAATCATGCAAGATATTGTAAGAGAAACAGTTGGTGGAATTGTAGAGGACAACTAAATGGTACATCCGAATGATATGTTAAGTAAAGAGAAGAATGGTTTTATTGTTAGATATGGTTTAATACCGTCAAACGATATTGCGAATGTTGTAGGTCCAGGAGCGGGGCCAAGTATAACAGCACCAATCCATATCGAAGGTCGAGAATCGATTCAAGATGCTTATATCAAAATGAAAAATAATGAAAATGGTTTTTATACGAAACTCGAAGAAAACATTTTATCTATGGGTTTTTTAAATCCTATTTTGGTTTGTGCAGGGCAGTGTGTTGAAAGTTACAAATCCTGGTTACCAGAATCAATGAAACAAGATTCCAATACCATACTTGCTTGTGATCGTTTAGGTGGATCAAGATTGTGGGTAGCACAAAAACATAATATGGATATTCCATGCATAATATCCGATTTTATTGATATGTTTGGTGAACGAGAAGAATTCGAAGTGTTGGATTCAATACCGGCTATTGTTCGAAAATTTAAAACTAAAGCCCGTGCCAAAGTCACGCCTGATGGAGTTCACGTGTATGATTTACCACATACCCACCTGGGCGAGCCACCATTTAGGAAATAGCCATGTTTGAAAATCATCAACGAATAGCAATAGATTTGGATGACACGTTGCTTAATGGGCCAGCGTCAAAATTCCTAGTTGATTACGTAAATGATCATCCTGAAAAAGAATTTTTCATTGTTACTCATCGAACCCCGGCAGAATCTCGATCAGTACCAATGGAATTAAAAAATATTGGATTAAATATTAATCAGTTTGAAAAACTTATGCCAACAACAGAATTGATGCGGATACGGTTTAGATTGGATAGAAACGATAGAGAGAAGAATAAGTTACCCTCGATTTATACTGATAACGTTTCTACAGATGAAATGTCTAAAAATGAATTAAATTTCGTGTATTGGAAAGGTTATGTTTGTAAACGATTAGGAATAACACTCATTATTGATGATGCCACACCGATTGTTAAACCAGGGGCAGACCGTTATCATATCGAATACATTAATCCATATGATATTAAGCTACAATAAATGCCTTCACGTTTGTATGGATACCCGACATCATATCAGCAATAGCGGTCGTATGTTTACACTTAGCATGAAACATGAATCCCTGGCAGGAACACATTATACCTTTATCAGAAATTTCCACGCTGTAAGTTTTATCTTTAGATCCAGCGACCTCAAACTCTGTACCTTTTAGGAAATGGTCAACAAAGTTTACCTCACCGACTTTCTTAATCGGTCCTTGGAATTTACGTGGCATTGTTATCTCCGTATGTTAAACCATATTCATATGTTCTGCGCTTGCGTGCTTCGCTTTCAAGCTTTACCCAACGCTCTTCTGCAATTCTCTCGAATTCGCGCTGTTTAGTAATTTTCTGGTTGTGAATGGTACCATAAAAACTCTGTCGTTCGGCTCGATCCTTTGCTACTGTGGCATTAAGGGCACCAGACTTGGTGAAACGCTGATTGCATGTTTTTGTAACAGTAGCTAAAAGATCTACCAGTTCTTCTTTTGAGTGAGTTCCAACACACCCGCTTGGCAACCCAAATTTTTCTAGGGATTTTAACGCCTGCCACAATAAATTAACATCGCGTTCCGTCATAGTAGCTTGCACTTTTCCACCAATAACTGTTGTATCCATTTCCTTACCTCAATAGATGGCCGGACAATTTGTCCGGCCATCGTTTTTCTCTATTACTAACTCTATATTATATAGTTTGGTTTCTTACGAGGTCTTATTCTTCCGCTTATGCCGTGCCTGACCAGCAAAGAAGAGACCCATCAAACCAATCCCGAGCAATGCTGCGGATGCCGGTTCGGAAACTGTGGTAGTTGGGATACTATCGCCGCCACCAGTCGGCGCACCTCCACCACAAGTGTCACCATAGCAGGCATGATCATCATCGTGGCCGTAACCGTTCCCGTTACCATGTTCATCATGACCCTTGCCCTTCTTCTTGTCATGCCCGGTGTCCTTGTCCTTGTCCTTGTCGTCTTTCTTCGCTTCCTTCGCTTTCTTGTCCTTTTCCTTAGCTTCCTTGTTGTACCAGGCACACGGGTCAGCACCATAGGCTTTCTGTTTGCAAAACGCCGGCGCGCCGTCGTTGTAGTTGGTTGTTGCCGTTGCCGGCGAAGACATGAGAGCCACTACCAAAACCGCAGCAACCAAACCCATAACACTAAACGTCCGAAACTCGATCATCTTAACCATTTGGAAATACTCCTGTTTTCCTGTTTAAAAATGTTTACTCGTCTGCTTACATTATGAGTATAGCATTACTAATGTTTTTGTCAACCTTTAAAACAAATTAAATTTATTATTCCTATTTGGGTGTAAAGTCAAACAAAGCATACAATGGAACGCCAACATTGATAAGATTTTCTTTCCCGTTGTTATCACGCAAGATAACACAATGCGCACCCACTACCGTCGCTCCAGCAGCCCGCAAATCACTCGTAGCTTGCAGAACTGCACCACCGGAGGTAACAACATCTTCAATAATCGATACACGCTTACCAATGCAATTTGGACCTTCGATGCCCTTGGCTGTACCGTATTCCTTAGCTTTCTTACGAACTTGAAGCATCGGAATATCCATAATCGACGATATCATTGTAGCAATTGATATGCCGCCCATCTCTAGACCTGCTACATAATCAATGTCACGCCAATAATCAACGTCAATTTCAGTTAGCTCATGCGCAATTTCGTTTAGCAGTTCTGGATCTGCTTGGAATTGGTATTTGTCGAAATAGTATGTTGACCGAACCCCTGATGCTAAAAGGAAATCACCTTCGATTAAACAAGTGTCTTTAATAGTTTTTTCGAGATTGCTGATATCATAATTTTCCATTTTATCTTCCTTGTCTACATTTTCCCCCAAGCATTGTTGACGCTATAATATTCAATGCTTCAGGATATAAAATATGTTCTTGAACTAGAATACGCTTGGAAAGAGATTCTTCAGTATCATCATCGACAACAGAAACAATGCGTTGACCGATAATGGGTCCAGCGTCCATTTCAGGTACTACCCAATGAACCGTACAACCACTATATTTTACACCATACTCAAATGCTTGGCGCTGGGCATGTAATCCCTTGAAAGATGGAAGCAACGATGGGTGAATGTTTAGTATTTTTCCATTCCACTCTTTGATGAACTCTTTCGTTAGTATCTTCATGTATCCAGCTAGGCAAATTAAGTCAACGCCTTTCTCTTTGAAAAACATATCAGCAAAGCGTTCGACTTTATGGGATTCACGGTAATTGGCAACAAATGTATCTAAGCCTGCTGCTCGTGCCTTCGCAATTCCGCCGGTATTGAGTTTATTGGATCCTACGCTAACGATTTCGGCTGGGAAGTTTGGTTCTTGACATGCATTCAATAATGCCTGGAAATTTGAACCGGTACCAGATAATAAAATGCCTACTTTGATTTTCTCCATATTATGCACAAACTCGCTTCCGCATAACAGTCATTGGTTTAATAATCTTTGGGTTGATATTATCAAAGAATACATTCTTACTAATCGGATGACCGACTATACGCTTACCAGTACCATCGTAATTGGTTTTTAACTTATTGAGTTTTTCCAAAACTTTGTCTTGGTTATTCATAACCCATCGATGGGCTTTTGTTGGCGTATTCGGTCCCCAGTTTTCTTCCACAAAAAATTGGACATGATTAAAGTCGTAATATTTTCCCCGCCGAACATTAGCTGGTATTGGAACAGACCAACCCAGTATTTCATCCATTTTGTTAGTCATGCTGTTTCCTCTGATTTGGCATTTTCGATATCCTTACGTATGATATCTAATTCAATAGCCATTTCTCTTTTAATACGTTCGTGTTCATGGTACTTTTCTCGATAATAGTCCCATGCATTTTTCCATCCCAAAGATTCAAAATGTGTAATTCTTGAACGGTTGACCCGTACAAAGCCATCACCTGTCCACATCACCATTGTAGAAATTGCTGGGATAACATCTTCTTTCTTATCTGATTCGGGTAGAGACCAACCCTTTGATAAAAGGTTATCTTTATCTTTCTTCTTAACTGAAATTGTATCGCCATTTGGATTAACAAGATCCATCCTGGATGGGGATTTTTCTTTAACTTTCTTCTTTTTCTTTGGCTTGTCAATTATTGGATCAATTTTGTCTTCAACGATAGTTTCAACATTGGTTTCAACCACTGGCTCAGGCGGGAGTTCGTCGCTTTTTGCATCCAGAAGAAAACGGTCAGCTTTGCTGTCATCGTTGAAACGATAAACAAACCCAGATGCTATTGGTGTAATCCCATGCCAGAACGTTCTGCTACCGAGATATTCACCATCCGAACACATAGCAGTTAATCCATCGCGCATTTGATTGGCGTTTTTAATGTTCTCCTTCAAACGCCATACTGTAACATCATTCAACTTTTCCGTCCTCTTCTCTACTGTTAAGCTTTATTAGCTCTGCAACCAATTTCGGATTGGCTTCACACACTTGTCCATGATTTGACGAATGGCCTGATCCGTACATGTTACACGGCATTCCGCAATTGTGGCAGAAATATCCGTGTGATAATCCATTTGGGCGTCTATGTTCTGCGGGCATAATTTCTTCTTTCCTATATTTCAAATATATTATATGGGCGGAATATTAAAATGTCAAGATGTATAAATAATTATATGAGATATTTAGAATTACTTACAGAACAACAATTAATCCGAGAATGGTCCGTAAAGGGTAAAACCACGTCCCAGATCAACGTGATGATTGCTCGCTTAAAGCGTATTGTTAGCGATCTTGGAGGAAATCCTTCTACTAAGGGCGAAGCAGACAATGCTCAACGCTTGTTAGATAAGATTATGGCTGAGATGGGTGCAGACGCACCTAAACAAGAGCAACCACGTCGTGAACGTACAACACGCGATGAGCCAAAGAAAGAGAAACCCAAGTCGATCAGCCCGTCTTCTGGTCAGTTCCAAGTTGTATTCATCGGCCGCCAGGTTGATCCTGATGCTGGTGAACGCGGAACTAACAAAGTTTGGGGTTGGGGAGTAAAGGGTGATAGCATTTACCAATTCTGGGGTAGATACAAACAAACACCACAAGTTAAGAAAATGCCTAACACCTCCGCAAATCGTATGAAAACCGAAGAACTTGCTAAGAAGAAAGCAAAGAAATATACTAAGGTATCAGCTTCCGAGCATATTGATTGGTTAAATGATGTCTTGAAAAAGAACCCCAAGTTCGACGGCTAGTGATATGAAATATTTAGAATTGCATGAACGCCAATTGATGAAAAGCACAATGAGTAACAAACAATTAGCAAAGTTTGTTTCTAATGTCCAAGCACAACTTCTTGTTGGTCTACGTGCTATGAGTACCTTCAATGAGGTTAAACCCAGTTCGGCACCAATTGGTATAATGAGTATCTTTCGTACAGCAAGAGAACTTGCACAGCTATTAAAGAAAGTTGAAAAACATCTTTTGAGTGAATCAACTGGTACTGCCTCGTCGCAAGCATTTGTTGCATTACAAGACTATAGTGAAAAGGTCAAGAACCAAGCCAATACGTTAAGGGATAATATCCATCGTCTGGACCAAGAAGATGAAAAGGTAATTAAAATAGCAAAGCTTGTTCTTAACAGTCTTAACAGTCTTGATACTCTCGCCAAGAGTTTAGATACATTTTGCAAGAAAGTCAAAAATTCTGGTACTAAAAAGAATATTAAGAAAAAAGGAATCTTAGCTAAGATATTATCTTAGTCAATTGTAAAAGTAAATTTGTGCGTCTTCAATCCCTCAGGAAAACAAATGTTTGTACTGGTTTCAACTTCTACAGTATATTGACCAGCCGGAAACCACCGAAGACCTTCTTTGTAGGCACGGCGGACATAATAGTCAATAAGCGTCTTAACGCTTTTCTTCATATAGTGATCAACACCACCAAGCATGTTGCCGTTCGGAAAATGCAGAGTACAGTTGTGTGAATAATTGTTACTGTCATCCTTGTTAATTGCAAAATTCTTGTAATTGTCGACTGTGATTTTCATCTTCGATCTCCTTGTTTGCGTTATGCTTTATTATAACACGGAACTAGGAGATGTCAACCTTTGGTATTTAAACAGATACTTTAAAATTTGGTGGATGATTTACACTTATAACCTGGGCCGACGAAAATGGACCAGTTTTAGCTAGTTCAGTAACTGTTTTCGGATCACGCACAATTTTATCTAGTGCTTTATATGACGCATCATTCCAATCCTTAGCCATTACGTCAATTTTGATTGTTCGACTAGCATCTGGAAATTCAGGCTCGTTTCGATATGGATGGTTGCCATACAACTCAATTGTTGCAGTGTAAGGTAATTTTTCTTTAAATGGCCACATTATTTTCTCCCTGATGTTTCTTGTTCAAGTTTGTTACCTTTTTCAAAATTGCATTTTTGGTGAACTGTTTGGACATTCTCGTAATGATCATCACCGCCCTTTGATAGAGGAATTATATGATCGACGGTCGGTTTTAAGTCATCAATATTTGTATCAAACGACATTTTCTTCGAACATATTGGACAAATACCTTTTTGCTGTTTGAATCTAGATTTTTTCCAATTATTGCGCTTATTTGAAGAACGTTTCCATAACAACCTACCAATTAATACCATAACCTACCTTTTATTAAAAAATGTCGTTTTCCTCTGTATTGGCATCAGCGTCTTTGAGGAATTCTTTATTAAGTCTGTCTTCGAACTGGCTATAGAACGTCCCCGCTGTCTCTTCAATCTTATAACCGTCCTCACTAAGTGAGGCTACGATGACATAATACAAGGTGAAGTCTGGATCAATATTTTTGATGTCTTCGGCCATGTCTTCTACAGTGAGGTGAATGTTACCTCCTTCAGATCTTTCCCGCAACATTTCACCCAATCCTGAAATTTTGTTGCTGAGTTTCTGTATAATAATACCCTTCCTGAACTCTACAAACCATTCACGTAGATCGCTTCCCATCAATGCTTGGAAACCATTGTCAACATTGATAACACTTGATTCAATGAGTAAAGCTCTCAATCGCCCAATTTCCCGTTCAGCTATATTTCGTTCTTGTCGAAGGGATTGAGCTTCACTTGTCATTTCCGACAGTCTTCGTTCAGTTGCTGTTTGAGTGTGATCAAACTGGTCCCTAAATCTATCGAAACTTCCGTTGTCTTTGTCTCGGTCATAGATACTCATTCTAGATAATTCCTCATAGGTTATTAATTCATCCATTGCATCTGAAATGTCTTTATATTTCATTAAACTCACCATCTTTAATATATTTCTTGTTGTAATAATCCTCATTTTGATTATATAATTCTTCTGCCGCCTTTTCTATTTCTAGATTGGCGCCCGAAACAACAGCACTGATTACAAATAATTGATTAAGATTTATATCATAACCGTCAATAATCTTTTCAATTTCAGATATGTTTTTATTACGGTTATCGTCACTAGAAAGTATATCAGAAATCTCCAACAACGTTTCCGTAATTTTATCAATTATATCTGCTTTTCGATGAGCTGAAAAATGTTCTCTTAGTTTATCACTCATGCCCGCTTCAAATCCACAACTAACAAGCAATCCGGTTGCTTCACACAACAGTCGAGCGAGTTCATCGTTTCGGTTTTTCAATGTCCGAATTTGGCGTTCTTGTTCCTGCCGACCACTACTACCAAAATCATCATAATCTCTGCAAGGCATATCATATCTCCATTGACAATTTCATCATAATTAAAAACGAATCCAAGTCTTCTTTAAACAAATCCTTTGGGAAAATCATGTTCTCAGCCCAACGCATGGCCATGAGTTCTCCTGCTGGATCATAACCCATAATACTTTTTACAATTAAGGCTTTACTATCCCATCCAACAACTTTGGCAATGAATAATGAAGAGATATTACCCGATTTATTACCAACGACGTAATCACCGATTTCAGGAATCTGACCAAATTTATTTGGTTTGGCTTTAAACCGTTCCGTATCAATTCGATCTTCAAGCTTCTTTGGTGTAAATTCTTTCATTTTAAGATCAACTTGAACACTATTCATCGCATTCCAAGTGATGGTCATTTTTATATAATCTATATCACCGTTCTTTTTTAAGTTATTTAGAATATAATAAGCACGATTACGTTGATCTGATAGATAAAGCACTCCACTCATATTTTTTTTACTAATTTCAAGTTTAATACCATACCTGTAATTTGAAAATGTTACTGACATCCCTTCTCCATCCAAAATGTCACGTATTAAATCTTTTTGTATTTCAGTTAATGTCATTTCTTAATTACCACATACTTTTGATATCATAGCCGACAAAGCAATCCCTGAAACAATTATTTTAACCCATGTTTCAATTTCACCAACATATTCAATAGGAAGCCACATCAACGCTGCGATTAACCTAATCATAATAATTAGGAACCATGTGTCGTTTCTTCGTAATTTTTTCTCGATTGCCAATTTGACTTCTAAATCAATTTTTTATCAAGGTAAGGATTCATAAATATTCTCCAATATAATTTATAGTAGCATACTTAAAAATCAAAGTCAACGGCTAAATATAGCTATATTTAATAGGAATTATTATGCCAAACGAAAAAGAATCATCAACTGGGCAAGATCTTATGTTGTTATGGAGAATAGTAAGAAAACGAATGGCTATTCTTGTAACTATTATTACTGCAATAGTAACACTTTCCGGCGCATTTTTTGGCGTTTATAATCATTTTGCTAAAGAGCATGAGCTTATACGCAATAATTGTATTCGTCAAGCAATCGATCTAGATACCAAAACAGATATGCAAGCTGCCCACCATGAAACGATAATTTCTATTGGGGAAACTATTTTGCAAATGTTTGACAATATTGGAATGTCAGATGATAGAAAAGCGGTGTGGACCCAAGAATGGAATAGAGTAATTATTGAAAATACAAAAAGTTTAAATTTTATTCTAAAACAGGAAAGGAATTATAATCCTCAGGTAATTGATGCATGTACCAAATCGGAAACACACATTATACAACTGAAAAACAAAGGATCACTATTTGATATGGATAGCTTGTTGAAATCTTTAAAGGACGAGGATAAATGAAATTTTTAATATCACTTGTTATTTTAATGTTGGCCCTTTCCACTAATTTATCAGCAAACAATGAATCTATTGGAGATCCTATTCTCAACAACCCAAGCTATATTGCCGCTGTTGAATTGACTGATATTCTTCTGGATCAAACAATGCAAGGGATGGAGCCAAATATCGTCCTGCTTCAGCGTAGAAATTTTCTAGTAGCGCGAGCAATAGTAGAAATATATAACATACATCCAAATAATGTTGATCAACGTTCCCTTTTCTTTGAAATGTTAAACTTGTATATTAATAAGGCAAATGAATTTGCTTTGCAAAAAAATAGACAATTTTATACACCACAACAACGTGGTATTCCGATTCGATAGATTATGGTTGGTTGTTTCCAAACCAAACTAATTTGGTATAAGTTGCATCTTCCAAATTCTTAAAAAGTATTCCATACCAATATTCATTTATCGGGAGCCAAAATTTACGATCGTCGATTGTTCTAATTTTATGTTCGATATCATTATCGATTAACCATCCTTCAATTTGTCCCATTCTACCAGAACTGATCATATCATTCTCATCGGCTAAATCGTTAAATCTTAGTTTGTATTTGGGAAATGTGGACCACAATAGTTGTCTAGGATTGGTTACTGAAAATAGTAATTGACTAATGCAATAAGTCATAAACGAAAGGGATGTTAGAATAAATATTAATTGATAAAAGCTATAGTTATAATATGTGAAAATTGACCATAATATTAAAAAAAATAATTGTGTTAAACCCAAACACATATGGAATATATTACCCCAATCAGCGTATCTTAATCGTTCTCTCATTCTGAATGATATCCAATTTTTGCATAAACCATGTCGTCGTAATTCTTAAAAGCAAAACCTAAAAAATATTTCTTCTTGGTTTTTGGTTTAAAGAGCCTAAATATATTCAATGGTCCTGGTGTTATTTTGACTCGCTCAATATATTCAATATCATTTTCATCAAGCCAACGTTTAATATCGTCCTTTATATTATATTCAAACATCATTCCATTAATAAAAAATTCTGGATTACTTTGATCTACCGTGAAATCGTTAATTGATATAATATATGGAGAAAAGATGGCCCAGAACAACTGCCTATATTGACAGTATCCTTTTATTATTTTCATATACCACCAAATTATAACACTATAATTATAATTATAGAATGAAAATAATTCCAAAAATTATCATTTGGTCCCTGATATAAATTATATATAACAAAACAATGATAAATAATTGTGCATAAAAAAATCAAAGAGAAAATAACACTAGATGGAAGAAACCAATTAGCATATTTAAACCAATGTTTTATGTTAGCAGTGTTAAAGCCTCGTTCCATGAATATACTTTCTGACCTTTGGTACCATGTTCTCTAATGGCAATAGTTCCGTTTTCTTCTTCACGCTGACCAACTACACCAATCAATGGGACCTTTTTATCCAAATATTTCTTCACCTTTGAACTAACGGTACCAGATGATGAATCTAGTGCAATTCTACCATTATACAATGAACTGTTGAGGAAGTCAACAGTGTTTGTGGCATATTCTAAAAACGAATCAGCGACAGTACACACAACCATCTGTGTTGGTGCAAACGGAATAGGTAATACTCCTTGATGATGCTCAAGTAATATGGCTATAAACCGCTCAAAGCTGCCAAGTATAGCCCGATGTAGCATTACTGGAATTTTCTTAGAACCATCTTCGCTTATAAATCCAGCACCCAAACGGTCAGGTAAAACAAAGTCGCATTGAAGGGTTCCACATTGCCATTCACGTCCCAAACTATCTGTAAGAATGTATTCAAGCTTTGGTCCATAAAACGCACCTTCACCTGGTTGCTCAACGATATCTGTCAATCCAGCCATTGCGGCAGCTTCTCTTAATGCTGCTTCGGCTTTATCCCATTGCTCATCCGTTCCGGCCCTTATTTCAGGTCTAGTGGAAAATGCTACCTTTACTTGTGAAAACCCAAAGTCATCGTAAACCTGTTGTAATAACTGGCAAAATTTTACGCTTTCTTCATTTATTTGCTCTTCGGAGCAAAAGATATGCGCGTCATCTTGAGTAAACTGGCGAACACGCATTAATCCGTTCAAAGCACCTGAAGGTTCATTTCGATGACAAAGACCATACTCAGCTAAACGTAGCGGTAAATCCTTATATGATCGAATTCTTTGGTTAAAAACTTGGACGTGCCCAGGGCATGACATTGGCTTAATGCCGTATTCATATTGATCATCCTCGTCTGATTGGATAACGAACATATTGTCACGGAATTTATCCCAATGTCCAGATGTTTTCCATAGATCATTACGGAACAATTGGGGTGTTCGGATTTCTTCATAACCGTTAGCTTCAAGTTTGGCGGTAATATAATGCTCAATAGTCTTGAATAGCTTCCATCCTTGTGGATGCCAGAATACTGACCCAGCAGCTTCTTCCTGAACATGGAATAAATCCATGATGTTTCCCAACTCACGATGATCTTTCATTTTTGTTCCTTAGTGAAAAAATATAAAAATAGCCGTTCCAAAAAAACCAACTGGAATTCCAATCCAAAAGGCTATTCTTGTAGTAATTTTAATCTTCTTGATATTTGCCAGCTGTTTTAAGAACATGCTTAACCTCTTGGATAAAAACAGTCAACCATTCATCATTATTGTTTAGTAACCTATTTTGGATATACATTGCGTATGGATACTGATTAAACAATTCAGCTATATTATGCATTGTATATACTTCGTCTGTCAATTCATTTTTAACAAAGTTTTTGGCTTTTTTCTTTATTTCTGTTATCAAAACATTATTGATTTGTTCTTTTAATTTTTCAATAACATCATCACTTGCGTTTTGTAGATATTTTCCAGAATAAGCATCATTCTTTGAAATAGTAAGAATTAATTGCATAACATATGGAGAATATTCATATTGGAAACCATCGAGAACCATTTCTTTGGTTGAATCCCCCATGCACATATTAATAAACCGTTCTTGGGCTATTGAAAATTGTAATATCACAGGGGAATCTTCATTCTCTTTGATAAAATCAATCATCTCCTCGTTGCGGGTTCGTACAAGCAATACTTCTATGTTTTTGATATTTTCAAAATTGTCCAACTTACTAAAGAAAGTGGTGAAACGCTGTTCTAAACTATCTGCAAGGAGCAACATAGTATCTTTACTGATTGTATGTTTCCTAAAATTGCCGTCTACAAACCGAGTGAGTAATCCTTGTAATTTTTTAACGATGTCGTTATTTGAAATAGTATATACATTAGCATACCTATTCATTGTGTTTTGTTGAATCATTTTGTACCTTTTCATTAACTGCTATTATTTATCGTTCATGATTTTTAAGATTATTTTCAAACTCATGCAAACGTTTCCAAATTGAACGTAATTCTGTGATATCAACCCATCTATGTAAAACCAATGCAAATGATCCATGTACTTTCTGGAAAGCATTGGATACTTGCACCAAAACGCCTAACATTATTGTACTAGACATAACTGCTGGGCCCATAATCATATAAGGAACCAGTACCATTGCTTGATCATACCAGTTCATCCATATATCAAAATATGAATAGTGATTAAACAATTTTCTGTAGTTAAATTTTACACCAGTAAACAAGCTAAACATTGTTTCATCTTGGTATCTGCTTTTATCGTCTTCGATAAAGACTAGTTCCTTTCTATATGCTGCTTCTTTAACCTGATTATTGTATTCCAATCCTGGCAAGAACCAGCCAACAAACCAACTAATAAAAATGCCACCCAAACTGACAAACAACGCTAGGTAAACAAGCGAGCCCTCAATGTATATGTCTGTTGTGGGAATTAATATATGATGCTTTATTGACATTCCCCAAAGCATTGGCAAGAAAGCAATCAAAGTCATAATAGCTCTAACAGCGGATAATCCTAATGACTCAACAATTTTAGCAAACTTGTAAGTATCCTCTTGAATACGTTGACTTGCACCCTCGATCTCCACCTTTACATTTTTCCACCGTGGAAGATAATTAAAGGTTAATGCTTCTCGCCAGGCAAAACCATACATCCGAGTGAACCAGTTAGTTACCGCAGCGGTAAAGACATAAGGCATAGCGATATAGAAAAACATCCATATCTTCTCCCAGAACTCTACCACTGTATGATCTGCCGGCTTTTGCATAATATTATAAAACTCACCGTACCAGTTATTAATCTGTACAGTTAGCCAGACTTGGAACCATAAAGACAATCCCAAAAGTATAGCGCCGCCCCATGCCCAAATAAACCATTCTTTACTGCCATAAAATGCTTTTAACATTACCAATCCTTTTAATGAAAACTATAAATATACTTATACTATTATAGACGGGATCACACAGAATGAGATTTAACGAATTACAAATATTGAAAGAATATATTATCAAAGGTAATAGTGATGATAACTTTGATAAGACATTTGCCTTTCTATACGAGAAAAAATATCTACTTCTTATGAATGCAAACTCTATTAAAGACATAGGTTTCGGTAATGGTTTTGGTTTTCTTATTAATGATAATGGTAAAAAGCAATTATATGAAATTTTAAAATCACTTAATTTTACGGAGGATTATAATTCGTTTCCTAAAGCTTTTGGTGAACATGCTGATAAAATTAAGGATATAGTAATTAGAAACTGCACAATTCATCCTGGGAAACATCAACTCAATTCACCTGATGTGGAAAAATTCTTTATGAATGTATTAGCTGACCAAGATCCTATACAATTTTCCAGCAGCTTATCTTCTAGTTTAGTTTATGGTTTTAATATAAAAACTATGGATAATATTGATAATATATTCTCTGATAAAGAGTTGACTATGGCTATTAGTTGTCCGATTCATTATGTTGTGATTGACCATATAAAGAAATCAATATATCGAGCTAACAAAACACGGGATTACCAAACAAGAATGGGTGGCTATACAGGAAATGCAGCTTATATTCTAGTTGATGTTGAATTCTCAATTGATCGAATGGATTTTCTTAAAATAGCCAAACAAGTATCTTCAAATCTTCCAGGGTATCATATCGGACAACAAAAAGAAAACGAAGATATCAAAAACACAATTCAACAAATACTTAATGGTAAAGGCACAATTTATGCATATCACGGAACATCAAATGCCATTTTCAATAAGATTAAAAAATCTGGTGGAATGGTTCCTGGCATGGGTGAGGAGTATTCAGATAAGATTAAAGGTCATAGTGAGAACTTAATATACCTAACGTTGGAGCCAGAAACTGCACAAAAATATGCTGTTCGTGCATCAAAACAGCGAGCTAATGTAATTCTAAAAGTTAAAATTGATGATTTAACAAAATTGGCGTTTGATGAAGATTCATTATTTAAGGCGGTTAGTAGTATTCAAAGAAGTAATAAAAAAGTCAATCAAAAAATCAATGCTGCAATCCAAGAAGAATTTAATTTCCATGAAGGATATATGTCTCATGATTTAAAACCATATTTTGCAGACGAAAGCAAACTCAATGATAAACAGCAAAAATTGTTAAATTATGTTAAATTCTATGCAATTAAATCTATGGTTAATTTATCATTTGGTTATACAGGCGTAATACCATTGAAGAATGTTTCCGTGTACGAAACAGGAAAATCAAAGAAGCACGATCCAGATACATACGACGATGATTACGATGAAGTCCAAATTAATAGAGAGCGCACATAATGAGATCATATGAATTATTTGAAGGTGGATGGACTGATACAGTTACACAAGGAACTAAAATTACACCTAATACCGTTCGAGAAACATTGAATGTTGTAAAAATGTTTATTGATGATTTCAATAAATGGCTCGTTGGTCAGGATGAAGATGCAGTTAAGATGGGTGAACCACTTGGATCAACTGTTTATTTTCAAGTAGATGATGAAGGTAAAGAATATGGTGACATCGATCTCCAAATTATTGCGCCAGCTATTGAAGGCAAAACTGAAAGCCAGATCGCAACTCATTACAATAAATTGGCTGATGACTTTATTGCTGCGAAATCACCCAATACGGTTTTTCAAACTGACAAGCCAGCATCAGGTCATATCATTTTTCAAATTTTAGAAAATACTTTTGTTCAAGTTGATTTTATGTGGGCAACTGAAAAAGTAGCTGATTGGGCTAGATGGAGAAACACTCCTGAGCAAGGAGTTAAAGGGCTAGTACATGGTTCAGTGTTTTCGTCACTTGGTGATTCGCTCGATATAAGCATTTCTACATCAGGCGCACAAATGAAGATTGTTGGTAATGAACCTGCTTCTTATGCAAAAACAAGGAAATTTGATGAATTAGCACAAATAAGTTTAAATATTGAAAATTTTGGTATTGATATGCTATTATGGATGTATGCAAGAATGGGCTATACGAATCAACCCAAAATTGATAATGAATTACAACAATATCCAGGTATAAACAAAACAGATGTAAGAATAGCAGATCTCGTTCATATGATTAAGGGTCTTTCTAAAAGCTTTGAATTAAATGATATGTATGGCAAATTCAATCTCAAGAATTATTCATCTTCCCAGGATTTACTCAATGCATTTATAAAAATCTTTGATAGCAAAATGAATAAAGCAATGAATGCTTCTAAATTTGATAAAGCCAAGACATCAAACGCTATTGCAAAAGTAGAACAAACAAGAGAACAAATTAAAACAGGCCAGGAGATGGTCCATAAATTAATGAAAGGATAATGTCGTGACATGTACAGTTGTGCATTGCAAGCGAGAACCATACGATGTGTATATTGGTCGTCCCAGCAAGTGGGGGAATCCTTTTACTGTTGGTAAAGATGGTACCCGCGAAGAAGTAATTGACAAATACGCAGAATGGTTGGCATTAAACATAGACTTAATTAACAGTCTAGAAGAACTTAAAGGTAAAACACTTGCTTGTTGGTGCTCTCCAAAAGCATGTCACGGTGATGTATTGGCTAATCTAGTAAATGAATTTTATAAAGGATAAGAAAATGGAAGGCGAAATAACAATAAAGAATACAGATTCAAATTTAGATTTACAAAAAATGGTTGAGAATGAAATTACGTTTAATAGAGAAGCCATCGATGGTGGAATAGCGATTCATTGTTTAGTTGATGGTGAAGAATCAGGATTTAAAGCTGAAATGAAATTAGAGACTATCCTGGAAGCTCGTGAAAAAAAGGTCGATATTATCGAAGAAGTTGAAAAAACATTGCTAGAGAAGGCAACTCGACATTTAGTAGAAAAGGGGAAGAGGAAATGAGCAACATTTTTCATTGTGCTGTTTGCGGCGGTGACCTTACAAAAACCTTACCATTTTATACTGATATTCTTGGATGCAAATTGGATAATGCTGAAGAGGGATTTTGGGCAGATGTAAATTTTTGGGGTAATGAACTTACATTGCATCAAAGCGTCACCAGAACACAATGCGAATATCATAATGTAGAAATGGGCGCAGTCCCAGTTCCTCATTTTGGTGTCCATTTAGAAAAAGAAGTTTTTGCAGAAGTAAAACAACGTATCATTGATGCTAAACATCCGTGGGTTAAAAGACCTTTTGTCCGTTTTGCTGGACTTGAACATGAACAAGAAACATTCTTTGTTGCTGACCCAGCCGGGAATGTTTTGGAGATCAAATCTCTTGTAAATCCTGGGCACGGCTTAATATAAAGATAGATAGGTTTCAATTACAGAAAAAGCGGGCATTGCCCGCTTTTTCATATTTTAAATAATATCTTAGCTATCTGGATGTGCGGCTGTTGGAACTGCAAAGTTTGCCGTATATCTTGCAACACCCTTTGTAATACGAACATCATCGACTAAACCATTAAAGAAGTCGGGATCATCTCCACCATTAATGTGTTTACCAAAAGATAGTTTTGCTCCACCGGCTGCATCAGAGTTCACTGTAATTGCAGTAGTTGTTGAATTTTCAAGATTTCCATCCAAGAACAACCTAACAGTGGATCCTTCTCGGGTTGCTGCCACATGATACCATGTTCCGGTTGTTATGCTTGTTGTGGTAAGAATTGGACCAACAGTCGTGCCACCACCATTTCCCATAAGAAATGAAATCTTATTAGAAGAATTCTGGCTGATCAAAAATCCGCGGCGTGTTGAAAATGGTTCCCATGCTCCCACAATTGCACCCAGACTGGAGCCATTAACGGTATCTGCATTAAACCAAGCCTCAATTGTAAAATCCCCTGGGAATTCAATGAAAGTTGAAAATGGTGCTTCAAAGTGATTTGACGAACCATTAAATGTTGCTGCATTACCAAATTGCCCTGGATTATACGTAACTGTACCAGTTTCGGCTAATGTGAAATTTCCTGTGACATCCACTGCATTATCATTAAAATGTGTTAAAAACGTTACATTCGCAAAATTTGGATCAGGCAAAACCGAAGGATTAGCGATATGCCAAGGACCAGCTTCTGCTTCTACTGGATAGATAGATAGATGAATCCCGGAAGCCGGCTCTATCTATAAATCGTGTTCTTCCCGAATCAATTCGGACTTTATTAGTAATACTTGTTCCCATAAAAATACTCCATTGTTTGAATTAACAATTACCTTACCAGAGTATTTATACTATTGGGTTGATTTGGAATTAACAGGTATGTTATTCACCAACCTTAATACGAACAAACGCTGTGATTGTAATCCCTGCTTCGTTTGCAACGTCCTCGATGGTTTTAGTAGCATCCATAACAAATGGTTGGGACATAAGAACAACTTCCTTCAATGTTTTCTGCATACGACCAGCAACCATCTTTTCAGCGATGTCCTGTGGCTTACCGGATTCAACGGCTTGCTCAATCTGGAATGCTTTTTCCTTGGCAACCCACTTTTGGTCTAGATCGCTAACTGATACCGCTTTGGGTGCAGTTGCCGCAATATGCATGGCAACATTGTAAGCGGCTTCGGAATTTCCACCAACATACTTAACAGCAACAACCATACTACCCATTGTTTCATTAACCTTACCATGAACATAAATGGCAATATTGTCCTTTGATCCTTCCATGATTGCTCGTCCGCCGATGCTTAGATTTTCCCCAAGGGTTCCGATATATCTTGCTAAATCGACTTCAATTCCCTTCTGGCAATCATTAGCAATAATGTCAACCAATTCATGGAATTTTTCATTGCGTGCTACAAAGTCAGTTTCGCAATTTACTTCAGCAATAGAGACGCCAATGCCTCCGGGCCAAAATGCATACCCAACAAGGCCTTGGTTTGTGTCCCGGTCTGCCTTTTTATCGGCTTGCTTTAGACCGCGCTTACGCAACCAATCTTTGGCAGCTTCGAAATCGCCTTCACACTCTGTTAGGGCTGTTTTGCAATCCATCATTGGTGCATCTGTCATTTTGCGCAGTCTTGCTACGTCTTTAGCTGAAATACTCATTTACTCTTCCTTTATTTCTTATTAATCTTCGTCTTCGTCTTCGTCATCATACTCATCGTCGTCATCATCTTCGTATGTCGTATATCCAACAATTTCGCAGATGTCTGATAGGAGATCATATGCATTGGTTATTACCCTATCTACTTGATAAACAGTTTCTTCACAGGTAATAGAATTGTCTTCAATAAACTTTTCACATAACGCAAAAAGTTGGTCTTTCTTTTCTTGATCAACCATACCAACCGCCAACCCAAATTAAAATACTCAAATCGGGGTTGGAATTAATCCAACCCCTTTTTGTTATGCAATAATCTTGGATACGACGCCAGCACCCACTGTTTTACCACCTTCACGGATAGCAAACTTCAAACCTTCGTCCATTGCAATCGGAGCAATCAGTTCAGCTGTGAAGCTAACATTATCACCGGGCATAACCATTTCAATTCCCTCAGGTAGCTCAATCGCACCAGTTACATCTGTTGTACGGAAATAGAACTGCGGACGGTAGTTCGAGAAGAACGGCGTATGACGGCCACCCTCGTCTTTGGAAAGGATATACACTTCAGCCTCAAACTTAGTATGTGGCTTAATTGTACCTGGCTTTGCGAGTACCTGACCACGCTCAACATCTTCGCGCTTGGTACCACGTAGGAGGATACCTGCGTTATCGCCGGCCATTGCCTTGTCTAGCTGCTTACGGAACATTTCAACACCAGTGACTGTTGTCTTAGTTGTGGCGCGTAGACCAACAATTTCAACTTCGTCGCCGATGTTTGTCTGACCACCTTCAACACGACCAGTAACAACAGTACCACGTCCTGAAATGCTGAATACATCTTCAACTGGCATTAGGAATGGCTTGTCGAGATCGCGAGTTGGTTCAGCAATGTTTTCATCAACCGCAGCCATAAGAGCCAGGATTGAATTCTTACCAATCTCGTCATCCCGTCCTTCAAGCGCAGCAAGAGCTGATCCACGTACAACGACGCAATTTTCAAAACCCTTATCTTCTAGCTCTTCTAGAACTTCCATCTCGACAAGTTCAAGAAGCTCTTCGTCGTCGACCTGATCGACCTTGTTTAGGTAAACAACAACTGAAGGTACACCGACCTGACGTGCAAGAAGAATATGCTCCTTCGTCTGTGGCATTGGGCCATCAGCGGCATTCACAACAAGAATAGCACCATCCATCTGAGCGGCGCCTGTGATCATGTTCTTGACATAATCCGCGTGGCCTGGGCAATCTACGTGCGCGTAGTGACGACCTTCGGTTTCATATTCAATATGAGCAGTGTTGATTGTGATACCACGGGCCTTCTCTTCAGGCGCCTTATCAATATCACCAAAATCAGTAGCATCCTGACCGTTAACTTCGGCTAGGATCTTCGAAATAGCGGCGGTTAGTGTAGTTTTGCCGTGATCCACGTGGCCGATAGTTCCAACGTTAACATGGGGCTTACTACGATCAAACATTTCTTTTGACATACGTATAATTCCTTTAATGTAAATAAATTTTTAATGTTTTGTATTGTATAACAATTTCTTCTTATAAGTCAATAAAAATTTATAAAAAATATTTTATTTTGCATGGGATGGCATCTTCTTAGTCTTAAACCAATGATGCTTTCCAGTAACTGGGTCATATTTCTTCTTACGAATAGGTTGACCAGCTTTTATACCACTAGTAGCCAAATTCACAATATATTTGGTATGGGTAACAACTTCTTCATTTACTAATTGTGCTAGTACGTATGATCTCTTTGCCATATTAATTCTCCTTTTTTAATTACGGAATATTTAGTTCTATTTCCAGTTGATATCTTGTGAATCAGTAAGGTTTATTTTTGATTTTCCTCGGGCTTTCATTTCCCTAGTCATATAATCAGCAAGGCTATCTAAAATATCTTCGCTTATCAAATGTTGATATTTTCGCAAATCTTGAACGATTGGTAGAATAACCCATTCTAAACTAGCTGCATCAAGCCAATTCTTATGTGTGAAACAAGGGGCAACGCGCCCTTTTGTATTGGTATCTAATTGACTCTGTAGTCTATTAAAAAATTCTGGGTGCCTAGCATCAAACGTGGCCATTGCAATAAGTTGATCATCGACATAAAATGGGATTGCCATTTTATAATCCTGTTCATACAATCTATCAAGTCGATGTTGGTTATAATCGTTAAAACTACCATGCCCATTAAGAGGTCTACTTTTTCCATAATCATAAGATCCATTAGCCCAATTAATTTTCATTTCAACAGGTCGGTCTTTATCATAAGCATCAGCACCGTCCTTTTCATCAACATGTTTCCAACCACCACAAATAGCTGAATGATATTCCCTGGCCTTCCAGCTATCTCTATCTCCTAATGTCGATTTGCGAAGAGCCATAAATGATTCTCGATAAATATTTGGAGTGTTATGAACATCGAGCCAATTTCTAACCTCAGGTAGGTTGAGCAATTGTTGCCACGATGAAAGCGCCTTGCCTTCGGTTACTTTTGGTGAAGACACTATTCCTTGCTTTTTTTGATCACGAAGTTCTTTAGCTCGCTTGTTCTTACAAGATTTGCAATTAGCCGCCCAGCTTTCTTTAGCTGTATTCGCTCCAATTTTTGGGAAGTCAGTTACTGATTTGGTTTCGTTACACGACTTACACGTTTTTGTTTTTAATATTACGGGTACTGCTTTAATTTCATCAACGAATAGTGAATCTATAGTTTCTTCTGTGTTTTCTATATTTAACATTGTTTCATCTCTTCTTAATTAATATTTAACTAATACTACATTACTTGATAATTAGTATTCAATTTAATTATTTGAAAAAATTAAATATAATTACAATAGTATATAACAGGCAAATACAATTAATAAGTAGCTGATAACAATAATAGAAATTTGGGTTATTATGAATTAAAACGTCTATACTTATTTCGACAATGCCGATATTTGCGACTTATTACACGATTGATTTCAAATCGTGTTGGGCGACGTGTTACTTTTTTGATAATCACACGTGGTTCACTTGCTGGTTTGTATTGTGTTTCTTCGAACTGTTCTCTTAACCAATAGTCTGTAGTTGGTTCATTATGCTCAGTAAACTCTTCCCGGGCAGCATCGTGTATTATTTGATAAATTTCACGGGGAGAATCCCCTTGTTTCATCCTTTTGGTTATGAATCTTTTTAGGACGACCCTTTCGGCTATCTTTATAATTTCATTGAAATTATGATAGAACATATCATTCACCCATCCATCTAAGTTTGAATTGAACAGCGTCTTCTTTATTTAGGAAATAATGCGTACCTTGGTAACCCAGGTACAAATATAAACTAGTGCAATTCTCTTTCATCCATCCCTCTATTTCTCGGCTTTTTCGATCTCTTACGTCGCCCAGTTTAACACACGCGGCAAAACAAATCCAAAAATCTCGAAATTTTTCAATGTGATAAATTCTTCGTGCTTTGCGAATATAAAAGATTAGGTAGGTTGTTGGTAATGACAATATCAATGATGGATATAATACCATCGATTTAAATGGCGGTGCAGTATACTCTGCCAGCATTAAATGATAAAAACCATAAACCAATGCCCACGTTACAGCGACATGTATTAAGCTTACGCCACAGAACCAAAGAAAGAGAAATACTGCTTCAGTACATCCATCAATAAATTTATCATAAGATTCATTATTAAGAATCATCATGCAGATCGCAGTTTCTTGATAATTGGTACATTACGGCATCCCGTTCCAATAAGAAGAAGAATTTTCTATCATTGTAATGATACAAACTAACTGCATTTTCTAGACACCATTTCACAAAGTCGCGATCGCAGGGATCGCCTCCAGGCAAATCTCTCCGACCCAAAATCGTAGCAAAACAAAGCCAGCAATCTCTATACTGTTTGATTTCGTAAAGACGCTGTGCTTTTTTAATGTAATAAACTAAAAACGTCATTGGTAGTGATAGGGATATTGCAGGAAGGAGCATAGTGTTTATGAAATTTGGTCTACCCAAGTCTAATAAATCATGAATAATTGCAACACCTATCGCAAGTAATATGATCCAACACACAACTATACCAATAAACCAAAGTGATAACCAAAATAATTCTGTGAGGCCGTCAAAAAACTTGTTATAGGCTTTATTACTTGGAATCATATTCAATGTCTATCTCACTTTCACATTCCATTTTAAAAAGTATAGCATCTTCTTCGGAATAGAACAAGACCCAGTATTTAAATTTACCAATAATATTATCTAACTCACGTTCTATTCTATATGGGTGTTGTGTTCTGGTGTGTATCCATTTAATTATTTCTGGATACGCTGTTCTCGAGATATAAAATTGCCGACCATGCATTGCTATTTTGGTCTCTTCTGACAAGGATAGATATACCTCTTTGCCCATTTCCCTAGCTTGGCGAACAAATTTTATACCTAGTTCCTGGTCACCACCTGTTATTCGTTGAAGCTTCATTATTCCACCGTGTGGGATACAACATTGTTGATAATAAAACTCCTCCAACCGTTAGCATTCAAATCCCAAACGCTTACGTTATTTTCGGAACGCTTTCTTGTGCTTTCCGTTACATTTTCTCTGGCTGGCAGATGCTCTGCTTTAAGCGTACAACGCATAACACGTTGAGTACCATCCGCCTTAGTGAACGTAACACTGACTTCATTTTCCTTTAAAAGGGTAACCCATTCTGCTTGATTCATTTGTCATTCTCCAACATCATTTTAATTCGTATAAGAAGTTCTTTTTTAATTTTATCATAATCGTCTATGGCGTCTTCAAGGAATGGGTCATTTCGAAAAATAGGGCTCTTCGAAATTGATTCAATCGAATCAAACCCACCCGCTGGGTGACCACCAGGAGTTTTTCCATCGTGAACTCGAAGAGACCAATTAGTTTCGTTAATGGTTATTTCCCCTGGAGGTCCTGTATATCTTCGAGTTTCATCGCCTGTTCCGCGTTTCAGTTGTAAAAAAGACATGATTTCTAATCCAATCGTTGAGTTCCGGAAACCAAGAGTTCAATAATCCGACGAGCAGTTTGAAGTTTGCTCCATTTTTTCCTACCATCATGAAAGGGACCAGATTCTTCCTCCCATCCCGAATCGACATAGATATTGGGGTCATCTACATAACGCTTGAATGCGCTCTTAAGATTGGACCGACGAATTAACTCACGGTCTTGGAAATCAACTCTTTCACGTTCCAAGTCGTAGTCCTGATTAAAATATTCCTTATAGATTGGATCAAGATGCAATCCTTTCCAATCATAAATATCAATTTCCATTTCCATATTACTATTCCTTATTATAAATTAATAATACAATAAAGTAGTAGATAAATTCAATATTATTTCCAAAGAATGTCATGATGTCCACGCATTACTTGCTTGACACTTCCAACTGAATTGTTTTCATGATCTGCAACTTGGTCATCTTGGAATCTATATGTACGGCGTTTGTCTCCCCTCATTCCGGATCCAACTTGACCTTTTCGTATTGCCGCCTTGTTTTCATGCTGTTCATTATTGGTGGCGTCATCTAATAAAATAATTAATGCAGATTTTGCATCATTGAAATTATTTTCTCGACTCCTGCCTTGACGGGATTCAACTAAGCCAGTTGGTAGATGATAAACTCTACAACATGATTGGGATTTATTGCGTTTTTGGCCACCCTTTCCCGTGCCAGAGAACCATTCCACATGGAAATCATGTTCTTCTCGTTGCGAGTATTTCGCATCAACCTTCATTTCTGTCCCAAGAACAGCGACAGTAACCGTGCTGGTATGAACACGGCCACGCTTTTCGGTCGGAGGTACACGTTGGATTCTATGTCCCCCAGCTTCTTGTTCTAATTTTTCGAGATTCTTGCCATCAATTTCAATAGCAATGAGAAAATATCCCGGGTCTGCAGGACGTTCCCGAACGACCCGGCTACTTCAACCCTGGCGCTGGGCCAGTTTGTGGTAAGAAGTTGCGAGATCAGCCACGAATAGTGCTGAATCTGTTCCACCCTCGGCGGAGCGTATTTCAATTATCTTCTTCATAATTATTCTCCTTTTCTCATTTCGGGTTTTTGAACCCTGAGTATAGTTAATGCAATTCTGCCATCATATTTATCTAATGACCAATAACGCCCTGTATGGTATCGAAACCATATATTACTTGAAGCATCAGTATCACACATTGGATAGCCATGTGTTGACCGTTCAATATGTGAAGGGCGATATCTAATTTTAAAACGCACTTATAGGCTTTCTATTTCTTTAATGATCGGCGTAGTCTTGATATCATACTTTTGTATACTTAATAGATAATTTCTATACCACGTTAGAAGTTGACGGTCATGTCTATCGAGATCAACGTTGGGATAATTCAATTTGCGACTCTTGATATCTTCAATACCAGGATTAATTATTGTATCGATTTTCTTAGAATGGAAATCTCTCTCAAGTGCCTTTGCTTCTTTAGTCATTCTAGCCATGTTAGTCCCTTTCTGTTTGACTTTTGTAGAAGTATCTAAATCGTAATTAGTGGAAGCACCAGGGATTGAACCTGGGACCGCTGGTATGTAAAACCAGAACTCTACCGCTGAGCTATACTTCCAGCTGAGCTAATCGCCCTTCCTTATACTTACTTAATTTCTTTACGTATAATGTCAATTGATTCTATAAACTGTTCCCATCTACTATAACCAACTAAATGATCAACTTCTTTTACATCTTTCCAGAAAATGAAAGTGGGAGTTCCGCGTATCGCTTGTATTAAATTCCCCTTGACTTTCTTTTGATACCATTCAAAGTTTTCTGGTTCATTAATATCAAGAATTGCTAAAGGATACTCTTTACCAGCTTCAGTCTTGTTATATTTTTCTCCATTCCACGATTGACTTAAAAACAATTTGCAAAACCCACAAAATGGGCTATGTATCATAATTAACGCATTTTCTTTGGGCTCTTCAAATATTTGCGCAAATGTAATATTACTAAATCCGAACAATAAACACAATATAATTAATAGTAATTTCATAATAAGTCTCCCATGGAATTTGGTACTCGGGGGGAATTTCGAAATCCCGACATCCGCCATGTTAAGACGGCGCTCTTCCTCTGAGCTACCCGAGCATAATTAAACAATTAATCTGGTATAATAATATTTATTCCATTGAATGGTATTATTCTTTCTTCATCATAATCTATTTGATATTCATCAACCATTAAATGAATAAATTCTATTGAACCCCAAACTATTAATATTACAACTATTAAACCAATTATTGCATCTTTGATTATTTCGATCTTATTGTGTTGCATATCAATTACCATTTTATTCAAATACATATAATGAATATTTAGCAGTTGATTTATCTTTATACATTTTATTTTTAACACCAAGTTAGTTTAAACAAAACCGCATCTTCTTCATTCATTTGAATATAGTTAATATATACTTTAATTATGTTACCAACAGTATCGGTTAATCTTCCACCATCCATATCATCATCGGATGTTGGGGATCTAGAAAATTCTGATACTGTGTAAATGATATTATTTTCTTTTAACCATTTTTTTATTTTGGGTTTGATATCAAAGGAGATGTCTTCATCACCAAAATCTAAACATTGGCTAGGCAACTGTATGGTTATCATTTAACACCAAGTTTTAAATAAGATGTAACACAATCTGTCTAGAAAAGGGAGGAAGTTTAACTTCCTCCCTTTGTCGGAGAGCTCAGATTCGAACTGAGGGTCTTTTCGTCCCAAACGAAACGGATTAACCAGACTTTCCCACACTCCGCTAATATTATTTATAATACTATTTATCTAGTTATTTGTCAATATATCTTCTTACTTTTGTTTTATAACCATTTGGATAAGTCATCTCGAATGCAACGATCCATTGTTTATCATCATAGTCCTCAACGATTATTCCCACGCCATGATATTTACCCATAATGAAAACATCGATTTCTTTACCAACTTTTCGTTTTCCAAAACCGAGTCTAAAGTGGATAAGCGGATTCATAAATTGTGGCATCCTTTATCCCCATGCCATTTTGAATAACAATGCATTTTCCATAGAATGGAACAAAAATTTCCATCCTACTATTTCTCCGTGCTCTCGGAAATAATCTGACCCATCGCCAATTTCCCGAATCTTTGCCGGGCCTTTAAATATATTGTCCCCGTCGGATTCACAATTCTCTAGTATCCATTGCTTAAATATCTCACTAGAAGCAAGGTCATCGTAATCCCAACGGTGTATATATATACAGCAACGTCGAACTCATAGTTTTTTACAGGAAAATCGCAACACTTCTCGTTCCACACCAGACGATCAAGTAGCCATCCTGAATCAAATCTTAATGACATCATATCATACACACCTTAACACCACAATATACGATTGTCCCATTAAATTTCTTTACTAGTCAATAACATCTTCAACAACGCCCGGCGGATATAAAGACCATTCTTCATCTGCCTAAAATAAGCTGCTCTGGGATCCTTATCAACTGCATGTTCAATCTCCCAATTACGGGGTAATGGATGCATGATGATAGAATTTTCTTTCATCATTGGTAAATGAACAGTTCCAATACGATATGCATCAGGTGTTTCCCCCTCCTTGAAACGTTCCTTTTGTGCCCTAGTGACATACAAAACATCAGTATCACTTAACACATTTTCAATATCAAAATATTCTTCTTCCCCGGGCAGCTTGTATTCAGCTGGAATTCTAAGTTCTGGTGGAGATACAAAATTTATTTTAACATCATATAAACGTAATAGCTTGACCAAGCTATGAACAGTTCGACCATATTTCAAATCCCCCATTACTGTGATGCTTAACCCATCGATCTCCCCCATTTCCTTTTGGATTGTATAAACATCAAGCAATGCTTGTGTAGGATGTTCTCCGCGACCATCGCCGGCGTTAATAATTGGAACATCACTTACTTCAGCTGCAAATTTTGCATCACCTTCTTCTTTGGAGCGGAGTACGATGATATCACTATATGACCCCATTGTTCTAATTGTATCGCTTAGATTCTCACCCTTCGACACAGAACTATATTCCACATTGTTAACGGGAATTACTGAGCCACCAAGAGAAACCATCGCTGAATGGAAACTCGATGATGTTCGAGTAGATGGTTCATAGAATAAATTAGTTAATATCTTACCGGACAGGTGTGGTGCTGGTGATAGTTCTAAAGATTTCGTCTCGTGAAAAATTGCCAACATGTTTTCAGCATTAAATTGATCGACGGAAATAATATTTTCAAACACTTTAATTTCCTTTTGCTTTACTTCGAATGGTTTTAATGCATGGTAAATTCTTTAATATTATTACCGCAACGCCGTCATCTCGGCCTTCAAAATCCACCTGGTATCCACCCACCAAACCGTTAATTCTAATAACCGAATTCAAACCGACTGTGGCTACGAATTTTTTTTCAAGTAGCTGTTCGTCGAAACATTCAAGTGTTATTATAGTATCATTGATGATATTTATCTTTTCCCCAGAAAAAAATAATTCAAGAGATGCGGCTAATATCATTCCGGGTAGTATTACTAATAAAATATAATAACCGATTCGTTTCATAAATTATCTCTTTTGAAAATTGGCTCCTGCGGAAGGGCTCGAACCTCCGACATCAAGATTAACAATCTCGCGCTCTACCAACTGAGCTACACAGGATCACTATAGTTATAATAACAAATAATAATAGATGATGCAAGAAATTAATTAGATTAACTGATCAAATTTTTGAAGTTTGTTATAATTAATTACCGATTTAACATCTCTAATATAATCATTTCCTCGTTCGGAATATTTGACTAATTGATTAGCAAGTTTAGTTGAATCGATCGCGTTCCCCTTATCGCGCATATTTTTACGCAATTTTCGAAACCCTTGATAATGTGGGAAAGTGTTAAGGTTACGCATATATGATTTAACTGAATCAGCTATATTTTCAAACTTAGCAACTGTAAAACCAGTTGCGTCCTTTGGTTTAATTCCTCCCCCAGAATAATCTCTTTGACCAAATAATGAATTACCTTGCCGCGCAAATCTCGAAGTTCCCCAACCGCTTTCAATAGCAGCTTGGGCAGCTATCAATGATACTGGTATAATATCAAGACGAGCTAATAATGTATCAATATTATCAGTCTTATACGTAGTCATTAATTGTTTTAATCGTGTATTGTCGCTTTTAATAACATTGTTATTTGATTTGATTCCAAGGACAAATTCTCGATCCGTGATAATATTCGTATTGAGCTTGTTTGCAATTGGGATTATGAAATTTAGAAAGGCTTCTTTTTTCTCAGCTACTTCCATTTGACCAAGATTTTTGGGAAGTGTATGTTCTTGGGATTGAGCAACCTTAGGTTGCGTATCCATAGAATCATCTTGGGTTGGTGATGGGTTAGTCGCAAGAATGCCAGCAAGTGCTGCGGCTCCGGCTGCTCTCCGTAGACCCTTCATCTCTAGCTCGTCAAGTTGTTCTTCGTATAATTCGTATAATTTCATATAACTATTTATATGTTTACTGATCCATGCCGGCTTATCATTCCGGTGCTTTAATTTCCAAATGGTCAGCGAACCAGTAAACGATCTGCAACTTTATAGCAAGTTGCCAGCTAGTGCATACGGATTACCGCGGATATACTCCTGCGCGAATAAACTTCATTTCCATTAAGCTTACAAATTATAGTAGCAGTTTAATTTTATAATGTCAAATTATTCATAGATATTTTTTGGATTACAATCATGACGTGGAGGGCTTCTCAATTGATAAACTACAAGAGCATCTTCACCATATTTTTCTAATAATTCTTTTTTATCCGTAATTACATTTATGGAATAATCTTCTTCCATGATATTAACACCACGTCAACTTAATTAATATCTGCTCTGCTTCGGTGATATTGAATGGATCCATTATGTTCTCATTTATCCAATCGATTGATAATTCATCTCCATTCAGCCACCACTCTTTTGTTCCATCTAGATCTTCAATAGCAGGGCCATCAAGTCGATGCCGTTTCCCGTCCTTATACCAAGCTTTTATTCCATCTGGGCCTTCAATAGCAGGACCATTAAGTCGATGCGGTTTCCCATTCAAATACCATTTTTTTATCCCATCTGCACTTTCAATGGCAGGACCATTAAGTCGATGCGGTTCTCCGTCCTTAAACCATTGTTTTGTTCCATCTGATAATTCAATAGCAGGTCCGTCAGTGCGGTGTAAATATCCATACTTATACCATACCTTTGTTCCATCTGGGTGTTCATAAGTCACCAATTGCTTGGTCGAATTCCTGTTTTTACCCCACGTTATTTCCATAAGAACTTTCTCTTCTTTGGTAATATTTAATGGGTCTTTTATATTGTTTTGTAACCACTCCGACGGTACTGAGTTGTCATTAATAAACCACATATTCCTTCCATCTGCGTATTCGATTGCTGGCCCATCAATTCTATGTAATTGGTCATTTATATACCACTGCTTATAATTATCTACGTCTTCGTAGGCAGGTCCGTCCTCTCGATGCCATGTTAAATTAAATATTTTATCATCAGAAGAGTCTTCGGCCTCAATAAGGCCTTTTTCTTTTGTATAAACTTTTATCATATTAAAACCTTCTTATCTTTGTTTCCTTAAACCCCCACACTAACTTTATAAAGACTTGTTCCTCTTTGGTGATGTTAAAGGGGTCTTTTATGTTATCGTAAATCCAGTCTGTATCAATTGACTCACCATAAAAATACCAGGTTGAACACATTACTCCTGTGTCAGGATCAGATTCTGGCACTCTTGTACAATCAAGAGCTGGCCCTTCCAAACGGCTAAGTATTCCCTTATGGTAATAGATCCATAGACCATTATCATATTTGTCTATTTCATAACCATCTTCGTAGTGAACATTGTCCATGTTTTAAAATTAACTCCAAACCAATTTCATTAAAACTTGCTCTTCTTCAGTAATATGTTCAGGATCGTTGATATTTTCAACAATCCATTCTTTAGGTATCTCATTACCATATATCCACCAAGCAGATTTATTGTCGACTTTAACTGCTGGGCCGTTTAGTCGATGTAACTTATCTCCCAACCAATAAATAGTAACTCCACCAACATTATCGATAGTTATACCATGTTCTTTTAATTTATCTTGCATAATTAACACCAACTAAGTTTAAACATCATGGCTTCATCTACATCTTCAAAGATAAAAGTTGCAAGGTGTTGACCAGAAACCCGAACATAGCTAAATCGATGTTCTATGTTTTCTGAAAACCAATGTTGTAAGTCCATTGTTAGATAATGAAATATATCTACGAAATTAAATTTAATATTATCAACATCAACTTTGTGCCACTGTTGTGCTTGGTCTTTTATAAATTCCATGTTCATAAATCTCCACGGAATGAAACAGCGTTCTTTAACATTAAAGATATTTGCCGGAGATGTAAATTCTAAAATGTCCATAATTTAGTCAAACTTAACTCCAGGTTAATTTTATTAATATGTATTCTTCATCTGTAATATTAAAAATATCATTAATGTTTTCAATTACCCATGATCGTGGCACCACGCAACCAATAATATAATAAGGGACATCATCTAGTGAATTTGTGGTAGATTTAGTCAAACTTAACTCCTTGTGCCAGTGGCATATCAGTACCATAGTTAATAGTATTTGTGGCTCGGCGCATATATTGCTTCCAAGAATCAGAGCCAGATTCTCTACCGCCACCAGTTTCTTTTTCTCCTCCAAAGGCGCCTCCAATCTCTGCGCCACTGGTTCCGATATTCACATTAGCAATACCACAATCTGAATCACGCAAGAATAACTCTGTTTCCCGGACATCGTTAGAAAAAATACTTGAACTAAGTCCCTGTGGAACATCATTCTGCATTTCAATTGCTTCTTCTAGATCAGTATATCCAGTTACATATAAAATTGGAGCAAACGTTTCGCATTTCATAATCTGGGGTTGACCATTCTTAATAACAACAATAGCCGGATTAACATAAAATCCGCTAGTGTTTATTACATCACCGCCATAAATACTGACACCAGGAAACTTGGCAATTGTTAATGCATTTTGCATATAAGTTACTGATTGTTGATCAATCATCGGTCCAACTAACGTTCCTTCGTCGAGTGGATCTCCAATTCGTAGAGTTTTATAAGCCTTTCGAATCTTGTTGACCAGTTTGCGCTTGATACTCTTATGCGCAATAACCCGTCTCAATGTTGTGCAACGTTGTCCACAAGTACCAACAGCACTGAAGACGATGGCTTTAACTGCAAGATCGAGATCAGCCGACGGCGTAACAATCATCGCATTGTTACCACCAAGTTCCAATAGATATCGTCCCATACGCTTTGCAACAACATTGGCAACTCGTTGTCCCATTGGTGTTGATCCAGTTGCTGATACAAGTTTTACTCTTGGATTTTGTATGATAGCTTCACCAATAACACTATTCCCAATAACTAGAGATAGAATTTTTGGACAATGTTGATTGGTATTTGTTTCCCAAATTTCTGCGGCCTCATTGACCAATTTCGTACAAGCCTTGGCAACCAATGGGGTCTTCTCGGAAGGTTTCCAAACCATGGTGTTACCACAAACCGTACTGATGGCAAAATTCCAAGCCCATACAGCTACGGGGAAATTAAAAGCGGTGATGCAGCCCACCACACCAAGTGGATGCCACGTTTCCATCAAACGGTGATCGGGTCGTTCTGATGGCATAGTAAGGCCATACAATTGTCGACTAAGACCAACCGCGAAATCACATACATCAATCATTTCTTGGACCTCACCTCGACCCTCGGAAATAATCTTACCAGATTCAATGGTTACCATTTTAGCAATTATTTCTTTGTCTCGACGCAGAAGATCTCCCAGGATACGAATAAACTCTCCTCTTAATGGGGCGGGCACAACGCGCCAAAGTTTAAATGCTTCTTCGGCATCTTCTACTGCTAGATCGACATCAGTCCAAGTCGACACAGGGGAGCCACATACTACCTCGCCATTGATAGGAGTAAATTTAGCTAAAAGTTTTTTATCTTCTTCTATTGTCTGTGGTTCAGTTACATTCAAATAATCAAAAAATACTTTCCTCATTTCTTCTATATTCATATTATCTCTCCTATTACGGAATATTCAATTCCGAGGTCATCTATTTCTTCAAGCTTTTCTTGCGCAGTGATGGCAACCATCCCATAACCACAATTAAATGTTTTCAACATTTCTTCTTTAGACATATTTAATTTCTTTTGTACTTGCTTGAATACCTTTGGAAAATCCCAATCAAATAAGCGATGGTTTTTGGCGACACGACTGATGTTTTCCATTCCGCCACCAGTAATGTGCGCAAAACCATAAACCAATGGTCGAAGTTGTAAACATTCCGTGTATATCTTCGTAGGTTCAAGATATTTCCTCCTTGGTTCCAATGTATTAATAAGCGTAAAACCATTGGAGTGTAATCCTGAGCTTGGGAGACCAATAATTACATCACCTGGAATTATCTGTTTTGGGAGAAGATTAATTGGATCTGCAAAACCGACTCCAAATCCGGCTAGATCGAATTTCCCATTCTCATATATCAATGGCATTTCAGCAGTTTCTCCACCAACCAAACTACAGCCAGCAATATCACAACCTGTTTTAATACCTTTGATTATTTGTTTAGAGATATCAACATCCAGAACACCAACAGCATAATAATCTAAAAATAGTGCTGGGGTACCACCGTGAACCATAATATCGTTAACAACCATTGCCACTAGATCAATTCCAATAGTATTATACTTATTGAAATGTCTAGCTAATTCAATTTTTGTTCCAACACCATCTGTGGCTGTTAACAAATAAGTCCCTTTGATACCTGAAACATTGGCAAAACCATCAATGTTAAATTCTTCTTGTACATATTTTACGAAATCGTTCATTCTTTTCTTATTCCTTTAATTCTGGTATCTTGATATCTTTATATTTTAACATACGTTCTTCATCGACTTTCTTTAACCATCTAGAGTCCTTAATGTCTTGTATTTTTCTACAATATCGTTGTGCTCGTTGATAATCTTCTGGAAATCTGGGAGAAGAAATAGTTGACAAATGTTTACATTCCAAAAACCCTTCCATTCGTTCCAGGCTGAGATTATTAACGGATGTCAATTCGCTGAGCGTTTTGGGTAATGGTGGAGGGAAGATCTTCCCATTAGAAAAATAATGGTAGAATGCTGGCATACCAACCACGCCAATAGCGAATAACACTCCGGTCAATACACCAATAATATTAACAGTGTTATTAATGTTTTTCATTCTTGTTCCTTGGTTTTATATACGGGATATAATCAACCCCGGCATCGTCCATGCGTTCGGCATCATCTTCTGTTATCTTACCCCGTATTGGTCTTTCAGGTATATCACCATCATGCATTGCGATGGCTTCATCTGTGAACCCATCACCAATGTCTTCAGTTGTTTCCTCAATATGTCGAACTGCTTCTCGATAAAGATCAGTTGAGCTTGATTTTTTAGAAACCATCGGCGATGATAATCCACGATGACATTTGATGCTATTGCATTCTGGACAGTCGACCATCTTCTTCTTCAAAAGTTCATCGCAACTATCTGAACTTGAAAAATAGCTAGAGAATTCGTGATCATTTTCACATATAATCGTAAAATTAATCATTACTTAATAACTCCGCTTTCCATTTTTGATCAATGTACCTTACTTGACATTTCTTCTCTATATCAAACGGTTCCAGGTTAAACGTGAGTTTTAAATATACCGCCAGTTTTTTGTTTGGTACACCAATAACATCACAATAAACTGAACTTTTTTCAGAAACATTGAAAATATTTTCCCAAATCCAAAGATAACACCAATTTTCTGGTGATTGATCATCGAGTGTATTTTCAATTTCTTGAATATCTTCGTCCGGACGAAGAAAGAAATATTTATAAAAATCTAACTGGTACTCAGCTTCTCGACGAGGTGACCAACAACCAGATATATCTATAGCTTTATTTTCGTTCATCGGGTTCACCACAGTATAAACAATTATCGCTCATCGGGTCATCGAACTCATCATACACGCATTCACCTGTGGGGCTATCTTCACAGTTCCAGAATCCCAATAGGAGATTATTTGGGTTCAAATTGGCATGTTCTTTAAGATTTTTATTTTTTAGATCGTTGGCGATCTTAATTGTTATTTGCTGTTCTATATTGTGGATTTTTTGTTTACATGGATTAATAATGTCACTAACCACATTTTCAATTATGGTCTGGTTTTCCTTGATAATGTCCAACAATTCCTGTATTTCTTCACTAGCCATAATACTTCTCCATATATTTTTATAACTCTTAGTGTAGCATACACTGGTATGAATGTCAAACCATCCAGGTTAATTTGAACAAAGCCGCAATACTCGTATCCTTAATAGCTATACAACGAGAATTCTTCATTCCTGCCATAGCATATTCTTTAGCCCCATGCTTCTCAAGCCAATCAAAAATAATGTTTATAGGTACATCATCTGCAATTTCCACACAATGATACCCAGATAGAAAAGCTTCACGATATGCAACTCTTTTCAAGTTAGTTGAGTAACTCCGAGACACTGCTTTCATTGGCTATACGCCCAATTGCCTTGGCAAGTAAAGTTGAAACTGTAACTTTTCGGATATTTTTTGCAACATCAGTAATGGGTGCCTTTGGTGACAATGGATAACGAATAGAGTCGGTGATTGTTAACGACCGCAATACATCGGCATTTTCATTCAAACGTTCTGTTGCTGGCCCTGAAAGAACTCCGTGTGTAGCGTAAGCATCAACCGCTAATGCTCCAGCGTTTGCAAGTGCTCGAGCCGAATTAACGAGTGTACCAGCCGTGTCAACCATGTCATCGATCATGACACATTCACGTCCTTCTACGTTACCAATAATATTCATTACTTCGGATTCATTGGTCTTTTCACGTCGTTTATCAATAATAGCAAGCTCACATCCGAGTTTTTTGGCGGCGGCCCGGGCACGTTTAACACCACCAACATCAGGTGATACGATAACCATATTATCTACATTTAGTCGTTTCCGAATATCCTTTACAAGAATTGGTAGAGCATACAAATTATCAACGGGAATATCAAAAAATCCCTGGATCTGATCAGCGTGTAAATCCATTGTAAGGATTCGGTTTGCGCCAGCAGTCTCAAGCAAGTTGGCAGTAAGCTTAGCCGTAATTGGTGTTCTTGGTGCAGACTTTCGGTCCTGGCGTGCATAACCAAAATATGGCAATACGGCCGTTATTCTCTTTGCTGATGAACGACGCAATGCATCGATTGTAATTAAAAGTTCCATCAAATGTTCATTAACTGGGGAACATGTAGATTGAATAATGAAAACATCCTCACCGCGAACATTTTCTCGAATATCAACATTTGTTTCAAGATCTGAAAATTTGGAAATTTTAACATCTGCCAAATGCGTATCCAAATAGTCAGCAATTTCTTCTGCAAGTTCGGGATTCGAGTTACCGGCGATTAGTTTCATCGTGGTCTCCTAGTCTGGGATTTTGTAATAAAACTGTAAACTGTTACATTATTTATAGCAAAGAATGCTAGGAATTGCAAGATTAAAATATCTTTATGTGGCTTTCGTATGCTCGTCACATAGAGTCCTAATCCAAGATCCAGAACGCATTTCTCCAGGTTTTCCGCATTCTTCGCATGTATGATCGCTTCGTTTTTCTGCATGGCGAATTAGTTCGTAGGTAGTTTCATCGCCACCATAACTATAAATGCTCAGTGTTCCGAACTTTTCCTTGAACGTTGTGAATTGCAACGGATCATCCTCGGGATCAAGTGTATGGTTGTGTAGCGCATCAAAGAGCTCGATAATAATATCATACCAACCATCACTGAAATCAAACCCTCCTCGATATTCTTTGGCGAGTGGATATGTATCTTTAATTTTCGTAACAAGTTCAGGCGTCATGTGTTCTATGTTCCTTACAAAGTGTCATAATCCAAGTCTTTGATGTTGCCATCCCGGGCTTTCCGCATATTTCACATGTATTTCTGCTCATATACATGGCATGTGCCACTAAGTGATGTATGATACTATCTCCACCTAAATAGTGAATATGAAGTTCACCATATATCGATTGTATATCCAATATAATAACAGGATAAGTGTCATTGTCAAGTGGGTAATTGTGTATTGCGTCAAATAATTCTATTAATAAATTAAACCACCCATTACTCACCGAGCAACCACGATAATCAGGGGTAAATAATTTTGGATAGCTATCCAACAATTTTTGTTCTAGTTTATGGTCCATCTTAACTCACCAAATGTTTCTAATATTTATTAAACAATAAATAACAATACACAAACAAAGGACTGATTATGAAAAAATTTGTTGATATAGTTCGGGAAAATGAAGAGGATGATGATGCTCTAATGACTCGTGAGGAAAACATCCAGAAATTAATCCATTACGCATTTGATAGAATCGGGTTACCAATTGAGACCGATGGTTTTGGAGTTATTTATGATGAAGATAATGACCGTGAAGCTATAGTCACAATTAAGGATAATGTATATGGTTATTCGACTAAGCAACTAAGTCATTTAGAAAAAACTGGTCTATCTGATGAATATCTTGTTCGTCCTGGTACACAAAATGAACTTGAAATTGTTTTCAAGGTTAAGGAAGAATTAGATCAGGCTAATTTGTCATAAAAAAGAGGCTCGAGTTTCCCCGAGCCCCCTAGACCCGCCGGGTCCTAAACGTGCATTATATTTCCATTTGTGATTACCGGTCGCCGTCAAACCAGTTCCACCCACTATTGTCCCACACTCGCTCATATGCAAGAGTATATGCTTCAGTGTAATAATCCGTGCGTGAAACATTATCAGGTGGCCTATGCCAACCATCTTTCGTTTTTCCAGACACTTTATCCATCTTTCCTGAACTCATACCGTCAGTGATTCCTTGGATCCAAGAACGGTCGGTATGCTTTGAATCTTCACTGTTTGATGCGCCTGCTCGACGACCCTTTCCGCTCTTGACCCAAGCCTCATATGCTTCATCATAACCAACAATAAAACCAGCGTTTCTATCACCAGGTTCTCCAGCAATATCATCATACCCATCACCGTAAACATCATTATCGACAATGTCTTTATCAGCCATAACAATTCCCTCGGAAAATCCCCGATGCCATTCAATGGAATTAACTTCACCGGTCTTTGCATCAATGACATCGTCAATGACCTCAATGGGTTGTATACCTTCATAGCCGGCCCTAAATCCTTCTGTGTAAAGTCCTGGATTTTGCCGCTGCTCGTCTGTTAGGTGGGCTTCAACACCACTCGTTGGTGAATAAACATCATTTAAGGCTGCATCGCGGCCAGCAGTCCAACCATTCTTCCAGGCGCGAGTATCCTTCTTTTCGTCATCGGTCATATCGACCTTAGAAGGTGTTTCGTCAATGGTTACTGGTGGCGTATAAAAGCCGTCAACAACAACCTGACCATTTACCGTACGAATGGTTCCGCGATTGATACGCTTACGGAGAGACGAAGCTGGGTTCTGTGTATGACCACAAATGAGATCAGCGGCTTGATCAAAGTCCATTAGCGTCTCACCATCAGAGCCCTTGGTGGACGGTGGTGTATAATCATTAACTACGCTCTTGTCGAAGAAGTCCTTCTGTTCCTTGACGAACTCTTCCCAACCCATCCATTGGTCAACTACCACATAGCGACAAGTTCGACCCTTGGCATTGTTGTAATCGGAAGGAATCGAAACAACGTCCCTTGGGTTAATCTTAACGATGACGATGTTGTCATTTCCGCCATACGAACCAAAGTGCGGTAGGTATTCGATTGAGCAGAAGTGTAGACCTTCCGAGCAAGTTTGGTCCTTATCTTCGTTGACCTGGTTACGAGGCATCGCGCACGTCTTACCTGGGCTATTATCAAATGTTCCAGTAAAGATATCTGTGAAGTTGGATCGAACACGCTTGTAAGCTAGGAAATGCCCGTCATCCGTAATTGGAAGCTTGTTCTCTTCCAAAAACGTATAAAGTTCATTCACTGCCCGGAAGCTTGGATTGCCCTGGATGTTTTTCAAGAAATTGGCAAGAGATGTGATGTCAAAACCTTCCTTCATCATCTCAATCATACGCCGTGTTAGGCTGTTATGAATGGCTTTCCCCGAAAACATAATCACACCACCTTCAACGGTGACCTTACCACCACTGAACGTATTAATGGATTTTGGAATATCAACGAGGGTCGAGAGCAGATCAGCATCCCGAATCTTTAGAGCTTCTCGAGCTTTTTCGTAATTTGGGTGTGATTCGGTGAGTGAATGTGTCACACCATCGATTGTCACGGTGATATAATCGCTACCAGCGATTGCAGCATCAAGCTTGCTCATTGGTTTCTACTCCATCAAAGTTTAGTACAGTTAACATAAATGGTAACACGTTGAAACGCTATTGTCAACATTTATTTTCGAATCTTAACCTTTCGGTCCTCTATTGTATTTTAAGATAAAAATAATAACACTTCATGGTGTCTTTTTTCCAATTACTCGCTTTAGAACGTCGATTCATATAGGCCCACCAATCAATATCTTTCGTGTTTCGATTTTGCGCGCGGTGTTTATCTATAAATTGGTTATTTTGATCTAGAAGCATTTGTTGTAGTTTTGGGTTTTTCCACTTCCCCTTCGACAGTTTCAACTTGTTCTTTTCATACATTTTTAGCAGTATTTCATATTTGCTATTTCTAACAGTGGCGCAATATTCATTCATTTTAATTATTTCTTCATTCGTTAATTCCGAAGCTTTAGAAACATTCACAGCCATTACCAATATTACAACGGCTAAAAGTAATTTTTTCATCAAATTATCCCGTTTTCACTATATCCAATTATAGCATAATAACACATTCTACGCGATTGTCAAGCTAAATATGAGTATGAGATACAAAGAGATAGCCCACCACAAGAAGAAGCGTGATATGAAAGAGCTCGAAGAGTTAAAGGCTGAGCGCGATCCATTACTTCGAAAGAAAAGGATCGATCCTGTCAAAAAAACTGCTAAATAGTAACGGTAATTGATTGTTTGAGCAATCAAGGCCCACCAAGGAGGCGGGTTGTCCCGTTACTTGGTTATTTATAACACGAAAAACCAAGGAGAATCAATATGAAATATTATGTATATGTCTATATAGATCCGACAGATCTTAAACCATTCTACATCGGAAAAGGATGTAATAAACGCTGGCAGGCTCATCTAAACGAAACTGTTGATACAACTATTAACGAACGTAAATATCGAAAACTCCAAAAGATACTCCGCTCTGGGCAGCAACCAATAATTCGATTAGTCCATACAGGATTAGAAGAAAATGAGGCGATCAGGATAGAGGAAGAATTGATATTATTCTTTGGAAGGCGTGAAATCGAACCTCAAGGTTGTTTGATGAATATTGCCTTAGGAGTCAATCCTCCTAATCCTTGGCTTCTTGACGGGGCTGAAAAAAGACGCGACGAATTCCGGAAACGAATGAAAGGTAACGCTTTGCAAAATAGACAAGGTTGTAAATTTTCCAAAGAAAGAAAGAAAGAAATAAGTGATCAAAGAAAAGGATCTGGCAATCCAATGTATGGCAAAAAACAAACTGCCAAATATTATGAAGGTAGAAAGAAAGTCCAAGGTGAAAATTGCTATCTTGCCAAGATGACAGAGCAAGCTGTCCGCATTATTAAGGCTTCTGCTCAAACATATAAAACAACTCCGATAGGTCACCGTGGTAAAATATTAAATGCTTGGTGTAAGGAATATGGCGTAGCTCAAGGCACTATCCAGGACATCATTGCTGGACGAACCTGGAAGCACCTCGATACTACTTCTTGAGCTTTACAACGCGATCAGGCCAAGTCCGACCAATCGTAAGATGTAGCGACCAATCACGGATCAACTTGAATTCGTCGCGTATCTGTTCCGCTAACGGGCAACGAACCTCAACGAACCAATAATCTCCCGGACGATCGTGCCCAGTAGTATCGCCAGTATAACGGACCTTATTGCTATATTCAAACTCAACTTTCTGTCCGTGATAACGCTTCCAGATAGTCTTCCAATCAAACGGACAATTGCGTATATCGTTAAGGCCGCGAATGATACTAATATGGGCTCCCCAGCTGGGCTCAGCGAGACCACCCTTCTCAAAACCAAGAGGGTTCAAGACTTCCTTATCCACCCAATAGCGGAAATAACGGGCGATTTCATAATCAGCATTGATTACAACCCAATGGTCCGGTCGCTTTCGAAGCTTCGGACGCGGGGGATCATAAACAATCGTTCCCGAAGATTTATACCAAGTTTCAGTCATAATGTATTATAACACGTTATTCAGGACTGTCAATCTTTGATATTAACAACTGCATCCCACAATTGCCATGCCATAACATCATTGATGTCTGTTCGATAGTTGCCAGGCTCTTGTGATATCACGGGTTTGGGGTTGGATAGATCGGCTCGTTTATGTTCATAGCTATCTAGTTCAATTGCACAAACCATTGGATATTTGGTTGCAATTTCATCGTATTGTTTGCTCAAATTATCCTGTTCAAGAACAAACTCGTCGTGAATATTAATATGCATAATGCGAGCCATCTCAACAAGCTTGATATCCCATGTTACGTTATAACGGTTATTATTGGCTTTGTTATATTTTTCAAAAGACTTTGGTACTCGAAGTTTAATTTCGTCTCGGTTAACATCGCGTATTTTTTCAATAAACTTCCAGAGATCAGTTTCCTTATCAAGAAGATCCCAATTCTTGTTTTTTGCATTTAAGCTATCAATTTTATACTCTCGATTGCCGAACCGATTCGAAGAAGACTGGACCGTCTTTTTACCTAGGCGCGTCCATTTCAATTTCTTCAAAATCTCAGCCCGCATGAAATCACCAAATTCAATCCAATCTGGGTTTTTATCCAATTCGTATTCTTTAACCTGGGCAACACGGAAACCCTTAACATCAGATACATCTTTGAGAAGTCCCAATGCTACTGCGTCATTAATAATATTACGAAACAATGAATTGTCCCATTTGTCCCTATTTGCTTTATACGGAATAAATGCCTTTAATTCCACATAAATGCCACCATCTTCTAGACCAATCTCTGTTTCTGGGGTCCAACGGTCACGAACATTATGTCCTTTGAACGAGCATTGAAAGATATTATGATCGCCGCGGCTATTTCCAACAACCTTTGCAGGTAGTTCACTAACCTTGATAACCGGTGGATTTCCAAGTTCGTTTAGAAGTGCTTCTTGATCATTGTCGTTTGAGAATTCAAACAGCGCAAGGGTTTGCCTCTGTACATTATTCGCCTTCCGCCATTGAGCATCTTGCAGCGCATTATTGATACGGCTGTAAATGCCGCGCTTGCGAACATCATCAACGATGATTGTTACACGTGATGCCGGACGGATGGTAATTTTGGATCCTGTTCGGTCAAAAATGTGTGTTGTATATGCGCCGCGACCATATGTACGATCATCGTTGATCTTTTTCCAATTAATACCTTCTGACGGTTCGATAAACTTGCTAACCATCAAGTCCAAAGTGTTTTCATCTTCGTCGAATTTCCCGCCACCCCACTTAGTATATCCACGGCTTACTGAAAATTCATCCAAGTCAACCATTAATTTCTCTTTATGAACCGGTCGACCTTGCCAGGTTGGAGCAAAGTCATCCGACAATGAGTCAAGCAATGATTGACCATAATTTTCAGTAATATCATGAAGTTTGATATGGGCTTCCCAAAGCGTCTTGGCGTCCTTAATATCATCGCTAACCATTGCAGCGATTTCCGCCATAATTTCACGGGTACGATCCTTGAGATTTTTCTGTGTCCCGTCATCATACCCAAGTTCTTCGCGACTAGCAGCAAACTGGAGCTCACCGATTGGGAAATCAATTTCAACAGTGGCATTGGAAAGAGACAGGAACTTGTGGATTGGTGTTTCATTGTCTGCAAACTTGATACTATCTGCGTTAACGGGATAACCAACATTTCCTTGAACAACAAAAACACGACCATTATGGTGCCGACCATTTCGGATAATCCGCCAGCCTTCACCGCTGGCGATAATGGTCTGTTCCTCTTGGATAAATTCTATCCCAGTAATATTCGGAACATTATTGAAAAAGCGGAAAACGCGCTGGGCTCGATTTTCGAATTGATAAAAGTCGCTATCATTAACACCGAAGCGGACTTCAAGACCAACTTCTTCCGTGCTTGGCTCGGTGAACATATGAGCACATTGCGGCGTGCCATTCTCACCAATAAACGACGTAAACGTCATCTTCTTACCACCATGATAGCTGATGACGGTAAAGGATTTGGTGTAACTGAATGGACTCTTTGAGCCAAGACCAAGTGCGCCGGTGAAATCATTTGACTGGGTTTTTGTGCTGTCAAAATATGTGGTGTACAGATGCATTACGTCATCATAACTCAACCCAATTCCGTAATCCCGAATAACGAATTCAGGTTCCATCGCCGTTGGGAACTGTACATCGAATTTGCGATCTGGGCATCCAGCGGCAACATGAGCATCATGTGCATTGCATGCCAGCTCACGAATAATTGCTCGAATCTTATCAGAATAAAGTCCATCCGAAAGAATCTGGAAGGCTTTCGCACTAGCGGTAATTGAGAAATTTACCTGGTCACTAACACCAGTGGTCTCTACGTTTTCAATATTATTGCTCAGGCGCATCTAGATCTCCATAGTTATAATTTTGTAAAGTATAACATAATAAATGTTGATGTCAACCCCTAAAGTTCAATGTTATTCTTTTCAAGCCACTCTTTAATTGCGGGAACCATAACAATATTCCAAGACCATCCATAAGAGTTCTGGAAGGCTCCGGCGACATCGTATGGTGCGTATCTCGACTTCGTAGCTTTTTGGAATGAACTCATGTTTAATTCAAAATCGTTAAATCGAACAAGCTCTGGTGAAATATAGAGTTTTCCTTCGATAACGGTATTTGGGTCAATTTTGATCTGGGCTAGTTTTTGATAAACTGGTATATCAGCTTTTCGAACCGAAGCAAGAACTACGTCGTTTCGAATAAACCTATTTTTTGATAAGACTGTTTGGAATCGTATCCCCACATCGTTAACAAAAAAGATTGCAAATTTTTGTACAGCGTCTCCCAGGATATTATCGGTATCCGTAACATTCAATAACCGATTAGTTTTTCCTGAATATTGAATACGTTCTTGCGGCCGTTCGATCAATTTCGCTAAAGACATAATTCCGTTTAGGCGATGTATTTCTTTTTTGATAACATTAATCTTCATTACATGCTCCAATTATTATTCAACAATATAATATAACACACTTGTCTGGGTGTCAACCACTATTCACAACAAAACCCGGATTGTCCGGGTTCTGTGTTTAGTAAATGATTTCTTTGGGCCACTCACACCCTCGGTAGGAACATGCCACTGTCAAGAAATCTTTTTAACTGACGTTACTAATCGCCGTTTGAAAGGAGATTGTTCCTACCTTAAAAACTTGGATCCTGGTAATAGCGCCGACCATGGCCAATGCCGCCATAACCACCCTTGCCGCTAATTCGACCGTTATTCTTCACGCTGTACATCCGGACGCCGCCTTCAGTGTTGGGCGTGAATTTGAAAACGGCATCATCTGCGCCGTATGCGCTTGCGGGGCTTGTGCATTCATATTTGTCGTCCTGAACAAAAATCCGAGTATTCGTAACTCGAATCACGGTACCGGGATAACGATCGCTTCCTGCGCTGTAGGACACACCATCACCAACCTTAAAATCATGCTTTACCATTTTTCGATCTCCATGTAAGTTGTTTGCTTGTTCCACTATTATAGCATAGGTTTGAAGCTTGTCAACCTTTGGAACGGTGTTTAGCTTGATACCAGTTGCTTGGAAACATGCAAGAACTATTGGGAGGGGTAACAAAAACAATGGCCTCACCGATTCGGATCATGCGCTCAGCGAGGGCGATTTGTTCTTCTTCGTACAAACGATATGGATAACACACATTGAGGAAATAATACGCGATCTTAGCAACCAGGCGACCGATCATCCCGCTTTTGAAATGAACCGATTTCCATCGGAGGTCATCCATGCGCTTAAAGTTTGCGTTATTTTTCAGCATCTGTACTTTTGCAGAAGCTATCGAGGCATCAGCGAATCGCTCACCGTAAAAAGTTGCGAGATAATTCCGACCTTGTAGCCATTCTGCGGAGGGGTTCATAATAATTCTTTCTATCAATAATTACATTATTTGCTGGTGGTTTAGCCTTTGATAATATCAATCGTCAACGTTCCATTCCGAATGTCAAGGGCGTTATTCTTCAGAATATTATCAATTTCTTCTCGAAGTAGCTCATCTCCGGGAATGCCAAATTCGAGGGTGTTGATTGATTCAACGATAACAAATCCTCGCGCCATTTCGGCAATGGGGCGCATTTGTAATCTGAATGTTCGATTATCAGTCTTAGCCCATACTCTGCAGGCCTTTATAACCAATTTGCGCTTCAGTAGAGACATATTCTCATTCCATTTGCTATAATTTCAATAACTAATGATAACATATCTAAATTAAATGTCAAGCTTAATAATCATCTTTATCTCGTTCATTAAGAAATCGTTTGGCTACTTCTGCAGCCATGTCATCGTGGAAGCTTGAAATTGAATAATCCTGCGGTGAAGGCTTTGGACACCAATTTTCTCTAACTTTCCATAATGCCATGTTAATCAACAGTAATTCAAACAGACCATTGAAAAATTCCACTAATCCCTGTTTATCATTGTTTAATGCCTGTTTCTTGGCGATAGAAAAATATGATTCTAACGAATATAACTTGCAAAATTCGCTCCAATTTGACAAAACTCGTGTCGCGTATGAACACCATGAATCATGTCTAATCCATAGTTCTCTACTGGTATCAAAGTCATCTGTCTTAAAACCGTGACCAGAAATCGACATTAGTTTATCCATTTTAACTTTTTCTTCAATGCATATAATAAAGTTTTCAACCCATGTGTTAACAAGTGTCACTTGATCGATTGCTATATCATCTTTAAATGGAAGGCGGAGACGGGCCCAAGCCATTGTGTTTACCCGTAAAATATCTGCCGCTTTTTGTCTCAACTTTCCCCAAATATCAGCATTGATATAAACAATACCGTATGGAAGATTGCGTAACTTTTCTTCGTTGAGCGTATTGGGAAGGGTATTATTAAGAATGAATGCTTCATCGAGTAGATCTGCCATGCCGGCATAACCATGTTGTTTTGCGAATTCATCTTGAATGTTGGATTCAACAAAATTAGCAATTACCATATCGGCGCGTTTGCAATCATTGAAGTCCCGGGCGGTAATTCCCTTTGCGCAACTTAATGCGATATCTTCATGTGTGTTTTGAATATTTTCAATTTGACTTAGATATGACTTACCACGCAATGGACTCATTCCAACAATACTTGCGTCTAATTTGGACTTAGCATAATCTCTCCAGTCTGTAGCAGAACCGTAAGAGAGGCCTGTTATGGGACCAGCGAAATAAACAATATATTTGTAATTGGACATTTTTATTAATCCTTTATTAGTAAAAATACAATAATAAAGGATTATTACTTGGATGTCTATATTACTTACCTTCTACTTTACTTGGTATTACTTCCTTGAGTTCTTCAGCAACTTCTTCATCTTTTTTAAATAATGAACAATCAGAATAATCATATGCTACCATCCACCCATAACTTTGTTCCTGGCGTAGTTTGCTGCAATCTGCATTAAATATAACTCCCGACATTTTCGCCTTATTACGCAGATGGAATTTAGCAACAGGATCTCGTTTGCTTTTTATATAATTGCTAACAGCTTCTTCTCCAACGAGGTTTGCGCAATGTTCAGATAATGTGGGTATCGGACTTAGTGTTCTTATAACCTTGATTTCATCAAATTCGCTGTGAATCAATTTTGTTACATCCATCATTAACGATAAACCCAAATCTTTTCCAATATCTACACTTTCAACCTTTGTCCTAAATATACTATAAAATGTTAGGACATTTCTAATTTTGGCGTCCTTGTCATTATAATCGTCGACGGTATTAAAAATATCATCCATTTTGCCAATTGGTTTATGGGATAGTTTGATGCAACAAATCATTACCGGATCATTATTCTCATTAACATATGCATAATTGCGATGTGATGCAGAAAACCTGTGACTAAGATTTGCAGCACCATGAAGAGGATGAATTGGATCCTGTTTCATAAATGCACACAAAATATTATGCGATCGCTTGATTTCTACTAGTTCATACATTATTCTTTTCATCCAGTATTTAAGTGTTGAACCGAGATAATTATGCTAGTGGATAATTCGTTGGAGAAAATTTGGGTGGTGTGATGCGCAATGAATCATCATTGAACATAATTGGACCAGGCATATCATTAAATAAACGATATAAATCACCGACATAGTCAATTCTAGAAGATATTAATGGACCATTGGTATAATCAACCACAATACACGGAATAAGCATTTTATGCTTTGTTGCAACCCAGAGACGGCTTCCCCCGAATGTGCAACAAAACATGGTATTTTCATAATCCATATCAGGAAATCCCTGATCAATTCGCTTTTTTGCACTATCTGGAGCCCAGCCGCGCGTAATTAAGATTGGATTACGAAAACCATTCTTTAAAACATCTTGTTCAAGATTTGCATAGAAATTACTATTTTTCTTATCGAACTGCTCAATATAATGATCTTCAGATATTTGACGCTTTTCGGCATCAGGATAATGACATCCGGCAGATGGAGGCACAGCATAATTAAATATGGCATTTCCACGCAAAGAGAAATTATAAACTCTGTATGATCGATCCCCTGGGTGATTATACATCTTGTCGGTGCGGATCATCATTTTGCGATAAGCGTTGGTTAATTCTTCTTCAGTTCCTGGATCTAATGGCATTATAATCCCCTTAATAGTTAACAATATGCTAGTTGTGTAGCAACACGCATCTCTCACACAATAGCATTTATAACACCTTGATTTATTTACGAAAATTTATCGCTTTTATGTATTAAACCACTAATTTACTATCATGTATTGGCTACTTTGTATATTATACTATATTTAACCAAAACACAATACAGATTTATATGTTTTTAGATTCTTTTCAAAACCGCACCAAAGCCATATGTGATAACAGTCGGGATATTGAATATCATCCACACAACCGCTACCCCAATATAACTTTGTTCATTGGTGTCAATAACAAATGTCATCAGGATAAGCGTAACGATAATTAACCAAACCCACGCTAAACCTTTAAATATTGTAGACATTTAAATCACCTTATAAGTTGTTTATAATATTATTATAACACGATTTGACTTCTTGTCAACAATAATGGGTATAAATAGTATACGTTTAATAATGAGTATTGTAATATGAGATGGAAAGAAGTTATAGCTGAATGGCAAACTAATGCGCCAATCAAGCAAATAGCTGATTTGACAGCTGAAAACGACGCGGAAATGGATCCAAATAGAAAATCAGATCCAACATTAGATGAAAATAAAGAATCATTACAAGATGAAGATTCAGAAGAACAAGTAAATGTCTCTGAAAACGATTGAAATCTTCGGATATAAAACAGTTGTTAAGATACCAAAAATCGGTAAATTGGATGCTAGAATAGATACAGGCGCGACTACGTCTTCAATCCATGCTGACAACATCAAGATTAAAAACGAAATAGTTACCTTTGATCACAATGGTACTGAATTATCTTTCCCGTTGGTAGGAACAAAAACGATTAGAAATGCAAATGGTTCCAGAGAAAGTTATATTGTTCGTATGAAAGTCAGCGTAAATGGTATCATAAAGAATATCAAAGTTTCCTTGGCTGATAGATCAAATATGACCTATCCATTTATCCTTGGCCGAAATGCTTTGAAAAATACGATTATTCATCCAGCAAATTAGTCAAATAAACAAAAGATAATACCAATAACCAATGGCGGAGTGAAAAATCCCAATAGAATGCTTATTATTTGGTTTTACGATTGCGTTCAGGTATTTCCTCACTTGAAGAAGAAATGAACAATGGATAAGCCAGCAAGAAATTTGAAACAATGTGATATATTCGTTGTCCAGTAAATAACCAGACTGCGACAATTATTACTAAGAAAAATTCATTAAATGCGATATTCATAATTTAAATCCCAAACTTAATTTAACAATATTATATATGCAATGTCAAGTTGTTTTTAATATTTGCTAAAGGAATATTCAAAATTTTCAACCGCCCCTCTTCCCGAATAGCTACCAGGATCTTTCATAACTTGGCTATAGAAATCTTTTCCCAAACCAACGACATGAGCCGTGACGTCCCAGAACCCATCGTCGCCAACACCATAAAGATTGACGATTCCATGTTCTTTTTCATATTGCCAAATTCTAGTTTGAAGAGCTTTTCTAAACTCGACAGCTTTATTATCCAATCTTTCGATTTGGGTTGGTGTAAAAACTTCACGTAATGCAGACTTAATTAAATCGGAATCGGTTGTCTCTGATCCCCAACCAATAGCATGAACAATACTCCAAAAATCATTCTTATCGGCTGTTTTCAACCGTTCAACCATTTGATCACGAAGAGAAACCTGATCTTCTTTGATCTGTTTCTTATTTTCCAATAAATTAACAAACTTACGCATATTTTGTGGGTTGCCGACCACCGTGTTATCTCCTAGAATCTAATTCAGCATTAAGAGAGGCATATTGAGCTTTAAGACCATCCATAATGATTTTTGGTACAGTCATACCATCATCGTCGGCTTTCTTCATTAATTTTTCAGTCTTAACTTGAATTTCATTAATTTCGATTTTTAACGCATCGGTGGAAAGTTCATTCATAATATTAACTCCTTATGCCTATTATTTAGATGCATTGATATGATTAATAGCTGCCCGTAATTGATCATCGAATGGTATTTTTCCAGTGCGGCGGATTGTTTTTTTAACATCGTTAATAATTGCCAAGTTGGGCTCAATTCCCACATCGTGTGGGCTAGTATCATTATGCGTAAAATAATGCTGCATGGTTAATCTTAACAACCCACCATTATATACTGGTGAAACTGTTTGTACTGATCCCTTTCCATAAGTCTTTTCTCCAATAAGAAATGCTCGTCCCATTTGTTTTAAACTGCCGGAAACAATTTCTGAGGCCGAGGCCGAATAACGATTAATAAGAATAACTAATGGTATATTTTCTGGGAAGAACACTTCCTTACTAACATCAAATCGTTCTGTCTCAACACCGTTTCCATCCTTAACTATTACCGCTGTTCCATGGGAAGAAAACATATCAACGATGGTTGCTGCTTGATCAAGTAAACCGCCTGGGTTATATCGAAGGTCTAAGATAATCCCCTTTATATTCGTTGCTGGAGTAATAGCTGTCATATTTTTCCATGCTTTACGAATCTGTTCACTTGCATTTGGTGTAAATTGCTCTAAACGTACAAATGCAATATCATCTTGTAATATTTCAAACCGAACAATTGGCTTTTTAATAACTGCTCTTGTAAGCGTAAACCATTCCTTTTTACCTTTATGAATAATTTTTAATTTAACCTCTGTGCCAACTGGTCCTGTGATTTTTTCAATTGCTCCCTGAAGATCAACTAAACTAGTAGGATGACCATCCACTTCATCAATTATGTCACCGGCTTTTATACCAGCTTTGTCTGCTGGTCCTCCAGGTAGAACGTCAACAATAGTAAGACTATTTCCACGTTCTTTATCAATTGTTAAAGTAGCGCCGATACCAGATATTTCACCGCGTAAATCATTTCGTTGTTTTTCTGCATCCTTTGGAGCGGTATATGACGAATGAGCGTCAAGAGATCGCATCATACCTTGAATAGCTGCTTGAACCAATTCCTCGGTTGTGGCTTTTTTGTAATGATTTTTTTGGATATAATCAAGTATGTAATTGAACAAGATACGCTGTTGATAATCTTTTGAAGATTCATCAATGGTTTCGATTGATGTTGTGGTATCAGGATTATGTGGTTGAGCGCCCGCTGGTGCAATAAATGCAATTAATGCGGTGATAAACACCAAATTTCTAAATTTCATATTTGATCCTCGGTTAAAATAGTAATAGTACCATTTTATTTATCCGTGTAATCAAGTTATTGAATTAAGATTTCCAATACCTGTATCAATTCTTCGGTCGAATCAACTTGTCGCACGGCATAACGTTCACAGACAATATCAACATTGCCTTTTCTCCAGAACCCATCTGGGCAACAAACAATAAATTTTTCTGGATACTTGGCAGCACCGAGGCCCAATTCTAATAAAGTAATTGGTGATTGTGTATCTTTGTCAAAATATACAACGACAATGTCGGCCTTGTCAATATGATCCAATTCCCATGTTACTTGGGTCTTAAATTCTTTATTATCAATTGACTGTTCCCATGAACTATCCCAATCATCACGCCGCGGATTGAAGATGGTAACATTATAATCTTTTAAGGCTTTTTGGATTTTAGATTGCCAATCAATTGCTTTGCCCATCTCGATGGATCCAGCAAGAAAAATACTCTTACCCTTTGTATTTTTTAGGTATTTAGGTGGTTTTGATATAATCATTTTTTGATTAACCTTTTATTTTGGAGAATGTGGAGGTTTTATGCCACTTCCCAAATAACAATCATCGACAAATGTAGAAAATTCTTGATATTCTCTAAAACAACGGTCAGCATTTTTTTTAGTTTTGGCTGTTTGATAATTTTCTAGCAATAAATCTAATTGTTCTTGTATGGTGGGATATATTTTAAGTTTGGACATTTTATCCTATACTAAAAGTTGGAGCGGGTGGAGGGAATCAAACCCTCGTCTTTAGATTGGAAATCTAAGGCCCTATCACTGGACGACACTCGCATATTAATATTTATACTAAATAATATTGGCGGTAATTTGTTGCTCTAACAACAAAAACCCACCATGGAGAGGGGCTGTCCCGCTCCATTATTTATAGTTTATAATAACACAACGACCATGGAAAAGCAAATGAAAAAGTGCCTTAATTGTAACGAATTGACAAAAAATCCAAAATTTTGTTCCCTGTCTTGTCAAATAACACATCGAAACAATCAATTAAAATTATCACGTGTAGAAAAATATAATACTAAACCAAAATTTTGTAATAATTGTAATATACCACTGGTATATGAAAAAAGAAGAAATAAATATTGTTCTCATTCGTGCTCGGCTACAGTTACAAATTTAATACCCCGATTAAAAAGTGGCCCAGAAAAAACAATTTTTCCGTTTAGAAAAGTCGATTTTATTAAATGCGATATTACTGGAAAGATATATTGTTCCATTGGACCAGGCGGTGGCAGGAGACAACAGTCTCCTTATATTAAAACAGAAAAAGAAAAATATTACGAGTTATCACGTTTTAAATTTAATGTTTTCGATTTCCCTGATTATTTCAATTTATCATTAATTGAAAAACATGGATGGTATACTTGTCCAGGACAAAAGAGAAGTAACCTTCCTAAAAATATCAATGGGGTTTCACGTGATCATATAATATCAATTTCGGAAGGATTTAAAAACGATTACAATCCAAAAAATCTTGCACATCCTGCCAATTGCAAATTAATGATTCATTTAGATAATAAAAGAAAAAATGATAATAGTAATATGTCGTATAGTGTATTGCTTGACAGAATTAATAATTGGAAATATTAAAATGGGGTGGGCCAATAGACCCACCCCGGTATATTCGCCAGATCTTAAGGGGCCTGGCTCCCTGTCCATCTCACCGGATGGCTCACCCTTGGCCTCTGTTCTTTTCGCATATTGCTACTAACTGGGTTACCATCCTTGTCATATGCTTCTTCCCTGAGTTGGGAACCTAACGAATTAGGCGGTTCATGGGCAAACCGTATTATTATTTATAATATATTAAAATTGGTTAAATGTCAATATCTAAAATTGTTTCGAAAACTACTTTCTTTCTATCAATAGTGTACATTAATCAATTCCTTTATAACAAACACTACAGAAACATTGCAATTGTCGTTCGATATGATTACTTAATTTTTGAGAACTATCATCCGCATGTAGACTCTTAGCAAATCCAGGAAGGAAACAAAGAACAAGAACAACAATAGCGATAATTGGAATGCCGACTCTAGCGAGCACTTCAACAGACATTTCAGTAACATCGACTTTATTTTTTTCAAGCCATTTCATATCATCTTCTTTCTTCGGAGCGGCTACAGGGAATCGAACCCTGGTATGTTCGTTGGCAACGAACCGCTCTACCATTGAGCTATAGCCGCATATACTGTTTCTCTTAATGCCAAAAGGCCTGGTTATCGCGATCATTAAGAGTCTCGGTCGAACCCCCTCATGCGTTCTAGAAGATTCACCTTCCAGGATACCTGTGTAAACACAGTCAACCGCATCACAAGGGAAATACCCCTTTTCACATTTGTGGAGCCTGTCGGACTCGAACCGACCACCTACGCCTTGCAAAGGCGTCGCTCTCCCAGATGAGCTAAGGCCCCATTTCTTACTGGGTTTAACGTTATTATTTATACATAATAACAGATTGTTTTTTAAGTGTCAACAAAAAAATGAAAAAGACCCGGAAATTCTTTCACCCCATTTCCATAGTGGGCTATTCGTTTTCGCCGGGCCAGTTCCAAAAATATTTAACTTCCAACCATTGCAGAAACAATGTCGTATCCAAACTCAACCGCATCATCCATAGTTTCATTTGAGATGGGCCAAATAACGTCCTTTTGATCCTGGCATGACTCCTTACCAACATTAGCAAGAGTCAAAAGATTTGTCAACTTCTCAAAATCTTCGGCCGAGATCGTAACGTCTTTGAATTTAGTCATCGCTTTCACCCAATTCTTCTAGTTCTTCGTCGGTCCAATTTCCAATCATATCCGGGATACATTCAAGCGCGGCTTCAAAGCTACCAATACTGTCTTGCCAATAAGGGGCATCAACATCACTATCAACTATTCTGTATTCGTCGATATAAAAAATATCCCACCAAATTTGACCATCTTCTCCGCGCTCACGCAAAACAAAGATGCGCCCATTGCATGATACACCGATATGATCTTTATCGATATATGTTAATTCCCATTTAAATGCGTCGCCCATTGTCTTCTCCAATTAAAAAATTAAAGCCTCATTGACCGCTGTACCCTTGATACTCCGAACCTTAGTGTAAGGTGGATCCCGCTTAATTACACCACGGTGTAAACAGTGGTAGGATCCTTGGAGATAATGTCGTCCGGGTTTGTTGGGCCTGGCGCATCATGAAGCTTATTCTTTATCGATCTCAATTAAACCTTTTCAAAGCCACACATTGCAACACGGAAGCGTTCGCCTGTCTCAACAATTTCCATCTCGTCGAACCTTGATGTACTTCGATGTCCCATTGTCCTACCCAAATGCGTGGGGAGCGGTGCAGTAACTTCAACATTGTCGTTCAAGTCGCCATTGGGATAAGTTTCACCATCATACTCGAGGATTGCTTCTTTACTACTCCAAGAGCCTTCAACGTTGTTTGTCCAACGGTATGCATATTCCAAAGCGTTCATAACACCAACGATGTCAGTTTTAACAGTTGCAACCTGTTCAAAAACTGCGGTCTTTTCGTTGCTCATATCCTTGTGATAAACATTAATAAGCATTTCGATCTCCGTGTTGCTGCTTGCGTTATGTCATTATTATAACACAAAATGGAAAGGCGTCAACCTTATCGTTCGTTATATTTTTCTAAAATGTAATGATTATGAACATCATACCCCATAATATACAATTCTCGAGCAGCTATATCACGCTCGTTCCAGGGAAATATTACACGTTGGTCAACAATATAACGTAGTTCTTTAATTTTTAGTTCAGTTAAAACTTTCTTTGCTTCATCGTCAATTGCGATGAAAATTTGGTCTTCAATTAATTGTGTGTTTTCCTGCGCGATTTTTTGATTTTGTTCTTTGATTATTGCTTGATGCTCAAAAGAAAGTCCCAAAAATTCGTTTATAGATGAGGGGCATTCGACGGTAATTTCGGGGTAGTTCATTTTGTTCTCCGTTGTTTTTATTTAATTTATATTATCGGAAATGCTAAGTCAATTTTATTATAGAGAAAGTTTAATATTACCAGAATAATCAATGTTAAATGTTAGACCAGTATCTGGATTAGTTACTGTTCTTGGATATCCAATTATTTCAGCTATTGTTTTATTTGCAACAATTTGCCATTTATTATCTTTGAATTCATATACCAAATTATTAACAGCATCAAACGCTTTACTGGTATCAATACCAGATGACGTATTGGGATTTGAAAAGATAGCATTTGTTTGACCCATTGAGCAATAACCATGTGGTAATTGTGTATCTTTAGCCCAATCAAGGCGGGCATCTTTTTCTAAATCAATAACAATTTTTGAATCTGCATCAATTACGTTGCTTCCAAATGGTGATGAAAAACATTCGATAATATTTCCTCGGCGAATTACTTTAACTCTTGTGGTTCCACAAGTATGCCAATCATTTACTGGCGGGTCGAGTTGTGTTAAAGGTTTATTTTCAAGAACAACTGAGCCAGGAAAGAATGAAGATTGGAGACCTTTGAGATTATAAACTAGAGACCAATTATGAACCGACGGGTAGCCAATATTTTCAAATCCGTTAGTTGTTCGAATAGCTGCAATGTAATGATTAATATTATTCATTCTTCTAAATGCAACAATAACACCAACAAGATTGCGATGAACGCAAGTGGATCCAAGATCTGCTTCAAATGTAAAATTGTCAGATGAATTGGATGGGTCTATAAGACCAATGAAGGATGATGACCCCTTTGTTGTTTCGATTCGGTCAAGATTATGATTACCTTTCCACCCAGATGCATTTTCACTGGTGCCGTTAGCAAATTGGAATAATTCATTGTTTTCAATTCTATTCCATTTGGCCAGTGTATTGGGTCTAGAAGGAGGGGCATATGACTTTATGAAATTATTGAATCTAGATGTATTGTTGAAAATGAAGGCTTCGGTATCAGGAAGGTGGCTAAGGTTAACCCACATATTACCAGCAGCATTGTTTGACATCGAGTCCTGTACTGTATATCTAAACGATGCTGATTTTCCACACTGAACATTAGGTGTGAACTCAACTCCATTACCAATTACATTTAATGTTCCGCCAACTGGTGAATCAATCGATGATATTGTTACCGGAAGATTTTTAGTTTTAACATTCTTTAATAACTCTTCATTAGAAATAATGAAGCTTGAATCTTGTTTTATTTCAACTGATGTATCGCGGGCGACAATACTTGGTGTTGGTAAAACTGTTAAATTTACTGTTCCAAGAGCAGCTTTACCTATTTTGTTTTTCACTCGATATTTGAAGGACGCTGTTTCTCCTGCTCTAACAAGGCAATTAAAAAGAATACTACCCCCGCTAATTGCTGCTCTACCACCCACAACATTACAGACTTCTGTAATAGTTAAAGGTGGTGATTTAGTTAGATCGATGTCATTGGATAATAATTTTGAAATTGGAATATTTGCTACGGCAAATTCAAAAACATTAATAGAATCACTGGTTGCAATTATCATATTGGATGCACTTATTGCTAATTGTCTATTGAGCATTAATCAAAATCCATTCCACCAATAGCGCCATACCAAACAGCGCCTGAATTCCAAGTAGTAAAAACGAACATATCCATAGCATTGGGAGAAAGAGATAGATTGGGAATTGATCCGCCCGCCCATTTAATATTTCCAGGGAACATTATAGTTCTACTGCCTGAATCATCTTGTTCAACCCATAAAGTAAAACTCAATGCTTGTTGGTTTGAAAGTTTAACAGATGCAATATTCATCTTCGTATTGATGTTTGCTCGTACTTTGAAATTTGCAGCCAATTCTTGATCCGTGTAATACGAATCCTTGTCTTTTTCAATTTCTAAACGAACATACATCTTCCATAATGCGCTAACCTTCGCAACAATAAATTCATGAGTACACTGTCTCCAATGCGGAGTTGGTTCATCTACGAATTTCGGATGTAGGTTGATCCGGTGTTTGAATGGCGTATACCGTATGTCCGATGACATTAATTAGAACGTTTCTGAACGTCGTTCCCTGCCGGAGACCACTTTTCCGGAACATCAACTGTTTCACCGGAAAGAACAAACTGAACGAGATCATCAACGGCCTGTTCACGCGCTGAACGCCACTTCGCGTCCGGAACCGGGACTGTCTTGGTCAGGCCTGATTCATCGTAAAACTTTAGAACTGCACGATACTTCATTGGTCTGTTCCTTTCTTTCACAGTGTTGCGTAAAAAAATCCTGCCATAAACATGGCAGTGCCAAAAAATGTCTGGAAGACTATCCGGGCAAAGGATGGTGATTTAACAAATCCAACGACATTAGCACAGGAAAAAATTACCAGTGTCTTTACGTCGCATACAATAGTCTGACGGAATTGTTCAACACCATATTCATCGACTTCAGTGTAAACATCAACACCTTGGATATAAAATTTACGCATCGATCTCTCCTTTCAATTTAGTTACTTATTGTAACATGGTTTTTCAGGTCTGTCAATGTTAGGAACGATAATTGTTAGTCTTCGTCCCGTTCGTCCCGTTCGAGAATCTCAACAGCATGTCGAGTCTGCATATCATCCGCAGCCGCATAAAGCATTTCGCTTGTATGCAAAGTTCCATGCATATCAACGAGCATCTTCTCTGCGGTTGCCATCAATGCCGATGAAATAACCATATCGACCATTTCGCTATCTTCTTCAAAAACAGGCATAAATTCTTGCCTAATTTCGTTTATAGCATTTCGAATAATTTCGTGAGCAGACTTCTGTTCAGCAGATGGCATATTGTTATTCCTTTTCAATCCATGATTTTAGGTAATTGGTATAGAGCCATTCGCCCACAAGATATGTAACGGCGATGATTGCCACAATTGCTGCCGCATATAGGAAAATTATGAACAGTTTGAAAACAATATACGCCGGCCAAAGCAAGATCACGAACCAAGACAGGGCACTTGACCAATCAATTGCAGTCCCAAGGAAAAGGATATGCATTAGAAACCCAAGTCCAATCCACACAATAAGACCGGCGATAGATAATTTGATGCTAATTTTCATTGGTTTACCCCAGTGCTTTTGCGAGGATATCGGCTAAAGACTCTTTTTCCAGGCGATCATTTGTTACGCCCGATTCTGCTACCGGATTATCCGATTTCAGTCGAATTTCATAGGCGCGGATTGCAGTATCGCGATCTGTGAATAGTTCCATGTTTACTGAGTTGAATTCCTTGTTGTCCAGGTCGCCAAATCCGATGAATTCAGCATACATTACGCGGAACACCGTTCGATCTGGATCCGGGAAATAGCCCTTGGCTGTATCGAGTGTAAGGACATCATCTCCGAATGTACGACTACGGTAAATCATTTTTGTGTTGGTCATTGTTTTATTCCACCTTGAATGTTTGAATGATAAAACCATCGCCTTCTCTGGCGATACGATACTTTTGACTTTTATCCAGCATACCAATGGTTCTTTCCGCACTGGCTCGATTGGTAAATGTTCCGATTGCCTTAACCCAGCGGCGGTTTGTTTGTATTTTCGTTCCACCAATTTCCCAATCTACTGCGGTACTTGGTTTTCCAAAAAAGATCTGCATATCCTGTTCAAAAGTCATTGCTTAACTTCCTTTCGTACCAATATTATAGCACAAATCGGTAACTTGTCAACCTTAACTACCGATGCGGGCGGTGATCTTCTTACCGTCGAATTCTAGTCTCTCTAAAAATGTTCCCCAGTAACCAGCTTCATTTCGAGCCTGGCCGACCAGTTCGAGCGTTTCTTCGGGATTTACAACCATACCGTCCTTAACCTGGACACCATGTCGCTCTCCAAATTGTTTATCGAGATAATCGAAACGAACAGTGTAGACGCCATCCGGAGCGGCGATGCTATAGTCTTCAACCCAATCATCCGGATCTTCCGCAGATGTGTCTTCGTAAATACTCCAACTGATGAACGTGCTCACTTTCGGATTCGTTAATGTGATATCAACGACTACCGGTGCAGATCCTCCGCACTGGTCCTTAATCGCCTGCTTCTGGATATCAGTAAGCTGGTTAATGATGATATTGAATTCGTTCTTATCAAGCACGATTCCCTCATCGGTTCCGATATAAATTAAAAGCTCTGCAATTGTCTTGTTCATCTTGTTCATCTTGTTTTCCGTTGTATACCATTATTATAACACAATTAGGAAAGCTGTCAACTTTTTACATTAAATATATGTATGAATTACATTTATGTCATAGGCCCAGAGAACGAAAATGGTTTTATGAAAATAGGATTTAGCCAGGATCCTAAGAAGCGTTTGAGTTCATTACAAACAGGAAATATCGAAAATCTTAAAATCTATCACATCGAAGAAGTTGCAGATGAACGTGTGAGATTAGTTGAGAAAGCGATACATAGAGAAATCAGTCATCATCGTGAGAAGGGTGAATGGTTTAGGCTATCATCCGAAGATGCAATCGCTGAAGTAAAATTTGGCATCATCCGTTATGGGAATGACCAAAGATTATAAAAATATGCAGAATTTATTATACGGTGTAAAGGTTGACAGTCTCCAATTTAATGTTATAATAAGGACATAAGCAAAACGCAAACATAGATCGGAGTTACTTAAATGTCTACTTTCACTTTTGATTCCCAGATTGTTTCGGACCTCCACAAAGACGCTTATGGCTTCCGTCCGACCTGCGCCTGGTTTGAAAATTGGAACGAAGTATCCGACGATGAAAAGCAGAATATTTGGGATTAGCTCCTCAGGGCAATGGACGCGGCAATGGAAGAAGACAAACGGAATGAAGCCGCCGCCCTGGCGGATTTCACAGCCCAGGTTAAAGAAACTATCGACCTGGGCGCTGGCGACGAGAAGACAGCAATTCGCTGGATCTTGGACAGCATGGACCTTAACGAAGATGACCGCATGTATGGCGGTGATTACATCTGTTACACACTAGGTCTCAGCTACAGCGAAGCCCACCGTTTTGAAGAATTTTGCAACTAAATTTTGGAACTGGAGAATAAAATGATTGAAGAACAAGTTGGAACGATTGGCCTGGTTGTTGCAATGCGCTTGTTTGGCATTGAATGCGTCGTCGACGCTGGAACATGGTCGACACTGGCAACGGTACTTATTCCGGAAGATGATCACCTTGATTTCAAGCAGTTGGAACAGGAACAAATTGTCCGTTTCAAAACTGGTCAAAATATGGGATATTAAATTCGATCTAAAAAGAGTTTTATCTTTCGAGGAACTCATAAACCTCTTGTTGAGTGTTAAACAATTTGGTACCATTGGATCGACTCATAACTTGATAACCTGATCCCCAGGGACGAATTACTCCGTATCCTGAGAAACGACCATTACCAAGTTTGCGATTCCAACGCCCGCCTTTTCGAACATGTGGTGTTACCCAAGTATGCTCTATTTCAAGGATTTTTCCGCACTTAGCATAGAAATCCTCTAGTGTTTTTTCAGGTACACTTATTTCCTTTTCGCTTTTCATGAGCCCTTGGCGGGGATCGAACCCGCGACCTTATCCTTCGGAGGGATACGCTCTAAATCCATTGAGCTAAAAGGGCTTAGTTTTTACAGTATAATACAATTTAAATAATTTGTCAACCTTATTTCGCTAAAATTTGATTTATACCGGACTTTATCTTTGTAAATCTTACGCATTTATCACAATCAATTATATTCCAAGGACTATTATCAACAATAAATTGTGGCAAGTCACCTTCTCGGTCTTTAATCAATTGTTCCATATGAGCAGTGTCTTCGACCTTTCGTCTACTCGATATATCAAGAGTAAATGGTTGGTAAGATATTCTACCAGCATCAGCAATTTTAAGAATGCGATCACGTTCATCATTGTCATACGAAACCATAATTGCCGCTATGCTAACAATCCCAATAGAAGTATAATCCTGATAGGAAACAATTGTCTTCGTTATATAATCAACAAATACCAAGCCATATTCTGATTGACATATTTTTGTTGGACTGGGAAAATACATCGACGTCATCGGGTGTTCGAAATCTGCGGTCTGACGATTCTTCTCCCAATCTTCTTTCATTTCAAACCAGGTCTCCATATATTCCTGGAGATGTTCATCTTCGTCTTCTACGTTACCAATGCAATCTAGAAAAGATGGCAATATATTTGTCCAACGCGTCATCTGATGGAAGTTTCGATCCTTGTCTCTTAGAAACACATTAACGCATCCGCCCATAATACTCTCCTTTGCATATATACAATATTATACAAGAAACATAATGTCAATAATTAAATTACATATTTTTCAATATTAGGAGATCTATTTAAACGATAGCTATCGATATTGAATGTTAATTCATTATCTAAAACCAATTCGCTCATTGTTAAACCAACCGCAGGTGAATGCATTAAGCCTCGACCCGTAAAACCAGTTGCAAAGAAAAACTTACCGTCTTGATCGATTATGGCGTTATTGTCAATCGTCGAAGTATCATAATATCCACTCCATGCACCAGTCATTTTTGCTGCATCGAAGATTGTTGGGAAACGATGGTATAATAATTCCCATACCTTCTCCCAACTTTCGTAATTGGGCTCTAAATCATCTGATCCCCATTCGCCATTGCCATCATAACCAACGATATAACCGTTTCCCTCAGGTCGAAGATAAATTCCTGTTATTAGATCAGCTATCAACGGCATGTCTGGAATATGTGACGCTTGTGTATCAACATTGAATACAGTGTGTTTATGACCTTTCACTGGTATGTTCAAACCGAAGTGTTTTCCAACTTCATCAGACCAACAGCCAGAGCAAATAATTACCGCGTCTACATCATCATGATTGACCAATGTGCCATCAGCAATTATTGATTTTACACCAAATGATTGTGCGTTTGTTTTGAACCATGAATGCAGTATTACAGGATCTATCCATCCCTCAGATCCATCCCTAGTTACGCTTCCACGATATAAATCACCAATGTTTATATAGGGATAGTAGGGCAAAAGTATATCGGGCGACATACTTATCGTTGTAGCACCGTGAGCAGTTTGTACCGCTAAACTATGATCGTGATTTTCCTTTTGATCATTACCAAATAGCATCAAATAGCCATTTGGCGTAAAATCAACATCTGTTTGTGTTTTGATAAAGTCGATTGACCATCGGCTCATTTCAATGTTTGTTTTGGTAAAATATTGGAATCGTAAACCACCGCAGCTACGGGCAAAGCTGCTTAAAGAATAACTTGGGTCTTTCTCATAAACAGTGACATCAGCTTGTGAACCAATATGATAGGCTGTACTCCATCCAATAATGCCGCCACCGATGATACTTATTTTCATTCGTTATCCTCAAAACTACTCCGCATATATTTATGCTGCTACTAGAAATACCTACACTTCAACGTTGCTATGCATCTTCTCGATCCTATTACTTGTAACAATTATGAAACATTAAATCCGCGCAGCGAATCGGCATCGGCTTGAATATCTCCAGGGTAGATTTGTTCCAAACGACGAAGGACTGACATTTCTCGACTCGTTAAGCGCCGTCCTTTCATTGATTTACTAATCTTAGTATTAGTTGGTCGATTGTTTTCCCAAGCTATATTTCGAGAAGACTTTTCGGTGGTCGAAATGTTATCACGGTCATCCATAATATCCTCCATGAGATTATGGGTTTGAATACTTTTATTTCTCTGCATAACATTTCTCCGCATTAAAACTTGTATTGACACAACATTATTTACTTGTGTTGGTGCCCCGTGAGGGATTCGAACCCCCAACTGTCGCCTTATGAGGGCGCCGTTCTGCCGTTGAACTAACAGGGCTTATATTACACCAGCTAAACTAAAATTTCCATATACTATCACGCAAGTATATAATATTACAACACTCATTGCAACAAAAACAGGTGTGCTTGGATGCAGGATCATAATGTAAATTGCACAACCAATAAGCACCATCTTCGGAATATACCAATAGCCGCCGAATACATCTTGGAAAAAACTCATTACTGGGTTTACTTCAACAGCGCCGACAGCAAGTCCCGTATTGGTCGAAGCAATATCCAATACCGATACTATCAATAAGACCGATGCGAATATATAAGAAAAGATCCTCATTAAATATTCCTTTGTTTGCGTTATAATATTATTATAACACAATCAAATTGCATGTCAACGTTTTAGGTCTAACCAATCCCGATTTTCTGGATATTTGAATGCTAATAAAGGTACTTCTTTGATATAATGTTCATTGAATATTTCCCATTCTGGATCGTATTCGATCCACCAATTGTATGATAAACAATATGCAATATTGGTGTCAAAAATAAAGAAAATTTCTTCATCTCCGCAAACATCTGCGTCATGGACTATGCATTCAGCATTATAGTAACGCTTAATAATTTTCAGAGGATCGGTCTCGTCGGTTTCTAACCAATTTTTCTTTTTGTAAAGATCTGTGTACCAGTATTTCATCTTGGACTCCAAAAATGGCTTTGTAGGATGGTAATTTAACCCAGCTTACTTTGTCGTGTCGACCCAACATTTCTACACTCATCTTCCGGTTTAACGCCGGGGCATTATCCCAAGTGCGACCCAGGATTATTATGCTACTACAAACTCTTAAAATTCGACGGATTCGAACCGTTTTATGGCACAACTATTATCCAACCTGAACTGCTAACCATTACAGCTACGATATCGAAATCGCTTTTTTGCCTGCCCCGGCACTATCCAACCATGGCCCGCTGGTTATCACGGGTAAATAAAAACCTAGTGGGGCGAGCTTACGATCTTTGCTCAAGCACTCCACTAGGGCGGGGAACAAGCCCCAAGTTCATCGGGCTTACGGAGTTAAGTTGCGCTCCTGCCGTTGTTTCTACGGTTTAAGGGTCTCATCTTCCCCTCAACTTAGCGGCGGGAGTCTAATCCACCGACCTTAACCTTTGCCCATTCGGGCTAATAAAAACCTAACGGGGCGAGCTAACGATCTTTGCTCTAGCACTCCGTTAGGGCGGGGCATAATACCCCAAGTTTCACTAAACTGTATTCCCTAACTGTTCCTATATTATAGCATATTATATGGAATCGTCAAGATCTATTTCATGCTTTAACCATTTTTTAATCCAAGAATCTCGGGACCTTCGGGCCTTGCGATATTCAGTGTCAAAATCACTACCGTCAAATCCCTTTACTGGGAATCCTATGTAGTCAACCGGTTTACCATCCTCAAACAAGCGGACCCACCAATGACCACGCTAGTAACCTTCCTTCTTTGCGGTTCTAATAGCCATATCCATTTCTCCTCTATCTAAGTGTTATTGCTTAACTGTTCCTATATTATAACATAATTTGTTAAGCTGTCAACCTTTTCTTGTCAACTTTTTAAATTTTTTGCGCGGAAACGAACTCCATAATACTCTTCTGTTTGAACTCAAGCAATTCCCATTCTTCAGCTGAAGGGAAACTGGGCTCTTCGCGCGTGCTCGCTGCTTTTGCATCGGCTTCAAGCCGTTGTTCAATGCTCAATTCTTTCCACGTTTCGTAATCCATCGATCTTTTCCCTTGTGTTTGTTAAGCGTTATTGCTTACTTGTACATTTATTATAACATAATTTGTTAAGCTGTCAACCTTTGCTTAGAAACCAAAGGTAACAATATTTGATTCAAACTCCAGGCGTTCATTTTCTACACGCAGACGTTCATTTTCTACACGCAGGCGTTCAATTTCTCGAGCGGCGCGGTTCGTAAGTTCTGACGTTTTGTCCGATTCATATAACTCTGTGACTAAGTCCTGCATATCAAATCCCCTTGTTGCGTTATACCTTATTATAACACCAACCAAGGAGATGTCAACCTTTGCTAATCATCCCATTGTCCTAAAGCTTCGGAACTAAACGGGTGCGGTTCATACTGCTCATCCATTGAATCTTGACGGTCCATAAACCTTTTATATTGACCAGTGCGCTTTTCTTGTTTTTTTGCTTTACATGATTTAGAACAAAATTTACCCCAGCCGCGCTTGCGATCAGCAACTCGCGCTTCAAATACCGTAGGGCAATTTTCACATTTTACTGCAACCATTTTAGCCATTTTAACCACTCGAGTTATGAAAACCATAATCGTTGGAGTTTTCACCGATAGCCTCGGCAATTTCCTTCTCCAACATATTCATTTCGCCATATTCAGAGCGATCAACAAGACCACCAGTTCCCATTAGATCATAACTTTCGAGGAACGGAAGAGCCTTTTGAAGGAGCTCTTTTAGATACGCTGGGTCGTTTACGTCGACAACTTTATCTTTAAGCGTTTTCTTTCCCATTTCTTCTCTCCTTGTTAAAACATGTCCATTCGGACGAATCTGGGCTGTGAGATTTAACTCCCACAGCTTGGCTCCATTTTGCCGACTCTTTTAGCTTCCGGCCCCATCGAGCGCGATGGGCTCGATCAGCACTTGCTATCACGTTTAAGATAGTCGCCCGCCGATGCCTCTAAAATATGCCCCTAAGTCCTTTCGGCTGTTAAGCCAGGTTCTGTCCGATTTTGATTGGCTAACTAACAACAAACCTACGCGTCGATTTAATTGATGATAACTCAATCCCAGGGCATACGTCCACCTTCAGTCCATAATTCTTAAAAAGTTGTGTTATCCCGTGCTATTCAAAGCCTCGCCACCACGCTCTTTCTATTACACACCGTGTCTATTTGGAGTCGAACCACCGAACCTACCGTTAAAGGAAGGAGGATAACACGACACGATGATCTCGCAACTGCTACTTACCGGTTTTCACAGCCGCAAATTTTGGAGTCCTGCGTCGGTATTGCACCGCACTCCTACTCCGGTGATATCACCTCCGGAGCAACGCATCTCACGTTGACAGGACATAATTAGGTGCCAGCTTGGGAATTGAACCCATACCTGATCAGGGTTTGTTTGTCACCGGGTCTTACCCGGCCGCTGACCTACAGCTTCACTGGCATAATTCTGTATAAATTGGTCATCTCTTTAAAACGCTGGCTGGGGCACTAGGACTTACCGTGTATACACCATTCAACTCGTACCCGGGTCCTTTAGGGTGGACAACATCGCGGGCCGTTTGCACCATAATAAAAAGGCCAGGAGCATCTACAACGTGTGAGCGTCAACTGGCAGTTACTCACGACTTACGGAGTTGTTCTCCCGCGTTAGATTTCACTCCTCAATTATTGTGTTTCTCGATTAACTTTGCAACACTTTCGTCCGTTAACTTGTTAAATCGTCCAACAAGACGGGAAATTTGTGAATAGTCCAGACTGTTACAAGCCACCAACAACATTTGTTTCAATGCAACAGTTTCATCCTTAGTAAGTCTATTATCAGCCATTTTCATATCCTTTAATTTTAAAACACCTTTAACGTGTTAGTGTGTCTTTGTTTGTCCGTGTATTATAGCAGGAAATGGTACAGTGTCAACCTTTATCACCAATTATTTTTAGATTTTTTATATTTTTTATATTTTTTAAAGACCCAGATACGCTGAACCCCGGAACATTGTCCCGGGGCCCAGTTTCTCAATATTTTTACTAAATCATTCTCTATAGGTTTGCTTAACAGTTGCTTTCTACTTTGCCGCGTTCGCCAGCGTTTCGGTCAACAACTGTATTTAATATAGCAGAAAATGAAATAATGTCAACCTTTTATTTTCATTTTTTATATAGTTTTTGGTGCGCCCGGCAGGATTTGAACCTGCGACCCACAGATTAGAAATCTGTTGCTCTATCCAGCTGAGCTACGGGCGCATTTCTATACACCAATTTCTAGATTATAACTAAGTTTATTGATAAAGTCAACCTGAAATTGGTAAAATATTAAACAAGATTTCTATAGCAATCATTATTGCAGGAATAAGCGCCGCTGGTTGGGCATTTCAAACCGTTTATTCTTTGTTACATTCGATCGACGAAACAGTTCGATCTGAATCATTAAGAACGGAATCGTTGGTTACAAGTGCGAGTACAGATCGAAGACAGATTGAGAAAAATTCGGATGCAATCGAAAAATTACAACAGAACTTCATTGATAAACCAAGATTTGGTCTAAATGATGCAAATGAATTAGAGCATCGCTTAATGAATGAAATCAACAGAAGACTCGATCCACGATACAACGACGATTTTTAATTAAGCAGAATTCAATATAAATTTAGTAGACCGGGAGAATTTCGAAATCTCGACACGCGGATTAGGTTTGTAGATTTGAGATTTGCACTCTAATGGGCTTGAAACCCTTTCTACCAAAGCCCGCTGCTCTGCCTCTGAGCTACCGGTCCATAACATATCTGGTGGACGAGGTGGGATTCGAACCCACGGTGTATAATACTGGATTAAGAGTCCAGGCCCATCGCCACTCGGGTCACCCGTCCAGAATTTAATCTGGAGGATCAAGAAGGAATCGAACCTTTTAAGCGAGGGGTTAAAAGTCCCTTGGCGGCCCAGCCTGCCGATTATGCTGCATGATCCTAAAATTGCTATTCAACAACAACTCTAGGATCGCGGGCCTAGAGTTATTATCGTTTGTGTTTGAGTCTCTTAAACATGATAATAATCTCCTTGTTTGTTTGTATTATTTATACTAACAGAGTTGTTAGATAATGTCAAGTAATAAATTAAATTTCTGATGCTGATAATTTTATTATCTTAAATTCTTCAATATCAACCGTTTGGTGTCCGGAATGTCTATTCTTTAGAAACATTATTGAACCATCTTCTTTTTGTAACCATATACGGGTTGATTTATATGAATAACCCAACGGGACAGAATGTAATGGTTCAATTAAATATTTAGAAGTTTCCTTATAGTAATATAGGAAATCAATATGATCTCTACCCCAAGTTGTTGGCATCTCAAAATATAATGTTATCATTTATTTTTACCTGAAAGAATCGTGTGATACTTCTGACGCTGATAATTTTACTATTTTAAATTCTTCAATATCAACAATTAGATCTTCTGTTAATTTATTTTTTAGATATCTCACAGAGCCATCTTCACTGTTCTGTTCCCATATACGATGAGCCATTTGTGTAGTATTGAGTGAACCACGTTTTCTAGTAAAAGTAAACAGCCCAGGACCTTCATGGCTATCAACATAATATTCAGGTTCGGATTTGAGCCCTATAAATATTTCATAATAAAGGTAAAACATTATTTTTTCCTACGACGAGTAATTAATAATCCAATAATGCCGATTCCGAATAGTGCAAGCGCACCGGGTTCCGGAACGGTACCTGGAATGGTAATACCTGGAACATCGGTTGGGTCACCGTCTCCGCCAGGAACAAACACCGGTACGTCGTATGGCCCATCATCGCCTGGGATACTACAGCAACCACCATGGCCTCGGGTAGAGATGAACCCATCCTTAGAGTATGCAAAATATCGGGATATGCCATAATCAAATCCATTACGTGATCCAAACCCACCAGCATTGTACACGAACGGCTTGCGAGAGTCGATCAAATCCTCAACTCGACGGTCAATTACCTGTAGCATGTTGACTGGAGTAATAATGATTGCCGACAATACGGAATTTTCAGGAAACTTCGGGAAAGCAACATTAAGCTGATTTTCAGTTACAACTGTCCAAGTTCGAATTGCAATTGACTTGTGCAGTTTCTCATCTCCTGGTTTCGTCATATCCAAACGGTTAGATATCTCACTAACGTTTCGAACGATCACGTTAGACCCATTAATTTCAAATGTATCGAATTTCGTATCCCGACCAGTAAACACGACTGTTACAGTATAAACACCGTTGATTGCGCGATCTGAGAAATTTCGAACTCCAGAAAGACCGTCAACGAGATCGTTATCGCTTACAGCGTATCCGCTAGATACCACATCATGTTCAGTTACTTTACGGAAATCCTTATGAACAGGCGAACCGTTGGGACCAAAATCCCAACCCGTGCTATCAACGGAAAGCTGATAGCCGTTTGTAATGTTGGCTTCATAAACCTTTCCTGATTCAAGCATTAAGGTTGCGATCACCGATATCCGCTTGATGCTGTCATCGTCATCAAGTTCCGCCAGAAGAGCTTCGGTGCGGCTCAAAATCTGGTTATCGTTTCCCTGTGTCGGGCTAAAAAAATTCTGAAGCTGGCGGAAATCCATTGTCGTCCCGCTGCGAGCGTTATTGGCGGCTTTGATAAAAGACAAGCCTTCGCTCTGTCCGATTACAGTTGCGTTTGCTCCATATGAGATACACATGAAAAACACAAAAACAACTACCGTTACGATTTCTCCAATACGCATGATACGATCTTTCTATATAATTACAATAACTATTGTATAGTGTTTTATCTATTTGTCAAGTTTTTTATTGAATTCTTCTACGGTATCAGGTAAGCCCGAAGCATTGATTCCATAGGTCTTAAAGAGTATTTTCTTTGGTTTGTCTAGGAATTTATCTGGAACTTCCCATGTTTCCAATGTTTCAGCTTCGGGAAATTGATCATCAAAATCTGCAATAATAGCTGGTATTTTCATTCCGTGTTCTTGTGCAATTTTAACCCTTGTACCACCATAACGTGGTTCCAGTTTACCGTCTTTTGCTGTTAAGACAACGGGATTGCGGAAACCTTCTTCTAATATGCTTTTTTTGATATGATCATACCATTCTTGTATCTCAACCATTCTATCTGGTGGTGGCTCGATGGTGTTGGTTATAAGAGCCGCGATGAGATTCGGTATGTATCTAATTTTGTATGACATATCGTATTTAGTCAGAAGAACAACTCTTATTCTTCTACGATAACAATAAATTCTTCACTTCTTTCTGCACCATTCATCCGAAATACATCATCCATATGTTTATATCGCTCTTCAGGGTAAATCCCATTCAGGCTGACAATATGCCCAACCGCAGATGCCCAGTGTTCTGGATGATCTCGATGTTCCAAATCTCGAACAATATAATACAAATCCCTTTCATCTTCAGCCACACCAACAACTCGAACCAAATTAGTATCATAAAGAATACAAATATCGTTATGTATTGGCCGAATTAGTTTTATCATATCGTCGATGTTCATTTATTTTTCCTATTAAGAATGAGCAAGGAGTGGAAAAGGGTGTTGGTTTGATTAGAAGTCAAAATGATAACCCTAAACCTTCGGCTCATCGATCTAAGGCTAGATTATTTCTTTCTAGCCTTATATTTTCTATCATATGAATTTAGCATTGCTGTATCTAAATTTGATGGGGCGGATCGCATTCGTCCACCATTAATAAACAACTCTAATGCACGATCCTTGTCAATAGTCTTAGTCGTTTTATCGTCGATAGTTGGCCCCCATCCAAGACGAAGCATAAAATTCAACAATGCGTCTGGATCATACCCATCGGCTTTATACTGCATCATACTCGCAGCACCATCACGCTTGGACATTTTCTTTTTATTGGCGTGAATTAAACCAACATGCGCAAATTTGGGCAATGGCTTATCTAGTAACTTATAAAGAATTGCTTGGCTTGAAGTGTTTGTGATATGATCATGGCCTCGAATAATATAATCTACACCAAGATCAACATCATCAACCACCGAAGCCCAATTGTAACCCGGATATCCATTTCCTTTAATAAGAATCATACCATCTGTTTGATCGTGGTTGGTTGATGTGATATTAATATCACCTGAAATCTCATCGCGCCATGTGGTTGGGAAATCAATCACAGAAGATAGATTAACAGCAATTGCACCATTCTCTAATGTAGTCGTAAATCCCTTTTTGACAAGATCATTTGTTGCTCGATAATACACATCGATACGTTTGCTCTGATATTCTAGCTCATCATAAGTTAACCCAAGCCACTCCATTGTCTCTAGAATAATATCAATATGTTTCTGATCGTTCCTTGCGAGATCAGTATCATCAATACGAAGAATGAATTTACCACCTGATGCTCGAGCCATCAGCCAATTGAAATAAGCCGTGCGAGCGGTCCCCAGGTGCATATCACCCGTTGGGCTTGGTGCAATTCTTGTTGTGTATCCTGTCATAATAACGCTCCTATATTAAGATAACAGTATACAATATTATTGTATAGTTATCTATCTATTTCCAGGGATGATTTCTTTTATCAGGTGAACGCGCTGTCAATTCCCAGTCATATTCAAATCCTGGGTTAACTGTATTTCCTTTCCTCGCATATTTTTTGCGCGAAAAGCTAATTTTCATAAATGTTCGTTCCATCGTCTCTGTAACCAATGCGCTTCTGTGAACAACATATGGATCCATACGAAGCAACGTGTATCCTGGATACGTTATTATTTCTGCTTTTTCTGCAATCTCATCAAAAGTTTTTAATGATCCGCCGTTGCATGAACTATCCACTAACGGGAATTTCGCATTGAAAAACTCCGTTGGTACTTGATCAGCAATAACATATGTATGTGATACTTCTTGTTTTTCTTTAGCGATAGCATCAGCATTTTCAGCTATCAGATCAAGCTGTTCTTCGTCTACTTCTATATAGGCATCCGAATGGGCGCCAGCACGACGGCCAGTCTTCCCGGCTTGGACAACCTTTTGATCAATTGTCACATAAACGTAATGAGTGTTTAGGAAATCACCAAAGCGGCTTTCAGCTTTTGCAGCCAATTTGATTGGTTCTAAGAAATTATTAATCTCGGATGGAATCTTCCATCCCTGCCCGGGCATATGAATTGGCAGGTCCAATACGCGAGTCCTGTTAAATTCTGAGAATCTATTTCGATTGGTTATTGAACCAATAACCTCGGGGAGATTAACCTTGTTAAACTCTTCGATGTTCCAAACTTTTCGATCCATTGTGCTTCTCCATTGGAGTTTACGTTTTTCTGCAATATGCATGGGCGCGTGGCATTCCCTTAATATGTTTTATTATAACACGATTACATCATTAGTCAACCTTTTAATTGAGTGCCGATAGGAGGAATTGAACCACCACTAAAGCATTACCAATGCCTCGTGCTACCATTATCACTATACCGGCGTTATTTGCAATATTTAGAACCTATTTCTTGGCCTACTATTGAATAGATTTTAATTTTAACTGGATTTTTAGTTTTAAATATACCATAAACATACCCCCAATTTTCACCATTCTTGGCACATTGGCTATATGATGTACAGCTTGTTAGAAAACAAAATATTGAGATAATTATAAATTTTCTCATTTGGCAGGGGGACAGGGAATCGAACCCCGACCAGCGGGATCAGAACCCGCTGCACTACCATTATACTATCCCCCTATAAACTTGAGATTAAATGACGCGCATCCACATACGATAATACTTGCTTGCACCTGTACGGTTTGCAAGAAATATATCACCATCTCTAACTTCATCGCTATCTTCTGCGTCCCATTTACTGACAGTGACAATTACAGTTTCTTCTGGGTAACGTTCAAAATCAGCATCAGCTTGTGGATAATAATTCCCATCTTTAAATGGAACTATTAAATCACCCATGTAAACATTTTCTAATTTTCTACCAATTGCACGCTCAACTCGGGCGACCTCGCCTCTTGGAATGGAAGTCTTCTCCTTAATATCACTAAAATATCCTGGCTTTTCAAACCATGTATAACCGAGCTTTCTAATAGTTGAATATTCATCGCCACCAAAAACATCAGCTAGATCTAGCTTTTCAGCCTTTGACATATCCATTGGACCAGTGACTTTCTGTCCTGTCGTCATATTGTACATATTACCTGTACCTTGTTGCGGACCAACACCTTGACCAGTCCAAGGTCCCTGAGTAACATCAGCCTCCATTAGATCAAGCATTGTGCGCATATGTTTTTTAAGTTCTTTTGACATTTTGAAATCCTTGCATAAAGTGTTTTTATTATTTATACTTTATTCTTCAATAAGACAAGAATTTACTTAGTTGGTCGCCGCCCTGGGTAACGCTCCCAGCCAAAGCCACTAATCTGGTGGAAAGGGCTTATAAGACCCCTCTGAACACTTGTTCTGACGGCATTAAATTTTAATTATACGAACAATATCTTGCGATGATACTATCTCGCATTGGTCCTCAATTTCTTTTATTCTTCTCTTTGGTATATCATAATGTGTTCGATGGAACCAACAACGTTTGATACCTAAATCATTTGCCATAATATGCAAATTTTCTATACTATATGGTTCACATATAAGATGGCGTTTTTTGTCTGTTAGATATCTCATTTTAATCCTCGTGCGGACGACACTGGAATTGAACCAGATACCTTTCGGTACAATCTGTTTTCGAGGCAGTCCTTGGACCCATCCAAGATTATCGTCCAAAGTAAAGGGCAAGTGGGCAATAAAAGCGTAATGACGGCTGCTCTACCAACTGAGCTATCACAATCAACAATGACTGCGAGTGAGGTTTGAACTCACGACCTGCTGTTTGGGTAACCTTTTATTATCGGCCCTTTGAGGAAAGCATCGGACTCGAACCGAACACTATTTTTCAAGTGCGAAAGGATTAGCAATCCCCCTCTAGACCCTGCTAGATTTACTTTCCATTAAATTCTATTCTACCCAGGTTAACTGGAACATTATAGCATCATTCTTCTTCAAAAAACATAACTGTTTTCTATGACCAATAAATTGGTAATGAATATTATTATCCTCTAACCACTGTTTTATGTCGGAACGAATGACAACACTGCCTGATTGCGTATGTTCATTTAGTGAAACCCATACCGTTCCGCATTGATCTGGAGTTAAATTAATTCTATTCCTATGCGGTAATTTACTTAAAAATTTATCAATATATTTCATTATAACCAACTTTAATATTTGGCTGGGGTACCAGGAATCGAACCCGGGCCAGAGGGATCAAAACCCTCTGCACTACCATTATACTATACCCCAATAAATTCTGCGGAAGCCTGAGGAATCGAACCCCATACCTCTCGGTACGATCCGCTTTCAAGGCGGTCTCGGGCCCAGCCCAATTAAGCTTCCATTTCTTACCAACCATTACCCTTTGTTATTCTCTTCCCAACAAACGGGTTTGGGTTGTATCCAAATTCTTCCATAATATTTATAAAAGACTCTCTTGCTCTTCTTTCTTGCCGTGTACCATATTTCTTTCCACGATAAGAACGCTTATTGCTACAAGAATCACAATTACATTGCTTGGGTGTGTTGTGAATTTTTACAGCTTCAGCTCGTATTGATTTATCAATATCTTCATCAGTTAAAAACGGTAAATCTGGTGTGTATTCATGTCCACACCAATCAATTAATGGCACTGGCGGATTTTTAACTCCATAACCCTCAATGTAATAAACGATTTCATTTCGAAACCCCCTAAACGGTTTTAGATCATCATCTGTTAGAGACCATATAAACATCATATCTTCATCATCTTCTGGGTCTAAAAACAGATAGCGATGTGGTTCTTTAACTTTGTATCGACTCCGTTCTGCTTTTAACCATTTCTTTGTATATTCAATTTTTTGTTCTCTTACCCGACGGCGTTTTGCACGCTTTGGTTCTCTATAACCTTCTTCGCAACCTTCAAAGTCTACAACGTCGAGATCAATATCTTCATACGTAGCCATATTAATACCTCTATTATAGCGATATTTATTATGCAAGTCAATATAACGCTTGATTAAGCGTTATTTGGTGGAGTACCCGAAAATCGAATTCGGCAGACATTCGCATTGCAGGTGCAAACCGCTTCCCCAGAGCGTACCCCATAAAACGAGCAAGTTATGACTATGGAGCGTTTCCGTGCTATCCGCTACACTAACCTCCCATATATAAATTAGTGGAAGGTGAGGGATTCGAACCCCCGCTGGCCATTTTCAAGATGATAACCCATTTGTCTTCGGCTCGTTTGTAGCGGACCCAGGTATTGCGCCTGGCAGATCACCCGTATGAAGGGTAACTGTGACCTTGCACGACCGCCATCGTGTTATTTATTAACTAAAAACTTTGCTCGATTCATATATTCATCGGCACTAAAAGTATTGGATTCCGAATCAAACACTTCGACATCAATCCAGCATTCAGCAGAAACATCATATATGAATTCCACTTTAGTAAAGTCTCGATCATGGACCATGACATAATCATAACCGTTTTCATCGTCGGCGTCAATAAAATTTACAATGTAATCAGCCGTTGGCCATTTAATTGGTATTCGGCGCGTAAATAAATTACAACCTTCGATTTCAACTGAGTTGAGGGTCGACGTTTTCCCTAGAACCGTTATATTGACCCAGGGACATGATAATAATAGGTCTTGTTCCATCGTTTCCATCCTTATTTCATCTTCGTCACTTCGACGATCTCTTTCCAAGTGTCAGCGTCCGCCAGGTAAAGCTTGGCAATTGAGTTCGCCATCCGAAGGCTGACTTCCATCAGTTCATCCTTGTTCTCGGAAATAAACTCCATAATCTCTTCCGCCTGATCCGCATCCAGTCCAAGCGCCGTTGCCATCGTACCGTCAACAAACACCTGCTTAACACGAAGGGACCGGGCGCGGGTACTGTCAGTTGTAAGGTCCACATAAAACGACCGGCTAATAAGAGCCGAGTAATGCGGTGACATCCGCGAATCGGCCTGTGCTTTCTCCTTGAGGTTGATGTTGGTGATAAAAATTACACCACCCTCAAACTCAAAGTCCTGGACGTCTTCCAGGCGTAAACCGTTTTCTTCAGCAAGCTCTTCCAACCAGCGAGACTGTTTCCTCCAGCTGAGCTGGCGAACATCGCTGCTATCAAGAGCGGCCTTCAAGAGGTTCAAGCTTTCCTCGTCCTTGAAGATCGAATCCGAATCATCAAGCATAACAATACCGCCGTTGCGCTGGTTGAACAGTGCTCGGTAAAGCCCAGCGGCTGTTACTGAACCCTTGATCACGTCAAACTTGAATTCCGTATCCGACCGCGCCGTATCATTCAGCGCCTTCATAACTGAGTAGCTTTTTCCAACCCCGGGGGCGCCGTAAACAACCATGCTCGGAATATCACCAGCAATAACACTGTTGGTAATGGTGTCCATAACACGAACACGCTTACCAATTCGATCCAAAATTTCCTGGTCTGTCAGGTTATCGTCGCTGCAAGCCGTCGGCGCAGTCTTACTACCCTGGACAAACTGCTGAACCATAACCTGCGGCTCAGGAGCAAAGCGCGGGAAAAACAGCGCCGGGTTAACATCAGCAACCTTAACAAACTTATTGCTGGAAAGATCAGTTGCTGTAAGCCGAAGCTTAAAACATGCATCGCCTGCAATTTCGGTGTCTGCGAAGCTAATTGCACCTTCAGTATCAACTTTACGATTTGCAACCAGTGCAGCGATACGGTTTGTGAGTTTTTCGCTAATGTTGGCGCGACCGGTGCGGATATTCGAAACAGTGGCTGGTGTTACACCAATGGCTGTTGCCATCTTAGAACCCCAACGGGTATCAACACCAAACACCGTATTTCCGATCTCTATAAACTGTTTTGCATCCATGTTTCGATCTCCTGTTGTTTGCTTATGCCATAATTATAGCATAAATTGACAGGCTGTCAACCTTATCTCAGAAAATTGTCGAATATTATTCGACTATTAGATCAATATTCTCCAATCGGAATACCCTTTGGGTATCGATATCAATCAACGCTGATACCATTTTGGGCATCTCTCTGACGTTGGGTTCACGCCATCCACCACCCGTGGTTTTTGGACAATTCTTCTTCCGAGATGCCTCTTCAAGAGTTCGAAAATAACCAACTGACGTCTGATAAACGTCGACGATCTCAAGACTCATAACCATCATCCTTTCCAAAAATTATAACAATTCGTAAACGTTATTCGTTATGTATTATTTTAACATCATATAGATCAATGTCAACCTTTACAGGCAAACATGAACAACAAAACGTGCCTTACCATCACCAAAACTAACGTTAATCTTAAGATTCGGAAATACTGCCACCAAATGGCTTTCCAACGCAATAGCGTTCTTTTGGGTAAAATTCATCTGGTAACAACAATCAAACTTTAGAGACGTTCCGGGGACATTAAATCCCTTAATATCAAATCGATGAGTCTCGTAATAATTCGATTTTCGATTTGTCGTCTTAATCTTAAACCCGGTAAACGCAACAACTTCATCTTGAATATCTTGAACATTCGCTTGGTGGGCTGATTCGTTAAGAGCCGGGTGTTCCTTAACAGCCTCCAAACTGCGAGCTATGGCATTAATAAATGATCCTCTTTTCTGCTCGTCATCAGTTGCATCAGTTCCGGTTAATTTGAAAACAGCCATTTTACACCTTCTCAATCTTTTTTCCGTTACGTTTATACCACCCGGGTCGTTCCGAAATCCGAAGCCGAATCCTATCTCGGACAATGTCGAAATCACCGTCTTCTGGACACCAGTCATTATAATATGGATCTGGAAAATGATCAACCGAAAAAACACGATCTGGATTTGGATTCATTCCGCGATCTCTCATTTCTGCTATTAAGGATAAATACCGGTTATGCAGATATTTTCCCTTATTATAGAAGAACTTAACATGCCCTTTGTTTAAGGTATAGCGATTCGGTATACCATGCACCCCAGCCTTGCTTTTAATACTTCTTTGTAAGGAAGGACCCACCATAAAAATTTCTCTGTACTCAGCAACAAGATGCTGGTCAGTAAGTTCGGTGGGTGGAACGATGTTAATACGTGTCAATTTGTTCTCCTATCAAAACATAATTTAACATATTATTATTTCATTATCAAATGTTATTTTTCGTGCCCTGAGCAGGATTCGAACCTGCAGGTTTTAGCTTAGGAGGCCAAACTCCGGTCCAGTCGGTCAAGGCATTATCCAGTTAATTTGTTCATCCTAGCAAAAGCTTTGATATCGTAGTTAAATTTCGAAACGTTAACACCGCCTTCATTACACGCTTCGATGATATAATGGGCGTCAATAGGCAAATCAAAATATTTCAAACCACGACGCACCCATCTATCAATCGGAAAACCATCATGATCTAAATGGTCCCTGACGAATGACCAAGAAATTTTTGTTCCGGATTCACCAACACCACAAAAATCGAAAAAATCTAGAATAGCTCTTTTTGGTATTTGGTCTGATCGCCATTTTTCAACGTGTTGGTTGAACGTATAAAATGATGTTTGGCAAGTTGCAATTATATTATATAACAACTTCTTTTGCCAAAATAACGGATAAGGATTTTCAGCCTTAACATTAACCAAGTTTAGTTCGCGCAGGTCGGAAACATTATTCGATCGATACCATTCCAACGCTTGAGCTTTAACCTGGTTCTGTCTAGCAGGAACCCAGGGGCCAGCACATAATATTGTAATTAATTGTTCGCTTGAATCATTATCATATCCAGGTGTTCTAGTCCTTGGATATAATGTTAAACTTGATTGTGGAAAATTTGTTACAATTTTCTGTACGTCGATAGTCTTGGCCATTTTATTTCCTTATAGTAAGAATTTACTATACAACATGATAGAAAAATAATCAACAAATTGTTGGTCCTCCGTCTAGGAATCGAACCTAGCTAGTTCAAAGACAAGGGCTTAGAAGACCACAACCCGTCCCAGCGGCCGGAGGATTTTTGTTTGGTTGCGTGAGGAAGGATTCGAACCTTCGACCTTCGGCTTATGAGACCGACGAGCTGACCACTGCTCCACTCCGCAATAAATTGGTGCCCTTACCACGACTCGAACGTGGTTCACAGCTTTACGGGAGCCGTGCATCACCTTATATGCTTTAAGGGCAAAGCTTCTAATTGGAGGTCCCGCGGAGATTCGAACTCCGGCTACTGGAATACAAAACCAGCGTGCTTGCCGCTAACACTACAAGACCATGATTAAAAAATTGGGTGGGCCTGGCTGGACTCGAACCAGCGGTCTTTCGGTTATCAACCGAATGCTTTAGCCAACTAAGCTACAAGCCCATAAATTTTAGCAGCGGGTGAAGGTTACGATCCCTCCCAGCAGAGCTCAAAACACTGCGCGGCCCCAGGCCAACTCGCTATAGGATTATCTTACAAACCTTTTTGGTGGTCCGTTCCAGATTCGAACTGGAGTTACCCGCTCATCAGGCGGGGGTACTAGCCACTGTACTAACAGACCATTATTCTAATTCTAACGTAACAACTTCATCGTCGGTATATTCATCTCGATCCGATGCATATTGAATTGCTTCTCTAATTGAACACCCGTAATCTAACATTTCACTAGCATATTCGGTACCAGATCCCATTGATATCTTGAATTCTGGAGCATCCTTCCAATTATATTTTGTTTTTACAAACTTGGAAATGTAAATCCTAAGCCATTTGATATATTTTTCCTTGTAAACCCATCCAATCAAATGTTCGCCATCCCATTCAATGACCAAAGTTTTCGATGAAGATTCAGTACCCCAGCGCAATGATCCTTTATATCCACGACTTTTGAAATCAGCGAATCCTTCAAGCGTACCAGTAACACCATAAATTTTATTTTTCTTGGGATGGCGGAAAAGTTTCTTACCTTTTCCAATTATTCTATCTACTAGATCACCTGTTTCCGTATTTAATAAGTCATTCGTAACCCGACTATCGGAATATAATTTTCCTTTATACCAAATAACAGTAGACATCATTCAATCCCATATAATTACAAAATAAATATACAGTATATTTGTCATGTTGTCAAACTGTGGGGGTGAACAGTGGGAATCGAACCCAACTCTAACAGAGTCACAGTCTGTTGTGCAACCACTACACCATGCTCACCATAATATAGAATTTAATTTTTGATTTGACTATTAATTCGGTCACGTAATTCTTTACGTGCAGCTTTCTTTTCTGGATTGTCCGAACGAATAGTGCTTGGAAGCAATCCTTTGAATTTTGGATGTTTCATGATGTATTGTATCTCATCATTATCTTCGCCATATATTTCAAATGTTGAATCCGATATGTATACACCTTTTAAGCATTTGTTCAAATCTAATGCTTTTCCTTCTGGGGCATACCATAAATTCATTGCACTTGTTGGGTTATCAGTTTGCATGGAATCATTTGATATTTTTTCATAATCTTTCATAGACTTGCCAGTCATCGACAGAATAATAAATTCTTCTCGTTCTCTCTTAGTGCTGGCACCCTTCATATGGAATCCCCAGCTATACGGAACAATTTTGTAATTCCGTGTTATCGCTGCTTGATCTAATTCTAAAACTAAGCTTCCCCAACTAGATGCATATAACGGATCACGAGTTGTTGAAATGCCTTTCATCCAAAAGCTATCTTCATAGTCTGGATCATCTTCTCTTCTCCGCATTCCGTCAGGCCAATATCTTTGAGTTGTTCGACCTTCTATTTTCATATTAGATAGAATCTCATGGGCATACTTCATTTGTATACCATGCCAAAGTGATGCGTCGCGGCCTTCTAATAATTCATTATATATCATGTAAGTATTTATAACTTGGCGCGCCTGGCAGGAGTCGAACCCGCATGTGTCCAGTTAGCTTTCTCCGGTCTCGAAAACCGGCGGCATACAGACGCATAAAATAAAAGTGCGCCATTCAATCCTTGGTTTCCGTTGGATCGACCAATGTTGACGCGACACGCTCTCGCGTATGATGTTTTGCTAAACCAAGCCCGGGTGGGAGTCGAACCCATCCAGTAGGAGAATCGAACTCCATCCGCACATCAAAGGCTACTACCGTTCACCTATTTGTTTTGGCGCACCTGACACGATTCGAACGTGCATGATCCAATTACCTTTCAATCCGTTCGCAGCGGACAGGGATACAGATGCATAATTTTACGCCTAGCGTGGCTTGCATCCTACATTACCTGGGAGAGTAACAAGGTGTCAATTCCCATCCACTTCTAAGCTTGGCATCCTTGACCACATCGAAGTGGTGATCTCCTCCCGGACAAGGAGGTGTCCATTCCCTGGACCTCAAGGATATAATTTCTGGTGCCCCTGGCAGGACTCGAACCTGCAAAATCTCTCGGACCTAAACCGAGCGCCTTTTCCAATTTGACCACAAGGGCATTATTTTGTACTTGGGGATGGTTTCGAACCACCGTCACACCGCTGTTCTCGCGCGGCTGCTCTACCCTGCTTATCAAGCATCCCTGAGCTACGCCAAGTATAATATTATAATATGTATTTGATTAATTTGCAATAGCAGATTCTAATCTTGAATTGATATCTGCATATTTCTTGTCCCAATTACTAAGAAGCCTTCCGATTTTATTAGCAACTGCTTGAAGATACTGAGAAAATCTTTCGCCGATTCCTTCGTAAATAACGGTTTCGGTTTTTGTTGTTTTCTTAATCTTGTCGTCACCTTTATCTTTCAACTTGGGAGTTAAAAGCTTGGGAGATTTTGCAGCAATCTCTTGAACTGTGGTAAATTTTTCACGGACTGTTTTAAAAGATTCAGTTAACTCCGGAAACATTTTTTCAATTTCTTTGATATAACCTTCTGCATCAAATCTATCAATCTGGTGAGCTTTTTCTGCTTTCCCAATTTTAATAACTAATGACGCGGTATCAACAACTCTTGTAAAAATATCGTCGGCTTCTGGAAATAAATTATCAACGTTTTCTTTTAGTTCTGCATTTAATTTATTTTTATTCTCGATAAGTTGCGCCTCAGCGTCCTTTATATCTTTGAATCTTTTTGCAAGCTTTGTGTATGCTCCTGATTCTCCGCCAGAAAGGTATGCGATAACGCTGTCGATCACATCAGGTTCTGATTTCTTTTTTGGAACCTCTTCGTATTCTACATCAGGATGTCTTTGATCTGGACGTTTTGCGTCTATTTCATTTAATCGCATAATTTAAACCTCAATAATATTATTATATACTATTTAGTATTTAAGCTTTGCGAGCGTGACAGGACTTGAACCTGCGAATGGTGGATAGACAATCCACTGTGTTAACCGCTTCACCACACGCCCAATTGGCGCTCCTGATGGGAATTGAACCCACCTCGTCCGGTAGACAGCCGGATATGTTCCCAGAACATCACAGGAGCAAACTAAATTCTCTAAGGGAATTGAACCCTACCTCCAACCTCCGCGGGTGGCGCTCTGCCCTTTTATCGGCGACTAACACAATGTTCTAGACCATTGCAACGCCTTGCGGCCTTCATTCCGTTCCCGTCGGAACCGTCATCAATGAAGATCATTAAGCTACAGAGAAAATTATATTGGAGCGACGCGAGGGAATCGAACCCTACACCTTTCGGACTGGGGTGGAAGCCCAGCGGCAGAACCTTCTCGCCTACGCGTCGCATAATTGGTTGCTCGGAAGCAAATCTCCTGGAGTCAACCGCGGCCGCAGTTAAAGCCATTTTAATTCGCATGTGATAAGCTCATGAAGCCCATCGTCCGAGCGATGTTCAGTTGACTTGCAAATCAGGTCTGAACAAATTTGGCTCCTAGCCCAGGGCTCGAACCTGGAACAACGGCGTTAACAGCGCCGCTCCCTTGCCGACAGGGACCGCTAGGATCAGTATAAGTATAATTGTATTGTAAATTTAAGCAATTCGCCAAACTTGGTACATACCACGGATATACCCGTGCCAAAATTGACCTTTTGAACCATATTCCATCCATGATTCATAAACATCTAACGGAACATCTTGTATTTGATATTCACGCCCTGAATTTAATGCCATGATCACGTCACCATCATCATACGTTAGATCTGAAATCCAACTTGATATAACTGGTTCTTCTTGTATGATGTGTTCGTATCTCATATAACTATTTATGTAAGAAGCACTTTGCCGAGGGGACTCGCACCCACCATTTCCCCCTCAACGGGGGCGTCCTTTCTTTTAGACGACGGCCTCCAGTTTAATAACGCACTCTGGTCAGTTTGCGTTCAACTGGTCTTCTCTTGAACGATTGTTTGGGACCAGCCGCACAATCGAACAAAAATCTATTGGTGCCCAAGGTGGGACTCGAACCCACAAAATCTTCCGCTTCTTAGGCGGACGTCTTTACCAATTTGACCACTCGGGCATAAAATAGGACTTACGGATTAATCCTGCCTAAATTTATATATTGGTGCCTGAGGTGAGATTCGAACTCACATGCCGCAAGGACAAAGGTTTTTGAGACCTTCGCGTATACCGGTTCCGCCACTCAGGCAATTTTGTATTTATAAACTATACACATATCTATGTTTAATGTCAATATTTTTGGTGAACCGGGAGAATTTCGAAATCTCGACCTACGGGTTAAGAGCCCGTCGCTACTGCCTCTGAGCTACCGGTCCATTATTTTATTGGTCCCTAAGGTGAGAGTCGAACTCACATGCCGAAGCCACGAGGTTTAAGCTCGCTACGTATACCGTTCCGCCACTCAGGGATAAATTGGCGGGTGGCGAGGGAATTGAACCCCTTGGTTCACGGATTAAGAGCCCGCGTCGGTCCCAGACATCGCATTAGCTGCGCCACCCATTGTTTTATTGGTCAGGATAGCCGGATTCGAACCGGCACCCGAAGCTTCCGAGGCCCCTACTCTACCAGATTGAGCTATACCCTGTTATGTTTATAATTTCTCTGTCCGGGGGGCAGGATTTGAACCTGCGGTCTTTCGCTCCCAAAGCGAACGGATTAAGCCAGACTTTCCCACACCCGGATAATGCGGGCCAATTTGGCCCGCAAGATGCTCGGAGCGACCGAGCCTTCGCCATTTGGCGCACACTATATTGGTGAGGTATTAAGGAGTTGAACCTTAATAGGCGGGTGCTACCCTATTTGTTTTCCGCTTAATTTAACGTGGACTCGAACCACACCTGACCATCAGGAACGACGGAGTCGAACCGCCAACCTAGCCAACTACCTCATAATTTGGTGGACCATCGAGGTAACGCTCCCCGCAAATCCTGCATGTAAAGCAGGTCTCGTTCCTTGCTGAGTCATGGTCCATAAAATCTTTGCATTATCAAGAGTCTCTTAACCCGATTTGAACGGGTTCAACCACAGTAGCCACCTAATGCCTAAGCTCTTGAACGCTGTGGACTGTAATGCAAATTGTTGAATTAGAATATTGATACGATTTCGATTAATACTTCATTTTTCTTTGAAACGTCGTATTGGAACATCTCCCTGAATTTTTCCAAGTCATCTGGCCAAATCAAGGAGTATTTTTGGCCTGCTTCACCGACATTCAACCTAGCACCTTGTTGATTAAGAGTATCGTTGGTGCAGATTTCATTACCGGAAAATAACATGGAGTTTCCATATTTGTCATAAAACCGAACTGATCGGTTGACATTCCGCAAATTGTTATGAAGTCTAAATGCTTTGGTTGGGATGGCCCCAATTACGTGACCAATGCCTTTATAAATCGAAGCTTGATGTTGAGTTGTTAATTCCATTGTCTTTTCCTTTATCATGTTGACTGCCATTATGGCGTTATAAGCGCAATGCTTATTCTGTAATACTAACACATCTATTTATAAGTGTCAAGTATTGTTTTGGAGTTCCCGCCGGCGCTTGCATCCGGTACTTTGGATTTGCAATCCAAGGCCTCACTTCGTCGGCATCAGGAACATAAAAATAAATGGATCCCATCCTATCCACTAACGGCCTATCATCTCACCTCGGGTACCTGCGTCCCGCATTAAGGCCTCCAGCCTGCGCTGTGATTATAACGTCACGGGCGGGTTGACCACATACCGACACCGTCTAACCTTATAACCATCACACTAAATCGTCTTTCGGGATTTACAATGTTTCCGGCGTCGTAGTGGACTAGTTCCCCGGTTGTAAATCTGTCCAATTAACGAACAGTATTTAAGTATTATAACAACATCCAATTTATTGTCAAGTATTATTTTGGTCGCCCCACGGGGAGTTGAACCCGCGCTTTCCGGGTTGAGAACCCGGCGTTCTAAAACCGATAAACTATGGGGCGTTAGGGTGGCCCCCGGTATGAAACATACGGCCCATCCCGGACAGGATCAGCCACCACCTCGTTCGATATTCTCTGGCCATGTGCAGATTAAAGGAGACCAAGTCCTTCATATAGTCTCAACAGGGTCACCCGTTTTCAACATGAGTTGCGCCCAACACATGGTGTCTACGGCAGAATGTTTATTGACTGTATCTGCTTTAATTGGTGGGAAAGTGAGGTATCGATCCTCGCCCCCGAAGAGAGTGGTTTTACAGACCACTTGCTAGAGCCACTAGCTTTACCTTCCCATATTATATTGGCAGGGGTGGAGAGATTCGAACTCCCAGGCCGAAGCACCGTTTTGGAGACGGCTTAGTTCACCGATACAGGCACCCCTATAAATTAGCAAAGGTTGGAGGTAACGCTCCCCTCGTCCTGCTTCCTGCCTTATTCAAGACCACGGGTTTGATACCGCGGGCAGGATCAACCCTTATAAAACATTGGCATTAGGCGACGGTTCTGTACCCTTTAAGAGTGCTATACTCACCTAAACTATTAGCCGTCGCTAACACACTTTGCAGTGACCAAATAATGTTTGGTGCCTTTCCCTGGTTACGCTCCAGGCTCTACGGGTCTTCAATCCGTCGCTTTCTCTAGATTAGCTTGAAAGGCATAAATTGGTGCTCCGTGATAGAATCGAACTACCTACGCGGACATCTTCAGTGTCCCGCTCCACCAATGAGCTAACGGAGCATAAAATACTTGGCGGCAATTTTTTAATGACCTTCATATCTGCTTGTGGCAGATAATTAAATATCATATGACCTTTGCTCTTAATATCGGGACGGTCAGTCGAGAGCCAAGTTTTGTTGCGGGTGACAGAATTGCACTGCCGACCTACGCCTTATGAGGACGTCGAGATAACTACTTCTCCAACCCGCTATAAATTTTAACTGGGTCGCCCCACGGGGAATCGAACCCCGCTCGCCGGTGTGAAAAACCGGAATTCTAAACCGATAAACTATGGGGCGTTATGGGGTGGGCCACGGACGGTGAACCCACCCCCAAATTCTGCTTATTTTTTGGTGGCGTTATGTTGCCGCATACGGCTACACCACCGTAGACTCTGTCAACTACGACTGTGTCTACCGACGCTTTGTGTTACTCCGCGCCGCCGCCCGTTTGGATCTTATTTATAGTGGTTAATCCCGCAGCCTCGTTCCGCGTATCCCACTCACCTCCTTGACACCTCGATGCCAATTTGGTAATTCTTTAAGTAATCTCTAAGTCACATTTTCCATTCATTAACTCCAACTGTTTCACTCTTCCGCTTCTCCGATCTTAACGCTTAGGTACAAAAAAACCTTCCTAAGCCGTTTTGCTTGGAAGGTTCAATTTGCGCCGTGTGCGCTATGTATGTGCTCTTTACCGCAACATACTTGAACCTCCACCCTTAATATTAATAAAACGATATTCAGGGTTCTTTACTGGTCGTGTATCATCTTCACATATTTGGACCAGTTGCATTGAGCCGATTCCACCGTTTGACCAAGGTGATAATGTTTCTAGCCCACCAGTCAACAGCTCGACAATATGGCTTACGCCATTTGCAATCGCTGTCTGTATATGTCTGGTCTCGATAAACATTTTCGTTTGTCCTAAGTCCTTAAAATTGCTTGGGCACCATTGCCCGTTAACGCTTGTTAATGTTTTTATATACTACACTAACTTCGATCTATTGTCAACTCCTTTTTTTAAAAAAGTTGAAAATAATTTTGGGAGGTTAATCCCACCAAGCATCGTTTCCTTTGCTTAGTTTTAGGAGTATACAGTGGGTTCGTAGTTACGTCAACCTTTATTTTGAAAAAAATTGGAAAAATCCACAATCCTTTTTCTAGGTTGTTGTAACTACTATATATTTTAGCAAACTTTTTTGTTTACTAGCTTCGCTTTTGCTACATGCACAGATAAACATCTGCTAAAATATAATTCTTTGGAATCTTCTGGGAAGGTTCCGCTCTCTGTACTCCTGTTAAGTTTATTTATACTAGAAGGTCAATAGCTTGCACCCTTCGACTAGAAAAATCCATATTAATTTCATCAATGCCGGTAAACTCTGGTACATTGTCATCATACCATTCCATTAATGTTTTAAGGGTTTCGAAATCCTTCAACTTAATGGAGAAGTTTAGCTTATAATTCGAGTCTTTGAAGCCGTTCCAGTTATGTTTGGTAATCTCGATTGTATATGGTAGAGATGCTAATATTTCACCATACCCGACTTCGTTATCTTCATTGTGATATCCAGGAATGATTGACAAGCTAACATCGATCTCTTCTTCTAAGTCAACAATTCGTAGAGCCATACCTTGTAATGTGATTTGGATAGATGTACTCAATCCACTTCCGCCAACTGGGTAGTTACCCCAATATTCAACGATGATTGGCGTCACCTTTTCCTGGGAATCGTATGCTCGTTCCCGACGTTTCCTACGGCGTCCCATAATATATTCCTTAAAGATATACAGTCATAATAGTTGAATGTAACTCGTCGAATACAACAACGACGTTGTTGTTATCATAAAAACATCGCCATTTGCTATGACGTTTCTTTAGAAAATCTGATTTACGCAACTTGATTGCTTCGCCCTCACGGATTTGCCTTTTTAGTTCAGTGATAACAGTCGTTCCATCATGAACATCAATTCGAGTTGACAGCTTTTTCAATACATGCGATCTAATTGCTTTACGGTGATTCATTTCTTTACCCATCCGATGCTTAAAATCCAACGATTATGATTACTATTGATAACTGAATGTGGTTCATTGTCTGGTCGAAACAAAACGATTGTCCCAAATTTAAAAATTACATTCTTACATATAAATCCGCCACCGCCAAACAAGTTGATATTTAAACGATAATGATTCTTTCCTTTTACTGGATCCGTATGCTCCGGAAGATTTGTGTTTGGTAGATAGTGCAATATGTAACAGTCGGTTCCGAAATTTCCGATGGAGAAGAACCAGATTGTAAATTTTTGATATTCACAATCTAATTGCCGACCATTAATCCATTGGAAAAGGTTTTTCATTTGTTTCTAAAAATTCCAAGCGTGCTTGATAGCAGTCGTAACTAAGAACACCAAACCATAAATCTGGGCAGGGATGATAACCAAATTAACGACTGTTGCGAACAAGGCGGATTGCCAATCAGGAAACCCTTCGTTATTGGGCGACGTTACTGTGTAAAAAAGTTTCTGATACATTGTGTTATTGCCTTCCCTTTGTAGTTTTACCGCACGGGGTAGCGGGACCAACCGTTCTTGAATAATTTATTTTATGCATCGAATTTGGAGGCTTTGACGTGAAGGAGCGGTAGGTGGGTTTGTGCGTGTATCCGGGTCGCAACCACCGACCCGTTGCATGTGATATACTTCTCGTATTAGTTCGGGGTTTGGATGATTTTATTCCCGTTGAGGGTTTCATTCGTGCGGTGCTTGTTGTCCATGTTAGAGCCGACAAAACACCAACCTGATTCTTCAAGGAAACAATTTCGGCATTCTGTTTCCTGATGTGTTGGACCGTAAGAAATGCCGGGATCACAAGAATTGAGCATGTGATAAGAATATTCCTAATCGACTTATTCATTTTCATTCTCCATGTATGGGATTCGACTATCGAACCATTCTTCCAAGGTCTGGATTTCCGGAAGTTCAAATGACGTCATCTTGCCTTTTATATCAAACGTCATATCCTGGAAACTACCAAAATCCTTACCGCATACGATAACAGAACGTGGTCTAGATGTTTGCCATTCGAGATATTCTTCGAAAGCATTATTAGCCTTGTCAGTGTTACCGGCAGAGGTTGCAGCTTCAACGGTTGACCACAGTGTCTGGCCCCGATCTTCCGATTTGTAAAATTTCTCTACCTCTTCGATGAACATGACACCGAAATGATCTTTCGATTCACAATGCACGCATTCGATTACTTCATTCGAATAGGTGTCGTCACCTACTTGATAACTGATTACCAACTTTTCCATCGATCTTCTCCTGTTGTTTGCTTATGTTATAATTATAACATAGAACTGGGAGATGTCAACCTTATGCATAAATGAAACCATTTGCTAATAGCCATTTAACAGTTATTGGTTCTGGGATATTATCCGCAATCTCTTTCATTTCGTCAAACGTTATCGAGTCGAAATCTTCGAAATCTCGATCCATTCCAAAATCATCCCCACCCCAGATACAAATTCGATTTAGTTTGTTTGCTTTACCGGCATTGTATTTCATCACCGACATCTTCAATTCACCATTGACTGTTGGATACCAATCCTCATTGGTTTTAACCACGCAAGTGTGCTTGATTGATTGACTAATTTGGTGATGCTCGGTCCAATTCTTCATTTTTAATTACGCAATTGCATTGCGACCCTTTTTGGTGAGGTTCCAGTAATAACGAACCAAATGAGTGTTGTGATAAGACGTATTTTTGGGCATGATCTTTTTAATTGTAATCAAACCTTTGCGTTTGAGAGTATCCGGGATAGTCCACCCCGACGTTCCCATCGATCTTGTTCGACCAGTACTCTGACAAATGGGGCTGGTGCCAATATACACTTTGTTAGTGGAACAATCGGGATTGGCAGCAACAAAGTTTAAGATTTCTAAATGACGATCTGAAATTTTCATTTTGTATCTCCTGTTTGCGTTATGTCATTATTATAACACAGATCGCACTTTTGTCAACCTTATAAATAGTAGCATGAGGCTTACAAACAAAGATTTACCAGCAGTTCGAAAAGAATTATTAGAGAAACAAGATTATAAATGTGGTATTTGTAAACTTGATTTAAGAGATGAATCCGGGTCAAATCAACACGTAGATCACGATCACGAAACAGGAATGATCCGTTCAGTTTTATGCCAAAAATGCAACCTCCTCGAAGGTACAATGCTCTATCGATTCAAACGATCTGGTCATGTTGGTCGAGGAACTGATTATGTTGAATGGGTTGAGCAACTTTTAGTTTACTTGAAAAAAGAGCATACAACTTATGAGCATCCAAGTCTCATGTCGGATCGTTGGAAGAAATTTAGACGATTAAATAAAACCGAACAGGTAAAAATTCTCATTGAAGAACACGAGCAAGAATTAACCGGTAAAGAGAAAAAGACGGATTTATTAAAAATTTATAAAAAACTAATCAAGTAATCAAAGAAATGGACGCACACGGCGCCCAATTCTCTTGAAAAAATATGTCTACTCTTTATCGTCTTCTTTGTCTTTGTCCTTATTCTTCTTCGCGTTGACTTCATCTAGTGAAGTGCCAAGTGTTTTAAGAACGTCTTCGGTGATATCATCACCACTCTCATCACCAACCACTTCTTGGTTGACGCCAACTGGAGCCGAGTGTTCGACAACTCCGTTATCATCTTCTAGAACAATTCCCTGCTTACGGGCAATTTCTAGGATCCGAATCGCTTCCTGGCGGAAATCATTTGAACTCTTTCGCGTACCAGAATCTCGGTAATGGAAAGGCCAATCATATGGTACCGTGTTGGGGTCGAGACCCATACGGTAAAGCAACTGACCATTTTCTTTTGCATCCTGTGCAAGAAGCCCAACTGAAACCTGACCAGCGGGGGTTTCAACAGAGAACACATTGTTCCCGTGACTTTCCCAACCATACTTTTTCAATGTCTTTTCGCTGATTGAGTCTTCCTGCTCGCCTGGATTTTCACCATCATCAAACCGTTTGCGTGGGAACATGACAACCCAGGTGCGGTGACCAAAGATCGTTTCTTCTTCCGCATGAAACCCTGGCGGGCAAATGGCAAAGTAATAATCCTTTGCCTTTTCTTCATCTTTGAAAAGACGCTGACCACGCTTACCAACTTTCCAATCATATTTTTCATCAAGTTCGTTAGTAAGAGCCGGAAGTTCTTCACAACCATAACTAATGAGGCGGTTACGGCCATCGGTTACTGAACCTGTCAAATATGTCCAGCGACCGTTTCCCTTGTAACGATAATTGTTGATGTTTAGCCAATCAACATCAGCGGCATTGGGCTGTTCTGTCTTACCAGTCTTTTCCCAAACCTCCCGATAAATAATAACAAGCTCTTCGTAGTCAACATCACCAGCAACCGCGAACACCCAATTTTCGGGGTTTTCTATGGGGTCCGACTCTACAACTGTCTCTGGTTCTGCAATCTCAGTGCATTCGACGACTAAATCAATGTCATCCATATTTACTGGTCCTGTGATAGCACCATTCAAATCCTCAACAGCTTCTCCGAGCGTGTCAACGGCGGCCTTCAACGAATCAACAGCATCGGCAAATTCTTCACCGTCAGTTAGGTCGCGCTGGATAACCGCATCAGCCTTTGAAACTTTCTCTTCATACTCTTCGGCTGTAATTTCGCCCTGCTCAGTTACGCTGTAATGTTTTGCATTTTGACCATCGACATCAACAATCTTCACAACCTTGGCCGTTCCATGCTCCTGAGCAACACGACCATCAGGAAGAATCGAAGTTGCAGTGCCAGGCTTCATCGGATCCATGCCAACTTTGGCTGCGGCGGTCTGGACTGCAACCTTATTCTTCTCGTCCTGTTTCCGGGCCGACTCACGTGCTTCGGTAATATGACGAAGTGCTTCGGCACGCTCTTCAGATGAGCGATGGATGGCCGTAATGTTAATGTTTCCGTGGGCGTCCTGTTCGTTGCGGATAACACCAATTGAGTTACGATCAGCATCAACAACTTCTTGTGCTGGATTGATAATGGCGGAATTTAGTTCTTCAATATATCCGCGCATTTCCGCAAGTGCAACGCGCTTAACTTCCTTCTTTGCATCATTTAGCTTGGGAATTGAAGACCTGATTGAGTTTGCAACGATTTCGGAAATCTTTTCTTCGCCGAGCATTTCATCTGCAAGAGTGTGAACAGCGTGCGTTGAACACCGACCTTCTCGTACAGCAATAAGGATTTTGTTTGTTTTGCGTTCGACGATTTTTCCACGCTCTTCTTCAATCTGCTCTTCGGTCTTCTTTAGCTTGCCGGCTGTGCCGCCCTGCCCATCTTGACCAGTAACGCCATCTGGTGCCTTCATAGTTTTTGCATCAGTTGGTGCCTTATCCCATTTATCAGCGTGGGCAGTACCAGTTACTTCACCAATAGTTCGTCGGTCACCAGTTGAAGCAGAATACTCATCGACATCATTTTCTTCGGCGACCATATTCTCCTGACATGACTTTGCAGCATTGGGCCCAGGCACTAGCTCAATACTTTCGGCGCTTGCTTTACTTTCAGGCGTCGCGCCGTTTAGCTTGAGCATGACAACGGGTCGTTTAAACTTCCGCAGTTCGTCGTCGGATACATGATCCATTAAAATATCAGTAATATAAACATCGTCTCGGGATTCGTTCTTTTTCCACCAGCCATTCATTTCAGAAATTGTATCGCCGGCAACGATCGCAAGGACTTGTTCGTCTTCGAATTCTGTCTTATATGCATATACAGTCATGTTGCTTCCTTTAAGTTACATGCATATTATATTACATTATACAGAATTGTCAACCACTAATTTATGGATGGAAAGATAAAATTGTGGCTTGTTATCATCACCCATTATAGGAATAATTTTAATATCGTCAATAACACCATTACCATTTTTAGTTTTATTAGGTAATTGCCCTGTCCATATAAGGCCGTTATCCAAATAATCACTATATATATTTTCATATAATTCTGGATTAATTGGGAGTTCTCCGATGACATCCCGTGGTCTTTTTCCAACGATATCATCGAGGCAAAATCCATAATGATCAGTGAATGCTTTATTAACATATACCGCGTTTTTTTCCGCATTAACCAGGATTACCATATCGTCAATGTGATCTAGACAGGTTGCTAACATTCGGTGGAAGTTTTCATTTCTTTTGGCTTCTTGAAGTTTTCCTTCATCATCTTTTCTAGAAGTGATATCACGTATTATTATCATAAACATACATTCATCGTCTTCCTCAAATTTTTCTATTGTAAATTCAGCATAAAATTCTGAATGATCACCACGACACATAATTGTTTCAATGGTTGGGTTCGTATCATGGTCATATGGCATATCACCATTAAAATAGCCAAAATGTTGTTCTCTAACACTAATAGCAAAAAGTTCACTGATGTTTTCCCCAATGTAATATTCTTCGTCATGGCCAAACATTGCATTGCATTTATTTGATATTGTATCAATCGTTCCATCTTTGGATGTCACCGCAATTACATCATGTATTAAATGTCCCATAGCATTAATTCTACGCTTGGTTTTAAATAATGGATCATTATCACCTGATATAAGATCATCGACCGCGTTTGAAGTGTTTTTTACGGCATTCGCAAGAAGATTATAGCTTTGTTCTAAAAATTTCTCTTCAGACTTAACTTGAAGTATTTCTTTCTTCGCTAAATCGGGATTTTTATGGTACAGGTAGTTTAACCAATCCACTTCAATTTGCTCCAGTTGTTATAGTTTCGCCTTAATTTCTACAATAGCTTTCTCGACATTATTCAATGCCCCAACTACTGTTAAAGTAGCATCATGATAACGCTCCATTAATTGCTCATTTCTCTCTTCCCGATTCTTCAAAAGTATATCTTTTTCTTTTATTCTTGCATTTAGAGATCTAATAGTATAGATGCAGAAAAATACTACTAAAATCAAAATTGCTGCTACTGCTTGTGGTCCGCCGGCCAGTATTAAATTTATTAGTGTTTCGATCGCTTCCACAACTTTCTCCTGATGTTATTAACTATAGTATTTAGTTGCTATTCATCAGGATTAAAACATATGTCCTTATCTAATTCAGTGATATCAATAACATACGCTCCATTCGCCCCAGAGCGATTATGCAAGTTTACATAAAGCGTTCCGGCTGGCTCGATAATATGATATCCTTCAACCGACATTTTAGCGTCTTTTGCTTTGATCGGGAGGATCGTAGGTACATGATAAACACCAATAATATTAACGCTTGAATAAACGTCAGGAATAGATGTAGAGAATGGTTGTCGAGAAATCCACATCCTCAATGAATAAGCTTGAGCCTCTTCATCGGTTGTAATTGCTGCTCGAATAATTATAGCCTTTTCAGACCGTAATTCAAATTCGATTGCGTGAACAGTATCATGTAAAATTTCACGCTCGCCAGTAGTTTCTAAAAATTGATTTTCTTGTACCATATAAGTATTTAGTTAAAAATCACTCGCCGACAAATGGGTCATCAAGAATTGACGCATCATGATATTAATGGTCTTACGTCTGAAAATTTTATTAGGATTAGCAACTCGCCAATTTTGACGACAATTAGTTCTTAGATTGTTTCTTAATGCTATATAATCATCTGCCTCAATATCGACCAAATCAGTATCGAAATCAACTGGACCATTTATGTACCATACATATTCAAGAGCATTTTTTTGGGTCGCGGCGCAGTGCTTCCAATCCGGTAAGCCCTCCAATTCTTCGGTGTAATCTTCTTGCAATTGATTAAATGCATTAACATCGATTCGACACATACCAATAATACCACGATATTGCTCTTGTCGCCTCTTTCGGCGGTTATATAAACATGGAGCAAATGGTAAGAATACGAATTCGTTCTCGATCTCATATGTTCGGATCGGGTTATCCGACGATAGCTTGAGTATTGTTTGGTGTCTAATAAGTTCTACAGGATCACAATAAATCAAAGTCATTTTATATGCCTGTTAACCTAAATTCTTCATCTCTCGTTGGGTTTCTCGATCAACTATACGATCACGAATAGCCCTTTTCTTATCATATGTATGCTTCCCCTTGCCGATAGCAATTTCAATCTTCACTCGGCCTCTGGAATTAAAATACATTTTTACTGGGACAATAGTATATCCACGCTGTTGAACTTTCACTGTCATCTGGTCGATTTCACGCCGGTGCAACAAAAGCTTCCGGCGACGCTTTGGCTCATGATTAATCCTAGCTGGTTCATATGGTTCAATGTTAGCATTAATTAACCAACATTCGTCGTCTTTGACCTCTACATATGATTCGACAATGCTGGCTCCACGAGTTCGAAGAGTCTTAACTTCTGAACCAACGAGCTCAATCCCCGCTTCGTAGGATTGTTCCAGTTCGTAGTCAAATTTCGCGCGGCGGTTTGTTGTAATGTTTGTCATAGCTTATTATACTATGAACTGGGGAGATTGTCAAGCTCTTCAGTAATCAAACGCTTGGCCTTGTTAGCTTTTTGAGACAAATTACTAACAATATCAAGTTGGCTCAACCATGACTTGCGTATTTTCATAATGGCTTTGTTTGTTAGATAATCATCTTCATTAAACCATTTGGAACGCAAATCCTGCTCAATTTCCTGCGCTTTTCGCATTTTATCGCGAATTACAACATATTCTTGTATTAGGGTGTCAATATGCATGTTAGAACCACATGCTCATGCAACGCATTGGTTTTACAGAGTTTTTTATGAAGTTTTCGTCTTTGCGATACAGACTAAACAGTACATTATCAATCTGGTAATCATCGAGACCATAACGTTCAGCAAGTTCATGTGCGACAACAATTCCCGCTGCTCTAAAAGCCATTACTTCTGGTGATGTTACATCAACAAGCTTCCCGGCATTCAATTCGTTTTCAAAAGCTACTGTAATATCAATTGCTCCTTCATATTGGAAAATTCGTGGCATTTGATAATCGGTTGGGATTGGGAAATCAGCAGTAACTTTAATACCCTTTGATCGAAGCCAACCCGTAAATATGAGATATACTAAACAAGCCTTTTTCAAATACGGATCTCCACCAAATGATTCAGGTAAGCAATCTGCTAAAAATGAAACATCGAGCCAATTGAAAGTGTATTCTTCTCGATTTGTGTGTCTTTGACGCATAATGGGTTCTGCAAATCGACGGTTATTAAACGCAAGTTCAGATATAATTCTTTTTCGATGTGCTGCATTTGGCTGCAAATCAAGACTTGGATAAAGCTTCTTTATAACTTTTTGACGGTCTTGGCAATGATATGGATGAAGGCCGTTATTGAATAATTCCTCACGTATCCATTTTTCCATAGCCATGCTACCGGAACCATTTACTTCCCATTGTGTTACGGGATCTGTATCATACCAGTAACCACCATTAAAGGCGGAAGAAACTATAAATTCACCAAACGCCTGTTGGTGATCATCTGTATCTTCACTTAGGTACCACACCATTGAAACTGGCTCTGGGTTCTCCACAAACGCATGATCAAAATTTACATATTTGGATGGTGTGATTGATACATGTTCAGATTCCTTAACGATCCGATTACATTCATCATATAATTCTTCCGTAGTCCTGCATTGATTATCCATAAATTATAACCCTTTTATTATGATATTATAATTTAATATAACAAATAATAGAAGGAATATCAATATTCTTAATAATTTTAATCGTCGACTGTTTTTTCTCTATAAATTTCCATAATAGCCGTTGCTGACCATGTCGTATTTGATACATTATGAGCACGAATTCTAAGGAAGAAATTTGCAGGCAATTCAGTAGTTTCATCGGAAGTCATTGTGAAAAACGATGAAGTCCCCTTAACAGGAATTTTATTTAGAAATTTGCTAACAACTTTCTCTACAGCTGAAATTTTAGAATTTCCGTCCCCTGCGAAATTAGGGGTAAGATTTGTCCCATCATAATCCCAATCACCATCTTTTAAAAAGGGTCTTGGCACCAATGAAATTAAAGTAGGATCGGCGAAGCCATGAGTTCCGGTTCCTGGACCACTAAGTGAATATTTAATCCAATCTCCGTCAATAACTAAATCCAAATTAACTGATGTTTGCAATGGCGTCGGATTGCAAATAACCAATGAATCCATATAGTCACCAACGCCACCATTATCAAATTTCAAATAACCTTCATGAATCCATATTCGTCCGTTTACTGGTGAAAACTTAACATCAATTTCAACCAGTGCTGTTCCTGGAGTACACTCAAAACCCAATAATTCACCTCCTCCAATAGAGCCAGTTATTGGATCATCTCCAGCACCAGTCCAAACTGCAATAGATTTTACACCGGGAACATCAGGTTTCGGGGAAGAATGAACCGCTAATTTAATTCCATCAATATCTGATATAGGGAACATAGCAGCATTTACCAAATCGGCGGTTGGTACATGGTTTTCAACCAATGTATCAAGCTGAGTTTCCTCTGCACCCGTCAAAGTATCAGCAAATTCAATAATTAAATCATCCCCATTGCTTGATATAGAAGTACAAGAAGGAACAATAGTTAGATCATTGTTAATTTCTACTTGAAGCTGATTTGTCTTAATTGAACCAGTTTTATTTTTGTTATATAATGCCATTTTTAATAATCCTCAATAATATTATGAGACTCTCCAAATTTCTATTCTAGCTTTCTTAATATACGCTGTTCCATAACCACTGTTACTAAATTTTATTGTAATAGTTTCTGCACCAGACAAACTATCGGAATAGTAAAAACCTGATTGCATAATATAGTTATTTGAGCAATCCTCGCCTGGTTGATAATAGGTATTGCCTATATCAGTACCATCAATTTCCACATCAACTAGAACTTTGCCACTATCACTGGAGTTTTTACATTCAAACGAATATCCAATTCTATATTTATGTCCACTTGTTAACGATGCGGTTGTATGGCTTAGTTTCGTTTGTTTATATGATGATGTAGTGCTTGATTCCGAATCACTTGACGATTCTTCAAATCCCGCGCCATATGCGGCGCCGCCTGATGCTGCAAACGTAACAGTATCTGATCCAGCATCAGTAGTAATAGTCATATTAGTTCCAGCAACCAATGTTAGGGTATCAGCGGAACTTTCTGCTACAACATTAGATTGCCCACTTACAACAATTGTCTTAAATACATCTTGAACAATATTTGGAGATGTATTAGAGATGGTAATTGTATCACCGGAAGCTGATGTTGAAATTCCTGATCCACCCGTAATTGTCAAAGTATCAGTTGAATTATCTGCAACCGAGCTACCCGAGTCACTAGATACGGTCTTAAATACATCTTGGACAATATTCGGCGAATCGTTTGTTATCGTAATTGTATCACCAGAAGCTGATGTTGAAATTCCTGATCCGCCATTGAGAGTCAAGGTATCAGTTGAATTATCTGCAACCGAGCTACCAGAATCGGTAGCTACCGTTTTAAATAAGTCCTGGTCTGGGGTTGCAGAAATCGTAACCGTTGCAACTCCACTACCACCGTCTGTGACTGTAACGCTGGGACCAACAAAGTTTAATGCATCATGTGGGGTATTTACAACATTCGTGCCTTCATCTTTAACAAGAATACTTGATCCAGACCCTGCAGGACCTTGATCACCCTTAGCACCTTCAACCTTCATAGCATACATGGTTGGATTAACTATGGTGGGCGTATTGGATCCAATTCTTTTTGCTTCAATCTCGAGCCGACTTCCTGCATCAAGGTAAACGAATGAGCTGGCAGCAAGTATTCCGTGTTCTGCGTCAGCATAGGTTCGAACGGTTCCCGGAATGTCAACAATAGGAGTTATACCAACATCTCTAAGATGGACAGAAAGTGTGGTTGCATTAGATCCCGAATCAACATCCATTGAATACCCAATGAAATATAAACCATCTTCCAAAACATCAATGTGTGTTAAATCTGGATCAATATCAAGAACAGTGTCATCATTTTCTACATCAATTGTATCAAAAACAACATCTGTGTGTGACGTACTTGTAACATATACACTTCCAGTTTTTGTTAACTGTGCTGTTGGCATTTCAGTTCCTGACATACCGGTTGCATTAATGGTTAATGTATCACCAGATACTGAAGTTGAAATTCCTGAACCACCAACAACATTTAAAGTATCAGTCGTTGTATCAGCAGACGTTGCTCCTGAATCACCAACAACAGTTAGCCAAATATTCTGGTCATCGTTTGGTGAATCATTAGTAATAGTTAATGTATCACCTGAAACAGCGGTACTAATTCCGGTGCCGCCTGCTATGGTTAAAGTATCAGTCGTTGTATTAGCTGCGGTTGATCCCGAATCACTGGCTATTGTTAACCATATATCCTGATCAGCATTAGCTGAACTGTTTGAAATAGTCAACGTATCACCGGACATTGCAGTTGAAATTCCTGAACCACCAACAATGTTTAGCGTATCAGTTGTTGCATTTGCTGCACTTGAACCTGAATCACCAACGACTGTCAACCATAGATTTTGATCTGCGGCCCAATTGCTGTCATTATTAAGGGTTGAAGTTAGAATGTTGGAAGGATCAATATCAACATCAATTTCGTTATTTCCTGCGTCAAGTGAAATCGTTACCTTGTTGGATCCAGCATTTACGTTTCTAAATTCTAAATCAGTACCTGTTTTCTGTTTGAATACACCAACACCGCCTACACCAACATTAGATGCAGTTGCGGCGGCTCCAACCTGTATCGCTGTTACATTATGCGGATTTGTAGTCACATTAGCAATATGGCTATCAATTTGTGCGTGGCTATTTGTTCCAATATTGATTAGATCTAAGTGATCTCCTGAAACCGCAACAGTTGCAAGCTCTGATGTTTCTAGTGTGGTATTAATCCATACGGCTGCACCAACCGTATCATCTACTAGTCTATATGCTTCATCTGCTACAGTATCAACCCAAAAGCTACCAACTTCATATCCATCACCGCTGTCATCATTTACTGTAGGAGGTACGATACCATCAAGTTTATTCAATAAATGACTAACTGTATTTGTAATTGTTAGTGTGTCACCTGAAATAGATGTACTAATGCCTGAACCACCGGAAATAATAAATGTATCTGTTATTGTATCCGCAGTAGTTGTACCAGAATCAGCATTAACAGTAACGAATACGTTCTGGTTAGAAGCCCAATTTTCGTCGTTATTTAGGGTCGAAGTTAGTATATTGCTTGGATCTACATCAATATCAATTTCATTATTACCTGCATCATCGGTAACTGTTACCTTGTTAGATCCGGCATTAATATTTTTGAACTGTAAATCTACACCAACTTTTCCGTCAAATACACCGACACCACCAACACCGATATTAGAAGCAGTATTAGTTTCCCCTGGAGCAGGTAATGTTCCCACTTCCCAATTACCACTGCTCAAATTATATATTAGTATGTCGTTGTTAGATAGACCAGTTAGATCCACATCTGATATATCATTTAATGCTACACTAGCATCAATTGTTAAAGTATCACCTGAAACACTGGTTGTTACAAGAGTTCCGCCCGATACAGTTAAGGTATCAGTTGTTGTATTTGCCGCAGTTGAGCCCGAATCGCCTGCAACATTAAGCCATATATTTTGGTTTGCTGGTACAGCATTATTTGCAGTGATAGTTAATGTATCTCCAGAAACTACTGTATCAATCCCAGTTCCGCCCGCGATTGTTAAGGTATCATTTGTTACGTTAGCAGTGGTTGAACCCGAGTCACCAGTAATTGTTTCGAATAAGTTCTGATCTGGTTGTCCATCTGTACTGATAGTAATTGTATCGGTTGTTGCGTTACCAGTTAATGTTACGCCAGTTCCACCAACAATGTTTAATGTATCAGTAGTTGTGTCTGCCACCACCGAAGTATCACCAGTGGTATTTCCTGATAATGCAATAGTTTCGAATAAATTCTGATTAGCTGGAACATTAGCATTTGCAGTGATAGTTAGGGTATCACCTAATACCGATGTATCAATTCCAGTACCACCGGCAATTGTTATTGTATCAGTTATTGTATTGGCGGTGGTTGATCCTGAATCACTAGACACTGTTTCAAACAGATTTTGATCTAAGTCGCCGATTACTCCTGAATACGAAATGGTAACCGTGTCAGTTCCAGGATTGACCAACACGTCAATACCGGATCCGCCGGCGATTGTTAACGTGTCTGTCGTACTATCAGCAACCGCAGTATTTGATCCATCAGTTACGTTTAGGAAGATGTTTTGATCAACGTTTGGATTACTATTGGTAATAGTAAGCGTATCACCCGATACCAAGGTATCAATCCCAGTTCCACCTGATACAGTCAATGTATCAGTTATTGTATTAGCTGCACTTGAACCCGAATCACCAGCAATTGTTAACCATATATTTTGGTTAGCGGCCCAATTTTCGTCGTTATTTAGGGTCGAAGTTAGGATATTGCTTGGATCTACATCAATATCAATTTCATTATTGCCTGCGTCATCGGTAATAGTTACTTTATTAGACCCGGCATTGATATTCTTAAATTGTAAATCCAATCCAACCTTTCCGTCAAATACGCCAACACCACCCGCACCAACATTCGAAGCCGTATTTGATTCACCTGCTCCCCCACCAGTTGCATCAATGGTTAATGTATCACCCACAATAGTTGTTGTTACATTAGTTCCGCCAACAATGTTTAATGTGTCGGTTGTAACATTAGCAGTAGTTGATCCCGAATCAGCAGTAACCGTTTCAAACAAATTTTGATTCGCAGCCCAATTAGCGTTATTATTCAAAGTTGATGTTAGGATATTTCCTGGAACAATATCAATATCAATCTCGTTGTTACCAACATCATCGGTAATAGATACTTTATTAGATCCAGTATTGATATTCTTAAATTGTAAATCTACTCCAACTTTTCCATCGAATACACCAAAACCACCAACACCAATATTACTTGCGGTATTTACTTCACCTGATCCCCCGCCAGTTGCATCAATAGTTAATGTATCTCCGACAATTGTAGTTGTTACATTAGTTCCACCAACAATGTTCAATGTGTCAGTTGTAACATCAGCAGTAGTTGATCCCGAATCAGCAACAATATGAGAGAACAAATTCTGATCGGGCATAGCGGTTGTATTAATTATTAAGGTATCACCCGCCATTAACGTTGAGATATTTGTACCACCGGCAATTGTCAACGTATCAGTCGTTGTATTAGCTGCGGTTGATCCTGAATCACCAGCAACGGTTAGCCACAAATTCTGATCATCGGCCCAATTTTCGTCGTTATTTAGGGTCGAAGTTAGTATATTGCTTGGATCTACATCAATGTCAATTTCGTTATTACCAGAGTCGTCAGTAATCGAAACTTTACTTGATCCAGCATTAATATTTTTGAACTGTAAATCTACACCAACCTTACCATCAAATACACCAACACCACCAACACCAATATTTGAAGCAGTATTGTTTTCAGCATCAAGTGTAATTGTTGCAACGCCGCCAGTTCCATCGGTTACGGTAACTGATGCACCAACGAAATTCAAAGTATCATGTGGCCCACCAGTAACAGTTCCGCCTTCTTCTTGGATTACTAAGCCTGGACCAGCAATATCAATTCCAGCAATTCCCCCACCCAAGTGGGTTACTGTTACACCAGAACCAGTGAAATCCAACATATCCATTGGTGTTCCCGGCCCAGTTAATCCTGGTACTATAACACCATCATCCCTAATCCTAAGTCTAGGCCAATCCCAAACCGGGTTAGTATTTGTTCCTGTACTAATTAAAACTAAATGCTCAGTTGGTAGGGGATCATCATAAATCTGACCATCTTCATCGGTCCATGGTGTTACCCAACGAGTATGTTGTGAATCACGACGGATGTGAATATCACCACCATCAGCTGACAAATCCCCTGTACCATCATTAACAATGATATCACCAGAAGCAATAGCCGGTTCTAAAAATGGATCGTCAAACAGGTCCGAAATAGGAACTTCACTAAAATCACCTTGTTGTCCTGCGGGGATTAGCGCACCGGCAACGGTTATATCAGATACTGATACATTTTTTAGAATTATTATTTTGCGTAATGCATTTGCGTCAGCCATTCTGTATTCCTTATGCCGTTGCCACTAGGGCGTATGTTACTTGCAAAGTGAAATCTCGAGCGTCGCCACTTACTCTTCTCCAGAAACATTGCAGCACATCACCACTATTTATCTTATCAGGCGAAGAAAAAGTAAGATCGAAGCTCTTAGCGGCTGTGATCGAAGCAACTTGTCCTATACCTGTTGTACCAAATACGGGATTAGATGCAGTGCTGGTATTATGCAATTCCATTGAACTAGTTGTTGTTTCACTATTTGTTCCGGAAAAACCATAAATGTTATAAGCTGCACCAACTGAGCCCATAGCAGGGAATAATAAACCAATAGGATTACCACCATTACCGATACCAGTATTAACCCCACCAGCTGTTTCCATCCATGTACTATTTCTCATTCTTCCGTTGTTAGAAAACATTGGTTGTATAGTCTTAGGACCGACCCAATCTGTACCATCAAAAACCATTAATGTTTGGAAAGGCATGTAAAACACAACATCATTAGTGGTCGGGCTTCCTGGAAGACCCACAAAAGATGTTACAATCTGTAACGCATTTGTTGGTGCCCAAACGTTATTTGTGCCATTAAATGTAATGACATCACCCGTATTAGCTGGTGTATTATTAATTTGCTTAATCTTAATAAGCGACATTTTTAACTCCTACATTAACCCAATCAACTTAGTTATTATAATTTTTTTGTTGGTTGAGAAGTTTTTTATTTTAGTTATTAGAACTCGTAATCGGCAGCAATAATATCTCCAGATTCAGTAGAATAACCATTAACAACGTCAATTAAGGTCAATGTTGTACCTGTTCTTGACCAGCCACTTGTCCGCAATTTAATACCATTAAAGAATACATTAATTGCATCATCATTTAATGGAGTGTTAGTGAAGAAAGCAGCAAATGCTTCGTTGGCTCCTCCCGTTGCGGTTGTTTCATCTTGCCCAACCGTACCACCAGCACCCGCAACATTAGTTATTGCGGTTTTTCTGTGTACACCGGCAGAAGCATCAAAGAACACGATAAAGTCATTTGTTTCATCAAGAGTGTTTTCAATCGTTAACCCATTAACATCTAAATTACCTGTTACTGTTGCATTATTGGCAATATCAGATATAACAAAATCAACACCTTCGCCACCTGTAAATGTAAATGTATCAGTTGCGCTATCTGCAACAGCATTGTTAGAACCATCGGTCATTGTTACGAATGCGGTTGTAACTGCACCACCAACAGAAGCCAAATCTGAAGCTCTTACCTTAACGTTTTTATCAGCCGAGGCGTCATATAATAGAACAAAATCATTTGGTCCATCAATTGTTGTTTCAAGTGTCTGTCCAACGATATCAACACCAATTGTTGGATTACCAGCAATACCATTACCGTTTGTTACGGCAATTCCAAGCTCGTTATTAACTGCCGATGCAACAATTGTTCTAGCAGCATATATTCCTGCGCCAGTCTTAACTAGGATACCATTTGAGAACGTAGAATCTGTTAAAATTGTTAGATCAGAAATAATATTTGTCCAAGAGCGGAACTCTGGCTCATCTGCGTTCGATGCATCAAAGAATGGAATCGTGTCAGCACCAACAACGGCTGTACTTACCATTCCGCTGTTATTAAAACTAATTGTTACAGTTTCGGGATCGTCTGTTGCACTGGTACCAATACCAATGCCACCAGTTAATGTTAATGAATCCGATGTTGTATCTGCCGTGGCTGTTCCACTATCAGTTGAGATTGTAGACCAAGCATTACCACCAATTGTGGATGCAAGGGTCCATTCAACATTATTTGTTGTATCATTAAAGAATAATACCTGATCACCAGCAGTATCAATTGGCGTCGCTGGCTCTAGTTCATTTGCTGTATTGGCAACAAGAATAGATGTGGCGGAATACCATTATTTGGCCATTGAATACCATCTAATTGTAAATTACCAGTACCCTTAGGATCAATTATTAAATCGATGTCGGCGTCGGTTCCCGTAGCAGTAATTGAAGGAGCAATACCAGTTGCAGAGTTTGAAATTGCTATATTGTTGACAGCGGAGGCAACCTCAACACCGTCTACAATTAATGCACCTGTACTATCACGCAAGTCGCTTAAGAATCCCCATACAGCATCGCTTGTTGCATTTACGCCAAGCAATACTTGATTAGCATCGCCACCAAATACAGAAAGTTCAGTGCCAGTTCCGCCCGTTGCGGTAATTGTTACTTCATCTGCATCAACTGATACTGTATAGTTTGATCCAGCCGATACTGTAATACCATTACCTGCTTGCACTGATGGATCAGTGTTATCAATTTTATGCCAATTACCATCATCACCAAATACAACCGCATCTCCAATCTCAAAGGTAGCGCCATTTGGTTCACCTGAAGCGTCCCATGCAGCGTTGAAGTTTTGAGTTCCGTCGGTTGCAGAAATTCTATACCAATCACCGGCTTGTGGGCCAACCGGAAGTGTGTCGCCGGCATTACCTGCATCCAAATCACCTTTATAAACGAAGGCTGAAGCAACACCTGCGTCTCTTACCCAAACGGCGGTACTTGCCGATGAGTCAACTAGAGTGAAAACGTTATCGGTAATTGTGTTAATCCACCGATCACCGATCTTAAAAAATTCACCAAGCGTAGCAGTATCAACGGAATCATTGGTTGGTAATGGGTCTACTGAATCAATATGTAGATATGCTCTTTCGGCGGCGACCTCAACAATAGCATTTTGAACAGTTGTGGCGGCAATGTTATTCGGTGGGTTCGGTGTAAATGTTAAAAAGGCGGCGGATAAGTTACCAACAGCAAAATTAAAGTTTGGTCCTGGTCCTGAAACCATAACCTGACCTTCAGAAACGGCGCCAGCTTCAATAGCAATGTCGCCGGGCCCACCAACAAACATATTTCCTTCGGTAAGTGAAAGGCTAGATGCACCAATTGTAGACCAAGATGGATCTGTTCCATCAGATTTCAATACTGTGTTTGCTGCGCCAATTGCAAGAACACTACCATTGGCAAGTGGATTTCCAACAATTAGATCGCCTCTTGCATTTAGTTTTATTTGTTTGGACCGAATTTGTGCCATTAGGACAGTTTCCTTATTTTAGTTAACTCTTCGTTAATCATATACATCTGACTATTTATCATACTTTGTAAAATACCAACAGTTGATCATCCGGCTCTAGAATATATCCGAGTGTTGTATCATTAACAAATAACGTAGGTGGTGCTAATGTTAATAGAAAATCGGTGGCTTCAATACCGTTAACTGTAATAATATGAACACTTAATGTTGGGGCTGGTAAAGAAAAAACTGTTTGACCGCTCGAGGTGATTGGTATATCAACAACTAATAGATCACCTGATCCACCCCCAGAACCAGTTGCCGTGATAACAATTTTCTTATCATCAGTGATAAATCTATCATTATCTACATCAACAACATCGATTCGTACACCTGGTCCTGCCTCAAGGCCACGAAAATGCAGATTTCCCTGTGTTAATTTATTCTTATCAATAACACTTGCTCGCGTAGTTGGAGCATCGTCTAGTGTAGTGTTAACTTTATAATAACCTTCACCCCCTTTTGCCAGGTTTGTCAATATTTTTATATGTACTAGCCAAGATAATCTCCCATTTTCTCAATATAATATAAAGTATTTAGCAAATCTGGTTACCTAATTATTATTGGTATTGTCGGCATTCCATGCTTTGTGTCGAATAGACTTATAAATATATCTTATAAGATATCCTAAAATTATAAAACATGATAACCAAATGGTTATAGCAACCAATGTTGGCTGGTAATCTTCATGCACAATACGATAACAAAAAGTAGCAATTTCAACGATAATATAAATCAAGACGGAGATTGCCGTATAAAGAAAGAATAATGGTATTATTACTCGTTTCTTCATTTCTTTTAAATTGAATTTATTAAAATTAATCATAAAAAACCTCCGATATTTTATTTATTACCGGAGGTTTAGTAGAATTTGATATTAAAATAGTTAATATGAATTGGCAATTCTGTCTATTAATTTATATTTTTTTGCCTGGGTTGCGGTCAACCATGTATCAGATTCAGGAAGCAATTTTTCTTTGATTACTTTTTCAGTTAACCCAGTATGCTTTTTATAATGTTTTAAAATTGTATCACCTACCCAATCATGATGTATCGCTGATGAAACAAGTTCGTGTTGTTTACCGAATGCACCACCGGCAAATTGGTGGCTCATTATCATTGTTTTTGGCGTTACTGCTCTGTTGCCTTTATCACCTGCCATGCAAATTAATAACCCCATTGAAGCAATGGTACCAAGCCCAAGAGTTCTAACTGGTATTTTACTTGTTTCCATAACATCAATCAAAGCAAAACCAGAATCAACATATCCGCCCCCAGAATTAATAATTAACTGGATATGTTTCCACGGACAACTTGGATCCATGTTGGCACGCAGAATATAATTTATTGCTTGACCGCAAGATTTGTCAGTTATTCCTTCATTCAGAAAATGGACCCCATGCTGAGATAACTCAGGTAATGTATAACTTTCCGCCACAGTTGCTTTTGACATAATTTATTATTCCTTTCTTATTTTTCATTACCCAATGCCGACTGAGTTGATTTCATTATGTTTATCGATATGTATATTAATTCTATTATCGGAATAGTCCATGGTAACTACTGTATTTTCATCTATGATTCGCATTTCTGAAAAACCACTACGAAGAGCCATACCAAGTATATCTTCTTCCATGATATCGTAACCAAGAACCTTTCCAATAGTTTCGTCCAGTTCTCCAAGTTTTGGATCATACTTTGGATAATCATCGATATTGGATAGATCAGTTGGTATATTATTCATTTTTATTTTCCTCGTATTTTTCTGGATTAAAATATTTATCAGCTTTTAATGCTTCCATTCCATTATCAAAAAATAAGGATAAAATACCAGGCTCCTTTGTAACAAAACAAAAACGATTTTTTACATTCTCCTTAAAATATGCGGTTGATACTGATCCCCTAACTTCAACTACATATGCAAATTCATCACACAATTGCATAACGATTTCAATATGTGATCCAGTGTAGCTGTTTTGATAAAAATTTGGATGATCCACTTTGCTTATTATTCCTTATTATTTATTTAAATTTGAGTTGTAGATTGTGCGGGTCTCCACTCCCGCATAGTACCTACTTGCCTAGAGTACAACCACCATTGGGACTTACGCATAGTATTACGGTTCCGCTATCGGGTTTCAGCTTGCGGGCTTTCACCGCTTACCTCTAAATGGGAAGCAATTTCCTAATCTCACCTCCGCCCGCCTGACCATCCTGTGTGGGGTTACTTACTCTTATAACACTCCTCTAGACTTGGGTTTATACTCCCGTATTCGACGCCAGCAATAGATTTTCTGACACTATCACGCTACAATCCACAACTCAATTTAACTTAACTTTTAGATTATAAACATTTTTATATGGTTTGTCAATAAAGTCTAACTTAAACTTCTTACAAAATCCATAGCCATTTGTTTAGCGTCATCCATAGTTAATGCGGTCCATTCTCCCCTTCCCCAATTCTTCGGATATGGGGTAAAGTTTCCTCCAGGTTGACCTCTTAATGTTTCATTAGGAACATCATGTGTATAGGTCCAAGAAACACGGACACCATGAAGGAGTTTCCCACCTTTTTTAATTTCACTGTGTATTTTCATTAAGCCAGTTTTCTCATCCATAACTTCGACTTCGTCTTCATATACATTTTCAAATTCTGTATCATGTATAGCAATGACATCCTTCTTTCTTCTAGGAGTCTCCCATGCATCCTCCCAAAAACGTTTCGTGGCTATTAAAAACTCATCTTTATTATCTGGAATATATCCTAAATCTTTTTTTGTAATTTGGCTACCTATTGTAAAGCTATTATATGTAGCCCGATTCCATGCATACCATTTATTTGTCAAATCACTCCAGCCTAATTTAGATATGGTTGCTTCAGGGAATGCACGCTGTGGAGTAATTTGAAATTTATCAATTATACCAATAATAAGGTGCTCATTGAATGTTCCCACATATGATCCATCGAATGCATAAGCTATCCTCACCGAATTCGGTGTCCCACCATTGAATATCAATTGATTGACGGAAATATATCGTTCATGGAAGATTTGATTAGATATATCGTCTCGAACTAATAATTCTTCAAGCTCTTTACTTATCTTTATCATTACACCACGTCAATCGAAATAGGGTTGCATCTTCATTTTTTTCAAAATACAATCCAAACCCAAGAGAAAACCCCTCTTCATCGAAGCCTTCAGTTTCGATTGGATATTCAACGGTTTCACATAACCATTCCATAATTTCAGGAGAAAGAAAATATATACCATTTGATTCCTTTTGGACAAATGAATCAAGGAACAAGGAATACGAAAACCAATTATCTACTTTCAAATTTTCATCTATCGCCATATTATACCCACGTCAATCTAAATAAAAGTGCGTCATTATCATTAAAAAACGTCCATCCGCATATTTTCTTTTCGGTTATAGAATATGATACTGGGCCAATACTAGCCCATTCATATTCTAATGTATTAGTACACCACTCATCTATTTCATTTTTTAGTTCTGATCCACCCTTAATGATATAAGCCGTATTTCCTTCTAGATCAAATGCTTCACCGCTTTCAATTGCTTCAACGAAATCACTTGATATATCAGGCGACAATAACTGTTTAAGTGTAATCTTCATTAATATTGTGTGCCAATTTGAATAGTACAGCGTCCTGTTTTCTTAAAAAATAAAATGTGTTTTCAATTTTAAACCAACAAATTGATAAATTATCTCGGCACCAGTTTTGGTGTTCTTTACTGTTACCTTTAATATTTATGTGCTTAAAAAACAACTTTAACATGTTTACATATATATTTGATATATTGGAACAACCTCTTAGGATAGTTGCAATAATCAATGATACAACCAATGATTCAGAATGTAAGCCAATCTCAATCATATAATTACCGATTAATGAATCTACAACAAAAACAAAAAGGATTATTATAAACATGATAACTTAAATAAAATTGCATCTTCGTCGTTTTTAAAAAAATAACATGAACAACCATCAACTGGGTTAGACCCAACTTTCCAATCGAACATTCCAATATTATCAGAACACCAATCAGATCGGTAATCTGATACCCCCGCATTCACTATAAAATAACATCCATCAAATAGTATGGTCATAGCCAAGCAATCTTAAAAATTGCAGCATCCTTCTTGTCTTCGAAATAAATTCTATTTGTTCCTAAAAATGTAAATCGGTGCGCAGTATATTCAAATAGCCATTCTATCATTTCATCATATTTTTCGACATCAGTTGTAAAGAAGTATTTCTCTTCTCCATCTTGATTAAATGACATCCCCGCTGTACGGTCGTTGATTGGTAATTCAATTATTTCCATTAACACCACCACAATTTAAATTTTACTGCATCTCGCTTTGACATTCTTATTTCTAAATGATCAAAAACATTTTCATGCGATAGATCAGATGGGTCATCTCTGCATAAAATATATGATTGTTCTGAGTTGCCACCATATCCTCCCCCAACAATTTTAGAAGCGTGCCGTAGGAAAATATAATTATCTTCAGTGTTATCCTGCAACCAATAGCCAAATGGGTCCTGCATAGTTTCTATGGCATTTTCCAGGTCTTCGTCATTGGTTGCATAGATCGTAAAAACATATTCAAAATTATGAGGATATTCTCTATCTGTGTTTGAATGTTCAAAGATTTTCATTATTATCCCAATTTATTTTTTGTCATTTCTTTACTAATTCGGGTCCATGAGATTTCACCAATAAGCCCGACCGGTGAATTCGTTTCTATCCAAAGTTTAGCGCCACATTTCAATGGTTTATCGGGTTGATATACCATACGGCTTGGTCCTTGTATGTCAACTTCCTGGCAATATCGGGCTTTATTTCCAATTTGCACCCGACAAATTGGTAAATTTGTATTGTATTTGCTATTATGCTGAATGACATTCCGATTAATATGTATTACAGTAGTCATGATTACGCCTCCTTTACCTTATAATTATAGTAAAAGAGGCGCTATATAATCAATATAATTCGTTCTTAATCTTCTTCAGTGGTTACTCTCAATGGATAGCCATTTAGGCGGGCGGCATCAATTGTTTCTTTCTTCATTGTTTCGGCAATTTCTTTACTATACACGCCGGCGATGCCTTTTCCCTTCACATGGATTCGGAGCATTAATGCATTAGCTTCTTCTAAATCCTTACTAAAGATAGTCATCAATACTTTAATCACAAAATCCATTGGGGTAAAATCGTCATTATGGAAAATTACCTTGTACATTGATGGCGGTTTTGATTTAGTCTTTACCTTTGTCATAATGTCTACATCGGCAACTACTTCTACGTCACTCATAAGAACAACTCCTGGTATGTCATTTGCATTCAGTGTATTTATAGCATAAAATAGATAACATGTCAATTAATAATTCTATCACCCAAACTTATACTATTAAGTTCAACCATCCTTTGCTGGTGGATTTACAACATCATTCATAATTCGCCATTTGGTTGGTTCATATACATCAGTATTGAATAAATGTGGCAATAATTTCTTTGTTTGTTTATCTTTTCTTTTAATATCAATAGGTTGACCACGGCTACCTTTTTTCTTCTTTTTTAGTTCTTTTAACTTTTTATGCATTGGTCTAGAATATGGTAATTCGTGTAATCTATAACCATTCCCATCTTTTAAAAATACGAAAATTCTACCTGGATCATTTTTAGCCTTAATTGGTGCTTCAACAACATATTCAATAAACTTGAATTCGTTTGGTAATTGTTTTGTTGTAGGTCTACCTAATAAACCGTTAATAGTGAGATATGAACCCACCAAAAAGAAAATTGCACATGAAATTGGTATTATTTTGATCCAAAAAGGTGCTCGACTATATATACACATAACTAATAATAATATAATCAAAAACACATACATTAATGAAAATGTAAAAATGTTTAAACCAATTTCCATTTATTCGTTTCCTTATTAATTTCGTTCATTGATAACATCATCAACAATTTTTACTGGTTCATCGGTACGTAAATCCGTAATATCCCCGTCAAGTGTGAGGGTAAACCTGAAAACATGAACTTCTTCTCTATAGTGATTGAATTCACCATCCGTATCAAATATCAATTTTATTTTTGGATTCAACTTTTCAAATTTTACATGGAACGGTAATGGTTCCAAAAAATTACCTGTTAATGGCAAGTTATCAAACTTATCGGATTTTTCTTTTTCTTGGTCTATAGCGTCGACAATACTGTTGACTCTATGGAATACTCCACCACCATATAAATGAACATTGATTATATATTCCCCTGGTACAATAGCTCTAAATGTTGTATATTCGATATTAGTTTTATCTGCGACGAGTTCATCGTTAATTACCATTCTATCCTTGTAATTTCCAGTATCATCTCGTTCCATATTAACAAGAGAAAGTTCAGGGGAGCGGAAACTGATAGTACGACCATTTGGCAACAATATCCAAGTATCAATATCAATTGATCCTTCCGGCCATGAAAGCGTAAGCAAGAATTCAGCTTTTTTAGTAATGTTACCCTTTTCGGCTATTGGATTGATTAATATCCAAGCTAAAACCGAAACGGTTGCGAAAACAATAATAAGCCCAAATAATAAATCTAAAAAAGATGTTGGTAGTTGTGGAAATTCAGATCGCGTTCTTCTCATTTACCACCCGCCGGTTTAATAATTTCAAGAGGTTGGTGAATTTGTCCTAATAACAATACTGTCATTTTATTCATTATTTGGCTTTGGCACATTTCGTAGAATCTAGAGGAAATGGTAATCAATGTTCCACAAAATAAGCCAACCGCGGTTGTGTAAAATGCGGTTGCTACGCCCTGGAACAAGCTACCAATAATCAATTTAGTTTGATCAGCTGTTAATGTCGCTGATCCTGATCCATCAACCTGTCCTTGGATGAACGGATAAAATGCAATAATAAGACCGATGATTGTACCAAATAAGCCTGCACGGATCATTATTTCTGAAAGGAATGGTCCTTGGTTATTAACGGAAATTTGATCATCAGTGTTTTCTAACAACAGTTTTGGATCAGCATTCTTCTTTCGAACAAGATTACCAATTACATCATTTAATATTTTAGATTTAGTTTTGATATCAATCACGGTTGCTGCATCATATATTCTATCAGTTTCGATTACGTGATTGAGCTCTTGGCTTAAACGATATATTTTATATCCAACATATAACTCAGTTATGATATATATCATCCCTATGCTATGTGAAATATATGTTTGGTCTCCTTCAAATACTGGACCAAGCAATCCTAGATAGAACCCAGTTATTGCCATAAATGACACAAACGTAACAAAAAGAAACCATAATAGAAAATATTTATGTTCAAATGGTGCCATTACGTTGTTTCCTTTATATATGAATAATTTTAATACCACATTATTTAGTTAATATATTTTTTATACTAATAGAATTTTTATTCAAAGTCAATAAAAGACGCGGGGAATGATTCCCCGCGTCCCAAATATAATATCTAATCTAAATTACTTCTTTGATTTAGAAGCAACTCGTATATCAATCTTCTTTGGCTGTAATGCCTCGGGTACGATATGTTCGAGCTCAATCAAAAGCATGCCGTCAACTAGACTCGCATCACGTATTTCTACGTCTTGCGCTAGAACGAAGGAACGTTCAAATGCTCTAGTGGAGATACCGCGGTGTAGATAATTACGCTCTTCGGAATCGTCTTTGCGGCCAACAATTAAAAGCTTGCGGTTTTCAACAGTAATGTTGATTTCCTCTTCCTTGAATCCAGCAACCGCGAGTTCAATACGGTAAGCATGTTCGGAATCTTGTACTATGTTGTATGGAGGATACGCACCACCATTCAAAGCTGTTCCAGTATCTTCAAGTAAACGGATGAGACTATCAAAACCAACTAGGTGTGGGGTTGCTCTGTTCATGATTTCGTGGAGGTTTGTTGTTCGAATATTCATTGTGTAACTCCTTTAATAAGCAAGTTTTAGCGAAGCCTGCACAATGCAGCGCCTCTATATGTTAAGCAAGCAATCCATTAGGCATTGCTTACTTTATATTTAGTAATTTGGTATCTATTTGTCAAGGACTTTTTTCAGTTTTTTTCACTTTTCATCTAAAATTCCAAGATCAAATTCATCATCAACATCTTTCAAGCGTTCCTGTTGCATACTTTCAAGCATATTCAAATCGTTAACCGGAACTACACCCATAATTGGTTTATTACGATGTGTCAATAAAACATGCTCACCTCGACAAATCATTCGGTATGCTCGAAAGGCCGTTAATGGGCCTTTTATATCAAATTTACGCATCATCTCCGCTCTTAAAATCTGTATCATAGTTCAAGACTGGTAGCGTACACGCTTTTTTCATCCGGTCAAGACTGTTTTTAATGTCGGTTAGTGAATCACCAACTGGTGAAACGCTTTCTTCAGTTACGCCGTCAGGGTTTCCCTTGTCATCATAATATACCTCATGTATACCATAAAATTTTTCAATTTCACCCGTACTGGATTTGTATTCCTTAACAACAACACGGTGATTCCAATGTGCCATAACAAAACCTATTTAATAAGGAAGTGTGTGAAAATCATCAGGATATCTATCCAAACAATCAATTGCCGCTAAACAAATCACATGCGATAATGACAAACCCTCGACATGATCCGGTTTGTGATCAGGGTTTCTAAAAAATCTTGCTCGCCAAACCATTTCATTATCATTCCGCACAAAGGATCCCGAGTCTAGGAAAAATTTGCGATCCTGTAACCAATGAACCACCCCTGAAGAATGATCCAGATTGGTTGAGTAATGTGGCATATGATATCTTTTTGTTGGAACCTTGGGGTGCCAAGATGTCCAAATACCAGTCGTAGCATCACAAGATATAGCCAAGCCAAAGATCTCGGTAGCAATCTGACTATCGAGTTCCCGGCTTGGCGGTTTTGATGTCAAATATCCCATTCTTCGTTTTGTTTACGGGTGTTACGTTGGGTCCTGCGACGGGCTTCCTGATTCTTCAGTCGCCGTTTCTCACCGGGCCGTGTAAAAAATTCACGCTCTTTGAGCTCGCGGATTAATCCTTCTTGGATGACCATCTTCTTCAACCTACGGATTGCTTGATCAATGTTATTATCGCGGACATTAACCTTTAAGCCGCGAAGGCCTTCCCACTCACCTGAATGGTTGTTTTTACCCATTTTGTTATTCCCTTTAATGGTTTATAATTAAACTTCGTCGGAATCTTTTAACACTAATGTTTCTTCCGACGATTCTTTCGTTGGTTTCCGCTTCTTTGTAGGAGTAGCAACTGGCTGTGCGGCCTCTTCCAGCTTTGATATCTGAAATTTAAGCTCTTTCACAACTTTCCATAATTCATCAACTTCAATTGCGCATTGGTTTGCGGTATTGATTGCTGAACGTGTTTCATTTGGCGTTGGTGGTTGTGTTCTATTCACTGCTAATTTCGGATTATTTGGATTTCTTTGTATTGCCATCATGGGCTCCTTTTTATTTTTATTATTATTAAGTATATAGTAAATTGGTTTTTATTGTCAATAAAATTTATTATTAGATTACATAAACAACTGGCTGGACATTAATAAACGCTACTTCAATGATATTGGAAATGATTTCCCAGTCTCCGCCACCCAATCCAGCACCAATCATTGGCATTGCTGCATGGCTATAACCATGCGCTACACAATACCCATGTACTTCTTCCATACATGCTCGAATAGCATCATAGTTAACATAATTTTTCCCATCATGCCCGAAACGGTCCTGAGTAATGGCATTGGCAAACATATAACCATTCGATTCAGCCCAAACAACTGTGCCAAGTTCTAGACCAGTTGTTTCGAATTCCGATCGATAAGCTTGATAAGCTTCATTAAAGTCATTGTTGACAATACGAGCAACACCAGATCCCATACGGCCCATTGCATTACAGCCATGAACAATAACTTTATGTTCAGTCTCAAATAAATTGCCTTTGATGTATTCGATGTCCATTTCATATAAACCTTATGCAAAGAGTGCAATAATCGTAGCAATAGCCAAAATTGCAATTATAAGAACTGGGATACCGGAATATTCTTTTTCAATTGCGCTAGACCATAATTCAAATTCTTGTAATTCATCGGATGTCATGCTTGGATATGGCGAAAGCTCATTTGTATCGATTGTTCTATATTCCTGTTTCATCTTATTATACCTGCCATCTAGTTTTAAACAAAACACTATCCGATTCCGACGAAAGTGTTACCCATATAAATCGACATAAATCACCATGTGGTAATAGTACATGACGAATATGGTACTTGCCTTCCAAATTGTCCATACACCATTCTTCTAAATCTTCCAAATCTATATCTTCAAAATCCAACTTACTTGCCTGAATAGTGAATTTCATTTCGAATGTATACGGATATATGTAATCTATTTCAAGAAGTCTCATATTATCTCTTAGAACAAGTTAAATCTTTTACTTGGCAGGTGAAACCGTCAAGACCATATTTCGACCAATCATTTTTGGTTCTTGATCAACAGTCACATCACCAAGAGTAGAAAGAACTTGATTTAGAAGTTCATCACCCTTCTCGGTATAGGAAAGTTCGCGCCCACGAAACTTGACAACGAAACGCACGTGGTTTCCCTTCTCCAAAAAACCAATTGCTTGACGAGTTTTGTTATTAATGTCATGTATTTCCGTATTGGGGCGGAATTGAATTTCCTTAACAACCGTACGGTTTTCCCTATTTTTACGATTTTGCTCACGTTTGGATTTTTTGCGTTCATACTTGAATTTAACAAAATCCATCATGCGGCAAACAGGGGGCTCAGCATGAGGGACAATCTCAACCAAGTCAAGTCCTGCATTCCTTGCTAGGTTTGTTGCTTGGTTGATAGTAACCACACCAAGTGCCTCGCCTTCCACATCAAGCAGCCTTACATTAGCTGCGGTAATTTCACCATTGACTTTAATATTGTCTTCGCTATCGGTTTTCATAAAAAGTGTACTTCTCCGTTGTTATTGGGTAAATGTAGCATATCGGGATAGTAATGTCAACCATTAATAATCCAATTTGGGTTCTTCTTCACCAGTAACCGCTTCATAAGTTACTGTAACATTCTTTAGTGGTGGTTTTGCTTTTGCCGCTGTAGGTATTTGAAATTGCGTGCTTAATAATGCCCTTTGGAGCACGGCTCGCAAACCGCGGGCGCCAGTCTTACGGTTCTTAGCAATTCTTGCGATTTCAACCAACGCATCATCATTAAATTTCAACTCAACTTTTTCCAAACTAAACATAGCTTTAAACTGCTTAACAAGAGCATTTTTTGGTTCAATTAGAATCTGCACTAGCTGCTCTTCTGTCAGTTCGTCAAGCCCGCAAACAATTGGCAAACGACCAATAAGTTCTGGGATTAAGCCATATTCTATTAAATCTTCTGGTTCAATGTTTTCTAAAATCTCACCCATTGATTTGCCTTCGTCTGGTCGCTCTTTCTTATTTGCAAATCCTAGCGATGTGTATCCTTTATTCATGCGTTTAGATACAAGTTTATCAAGACCAATGAATGCTCCAGAAACAACGAACAAAATGTTAGCTGTATCAATTTCCACTACTTCACCTTGTGGATGTTTCCTGCCACCAGTTGTTGGAACACGAGCAACAGTCCCTTCAATCATCTTCAAAAGTGCTTGCTGTACTCCTTCGCCCGAAACATCACGTGTAATATTTGCCGAGCCCGATTTAGTTCCTTTTTTATCAATTTCATCGATGAATACAATTCCGCGCTGGGCACGGTTAATGTCTTGATCGGCGGCTTGCATCAATCCGTAAAGAATAGATTCAACGTCATCCCCAACATAACCCGCTTCAGTTAATGAAGTGGCATCAGCGATATAATATGGTACATCAAGCATACGAGCAATTGTCTTAACTATATGGGTCTTCCCTGAGCCAGTTGGACCACAAAGCAGTATGTTTGATTTCTCAATTTCAACATCGTCAATAATTGGATTATCAAGACGGCGATAATGGTCATAAACCGCAACAGAGATGACTTTTTTAGCATAATCCTGACCAATAACATATTGATCTAGAAATTCTTTTAGTTCTTCTGGAGTTGGTATTTCTCCGTCAATTTCAATATCAGTTGATTTATCTTGTTTTAGAACTTCCATACACAATTCAATACATTCGTCGCATATATACACACCTTCTTGAGCGGCAGCAATCATTTTTGATACTTCAAGAGAATTTTTATCACAGAATGAACATTCTGGTGGCGTGGAAGCCGCATTATCACCTAAGTCTGACATTTATTTTCCTTTATTCTTCGCCATCAACAAGATTGTATCCTGTTGCGTCGGCATACATTTCCCGCATTGCTACGATAACTTCGCTCTCGGTTTCACAAAAGTTATTCTTATTATACGTTGCATAAAGATTTTGTACAATATTTAAATCATCCGTTTCATCGAACAATACGAAACAATTTGGATTATCAATATTTACTCCTGCAAAGCCTAGATTCAAAAGCGTATTTGTATCTTTTTTATCTTCAACATAGATAACAAAGAAATCACATAACGCAATTTGATTCATTATCCAGGATGTTCTCTCTGCTTCCATTTTTTCAGTGTCTTCGATGAAAAAGAAATTAACATCTTCGTCTATCCACAATTCATTCACTTGAGAAATAAATTGATCTCTCCATTGTTTATCACCACCCAAAACAACAATTCTTGCTCCAAGTAAGAAATTTTGATTTGATGGGTATTTTACAAAAGTCAATTTTGACATATTATTTCTTCCTTCCAGATAGGCCAGTTAACCAAGCATTATTATCAGGCTTTGGGTGTTTCGGTTTAGCTTGCTCCGTAAGTTCTATTAAAGCAAGCTCTTCAACTTTCGAAAGAAGATCACTCACAATCTCTCGGTCTTCATCCGACGCAGATGATGAAACATCACGTAGTTGTAATAATTCATCAAACAATTCTTTATTACTTCGTATATGCTGAACAAGCTTTTCATCTGTCATTGAATCATCATTTAATAATTGCACCAATATCATTGGTATGGAAGTAACAGGAGTTTTCTTATCCTGTACGGTTTTTTCAATGATTGGAGTATTTTCTTGGATCCGAATCCCGTTACCACTGCCATCGGTACTTTGGAGTTCTCTTTCTCTTTTTTCCTCATCCTTGACGGGCGTAACATTGGCTTGTTCTTCCTCTTTCCCGTCATGGTAGTTTTCTTGTATTTCCAATGATGGGGTGGGTGATTTGGATTGTTCTGTCGATGTGGTTTCCTCGACCATTTCATCTTGTAATTCCTTTTCGAGCTTTTTAAGATCGGCTTCTAGTTTCTCTTTTTTCTCAAATGTTGCTCGTTGCAATGTCCAATCAAATGCCATTATTAACACAATGGCCAATGGGTCAAATGCAATCATAAGCATGATAATCAATAACCTTACGGCTTTTCCTTTACCATCACCATGTTCCAAATCAAAGCCAAATAACTCGGCGGCATAGATAATGGGGCCAAGTTTTGCTTCAATTTTAGCTGACGCTGTTCGTATTGTTATTCGTTCTTTATTAATTACGTCAAGTTTTGTTCTTATTTTTTCAATTTCATCGTTTGCTTTGGTTATATTGGATTCAAATTCTTCACGTTGCGAGGATTGGCTTTTCAATGTGGCGTCTGCACCATCTTTACCACGTATTCTATCATATTTTATTAAAGTATCGATAATACCATCAAGTTTTTTAATACTAGCTGTTGCATATTCAATTTTAGCCTGTTGTCTGTCGATTTGCCCTTGGAAAATTAAAGACCTTTCATCAAGACGCTCTATCTGCAACTTATTGTCAGTTAATGGTGCTTCTTGATCCAGATGACCTTTTGATAGAAATCCAAATATTCCCATACTGGTAATAGCCATAAGAATCGCAATCATAATGGCTATTAACCATTTCCATGCTGGTAAAATGTCCCACCATCGATGGACATAAAAAGTTGCCCCAAGCTTTGCTGCTTCAAGAGTACTGGTCATTATAACAACCGGAATTACGGCCGCAGCAAATAGTTCAGATAACCCACTGATGCTAAAATATGCCGCGCAAGAAGCGATACCCAACGATAATAATAGTAGGGTGAACGCAATTATACGGGTACTAATCATCCAATTTCTTTTATGTCGTTAGGTCTGATTCGATAACTGTTATTGCTGCTTCAGCAGTAGCGAGATCAGCAGCTATTTTTCCAGCTGTAACTTCTTCAATGACTGGGCCGCGTGGGTTTCCTGAAGAAACTGTTGGATCATAAATCTCTCGATTTACAATTGTATCAACAACCAATGCTCTTGCGACGAAACGTGTAACAGCATCAACCCCCTCAAGAATTGTTCCTGGGTTATCTTCATCTTCGGTTGCAACATATTCTGGGCGATCATACTGAACAGTAATCTGAAAATCAGTTGCTTCCGTATCTTCAGTAGATGCCGTTGCAACAATATTCATTGTTCGTGACATCATCTGAACTAATGCGAGTTGCTGTAGCATTCCCTCATAACGCATACGGGCGCGTTCCTTAGCCCGGGACAGCGCAAGAGTAGATGGAAAAGCTGGAAAGTCTTGTGGATTTTGGTGATCAATAAAACCATCTGCAGGTGCAGCACCTGTTAGATTTGTTACTGTAATGTGATACCAAACTGGGATAAACGTATCATGTATTGCCATAAAAAATGTCCTCCGACATACGGGAATTTAAATTATTGTATATTTATTTATCAATTAAACGGAAAGAAAGTTGGTACCATATCAATGTTAATTGGGCCAACTTCGTCATAGTCCCGTTTAACCAGATCATTTGAATCCTTTGGCTTATATTTCTCAGGATTAATACTCCAAGTAATATGATAAATTGATCCATCTGGGCGATTTACTGTACCACCAATCGAAATTACTAATGCTTCCAAACCATCACCAGTGTCTGCATATCCAACAACTGAATATGATTCAACATCATCTGGTGTTTCATTCTCCGTTGCACCAAATTTAGTAGTTACATGATGTGCAACTGTTTTTGAATATTTTGGTGGAAATTCTGAGAACAGGCGATCCCGCTCTACGTCAGGCAACAAATAACCCGCGTATCCTTTTTTAGGTTTATTTAAATCTTTATACTTCATTTTATGCTCCAAAAATACTATATAGTATTTATTTAGGTATGAATTCTGAGTCAAATGTTCCCGTTATAGCTATAAGAAAATTTATTGCGACAACTGCAATTAATACGAATCTTAGAATATTGAATATCCCTTCTGGGGGGCCTTTCAAATTCTTATACAAAAACAGTATCACACAGATTTCTATAGCTGCTATAATATAAGGGACAATTGCAGGAAGTATTAATACCCCCAATAGTATGTTATTAGACAGCATCATAATTACGATTGACACCGACAGATAGAGTCCAGTCCTAAGGAATTTCCCTTCTTGATGATATTGAATAGCTCGCATATAACCAAACAAAGTTATAAAACTAATGAATAAAATTCCCATAGAAAACCCTTTTAATTTACTTTACCATAATAAGCGATCTGGGCTTTATTGTCAAGATAATTCTATCATAGGAAAAAACGCCTTTAAGGCGTTTTTTCAATTTATATGAAAGCATATAATAAATTATGAAGTTGGATATGGCTCGGTTGGTGCAGTAAAATTGGAGGTATATCTAGCAACACCTTTAGTGATACGCATTTCATCCATATCTCCACTAAATGCTTGATATGCTTCGCCATCTGTTCCCCAACGGAAATCACTTGATGCGTTTGGCGCAGTGGTTGGAAAAAGAGTGTTTGTTCCAATACTTGTACCATTTACATAAAATGTCTGAGATGTTCCTTGGCGGACCCATGCAATGTGATACCACGTATCGGGCGCCCATGTAAAGTTTGCGGATAAATCTTTACCGCCAGTACCACCTTGAACTATATTATTACCTAATTTATTAGCTTGGTATACAAATGTGGAAGGGTTAGCATTAGCAAGGAAATTCATTTTTGGTTGGGTCCCACCAGTTAATCCCGTACCAAATAAACTTTCGACATTCGTTGGAACCGTTGTATTCCAACGGATGAACACTTCAATTGTTGCATCTCCCGCTCCAAAGCTAAAATCATCACTATCGGGAGAAGTAATATAAGTTGCTGTCGAATTATTAAATCTGAATGAATTTGTACCAAATAATGCTGTGCCTGCGGTTGTGACCGCGCCGGTATTATTTGTAACTGTTCGGCCAACGCTGCTCAAGTCAGTAAATCCTGAATCAGCCTTTAATAGATATACAACATCGGCAAAGTTTGGATCAGTAGATCCACCTGGATTGGCGATATGCCAGGGACCTGCCTCTGCTTCAATTGGATAGATAGATAGATGAATCTCGGAAGCCGGCTCGATCGATGAATGTGGTTCGTCCCGAATTGATTTTTACTCTATTGTTAATACTTGTTCCCATAAATCTATATCTCCGGAAAAGATGAATATTATACCGTTATTTATACAATTGTAAGATATTGACTACATGCTGTTAATTATGTTATATAAATAAAACGAATAAAACAGCATATAATAAAAATAAGGCAAATAATGACAGATCACGGTATCCAAAAATTAACAGATTACAGTCATGTGCGTAAGAGAACGGAGATGTACCTTGGTTCTAGATCACCACATACACAAGAAACAATTGTTTATTCCAATAAGGGCGAGCCACAAATCAAAGAGTTAACCTGGGTTCCTGCTCTTTACACCTTTTTTCGAGAAGCAATTGATAATGCTATTGATGAAGTAGTGGGCCACAACTCGGGTGATCGTATCGACGTAACTGTTGATCCTAAAACATTAACTATATCAATTGAAGATAACGGGCGTGGCATTCCAATCGATTATGACAAAGATCATAAAGAATATTTGGCTACAATGGTATTAACTAATGCCAGAGCTGGTAGAAACTTTGAAGAACGAGGTGAAGTTGCGGGAACAAATGGTATTGGCATTTCAGCTTGTAATTTCTGTTCCGAATTTATGAACCTTGAGATATGGCGTGATAAGAAAAAGTTCACGCAGGTTTTTAAAGAGAATCCATTTATCGATGGTGATTCATTAAACAAGAGTAAACCAAAAATAGTCGACCAAACAGGTGGAAAAACTGGAACAAAGATCACGTTCAAACCGAGTGCCAAAGTTTTTGACTCATTAGTCATTCCTGAAGAATTTATTAAAAGTCGGGTATTTGAAATTGCAGTTAGTAATCCGCTAGTTAAAATCTATTATAATGGTCAACGATTAAAAGTGTCACCGTTTATTGAAAAAACATTGTTTCCTAAAATCAAACCCATTATCATTGATGTTACACAAGAAAATTTACGAAGCAAGTTTTATATTATTCCGAATTTTACTGATTCGGGAGAAACAATACATACTTTGGTGAATAATATACCCGCGTTCAATGGGGGAGTTCATATTGATTTATTCAAGAGAAGTTTTTATAGTACAGTATTGCAGGCACTAGAGGGTACCTCCAAAAGACGTAAGGTTACACCGAATCGATCCGACGTTAATGACGGCTTATTGATTTACAATGTCACCAATATGAAAGCACCGGATTTCGATTCACAATCCAAAACCCGTTTGATTAATGAATGGGTTGGTAAGGAAGTGCAAAAACAAGTTTCCGATCTAGAAATGATTAAGAGAATACTTGGTCGAAATAAAGAATGGGTTGAAATGATTTTTGAAAGAGCTGAAGCTCGATCAAATAAGCGTGCCATAGATGAGACGAAAAAAGCTGCTAAAAGTGCTAAACGGGCAAAAGTTGCAGGGCTACTAGACGCAACAGGCAAAAATAGAGAAGATTGCATTTTGTTCCTCGCTGAAGGGCTTTCGGCTATTTCCGGTATGAGCTCTGTACGTGATCCACAGAGACATGGTGGATTGGGACTAAGCGGTAAGATACTCAATATTAATGGTGAAGTCCCAAAGAAAATTCTAGACAATAAAGTTTTGGTTGATATAATGAACGCTTTGGGTCTAATGATTGGTGAACCCGCGTCAAGACCATTTATGCGTTACGGAAAGGTTTTCATTGCTGCTGATATGGATGCTGACGGGATGAACATTACGGCTTTACTTGTCAATTTCTTCCATACGTATTGGCCAGAATTATTTGATTCCGAAAAGGACCCGTTCGTTCATGTGTTTATGACGCCATTCATCATCGCAGAGAAGGGCAAACAGAGAAAATATTGGTATTCACATGATTATAACAGCTTTGATTCGGAAAAATATAAAGGATGGTCAATTACTCGTGCCAAAGGACTTGGAACATTGACTAAGGAAGATTGGGCACAAAGTTTAGATCACCCAGTAAGTGTTCCACTCGTAGACGATGGAAAGCTGCAAGAAAGTTTGGATCTAGTATTCAATGGTAAACGATCCGATGATAGAAAAAAATGGATTGCTCTTTAAAATGAACCATACACTTTTTTCGGAGAAAGAAGACTATCCATTCGAAATCCAAATTAAACCTGAATGGGTGCTTGTTTATCGCTTGGATATTCATGTCTTTAAATGGCTCGACGAGACTATTAATGACGGTTATATTTGTATATATCATGCCGGTTGCATAACTCATATTGCGTTCAAAGAAAAAGAAGATTTATTATTATTTAAGATGGTTTGGGATTAAAATGTGACAACAGAAGTATTGGAAAATAAAGAATATAGCCTCAAAGATGAGAATTATTATAACCATTTTGAATGGTGTATTATTATTAATGGTGAAAGGTCTAAAGATTGTATCATACGAGACGATGAAGATAGATATGAATATAGACTAAATCAAGATTTTTTAGAATTGTGCGATGATTTATTTGGGAGATGGGATAAAGATTATAAAATTGCAAGTTCTCCCGGCTACGGTCGGGGACAAAATCCAGAAATTCGAATCTTTTGTCACGGGATAAACAACGATAACCTAATAATGTTAAAATTAAGGTACGATTAATGACTGAAAAATTAATAAAAAGAGAAGCGTCAAACTATATTTTAGAAACAAGTAGGGAATACTCTATATATGTTTGTGAAAACCGAGCTATTCCTAGAATATGTGATGGTCTAAAGGACGCTCAACGAAAAGCTTTATGGCTCATGCGCAATCGAGCAGATAAAATTAAAACTATTTCCCTTGCTGGTGAAATGATTTCCTCAAATCTGTATGTTCATGGTGACCAATCAGCAGCAGGGGCGATCAGTTTGCTTGCTGCGCCATATAATAACAATGTCCCATTATTTAATGGTATCGGAACGTTTGGAACTCGTATTGCGCCCAAGGACGGTATTGCGGCGCCGAGATATACTTATATCAAACGCAATAAATTTTCTGAAGATGTTATGTTACCTGACTTGGCAATTGTCCCATTAAAAGATAATTATGATGGTTCAGTAAAGGAACCAGAACATTTTCTACCATTAGTTCCAACTGTGTTATTAAATGGTATTTCAGGTATCGCTGTTGGGTGGGCTACTGAAATTTTACCACGTAGCTTTAAGCAGGTACTAGAAGCTACTATTGCAGTGGTCGAAGGTAAAGAAATACGGAAGATGAAACCAACATATTCGTATTTAGACTGCCCAGTAGTAAATGTTGAAGGGTATTCTTGGGAGATATTTGGTAGAGTAAAAATAAATGATTTATCAACTGTTTCGGTTATTGAACTACCACCAGATGTTAGTTTGGAAAAGTTTAAGGATAGATTAAATAATCTTGAAGACGAGGATAAAATTAAAGGTTATACTGATCATTCAACCGATCATATTAATGTTGAAATTAAATTCGCTCGGGGATATTGCAAAGATAAAACCGAAACACACTTCGTTGACCTTCTAAAACTCAAGCAGCGCAAAACTGAAAACATGGTTGTGATTGATTGGAATGGTACCAGTATTAAGAAGTACGAAAGCACAACTGATATCGTAAAAGATTTCGTGGACTGGAGATTGGGATTTTATACAACACGATATAATAAAATGCTCGCCGACGATGAATACGAATTAAACTTCTGGGAAGGTGTTAAAAAGTGTTTTGTGAATAAACTAACGGAAAAGCTTGGTGCAGGTGTACCAAACAAGGAAACCTTAGAAAAAATAGTTGTCAAATTGACATCGGGAACCGCGTTGGATGAAAAACAAATCGACAGAATCGTTAGTCTACCAACCTATCGTTGGAATAAGGAATTCTTTGAAGAAGTTAAGAAGAAAATTACTGAATTAGAGAAAAACATCAAGTATTATAAATCATTACTGAAATCAAAAACCAAAATACGTCAGGTATATTTAGATGAATTAGAAAACCTAAGGAAATATGCAAAATAATTAATATTGTAATAATTACAAAATGTGCTTATAATAAAATATGATTAATGAATTACATAACCATGAAAAAATAGCGATTGATTTTGATGATACTTTAGTTGGTCATCGAAATTCCCCATTGCTTTGGAAATTTATACGAGATAACCACCTTGTTAAAGAATTCCATATCATCACTTTTCGCTCCGGAAATTGGGCAGACGAAGGTGTATTAATAGAAGAAATGATTCACGAATCAAATCAAACAGTCCTTCCATATATGATCAATTCAATATCTTTTTGTAATGATGGGCTTTATGAAAACTTCTCTTTAATACAAACATCGAGAAAACAAACTGATACAATGGTACCAACCATTATTTTACCAGAAGAAACCAATTTTTATGATTGGAAAGCAATTCGATCAAAGGAATTGGGTTGCACCATCATAGTTGATGATCGACCAAATTGGGTTGAAAATGGATGTAAAAAACATGGTGTTATGTTTGTTGATACTGCCGATTTGCTTTGATTTGAACAGTATATGATCCAGGTATCTCCTCCTGGCGTGTAGGATAAACCTCAACAACTAAATCTTTATTGACGCCATGAAGTACCCATTTTGTAAATTCTAGACTAATTGAAGTATCTCCAGCCCCTCTACCTGTGATTACTGTTATAAATTTAATACCACGTTTGTGAGATCGAGCAATAAATCGTTGTGTTGCCTCATATGCTCTATCTAACGTATATCCGTGCAAATCGATTCTATCTGGGTTTCCATTACTATGCGATTGCATATTAAATGTAAGCTGTTTATCCATTCTCTCAAACGGAGTTATTGACTCATCAACAGTTTCAATATTTTCTGAAATTTTAGGCGATGGTTTATGAATAGGCGTCACATCCTTAACATATTCTTGCCAAATTGTTTTATCACTTTGAGCCATTTGATATATCTTTCATTTCATATGATAACACTAGTAAATGGTATGCTAATCCTTGCTCACTGTAACAATATCTTAATGAATGGTGAATGACTTTGATCTCTCTAAATTTTACAAATTGCAAATTCGATGTACCATCTGGTGCTAGTATTTCTAATGTTAATGTTTTAACTCCGTTATCGATCAAATCGGCAATGCAGTTTTGAGCTACTATACTAACGGTATTTCGTATTTTAAGCAATATTTCTTTATGAACATAGTCCATTTCAATAGACATAACAAGAGACATGAACATTTGAGACATTTCTTCGGTCCATGAATTGCCGATAGTGGTTACTCGAAAATTAGCTGATAATGTTGGTGTTGCATACATTTATATTGGAATCCATTAACTATTAATGTTATAGTTATTTACAAAATTAAATATTAGCCAAGGAAATAAATTAATGAATAATATTGAAAAGTTTTTAAGCGACGTTCGGATAATTGATACAGAAACTACAGGATTTGATCCTCTAAAAGTTGATATTATTGAATTTGGTTATGCAGATTTCACATCAAATGGTTGGGCAGGCGATAGTCGGCTTTATTCTCCAACCACACCAATCCCACCATTTATTTCAGTTGTTACTGGTATTTCTAATTATATGATTGCTGGTAAACCACGATTGGTTGATGAACCTGAATTTTGTGTAAAAAATATGACGGGAAAGAAATGGTTTGTTGCGCATAATGCGGAATTCGATGCTATGCAATTAGCACATCATATGCGACGCGCTGATCTAGATGTTCCAACGGTATCGATGGATAACTGGAAGCCACATTGGATTTGCACTCTACGAATTGCAAGAAAGATTTACGAAGATCTCGATGAAAGATCTCTTGGCTTTTTACGTTATTCACTTGATCTCGATGCACACATGGATCCAAAGATGGCAAATCTTCCACATAGAACAGATACTGATGTTTATGTTACTGGGCACTTGCTTGTTGAAATGGTTAGCAAATGTATACTAGATGGTCACATCGACCCTGAAGGAGATATTGGTGAACAATTACACGAATTTTCCTGGGCGGCTCCGGTCATTACTAAGTTTCCGTTTGGAAAGCATAAAGGAGTATTGCTAAAAGATGTGCCGGACAGCTATTATATGTGGGCAATTAATAACATGGATTGTTTCCAAGAAAATCATGAACGATATGATCCTGATTTGTCAACCGCCGTTGCAAATGAAATTGAAAGCAGGCTGGATAAATGAGTACTGGTAAACAGGGATTGATGGTATTTTTTATACATACTGGTGGTATGGCTCCACGAAGATCAAGTTCTGCTTTAAGTCAAGCTAGAGAAATATTCTTTAATGATGATGCCTATTATAAAGAACTTCTTGAAAATTATGACTTATTTTTTATGACCGTAGAAGAAGGTGATAATAAAATTGAAGTTTTCCGTATAGGGATTATAAATTTAGTATACAAGATATGACAGTTGGTGAAATTGAAGCATATGTTCAAAATGAAGTTCTAAGTAGACTTCATAAGTAATAAATAAAAATGAGGCCTTAGTCGGATCAACCCTCTTAAAATATTCTGCTCCGTAAAATGATAATACGAGGAGAAATTATGAAATATATATCAACTAAAACATATAAACAGCTTGGCCCAGTAGCATATCGCCAATGGCGAGCAGAAAGTCATTGCAACTTGATTCATGGGTATGCGCTGTCATTCCATTTTGAATTCGAGTCTGATACACTTGACGTCCGTAACTGGGTTATAGACTTTGGCGGATTGCGCCCATTAAAAGATTTACTTGAAGATTGGTTTGATCACACCTTACTTGTTGCAGACGATGATCCTCTTCGGGATGATCTCTTAAAGTTAGGAGAACTTGGTCTAGCAAAAATTACACAAGTTGAAAAGACTGGTTGTGAAGGTATTGCAGAATACTTATACGAATATATCAACACTATTTTCTTGCCGGAATATGGCGAAGGAAATCGTGTTTGGTGTAGCCGTGTTGAAGTTCGGGAAACTGACAGCAATATGGCAATGGTAATTGGTCACAGTGGAGACGGAGATTTTGAATAATGCAGAAAAGCCTTAGGACTATGTTATTAGGAGATGGCTGGGAACAATGGGAGAGAAAAGATTACATTAGATTGATACTATTTCTCCTGGCATTATCTCCTTTAATAGGTGTTGCATTTTTAATATATAATGGAACAACATAATTAAACGACATCTGTTAAAATATCGGGATAAATAGTTATATATACACGGTGTATATAATAACAATTATAAAGGAGAATTATTATGTTTGTATTTGCAGTATTAGGTGCTCTTCTTGTTGGTTTTGGTGCATGGGATTCAGGCGTCGTCGATGGCGATGGAGTTCATGTAGACAGGGTTACGCAAGAGTCAGCTAAATCAGAGTTCGGTAGACTAATCGGTACACAGGACTAAATTAAGTATTTTGGGTGGGTGCCAATCCCACCCAGATCGGAAAGGAAGTAATATGAAATTAATTCGAGATAAATTGGCTATGCGCATCACTGATGCCCCGGTTAGGGCCATTACTGATAATATGGAATTTAGTAAATTACTTATAGAAAAGCTTGTCGAAGAACTCGGAGAGCTTGCTGACTCTGGTTTTAAAGACGTATATGAGTACGCTGATAGCATTGAAGTGCTCTTAACAATTGCACAACAAAATGCTATCAGTGTTTCTCAAATTAACGATGCACGAATAACTAAACATGAAAAGAATGGTGGTTTCAAAGAAGGCTGGGTGTTGGAGGCTTCAGACAACGAACTCGAATCCCGCAAACTAAAAGAGAAAGTTTCTAATCGCCTTCTAAAAAACGATTCACCTTAAAGCGTCTTCTTTGGTCTAACATTTTTAATTTCCTCCAACAATTCCATCATTTCTCGCGCTTGGTATCTAAGGTTACATAATCCCCATGCATCAAAATTCACATTATAATTGGGATTATCGCCGGTTTTGGTCTTCTTCTTACTTCCCGTATCACCCTTGGGGCGATATTCCCAAGTAAACTCCTTTCGGGTTCCTTTTATCCTCTTGATAGTCTGACTCAGTTCTTTATAATGCTTCTTCCAAGAATCGCGGAATGCAAGGTAGGTTTCTCTATCAGTAACTTCGGTATATTCAAACATGGTTGTATTCCTTCATAAATGTTAATGTAAAGTAAACGGCATCTTCTTGGTTCTCAAACAGGTAATGCATGATGCCATAATCATAACCTGTTTTCTTAATCCACTCAGTTGTCCATATCCCATAAGGATGACTATGATCTCTCGGGCATTCTGGTAATGCAAATACCCAATTAAAGTGTTCCTCAATGGTTTTCTGTATATCCTTGGTATCATTTTTTCTACACAAATCAAGCTTTTTATCGAGTTCGGATTGGTATGGTTTCGCATAATACCAAACGTCCCAATCATGTTCACATAATGGCGCGTCATCACATTTGCCCCATTTTGGTCCCCACATTTTCCAACACTCTTGTTCTAAATCATCATGTCCGAAAGTGTGATCTTGGACTTTTACTATATGCTTAAATCTTTCTGGGATCTCATCTTTCTTCATTTTATCCTCTCCCGTATTTGGTTTTTAGTCGTTCATATTCTTCTTTGTCATGTTGCTCACTAAGTTCTAAATCCTCTTGTTCTTTGATAAGTCGTTTTTTCTTTCTAACTTCATTCTCAAGCTTTGTTTTCTCAGCTTGCCTTTTACGATCAATTTCCTCCTCAAGCGCGGCTTTCTTACCTAATTCAGAATTATCAATCATTTTTAACAACACCTTTTCACTGGTATTTCCAATATAATCCCAATTAATTTCAAAATCAGATTCTTGATAAAATGTATTTTTAACTTCAATTTCATGGACCCCAAGCCATTCAATGCTTGTATATTCATAAGAAAAACTTTGATCTTTCGGTTTTACACTCTTCTTATGATGTTCACTCAACCTAAACATCTCATTTAGTAGATCTTCCATTGATTCACGAGCAATAGAACCAGAATCGGTTATTTCACTAGTGTTATAATTATCCCTATCTCTACCATGTTGATATTCTCTATAAAAAGCAATAAACATCGTCTTATCCTTCTCCGTTAAATTCAAGATATCCAATCATCTCATAAATTTCTTCCGATTTAGCGTCTAATCCACACTTTGGAAAATGATCATAATGGGATTGATTTTGCCCTTCAAGTTCATGCAACAATGCGATAATCTTTTCCGCTTTATCGTTGGTAATTCTAATCATCTTCTTTCTCCTTTGTTAAAATTGGCGCCCGGGGGAGGATTCGAACCTCCCACCCTACTAAATTACTTTGCAAGAACCACCAAGCATTCGGTTTAGTAACGCTGTTATTTGACCGTTTCACTTTGGCTACTGTCTTCATCGTTTCGGTATGGTTAATACTAAAACCCTACTGTTCACCGCTGTTTCCCGTTGATATCAAATTGCACAATCCACAGTGCCCTCCGGGCTTAAAGTTTAGTCTGGGTCTGGATGCGACATCCTTAACATGACAGCATCCTCGGTTTTCATAAATTTTGTCCTAATACTTTTACCAAATTTATAAGTGGTCACAATTCGTACACGCCCATACGGTATATCATGTTCTTTGATATACTTGCTCACCCACTTTCCATCAAGCTCACTTGTATCGATGAAACTAATATCCGATCCCCATGTTTCTTTGAGGCCACGGATCCATGACCGCAATGAAACACCCTTGGGTTTATCATAATATCCATCTTTATCTGGTAAAGAACAATACGGACGTCTACAGAAATTTTGTTGCTTTTTCATATCACCCACCATACACATTAAATCGTTTCAAAATGTCATAGCTATCCCGTCTTAGAACTGGACCAACACCCAGCGCCGTAATGATAGGATCTCCATTGAAGTCCGGTCCATGAATATGACCAGTATCTGTAATCAAAGAGCAAGGAATACCACGGGCTGTTAGCTCGCGATGCGCTCTTTTAATGTGATGGAAGGATTTTGCACCGAGAACAACTTTGGTTCCGATGTCATTGATTGTCTCATAACTATCGAGTAGCTATGGATCAGCGGTAATAGCTTTTAGGATTTGTTGGGTAAATGCATGACCAGCCTGGCTTGCTACCTTACCAGCAGACATGCGTATATCCCGCCGGAGAATGGCGTATAGTCTTAGTGTTGGGTCACCTTCTCGGTGAATCTACTGATCGAATGCCTTGTTGTCACGGTGACCTTCGTTTGTAGTAATTGTCTCTTTAATCATCTTTTCCATCGTCTTTCTCCGTATCTAACGTTTGTTACAATGTTATTTATAATATAATGTATTTAGTACGCAATGTCAAGGACTTTTTTAACAAAAATATAATTTAAACATAACCGCTAAACTCTCATCATGCATATAAAGACGAATACGTCTTCTAGTATGCACAAACTTTGCGTTATGTTCAGCTAACCATTCCTTAACATGGTCTCGTGGAACAGCTTTATAAATAGGCTTCCCGTTCAGGACTTTGACAATTCGTGGGAAAGAAATTCTCTTGACACTATCAAAATTTCTCCAATAACTAAATTCCAAATAGTAAGGAAATGCTCGGTAATTATCACCCACGGCTTTTTTTGAAAATTGAGCGTTTTCGTATATTTTCATTTAATTTCGTCGCATTTGTGCAATTTCTTTTGCAAGTTCTTTATTATCTTCAAAAACGGGCACGGCGTTAGATTTATGCATCGTAGCAATTCCAATCAGCTTGCGCTCACCGGAATAAACGTTTTCTTTCCTCTTGGGTGCTATGCCTTTAATGCTATCAAGGGTTGTAGCATTAGAATGCTCTGTTACTTGTGTAGGTTTATATGTTTTCTTTTTCTCTTTTTTCGGATGGCTTGCACTTACGCCCATACTTCGTAAGAACGCGGCGTGGTCTGCTTCCGCTTTGATTTGATTGGATGTTTTTTTCTGTTTTCGCTTTTTAGACGTTGTATTTGTATAGATAATCCCAGCCACAATAGATGCCTTTATTAAACTAATAGTTTCGGATCCACGTAAAATTAACAAACCCTTCTTTCTTCGACGGGCAATTATAGCTCTTAGCGAAATTCTCCATAACGTGTTCTGGAATATGCTTGTCTTCCATCTTCTCACGGTGGCGAAGCCTCTTTTCCAATTCCTGTGGAAGAAGCTGGAAATCAACCGCTTCGATATAATAATCTTTTTCAAGAGCCCGTTGAAGACGAGGTCGGCGAACCTTTTCGCTCATATTCGTCTGGTCCCAAATAATGTTCTTACCTTCATTGAAAGCGCTAGTAGCGCGGGCTTTCGATATCTTAGTAGCCTGACCAATATGCTTCTTAAAGGCCTGACTATAAGTCAAACCTTCCGGCTCTGCCAGTTCCATGACGACATCATCGGCACTGATGATTACGTATTCCTCATCAGTCTTCGACAAGAAATCCCTTAGCCAGGTGCTCTTTCCAGAGCCCGGAAGTCCGATAAGCATAATGAAATGCGGCTTGCTCATATCTCTATTCCTATTCCTATTCATATCTCTATTCCTATTCATATTGTATTATAGCACCAGTCTATGATAATGTCAATATCAAAAATTAACCAACTTAAACATGATAGCATCATCTTTGTTTTCAAAATAAAAGAATCGGTTAGAGTTTAAAAACCATCTTCCTTCGATTTCAGTCTTACACCATTCAACCATTTTTTCAAGTGATTTTTCATCATCTACTTTAGATGACGCTGGCCTCCCAGGGGTAACAAAGCCATAACGCCGTTGCAAAACTTTAACACAGTTCCATGTGGCATACTCACACGATATTGATCGGCGGTTTGCGTCTGGTTTGGGTGGCTGATATCGAAGCTTTCTAGCAAGAAAGCCCATTCGACTCTTGGTCATTACTCTAGGCCGTGTAAAAGGGCAATCGAGTTAGATGCACTGGTGTGAAGGATAAATCGTCCACCAAGGGCTTCCCAAGGTGCCCGGGCCTTCTCTCGATCGTCGATAAGAATTGCCCCGTTAAGAGTTGGTGTTCCCATGTACTCGGCAGCCTTTGCAGCCTTTTCCCTGGCCATGCAAACGATCACCGGAACGTTTGACCCAAGTTCACGTGCAACCCATGCACGCTTCTGTCCTTCGGCCCAATTACCCATCGGCTTTCCGGTTAGAATGACAGGATTCATGGTTTTTGCAACAGACCAAAGCTGGTCAGCATCGGGCATTTTTTCCAAGCTGTTATAGAAATCTGGTCCGCCCTTGAATGTCTGACCTGCGGCAACTTCATGATAGGCCAGTTCGCCACGCTTGGTTAGCGTATAGCGAATGCCAATTCCTGGAATATCAAATTTGTCCAGAAGACCTTCCTTGACCATTATCCCAACAACCTTTGATCCCTTCCCCTTAATGAATCCCAAATCATCGACTGAATTGGCAGCGTTCTTTGACGCACGTTTTAAGACCACACCACGTTCGCTACCGGGAGAAATTACCAAATCAGCAATTTTATGCCAAAACGTTTGACCCTGCACAGAGGCGGGTCGACCAGTTAGCTCAATGATTCTCTTATCGAAATCAGCCATAACACCGTCGAGGTCGACGAACAAAGGATTTAAATCATTCAATTTCATTTTATTCTCCATTTTCTTATTATACACTATTTAATTGGGTTGTCAACTTTCTTCTGTTCCCCAGAAAAGTTTAAACATGACGGCTGAATTTCTGTCAATGTTTTGAAAATAAGAAATTACTAACGACGAAGCTATAATAATGATCAGACTCATAGTTATACAAAAATACTTCACAGTATCTTTGTTTATTAAATTAAAAATATATCTATAAACCTTCATAAAACTGTAAGCCTAAATAGTGTTGCATCTGTTTCCTTCTGGAAGAATACATGTTTCCGTCCAAGAATATATTTTCCCTCACAGTATTCTTTAGACCAATCTAAAAAATCTATTCCATTCATTTCACCACTTTCTATCATATAATATAAAAGAGCCAGGCTGTATATTTTGAATATACCCGGATTTCCATTAATATCATCGCGGCGTTGTATATAAAACTTCAATCCGTTAGAAAACATCATCAATTGAACTATTATGCCAACAGTAGGCAATAATATTGCAGGTAATAACGCTGACCAGAAATCTGACCCTGTTTTGTCAAAACATACTGATAATGCAATCATGCATACAACAAAATATAAAGACCAAAATATTATAATATATCGATCTAACAATGATTTACATAAATACTTATATGCTCTCATGGTAACACCATCCTACAAAATACAGCATCGTTCACATCTTCAAAAAACACATCGTATATAACCGAGTCTATCACAAAGAAATCAATGGTCCATTTATTCTCAACATTGTTAAAAATCCATTCAAGCATGTCTGGTAATTTAAAATTCCCGTCAACACATACCTTGAATCCCAATTTCTTTTTATTAGCATCGGAAGGTGGTAGATTTATTAACTATCTACCACCCTTTAATTCTTGTTCGTCTCGAGTTAGTGTTCTAAGAACCTCTGTATACGAGGGGCGACCATACCCAGCACATTTCCGAAGTTCCAGTGTAAAATTATTATTCATTAAATGACGTGTAAAAAGCGATATCATTAATTACTCCGTGAATACCAATTTAAACATTGTAACATCGGAATAGCTTCGAAACAAGACATAGTTCTCAGTAATGGTCCATTTTTCCTCACACGTAGTTTTGGCCCACTCGTTGATAGTAGACTCATCAACGTTTTCTCGTTTGACCATATATATTTGATTTGATTTGTTCATTCTATGAACGCCAATTTATACATAATAATATCCGATTTTTTCTGGAATAAAATATACGTATGCCCAACGATGCAATCTCCTTCACACCCGGTGTTGGCCCATTCTTTTATCTTATTGTTTAAGTTGTCTTTCTCTATTAAGTAATAGAAAAATGGGGAAAATCTAGGAGTAAAACTTAAATCATCTCCCATTATTCTTGGACCAAGAATAATTCGATCGAGCGATATTTGGAATACCAACATGAATGACACAATAATTGCTGAGAATACTAATAGCGGGAATAAATAAGCCGATTCATCTGTTGTTATCGAATGAATGACTACGGATAATAATATTACCATTAACCAAAAACCTGCCACTGGCTTTGAATAGTTACCACCCGCCATAATATCTTTACAAATTTTGGTTATTACGATCATTCTAGATAAATTCCTTCTGGAAACATCAGTCTAAAAAGTAACACGTCTGATTGCATTTCAAAGAACATTTCAAATGAATGCTCTTTTGGGCCAATATTATAGAAATCTGAAAACCATTTCCCGTCCGTATTCTGTGCCCATTCAAGAATATGGCTAAATTGAAAACGGGGACATAATACCGAATATTTTAAAAGTTCATTATCAGATGTATGATGTGGCGGTGGTAGGAAATTCTTAAATCTACCAGAAGATAAATCAGCCTCACCCTTTCGTATATTCATAATAGAATATGTTCCGATATCTACAACTGTTCCGTCTGCAACAAGAGTTGGTTTTGATGGGCCAACGTAATATACCACTCTCAATTTTATAATGTCTCTAATACGCATTGCGGTGATCTTCCATTATCCAAATTTAAGCTTAAACCAAAGTGCTTCTTCTTGGTCGGTAAAGTAAAATCTAAATATTTCCTCTTCATCAAGAATCATATAATATGGATGATTAACATTTTCAAATATCCAATATACTATCTCTGATGGTAGATCTATTATTTTAGTTGGCATTATCATGTAAGCTGCAATTTTTGGATACTGGATTGTTATTATTGGTTTTATTAAACAGCATGGAAACTCTTTCAAAACTTTCCACCAAAAATACCTAGGACAGGGTCGGTAATACTCAGTATGTTTAAGGTTCTCAACCCACGGTAACATCATTGGTTGTGGCATATATGTGCTAATATTCAAAGTCATCCAAACATCAATTTAAATTCAACTGCATCTTCTTTCCGCTGGAAATTAAATTCAGAGCCAAAAAAGTGGCAAATCCATCCTATATCCCTTAACTCTGTTCTAAGATCTTCACACCATTGTCTAGCTTCTCTTATTCGCCTAGCTCGGTCAAACGGTAAATCATCACTGCGGGCAAGTAATATTATTTTATAAACACCAATATTTTCAATTTCCATTATACACACTTTTAACCAAAAATCAACTTGAATTCTATGGCGTTTTCTTTTTTTCTAAAATGGAATTCTGCGCCATACCATATAAAATCCCATTCATCTTCATCGGAATCCAGGTCTTCTTTCTTTTCTAGCAACCATTTCTGAGCCGCAGTTACGTAATCAAAATCATCTTGATTATAATCTCGGTGGTCAGTGCGTTCAACAAGCCTAACAACATAATAATCGTCGAAGATCTGCATTTTATTTGGTACCAATACTTGGTGCTATACCAGAAATATAGTTCCATGCTATTGAACATGCCGCTAGGCTAGTTATTTGACCAACATCATACATCGGAGAAACCTCAACAACGTCCATACCTTTCCAGTTTAGATTTCTTAAACCATGTAAAAGGAGCATTGCTTCTTGAGTAGTAAATCCTCCCGGTTCAGGCGTTCCGGTTCCTGGAGCATAAGCTGGATCGAGTCCATCAACATCGAAGGTAAGATAAACTGGTGTGTCATTTAATTTGAAATCTATTCTTCGAGCAATTTCGGCCATTCCTTTCTCATGGACAAAATCGTAATCCCAAACTGTCATCCCCAAGTTTCGGAGATTTTCAACGTGGGTTGGTTCCGAAGGGCAACGTATACCAAGCATGAAAGAATTCTCTACATCAACCAACCCTTCCTGTACTGCATGATAAAGCCATGTTCCATGGGCAATTGGTGCGCCATAGTTTTCTGACCAATAATCATGATGAGCATCAAAATGGACGATGGCCATTGGCTGTTGATTTTGTTGATAAAACGCTTTTAGGATTGGATAAGTGATAGTGTGGTCACCCCCAAGTATAACCGGATGAACTCCAGATTTTAAGATTTGTTCCATTTGGATAGAAATTAAATCAACGCTTTTTGTAATATCACCAAGTACCAAATTAAGATCACCATAGTCTACAATCTTTGCATAATTAACGGGATTACACCCATAACGGGGATTGTCACCGGAACAACGTCGCAAACTAACATCACGTATATCAGCTGGTCCCATCCGTGTTCCTGGGCGATTAGTCGTCCCTAAATCTAAAGGAATGCCAATTACAGCAATATCAACATCCGTTAAATCCTGTGTATAAGTTGAACGCATAAACGTTCTAATACCTTGGTAAGGAGGCTTACCGCCATCGATGCTTGACATATGCTTAACTCCAAGTCAATTTCAATAATACTTGTTCTTCCTTATTTACATCCTTCGTGTTCTTGATATTTTCCGCAATCCATTCATTGGGTATTTCGTTCCCATTTACAAACCACAACGAACTTCCATCCACTCGTTCGACCGCCGGTCCAGTAGTTTTGTGTAAAACACCGTCTTTTAACCACACCACGTTACTACCTGAAAAATATTTACCGTTTAGTTTAAATACCATAGGATAATGTAAAAAGAACTTTTTGTTCTTTACTCCAATTTCCATCTTCAGGGAAACCGTTTTCCTTGATCCACTCAGCCACTTTAAATTGATGGCTAACCGTTCCCACTTCCCAAATATCAAAATTCCAACTATATTCTGATAATTCATAAAACTTGGGGAACATTGAATCTAGTGGTCCACTATATTGTCGATGTGTATGGTCGTATCCGCCAGATACGGTTAAGGCACCACACGAACATTTTTGCTTCAAGGCTGTCGGTGTGCTTTCTAAAAGATTACCGCAATTGTTACATCTAGCAGCATTACGGGTAAGCCTTCGGCCAGGGACTAGCATTTCTCACCAGTCTCCCCATGTTAATTTATAAAGAGTATAATGCTCGATATCCCAGTTGCCATCTAAAGGAAATCCATTTTCAATCATCCATTTTTCGACATCTTCGTCGCGGGCTGACCATTCATAAGGCTTTCGGAAATATCTTTCATGTTCCGATAGATCAATAAGATCAACTATAACATTTCCTACACGTTTAAGATAATCTTTCCCACCATCGATAGAAATTGAAGAACAAGAACATGTAACATAATCATGACGGTGACGACTCTCAATAATATCCCCGCACGTTCTACATTCCGCCTTATTACACATAATTCGGGTATCAGGTAACATCATGTTAATTTACAGGCCTTCCAGTTTTTCCTCCAATGCTGATCAGTTTGAACATGATTTCTGCGGACATACTTACATGCTTGAATACCAAATTTATCAAATGGTATTTCATCTGCTAGTCGAAGAACAAAACCTTCAGTAGTATCTCCGAGTTCTGAACCATATTCCATTGCAACCTTAAACCAATCCGTAATCTCCTGAACACTGAAAAATACTCCACCTGGGTGAATTACAGGAACCGTAAGGAAATCATTCTGTACCGCATGTTGAACGACTTCTTCCCAAGGCAAAAACATATTAGTCTCATTGTCGAGAACAGCGAATAGACGAAACGTTTCTCCCTCATCCAGTGCATCATACTCAATAGAATGAATGCCATATAAATCCTCACCATAATAGGCATAGCGATCAATGTTTGTAGTCTTCCATGCATGATGCTTTTTGACCATCGCAAACCACCCATCACCAGCTTCCATTGTGGTTGATCGGGCATATGCCTTACCATTATAGAGACAGGTATTCCCGCCGTCTAGTTTCTCTGTTATTACGACTTGCTTGCCGATAAAAAATTCTGGATCGGTGTGGGTCTTATCATCGGCGTGAATAGTTTCACTTTCAGGCCAATGTAAAGTCCTAGGATATTTTTCTGGTGTATTCATAATACCATATTATACAAATTATTAATTAATTTGTCAACCCCTATTCATAACAATTTTTTGGGTCTGCTCCCGGGATACGTTGGTATATATCAGGTGTGAGTTCTAATCGTAGTTGCTCAAGAACTCCTGAAAATTCAATGTCTTGGTTTGAGTACGAAAACGTTATTGTTCCGTTATTGATCTGCTCCATCGTCGATTTCCTTTAACAGATTTTCTAGTTTTTCGATTATTTTTGTTATTTTATCAGCATCGACTAGGGCAGTTCGGCCCTTGAGAGTGATGGCTATTTTATCGGGGTGTTCCATACTGCGATCAATGAAAACATCGTTGGTCGCCGGGTTTGCAGGTAAAGCTGCCGGGCGAGACTTCTTCTTTTGGTCGTACATGCCTTCTTGGAGGCTGTCAAGCTCTTTTCTCATTTGCTTTGGTGTCATAATAAAAATTCCCTCTTTTTATTATTTATGCCTGCGTTTTTAGTTCTTTCTTACCTTTTGTCTGCTGCCGGACACCAGGGAAATGGATTGGATATGCATTGGGAGTAAAATCTTGAACTCCACAACGGCGATATGGGTTTGATTCTTGCGTTTCGTCCAATCGGATCCTATCACCGGCCAGTGGTCCATCAGCGGACATTTCACAATTCCAGTCTCGCTCTTGCTCGATACACCACTGCTCAGGATCTTCGGCTTCGCTAAGATTCATACATGCACCCGACGCCGTTCCAGCATGATACGTATCGAGCTCACGTACAATACCACCGTGGCCTTCTGGGGCATATGGATCACGCTTGCGAAGATCAGTCAATTGAATTCGCAACTGCCCAAACATGTATTGATGGACAATGATAGTATAATTACCATTCTCCATATCCTCGGAAAAGTATTCAATCCGGTTTAGTTCACTAAGACTAGCCATTTTTCCTAACTCTTAAATAATTATCAAGATACATCTGGATGTTCTTTGCGCCTACTGGATTTGCGCTATGTACTACGAACGAAAAATCATCAGGTAGGTCACCATAATCAATATCTCGCTCAACAAGCCACTTCGCAAAGTCATATCCTGTTTGTGGGGCAGAATCTCCCAGGTCGTGATCAAAACTCACAAACGAAGGAAATCCATTCTTGCAAACGAAATGAACAGCCGTAGCGAAACTCCGTTGAATAACCCAATCTCTGGGATCATCGGGCGGGAATCGCTCGTCGTCAAGGAATAAATTATAACTCATAAATATATTATATTATAATAATTGCGGACTGTCAAGGGTCAATAGATTTTACTCTTGGAAATTTTCCATATGGTTTCTTACGGCGCGGGCGGGACTGTTGCCTATTTTTCCATTTGGTTGCCAGTTCTCGCAATTCCTTATCATTGACATCCCACAAAGCATAAACCCCAGTTTGCAAGCTATAATCCATTGGTACTCTATGATTCCCGCGCTTACGTGGGTCATCGGATGCAATCCATGATAGTACATGACCAAGGGGGGCATGGGGTGATTGTAACCAAGCGGCTTTAATTGCAGCTAGAGTTTTATCAATACGTTCTGGTGTTTGATTTGCATCATGCGCTTGTTTTAAAAACGTTTCGTTATGTGTTTCGGTTATTCTTTTCCTGCGGTTGATCCATAAAGTTATACCAAACGCCGAAAGAAGTTTTTGTTTTAAATTGATATTCTTATTTTTCGGTTTCATATATTAGTCCATAGAATAAAGCTATATATTATTTAAGCTTCTATTTTTTAGACCACATACAACTTAATCAATATAAATTCTATGCTTTATCATATATTGTACACGCTTTGAACGTCCCTCAATAAGTGCATCAATAATACTTTTTATAAACTTTTTCATTTTGAGTCTCCCTTCTAAATTAAATATAATTAAACGTGATAAGTACCAATACGGCCTTCTCTCTTAAACTGGGCAATCTTTCGTTGTGCTGATTTTTCCATTGAACAAGCAACTGTATCAATAATCATTTTAAAAAATTTACGCATAATAATTCTCCTTATAATCTATATAATTCATAAATGTTGAATTTGGTAACTGGGCGTTTCATACCATATTCGTTAACTAAATAACGATCATAATCATGACGTCTCTGTGCATAATCCATTTTATCTATAATCATCTTAACAATCTTAATAATCTTCATCATTTCTTCTCCATATTTTTGGGTATCTTTCCAAATAATACATTGCTGCACTGCAATATTATTTATACTAATATAGTAGCAAAATGAGTCAATTTCAACCCATAGTTTCGCAACACTGTCATGCGTTTAGCGCAGATGTGGCAGTGCAGCATTATATAGGGGTGTGGAGGGGTTGTCATGAAAAAAGGACTAAATAGTAGTGGTAATTGATTGTTGAAGCAATCAAAACCCACCTGGAGGAGGGCTGTCCCACTCCATTACTTATACATTAAAACCTGGAGAAATCAATATGCAAAATTACGACAAAGAAACATTTATCAAACTACGGGCCTATATTAATAGTTCATTATCTTCAGACAGTAACGATTATCCATATACCGAAATTGTAGTTGACGGGTTAGCAGATTTGCATCAGTCCTTTGGTGGCGTTATCAAAAAGAAATTACCTAATATAACACATAGTGAATTATCATTAATGTTAAAATCATTATTTAATATTGATATAGATCAATCGGATGTAGGGTTTGCTAATTATATATTTGCGGACAGGATGCTGTTAGCCTATAATTTAATACCAAAATCTATTTATTATAAACTTAATCAAAAACGCAAGACCAAATCTATACGAAAAATGTTTTTAAGGAATTTCTCAACGTTTAGAAAATTGGAGCATATACAAAAGAGAATAGAAATTACCAATCCTAAATACTCTGAATTAATTAAAGAATTACAATTAATTATGGACCACGAAATAACCTCATTAAATGAGGAACAACAACGTATTTTATCCAGTTCTGAAAAAGATATACATTCATATCGTTCTATTTGTTCATTTCATATTACACCAGAAAATATAAAGGGAATCAAAGGATATGATTTATTGGTTAAATTGGGATGGTTTCATCCTAAAAATAATCCAGGTGGGGTTGTTAAAGATCATCGATTAAGTATACATTATGGTTATAACAATCAAATCGACCCATCCATAATAGGACATATAAAAAATTGCGAATTTTTAACAGTATCTGAAAATAGTTCTAAAAGCAGTGATTCTTCTATATTATTAGAGGAACTTGAATTGGAAATTATGGAATAAAACGGAGGGCTCCTGATGATGAGTGCCCTCCAAACTCCACCGAAGATCGCATTCGTCTCCGGAATTTCCCTACCAGGATCAGGCCGCTAGGCGCATTTCCTGTACGGGAGCATTGTCGTTTGCATTTAAAACGGGTTACTTTGTGGTCGGCTCACCAATCCGATGTAAACTAAACTAAACTTTCACGCACCAGTCGAACCTTTCATCCCCATAAAAAAGAGATGCCACCGAAGTGTTGGTGGAGATGCCGGGAACGAGCCCGGGTCCTGATTTGCTATTATTAGCATCAAGCATTTACAAGTATATTTATACAACAATCCCTATAGAAAGTCAACACTTTTATGATAAATAATTATATAATTCCGACTAAGGAGATTCAGGTATGAACAAAGAATATATCGTAACAGTTAAAATGGGTTGTAGTAACCAAAGATTCAAAAATCTAGCTTCTAGATATAACGCTACGATTGACGAAGATTATCGTGGTTTAGAGCGTATGTTCAAAATTACAATGGACGATATGAAAAAGACCAAGTTGAAAACTGAACGAGAGATCGAACATGTCGCACCCGCGGATGCTATTGTTGAATTTAAAGCTATTCAGAATATTGCTGTTTCCCGATATGGTTTTGGTGATAATTGGGGACTAAGTAGAATTACACACGGTGACGAATGGAATGATAGCAACTGGTACCCATTTAATGGAAAATACGAATATAACCGAACAGGAAAAAATGTTGACGTTTATATAGTTGATACTGGTTGTAACTTTTCTCATAATGATTTCCAAGGCCGCGCTGTTCCAATCTTCGATTACTATGCGAAGAAAGGACAAACAGGTTATGGGTTTGATCAACAGGGACATGGAACTCATGTTGCATCTACAGTTGGTGGGGTGAAGTATGGCGTAGCTAAGGAATGCAATCTTCTTATTAGTAAGGTGTTTGAAACTGGTGGTGCTTCTCTTGCTGCTATCGTTTCTGGAATTGATGCGTGCCTAAAGCATCACCGTAATAAGCGTGCTCAAGGTAATATGAACCCAAGCATTATGAACCTATCACTTGGTGGGCCAGCACACAAGACCGAAGAACAGGTTGTAAATGACTGCATCAATGCAGGAATAATTTGTGTTGTTGCTGCTGGTAACGATGGCAGGGATCTTGCAGAAGTTGGTTACGATGTTATGCCTGCTGAAGTTGCCCGCGCTGTTACTGTTGGTTCACATGATATCAAGGATAGAATTTCTTCATTCTCCAATTATGGTAAAACAGTTGACGTTTTTGCCCCTGGCCATTATATTTGCGCTGCTGGAAAAGATGGCGTTGATTCTGAAAATATGCTTTCAGGTACCTCGATGGCTTCACCCCACGTTGCTGGAGCCTGCGCCCTTTATGCTCAAGGAATGGAAACAACCGCTAATGCAAAGGACGTTGAACATGTTCATGAATGGGTTGTTAATTCATCTATCAAAGATACATTAGCATTACATTCAAGAGCTACACAAACCTCAGCAAATAGAGCGTTATATGTTGATCTAGAACCAATTATTGAAAAAGCTAAACCAGAGCCGGTTGTTGAGGAAATTACTGTGGTTGATGTTAAGACTGAATACAAAACATTATCAACAGTGGTAAGTGAAGGTGATCCAATAACAGTTACTACGTTTGAAGATAAGGAACAAGAAACGGAACAAAGTGATGGTTCTATCCTGTGGGAGTTGGTTCGTTTTTACAAACACGTTACAACGATAAAAATTTCCACAATAATAACCAAAGCATGGGTTACAACAACCAAATATTCTGATGGTACAATTGGTGTTAAACAGGGTGAACCATTTGAGGGCATTACAATCAAGGATGATGTTAGTGTATCGCATTCTCACGAAGTTATCGACAGTAAACTTACACCCATTTTGGAGAAAGAACTAAAAGAAACTGGTAGATTTGTAAACCTTGAAAAAATTGAAAATATCCAAGTTTTGGATCCAATTCGTCAAGAGACCCATGTTGAACAAAGAACAGAAACCCACACACATGACAATGGTGATGTTCATACAGTTGTTTATGAAGATCATCATTTCCAAATTAAAACTGAAACCGTTACCACTTTAACAACTTGGACAGTTACAACAATTAAATGGTCAGATGGGTCTCAGACTACTGAACTCGGGGAGAAGAAAACCACAACTGAATCATCGTTTAATATAACAACTGAAATTGAAACAGAAAAAATGTCTGATACCATAGTGCCGGTGCCAGAGGAATCAGTTCCTGATACTGGTTATAGACCAGTTCGAGGTGATAAGTATCCGGGATATCCAGTGCCATTTAGATGGGTACGTTTAGTTGTTATTGTTCGAAAGAAGGCAACCAGTGATGAAATTGAGAGATTAATGGATCTAGCATATGACATTGCATATTCGGACTCGAGAGGCGAAATGACCACGGCATTTATAGAATTCCGAACCCTGTTTAATACAATTAGACGTCGCTAAATAATAGCACATAATTAAAGGCACAAACATGATACTCAACGAATTATATGTAGATCTAAACGAGGGTATTACCCATATTGAGGATCTAAGCGAGGATGAGTTTCTTCGAGCTGTAAAGAACCTCAATTCATGGGAAATCTCCGAAAAAGTCGATGGTGCCGCTATGAGATTTGGCTTCGATGATGACGGGTTTTTTACAAGTAGGGAAAACAAAGGTGACGATCGACGGATTCGTAATGGAGATGAATGGGGAACTAAATTTATGTCGACTGGTTTTCGTTCTGCGCATGATGCCCTAAAGAAATTAATGACTCCATTACGTAAACGAAAGATTATACAAACAGGTGATGTTTTCTCCGTAGAGATTTTATTTGGAAAATTACCAAATGCTGTTCTTTATAGTGGTGAAATTAACCAAATAATTTTACTTTCAAAAGACTCTGAAAAGGACAGTGATGAGGCTAGAAAATCTCTTGAACACATGAACAAAGTTCTGGAAGATCATGAAGTAACTGTTCAAGTTGAAAATGTTCCATATACTGAAAATGGTATCTCCATTAATCGTAGAGATGAGGAACATGAATGGGTCGTTGCAGTTGTTCCAAAAAAACGTGCTGATCAAATGAGCAATGAAGAAGCTCAACAGATAGTAGATGAGGAAGTTAAGAAGATAGAAGTTTTACTTGATAGAAATATCAAAGTTGGTGAAAAAGAACTCTTAGTTAAAGAAGTTATTGCCATTCCACTTAATAAAAAGCCAGATTGGCTTGGTGACGGCAATTGGAAAGAAATTAAGGCCCTGGTAAAAGAAAAACAAGAAGAAATCAAAAAGGCATTAATGTCATCCAAGCTGGAGATTAAAAACCAACTCCTTTCTGCTTTTGTGCATAATCAACAATCTGACTTTGGTCCTGATATTGAGAACGGGGGTTGGATCGAAGGGGTCGTTGCTAAAGATCAAGAAGGAGCAATGACTAAAATCGTAGACAAAGAAGGTTTCACTTCAATCAATAATTATAATTGGCTAGTTCGGAACGACATTTATGATAGTCGTAACTCAGAATCAGTTGTTATGAAAATGCGACATGAAGTAGCCAATGTAATGGGTCATGGTCCATTAAGTGGTGCCCAAGCGAAGAGGTATGCTAAAAAATTCGGTAACAGTGCAGAAGAACAAACAGTTAATCTAGCATCAGATATGAATTTCCCCAAAGTTAAGAAGGTTTTTGTCCAACAAGTTAAGGTAGCTAACAAAGAACTATTAGATAATTTAGAGAATTTCAAAAACAAAACTGGTCAGTATGCTAACATAGATTATCAAGAAGGTGTAAAAGAACGTACATTACAAACATTTGCAGAAACACATGAATTACTTGCTGATTATTTAAAAGCATTGAAAACAGCTAAAACACCAGAAGATTTGATTGTAATTTTTGCTGGTGATAAATTATCATCCATTACAACTGAGGAATATATCGACGAAGGAATTATCTCAGGTGTTGGTAAAGGAGTTTCAGCTCTTGCACGTGGTGTTGGTAAACTAGGACAAGGTGCTATAAAAATTGGTAAGTCTTTGGCAAACAAGGGCGATGATGTCGCTAGAGTTGCAACTGACCTATCAAAAGGTGGAAGGCTCACCAAACTACGATCGTTCTATACCAATGCAAAACGCCGTGGAAAAACTGCATTAGCAGTTAATAAGATTCGCTCGGAATTGCAAAAACAATATTCTGAACTTGGTGATTTTGATGAAGAACAAATGGATGATTTGATTGCTCTTCTTGCTCATGAGTCCGTTACTGAATCTATAATTATGGAAGGTGGTCGAGCTATTGAGGGGGGTGGTGCAATTTATATAGGGGAAATTCCCGCCACGTTAAAAGAAATCGCAAAGGCTGCTGATATACCATTTAGTGAAATTAAGAATGGTACTCTTGGATCCGTTGGTAAGGCCAAATTCTCAGGTGATATTGATATTGCGCTGGATGATGGGTTGCATGATAAACAAGAAGTATTCAATGAACTCAAAAAAGCCGGTCTTAATCCAAGGCTCGGAGCGGTCATTTCATTCCCAATGAAAATTGCTGGTTACGATGAAAGCATAAATGATCAAACAGATAAAGAACGCACTGGCATGGTGCAAGTAGATTTTATGTTTGGTAATGCAAATACCCTAAAATTTGGATATCATTCTGCGGGTGATAAATCAAAATATAAAGGTGTTCTTCGTACGATATTAATAGCAAGTATGGCTAGTGCTATGAACCAAATCTTCTATGATGAAGGAGATGATGAATTGGTTGGTCGATTTGGCCCAGCCTTTGCACCAAGCACTGGATTAAATATCCGCGCCAAATTGCGCCCAAGAAAAAAGCTTACGAAAAAGGAAATTAAGCAAGGCGTTGATCTTGCTAGTAAGCCAAGACTAAAGGGTGAACAGACGGTAGACATAGAGAATTTTAAGAAAGAATTCACCAGCGTTGAAATTGATAAGTTTGGAAAAAAGTGGTCTATGGATAACCCAAATGATATTGCCCAATTTTTGTTTGGTGATGTAAAGACTGATGTAACCGCCGCGGATCTAGATAGAGTTGAAACCATAATGCCGTTACTTAAAAAGAAACCAATTGAATTGCGTAAGATTGTATTCCAGCGATTTAAAGAACGTTTAGAAGGTGATGGTATCCCAATTCCAAAAGAACTAGAAATTTAAGGCTTCAAGCCAGCTTTTTTAGCAATGGTATCATTATTGATATACCACCAACTCCACAAAATTCCCTTTTCAAATTTATCTAGATCATTTTTCCAACCAGATGAATTCAATATTTTGCGCATTGCTGGATGATTGGCTAATGTTTTACAAACAATCCCTTGATCAAGGTAATTGTGGATAAGATGATTCATAAGTATTCTAGATAAATCCCCACCGCGATGATTTGGATGTATGGAGAAACCACACATAAAAACCCGATCTTCTTCAGGTAATATTTGATAACAACCAATAATTCCGGAAGAGTCACGCAATACGTGAATATGTAAATTATTTGTTTTTATATGGTTAAGATATTCTTGAACAGTGCTTCGGTCAGGTTCATCAAAAATACCAACTTCGTAATCAACGAGTTCTTGCAATTGTGAAGGTTGTAATTGTTCCCATTCCATTAACTTACCCCTCTTTCTTCTCTTTAACCCACGATAACAAGGTTTGTAAAATTAATGGTTCCATGCTGCCAATTGGTCTCTCTTCCAAATTTTGCAATTGATTCATTTGATCTTCCAAATATTTCTCTATTTCATCTAGAGTCAACGGATACTTAACTAAGTTTCTCATGTTCTTTACTTATTTATAGCAAGATGAAGGAAGATCACCAAACAATACAGTCTTTGCATTATCCAATTTTGCAACTGGTGGAATATCAAGACTAACAATTTTACTTCGAATAACTGGACCAGTTGGACGATGTTGTTCTGGAATGTCTTCCATCTCATAATCGGTGAGATGACGTTCAACATTGACACGACGAACATAAGTTCCACGCTTGAAGAATGACGGATAATCGTTAAAATTAATCCCCTTTTCTTGAAAAAGCCTTTCCTGCTTTTCTGAACCAGTGAGACCATTCAATGACTTGTGGGAGAAATAGGCGGATGCTGCCATACTAACTGCATTTTTCATTGCATCCCGTTCACGCCAAATAAACATGCTCAGGAGTTCATCCTCATCGGGTATTTGACATACTCGACAATCAAAGGTTGGTAATTTAGAATACGTTGCCTTTAGAATTTCTTTGTTTTCACTGTTAACGCCCAAATGGTTAAACTTAACCGTTGCTAGTGATGCAATGTTACTAACCAATTTGAAAATCTTCCCTGCAAAAATCATGTTATTTTGATCTTCGCTTGGTAACCACGCAAGGCTAATCTCATCGCTTTGGGTATAACCAACGATAGCATGAGTTTCTTCAACTAGGTATTTTGTGGTTGCGACCATCATAGCCGACATATCATAATCAAATGGTCGTTTAAATTTCTTTGTAAAATTACTGAAACTTCGCCCATCTACTCGTGCATAAACAGGAAGTCCAGGCATTAATTTGCGTCCAGTTTCCTGATTTTCATACGCTTTCATGCGATCACCAAGGGGAGTTTTATCCACAATATCCTCCTAAAAGCAAATTAAATTGACGGTCCAATAACCCTAGCTGCAAAAACATCATTATTGACAACTAAACCAGTAGCCATCATCAAAGACATCAAAATTATAGATACTAGAAATATTTTCATCATTTGTTTCCTTCTATAGTTTTATTATAACACAATTGTGGTCATTGTCAAGTTTTTAAATTTGATAAATCAATTCCCGAAAGGTCAACGGACGATGCTGACTGAATACTTGATGTCTGCTTGGTATACATATCTGCCGCTTGTTTCATTGCTGGTAGCGCAACGATATATTTGTCAGAAGTGAATACAAATGATCCATCTGCATCTACACCAAACATAAATGGCTGCATTGCTATTGTAATTCCTTGTGCAGTTTGAACTGGTCCAAGGGTTCCAGGCTTGGTAATCGTAATGGAGCCATTGGCAATATTGGTAACACGACCAATAACTTCTTCTCCGGAATTTAATTTTAGAACTGCGATGTCAGTTGTTTTTAATTTTTGGGATTTAATTTCTAGCATGTTTATTCCTTTCAATGTCGTTGAATTCGAACCCCCAGCGCACCTAATCCATTAAGGTCGGTAAGTGTGTCTTGCGTCTTTGCGTTATTAACTACCGTCGATGGTGCCGTTGGGTTTCGATCTAATAAACGTTTGTTATACCAATCTCTATATGAAGTTTCATACATGTGGTCTTGGAATTCAGATGACTTAACTAATTGTAGTAATTGTCCATGATTTATTTGTACAATAGTATGACCTACTAAAATTTTGCTTAAAGTAGCATCTAATTCAAACCAAGAATCACCCGTCTCAATATCCAATTTAAATTTTTGCCCTACGGATATTCGGCTTCCTTGATATACATAAACTGGATTTTGCATTTCATCCATTAAGCCGCCTCGACAAAAACTCGCTGCTTTAATAGGTCAAAATCAACGTTAGATAAACCTGTAAAACCGCCTTCAACTAATATTTCATTATTGAAATAAATTTGTGGGACAGTTTTGTGACCATTTTCGATCAAGAACTCTCGGGCAGTATGTATTTCCTCAATGTTAATTTCTCTGAAAGAAAGACCGTTTTCTCCTAATAAGGTTTTAGTCATTTTGCAATACGGGCAATTGTTTTTTGTGTATAATGTAATCATAGTTCAAATCCTTTAAATGTATCTTCATCTACGTCTTGCTTGGTTCCACCAATGACATAGCTTGATATTTCAGTTTCTTGTGGTGCTACCTGTACTTCACTTCCTGAGATCCACTTCTGTGTCCAGGGTAATGGATTTGCTTGTGGCACGCTATATGGGCTTTTTATCCCCACTGCTTGCATTCTCTTTGAAGCAATCCATTCAATATATTCAGATAGTAATAATTCGTTGAGTCCAATCATTGATCCATCGTTAAATAGAAATTTGGCCCAATCTTTTTCTTGACTAACAGCTTCAACATACATTTCAGTACATTGATCCATTGTTTCTTTTCTAATCTTTATAAAATCTGGGTCGTCTTGTGGTAAGATTTTTATTAATTGTTGCGTTGCTGCAAGATGAACATTTTCATCTCTAGCAATAAATTTAATGAGTTTTGCGTTTCCTTCCATCTTCTTTAATTCTGCGAACGCCCATGAACATGCAAAACTCACATAAAAACGTACTCCTTCCAATATGTTAACGCTCATGATTGCAAGCCATAACAATTTCTTTAAGTCATATAGCTTAACTGGTATTTTTTCACCATTGACGGTATGTGTTCCTTCGCCAAGCAATCTATACCAATTTGATAATTCTATTAATTCATCGTAATGTACCGATATATCCTTTGAACATTTTACAATTTCTTCCAAGTCCATCATTTCATCAAACACCTTACTTGGGTTCGAATAAACATTACGGATGATATGCGTATATGCTCGACTATGAATTGTCTCAAAGAATGCCCATGTTTCAATAAATGCTTCAATTTCAGGAACACTTACAATTGGTAAGAATGCCAAATTGGGTGATCTACCTTGTACAGAATCTAGAAGTATTTGTCGTTTTAGGTTTGATGTAAAAATATGACGTTCATGCTCATTGAGTTCTTTAAAATCTTTCGAATCACCGACCACGTCAACCTCTTCTGGTCTCCAGAAAAAACCCAATGATTTATCTGTAAGCTTATCAAACTGTCGGTATTTTAAAGACTCATACCTCTGTAATGTTATTGATCCAGATTCATCAAGAAAAGCTTTATTTTTTGTATGATCGGAATGATTATTAGTATTGAAAACGCTAAACTTTTTCATTATTGGTTAATCCATCTACCTTATAAAATACAACTATCACAACCTTCCTCATCATCAAGTGAGGTTAATACTTCTAGATTGGATGTGTCACTTGTTTCAATATCACCGAAATCAATTTCTCCGGCGCCGTCATGTGTCTGGAAATAATAGAGTTGTTTCCCTCCGTACTTATAAAACATCAAAAGGTGCTTCAACATTTCCGACATCGGAATTTTTTCATCTTCATAGAATTTTGGGTTATATGATGTATTTACACTAATTGCTTGGTCAACATATTTTTGTAATACAGCCATGATCTTCAAATAGCCCTCAGGGCTTTCCTGATCCCAAAGTAATTCATATTTGTTTTTCAGGCGGCGAAATTCTGGAACAACTTGCTTCAAAACACCGTGCTTGCTTTGCTTAATACTAACATATGAACGGGGTGGTTCAACACCATTGGTCGAATTACTAATTTGCGCTGATGTTTCTGCTGGCATAAGAGCCATTAACGTTGCATTTCTAATCCCTGTTTCTTTCAATTGTTGACGCAACTCTTCCCACGGCATACGTTCTTTATACGGAACCAGTTCATCCACTGCTGGTTTACGTGTATCAATAGGTAAAATACCCCTACTATATTTGGTATTATTATTTGACAAACATGCACCCTTTTCAGTAGCCAAATCAGCACTTGCCTTAGTTAGATAATAACTCCAAGCTTCTGCATATTCGTCAACTAATTCCAAATTTGGGTTGGTATAATTGGTATCATTTTTTGCTAGAAAGTATGCAAGATTAATTATACCAACACCGAGTGGGCGCCATTCAATTGAATGTAATTGTGCAGCCAATACAGGATATTTTTGGTAATCCAATAATGCATCAAGTCCACGGATTGCTAGATCACATGGTTTTGCAAAATCTTCAGGGTTTTTAATAACACCCCAATTAATTGCTGAGAGTGTACAGAGGGCTATTCGGCCATCCGGGTCATTTATATCATTCAAGGGCTTTGTTGGAAGCGTTATCTCGCAGCAAAGATTGGACATATAAATCGGAGCAACTTTTTCATCGAAAGAAGAATGTTGGTTTGCATTATCTACATTCATCAAGTATATGCGACCCGTATCTTTTCTTTCCTGCATGAAAGAAGTAAACAAATCATTTGCTTTGATTGTCTTTTTCCGTAATGTTGAATCATTTTCGGCCTCTTCATATAATTTACGAAATAGTTCTTCATCGTTGAAAAAGGCATCATATAATCCAGGAACATCTTTTGGACTGAACAATGTTATGTTTTCACCTTTAATAAGCCGTTCATAAAAGAGCTTACTAAATTGGACCCCATAATCAAGTTGACGAACACGGTTATCTTCAGTGCCCTTATTGTTCTTTAATACAAGCAAATCTTCGACTTCTAAATGCCACACTGGATAATATAATGTGGCGGCGGCGCGCCTTACACCGCCCTGTGAGCAACTTTTAACAGCCGCCTGAAACATTTTATAGAAAGGAATAACACCAGTGTGATATGCATCGCCATTACGAATAGGTGAATTAATGGCGCGGATTCGGCCCGCACCAATACCAATACCCGCCTTTTGGGAAACATAACGAACAATAGCTGCTGAAGTTGCACTAATTGAATCCAAACTGTCATCGGTCTCAATCAAAACGCAAGAGGAAAATTGGCGTTGTGGTGTACGAACACCGGCCATAACCGGAGTTGGTAAGCTGATAGCAAATGTTGAAATGGCATTATAATATTCTCGAATATATTGCATTCTTGTTTCGACTGGGTAATCAGAAAACAATGAAGCAGCAATTAAAATATATGACATTTGCGGTGTTTCGAATATTTTACCCGTTACTCGGTTTTGTACTAGGTACTTACCACGAAACTGTTCCATTGCGACATATGTTAAATTCATATCCCGGTCATGGTTGATATATGAGTTTAGTTTATTGAAATCATCTTCGGTATAGGTCTCAAGAAGTTCAGGATCATAGAATCCAATATCAACATTCTTTTTAACGAGATCATATAAATGCCATGGTTCATATTGATTATAAACCTGTTTCCGCAAATGATATGAAATCAATCTACCAGCAACAAACTGATAATTCGGTGTTTCCTCCGTAATCAAATCAGCAGCGGCTTTGATCAAAGTTTCCTGTATATTGCTCGTTTCAATACCTTCGTAAAATTGCAAATGAGATTTCAATTCGACTTCAGATGCAGATACGCCAGCGATTCCCTCTGTCGCCCAGTATACAACCTTATGCATTTTATTGATATCTAGCTCAACCAGTTCCCCTGTTCTTTTTCTTACTTTCATTTTTACTTGCTATCCTTTCTTATAATTTCTATGTATTATAAGATAAAACCACTGTTCAATCAATATTAATTCTGGTCGATTGCCACTTATATTTGGATTTTCCAAGTAATTCTATCAGTTGTTGATTAAAGTTATTTATTAATCAAATATTCGTAGTTAAACTACAACGTTATTACAAAAATACAAAGCTAAATTAATTTATTCTATTGAATTGATTATTGTAACATGAGAAGCAATACTTGACCAATTTATTACTTTAGACCAATCATAATTCAAAACCCACTCATCGTCTACTATTAGTGCGGTCACCATTTTATCATGTTTTAAGTCCTTGATAAACTTAATTGAAAATCTGCTATTTTCCCATTTATCACCATTAGATAGGCGTAATGTTTCCTTCATCAAAAACGCAATAGTTGTTGAGCAATAATTTCCGTCATAAATGATTTCCCACGGGGTTGGCCATTCTTCCGGATGCTCATCATCCAAATACCAATTTAATATCGGGGCCATTGACCAATATGTTGCTACACTTTCTAACTGTGTAAAATCGTCTTGCGTGTTTAATGATTCCCTGAAATTCTGCCAATTTTCAAGCCGGCGTTCTGGCGGTAGATTGAAGTCGGTCATTGGATTTCTCCCGTTAGACTATATGTGGTTTTATAAAGTGCCGTAGACAGTTGGAGGACTATCTGGGGCTTCCATTGGTAATGTCATATTAGCATTCGGTGCGGTTAATGATTCTGGAGATCCGTCAACTGATTCAAAGTCTTCCTGATCCGGTAGAAGGTCAGTAACGAAACCATAATCAAGAACGCCCGCTTGATCAGCAATATCAATAAGACCGTTTGGCTCAAGCTCTGCAGGGGTGGTCGTCCCATATGATGTTATTGAACTATCCCAATAAGTAGCGGCCCATTTAAGATATATCTTGTCGGTTGATTCGTGAAAACCTGGGTTGCCATAATCAACTGGATCAGCATTATCGGTATATTTTACACGAACAAATAATGGATCAGCGAGTTCAGGGCTTGATAATACAGCCAATGTAACATCAAAGTCAACATCTATGGCTACGTTACCCACCTCAACAACATGCTCATCCCATTCAATGTCTGAACCCGAAGAGTCAGCACAAATATGAAGTTGGCCCTTTCGGGATGAAAACCCTCGTCGTAATGAATAATCAATAATAATAGTGTCAGCTTTTTGTTCACCGTCTAATTCAAGAATGATACCAGTTGGTTTATTAATTTGTTGTGGCTCTGCTAAAATATTATTCTCAAGTTCAATAACCGTTGGCTCCATTTCGCCTCGTGTAATTGCACCTGATTGCGTTCCCTTGGGATGATGATCAATTAAAGATGAACCAGTAATAGTGTTGGTGTTTGACAATGTAAACACTCTGCGATTATCTTGATCAGCAAATACACTAAGAGCAGCGACTCTATCCTGGTCTGGTTCATAATCAAAATCATCATTAACTGAAGCATTACCAGTTGTAACTAAATCATTCTCTGGGTCACCATAAAAGAATACGCCCGGCGCAATGAATGGTTCAAGAATTAGATCTTCAGTTGTGATACATCCACGCCCATAATGACGATAGGCATTATATGCTGAAATGTTATCCGAGTTGGTTGAATAAACACTAAAACCTGGTCCAGCGATATTTTCAAACAATGAGTTGGTTACTCGGAAATTTTTAGGTCCAAACTTTGTTAAGGGGACAAACGGTGATGGAATAGTCAAATCTCCGGTTGCTATGGCGAAACCTGGTATACAGCCTTCTCCAAGAACGATTGAGCGGTAATTTTCATAAAATTTAGCATCAGTAACATTCACATTAATCACTGAATCTGTGATATAAAATGCATATGGTTGATTAGAGAATTCACATCCTATAAATTGATAATTAGAACGTGAAAAAATCTCTGGTGTTAAATTGCTCAATGAATCAATACGAACACACATACCATCACGATCAATGTCAAATTTTCCATGTAACATGAAATTAGAATCAATAGCACCTGGTTCATCGAAATATCCACCGAATTCAATCTTGTTTTCTAGGTCAGCACATTCGAAATTACCCGCAAATCTACAATAAGCAAACCTAACATTATTTGAACGATTGAGCTGGATAATATCAGTTGCTCCTTCGATACCAATAGCATCAATTGAAACACTGTCGGAAAGCTGGAAGTCAATACCAATAACCTCAATGTCTTGCGGTATTGTATGTAGATCAGTTATGTTTAGTCCCGTATTGCCTTGACCATCGACGGTTTCAGCAACGGCTTTTAATATTTCATTGGATAATTTCCAAGGATCGCCGACGCTAACATCAATCCCAGTTGCGATAATTTGATCTCCATCACTGACTGCAATTGAAAAACTACCATCGATTAAATTACCTGTGCCAGATACGATGTAACGATCACCGGCGGTTGGGCTGCTAGGAAGAGCGTCGACTCCAACAGTCAATGTACCAAGACTATCAATTGAAATCACCGATGTTAGAGTAATTTTTGTTTTTCCAATACCCTCTCCAAGCCATTTTGTGAATGGATAAAGTGGTATCGTAGATGTAATTATATATTCTCCAGCAGGGAAAAACAATGTTCTAGCTGGTCCTTCTAATAATGCTTCATTTGAGAAAATATCCTGACAGGCCCGTATAATTGCCAGTGTATCATCTTTAATACCATCACCGATTGCTCCATAAGCTTTAACACTTACTGATTCATCCAAACGTTCCTGGAGAAGACGCTCTCCTTCAGCAGTAAACGCAGGTGTTGTTCTAAACGAACCAGGACCAGGGAATTGTATACTGGTTGGATCCTGGTAACGATAAGTATAAGTCGCTGAAGTCTCTAAAAGATTAGCTATGGAAAATTCAGTAAGGAGTTCGATATTTTGAAATGGAAAATCCACTCGGTTGACAATAGGCGCAAAATTGGGAGAACCAATAAAAACTTGGCCTGTATCAGTTGTTAGACCAATCTCACCTTCATTTAGAGCTAGTGGTAACTCAGTAGATAGCCCCCGACGGTGCATTATTCTAGATACTTGAGTAATGGGCATTGTTAAAATCCTCTTCAAACTATGTTTCTTATAGTATTTAGCAAGCCAACTTAGATATTGACATTGGATATTATATACTGTTATATTAATTTTATGTTAATGTTTAACAACAGGCACAATCATGGTCGTGGATGGGCCGAACAATCGGTAAGTATTATCATCCGACCAGAATTATCAAAGTTGCCAAAATCATGGTTCTCACTGTTTCGTAAAAAACATATAGCAGACTATAAATTTGTTCACGGAAGAAATGGTGTTAGTATATTCAACGATGGCATTGATAAACCAACAGTGGGAAATGTAAAAATATTCGACGAGTTAGAAAACTTGGATACAGAATATCCATTTTTTATATCATATAATAGTATTATTGCATATGATCTCGATAATCCCGGTTCTACTTCATGGGAGATGCATCATATAAATTTACGAATCACAATGGTCAAATCTGACGCCATTTTATCGCTCTTATCAATGTCTTCGTTAGCAGAGTTTAAAATTGATGTTGATTAATATATGGAAATATACTGGTTCTACTGATGAGTTTTTAATAAATAAAGAATTTTTTATTAGCAAAAAGCCATCGTTTTGGTATGTATTCAAATGGATTAAGGCAATAGTATGTCATTCATATACTCTTAAATTTAGGTTTACCAAATCAATAAACGTTACGTTTATGCACAATGAAGAATTGGGAGGGCATAGAGATATAGTTATTAAAAATGAATCTTTTCTACACTTGCTTAATAATTCACTGCCGTCATATCCATTTTTCATTTACTATAAATTACGAATCTATGATGGCTTTGACACGCATATGTCATTATACGAAACTAAAAGATTTGAATATGAATTAGATTTAACCTTTTCGGATATCAAAGATGCCATTAATTTCAAATTACAATTACCAGATTTTTTTAATGATCATATTTTGGGGGATTAAATAATGAAAGCTCTTTCAGGAAACGATGAATTAAAATTCAACCATGTCATTATGGTTATGTCTGAAAGTCTCTCTTTTAGCAAAGTAACAGAGATAAAAGAATGGTGCTCAGATAATTGCACTGGAATGTTCTTTACAACTAAATGCTCAAGTGATGCAATAATAGGTTGTGCTGCGAAGAACAATGGCCAAACACCGTTCGGTGATCTTGTATTGAAACCAACAATCCAAACTTTACCAGATTCCAAAAATAATTTTTATCTAGTGTTGTTTGAATATCAAGAAGATGCAGTTTTATTTAAATCTTCTTTTGGTTAAATTTGTTTATTGTAATATTCATCTAAGCGACCAAGCCACATATCCTGTTTCTCTTGAAATTTAATACCATCGATGATAAACGACTGGTAATTATATTCTCTATCAGCCATAAAAATAACACCGTGTTTTATTTTTGTCCCAAACAATTCATCATGGGCCATCGAGTAAGCGCATAATTGACAATAATAATCCTGCATATGTTCTTCTTTTTTAATCTTCTTTGATGACTTATAATCCATAATTGCAGGAAGGCCACGCCAGAGACCAATAACATCGGCGGTTCCGGCATAGAGGCCCGGGAAATATAGTTTCTTCTCTAATCCCCATATTTCACTAACCTCAAACAATCCCCGGTTAATAATTTCGTCCGCCATCTTTCTGGCCATAACCCGAGCCAAGTTATTTCCCCTTGGGCGCTCAACACCATCAATGTAATTTTCTAGATGTGTGTGCATCAACGAACCAATACCAGCAGCTTCTTTCATCTGACGGTCGGCTTCTTTGTCGCCTACCCAATCTCGCCAAGCTTTAAGACCGCTTTTATCACCAGTAGCACTAAGGATTGTTGTTACGCTTGGAAGCTTTTCATTATCGGGGGTTTCGTAACGGCGAGTTTTTGTTCCCTGATAATTATTGATCTGTTTTAGCGTTGGATATTCGAATTTTTCAACTATTGGGATCATCTTTTCTTCTTTTTAGTTAATTATTACTTATATTAACACTACGAATACTTTATTGTCAATATTATTACTTATGAGCTCTCATCTTCTAGGTTTTCCCAATCACCATATATATCTTCATCGAAATAAGATATATCGATATAACCTTCATCGGCGAGTGATTGTATATAAGGATGATCTTTAATCCAATCTGCTAAATTAGGATTATGGAACCATTGGCTTTTTTTCGTAAAATCAGTGACTAATATTAATATGTTTGGTTCAGATGGGGTATAATACAGTAAAATTGATACTGTGTTTTTATCTAAATTTATATTTTCCGAAACTTCATAGTGCAATGCCAAATTTGAATCCCATGCTATACAATCATCTTCTGTTAAAAATGCTCTTATTGTATCATGACTTTCTAATTGCTGCAATTCTTTACTAGTTGGATTAATAAACAGTTCAACATATTTCCTATTTCTGTTCTCAAACCCATTAAAAAATAATTCAAACAAAAATTCTCGTGCTCTCATAATAAATTATTCATCCTATATAAGTTTTATTAATCCTAGGCATTTATTATCTCCAAGGATTATGTGCATTGGCTCCGCCAAGCATATCTAGTCTAGAAGTATCATAATATTCACTTCCATCAGGATTCTTTATTGGATGTTCGGCATCATATTTAGCGTCACCATAGAAATCATCCCACATATCAGCTAGATACTCATTATAGGAGTTTGTCTGTAATACCTTTCTAGCGGCGACTGGAACAAGTTTTTCAAATGCATTACTTGAATCCCAACCTTTCTGCCGGAAGAAACGCATTAATTGATTGTTTGGGTCACCGTCCGGAAATGATTCGCCGGCGGCTCCCATCATATAATGTCCGAGTTCTTGTATATCATCATGTGTTACTGGAACCCTTTCGTCATAATATCGTTCAGACTGTACATAATATGGTGCGCGATTAGCTGCGGCTTTCTTGGCGGCGGCTGATCGGTTTGCTTTAGTGACAGCACGCATTTCTGCCTCAGCTCTATCCAATTCAGACTGGTGTACTTTAGAAGCAACTCTAGAAGCCTCTCCACGCTCTTGCCATTGACGATACTGGCTTGCAACAACTACTGGATCAAGATTATAATCAGCGGCGATATCATTCAATGCATCAATGCCTTCATTGTCTAGATCATGCATTGCATCATCCATTGCATCTTCTGAAAGATCCATGGATTCACCAAGATCCTTACTCATATATTTCAACATAATTCCCATATCACCATGTGCCATAGTGATAGGTTTCCCCTCACCTCTTTGGTATAGGCAGTATGTATTCATTTTATTTGATTTTTTTGGTGTTGGTGTTGCACCTTCTTTAACTACAACCCATCTTGTAACATTATATTTTTTAGAATAGCTTTTACGAACAGCAACCATTGTAATTGGGGTATCCGGTCCACCAGACATAACTCCTTTCCATGCTAATTGTAGGCGATCACCCTTCTTTAGATTTTCAAAAATATCGATCCAATCATCTGGGTTGTCTGACTCGTTAACTTCCTTGGATTGATCCTTATTTTTCATAGCTTTTGTTGCTACTGGTTCAAAAATATTCTTTACAAAATAGTCCATTGCTTTTGGATCTTTAAGTAGCTTTGGATTTGTTACTTTGTTTTTTAAAGCATCAATGATCTCATCAACTGAGTCAAAATTATCAACGTTCTTTTTAACCCAATCAATGGTCCTTATTGCACTAAATTCCATCAATGGTTTATTGCCTGATTCGACGATATCCAAGCTTTCCCTAACAAGCTTCTTAAAATTATTTACCATTTTATACTCCATAAAAAGGTGTTACCGGTATCACCATTTGTTAATTTTACTATGCTATACCCTCTGGTCGAAAAATAATTTTCAACCTCAGACAGTTCCAATGAAACCAATCGATCTGTTTCAGTTTTTTTAAATACTTCATACCTAAATTCCGCATCAGCATCACCTGGTATTGTAAACGGAGTATTAGCTAATGTTGTTTCGATTGCACCCGCTTCGTCGGCGGTTAAAATACCGAGTTGAATAGCAGAAATTTCTTCCTGTATTGTTCGGCTCTTTGTCTTGCGTGTACGCAATTCAGATGCTGTTGGAAATACTTCACTCATTATTCTTTATCCTTAACATTTTTCTTTGCTTGGGCTTTGGCTTTTCTATCGATCATCTCTTGATCCATTGCTTCTTTATCTTGATCAACTCTTTGATGCACATCAGCATCCTGGTCAGTAAATACAATTTCGAAAACTTCGTCACCGTGATGTTTTGCATCGATAGGAGCAATCTTTTCAATATCAGGTCGAGACATTAAAAAATCCATTAGGAAATCTTTTGGTATTTCCATACCTTGTTTTCTAACTCTATCTTCAATATGGTGTAGATAAATATGTTCAAGATTTTGTGCTCGTGCATAAACTAACGAATCAATTATTGATCGCTCTATGTCTTCCAAAGTTTCAGACTCTTCCGTAAGATCATCAACCTCCGGCGAATAATATATAATGGTATCCAAATTTTCAAATAACTCTTTTAAGCGCATCATATATCTCCTTGAGACAAAATTATTTAGGCTTCTTTTCCAAACCAGCGGCGACCTAGTGCAACAATTGAACGGGCCTCGTCCATTGTACACCAACGCGCAACTGGGTGGTGATAACCTTGTGCAAGTTCTTTAAGTTGATCTCTCAATTTGGTTGCGCGGATTTCTTGTGGTAGCTGAAAATCTTCTTCCAAATCACCGTATTCTTCTCGAAGGTTTGCAGACTCGGCATCAAGTGACTCAAGTGTCTTTTCAATTTCTTTTGCACGGAGTGTTTCTGGAATACGCTCAGAAATAACGTAATAACCACCCTCATCGTTTTCAGCAATCTGCCACCCATCTGGTGATCCATACTTTTTGGTGAGTTGCTTCATTAAACTGCGAGGAGTAGATAATGTCATTCCTCCATCAAATGCTTCAGTTTCTGCAATTGATTTTCCTGCACGGGCCGCCGACATTTTATTTTTTAGGAGATCAATTGCTTCTGATTCACGCATCTCGGAATCATCTACCATTTCAACAATAGCGTGTTCAAGGATTGGTGATGAATACTCAATTGAGTCAGTTAATCCTGTTGCCAATTCAGCAGCGGATTCTGGATCGACACCAAGTGCATCAGCTACTTTTTTAACGGCTGGATTCTTAGCAACCTTATTTGATACCTTTTGTATGGCTTGCTTAACCATTGGCATTTTTTTAATTTTTTCATCTTTGGCTGCTTGAGCGGCATCTTCGCCGGTCTTTGGATCATCAGCGTTTTCGTCATTATCGTCAAAGGCACCGAGTGCATCAGCAGCCCTAGCAATTGGTGCTATTGGGCTAGGGATCCATTTTGCGGCTGTTAATGCTAGATCACCAAGAACACCCTCTTCAATTCCAAGGGCTTCACGAATAGCTGAACCAGGCGTCCTAATTTTACGCAAGAGTTCTTCGGCTTCCGCAGCATCGTTTGATTCTAAAAATTCGGTAAGTTCTTCAAGAAGGAAACCGTGACGATCAGCAATAAGTTCTTGCTCGAACACGGTTTCAGCTTGACTGATTTCTTCTAATGCAGAGGTTAGCTTCTCATCTTCGTAGATTTTTTTTTTAGACTCAAGAACTTTCTTTGAGTTGCGTGCCGATTCTTTCTTGGCACGACCTAATGGCTCTTCCTCAGGTCCTGATGCAGCTTCAGACCCATTAAATAAATCATCAATTTCGCTGTCTCCGCTTGAATCCTCTTCCCCATCTCCCAAATCCATATCAGCACCATCTAAATCCATTTCACCACCATCATCCTTTCCCATATCGGAAAATTCACTGGCTTCGGCTTTTCCCTGAATGATTAGACTCTGCTGGGAAAGTGCTTCACGTGTGTCCTTAACTGCATCTAATAAAGTGGTTAGTGTTTCATTGGCGGCGGCATCAAATGCATCAGCTTTATCTGTACCGAACTGTTCACGGATGCGGTCAGTCAGTGGCATAACCTCCTCAACTGACATTTTTGCAACCTTTTCTGCCATGCTCTGGATATCGGCTTCCATTGACTGGATTGCAAGAGCAATCTCGGCTTGTTCTAAATCGCCTTCAAGCAGTAATGACATTCCCAATGCAGGATTATCACGCAATCTTTTTTCTTCTAGAAGAGATTGTCGCTTTTGAGCGAGACGCGTCATTTCCTTCAGTTTCGCTGCGGCAAGTGATTTCTTGTTCATAATTGACTCCTTGTGCCCTTATAAAATATTATGTTTAACCAAATTTGTTTGGAACAAGGCATTATGAGCAGCATACACAAAACGCTTTTTCTGTCCCTCAGTCAGGTTAAATTGTCTACAGTTATTTAGTAATTTATTGAATAATTTTCGATGTTTATCGCCGGAGGATCGTGCCTCCATTATAATATTAAGATCCGAAACGTCACCTAGCATATTAAGTGCTTCAACCATAGCCAAAGTATACTCATCATTTTTTGAATTTGCATAACGATGACCATAAGTTTCAACAGCATTCAATATATGAATAATATCTTTATCTCGTTCTGTGGCGACTGCATCAGCAGCTTCTAAGATTTTATTATAATATTTTTTATCATTAATTTTGTTAATCCAAGCCAATGCCAATGATGCTTCATTTACGTGACCGTTATTATAAAATTGTTTGTTTCCGGCTTGTAGATCATTTGGATCTGGTATTTCTCGTTGAGTAGGATTTGATGATCCCTTTTTCATATTCTTCCGTATTCCACTGCCAACAAATTTTGGTTTTTCTATAGTCATACCGGTTTCAAGACTTGGATCCAATCCCGTCTTCGTTTCTGGATTGTCGGCGTCGGACCTTGCACGTAATGCATCCATTGGATTAGATGATTCTGGTTCAGGTGTTATTGATCGTGGATCTCGATCGTCCGCATAATCATCTGGGTTTAAGTTTCTATGTACTGAATATCGAGCAACAACACCCGATTCGTCATCTTTCGAAACAACCTCAAATGATTTCTCTGTATCAATTGGTAAAGTTTCAGGTGATTCGTCCTTGACAAAAACAGCTGAATCATCTTTTGTATAATCAAACGAAAATGATTTCGGATTTGCTGGATTACGATCTGCTCGGTAATCCCGTGTATGATCTTCTCCATCAAAACATGTACCGGCATCTTCAAAATCTTTACCAATCTGTAATTCTGGAGAAATGTCTTCAGTAACGGAGCCATCTATAGTTTTTTCTGCTTTCTGTTGCTTCTTAGTGCGAACCTTTGCGTTCTTGCGTGCAGGAGCAATCTCATGTAGAAACAATCGGCAAGCCTCACATATCAAAATTGCTTTTGCATATTCAGGATGACTGATTGTCGTATTGAAAGATTCTGCTAAGGCAATTGTTCGCTTAACATTCTCGTAATGTTCTAGAATTTGTTCCACTTCATCTTTGGTTGATTCATGCAATCGCAAGTCAACACCAAAGCGTTTACGCAGAAGGTTTAAAATTTTATTAAGATCTGTGCCAGATTCTAATTGATCAATAACCATTTGTTCAAGCCCTTTTAGTATACTAATATACTATTTATGCCTGACTAGTTGTACGATTTCAATTTTTATCTAAGTAGGCGCAGAGCGTTGTTTGAAGCCTCAATGATCTGTTTTTTAGTAAGAAATGCCTTCTCTTGATAATCTTCGGCTCGGGCCTTATAAATGCCTGACTGGCTCAGGTGACCTTCTTCGCGTAGTTTAATGCGTTTTTTCATTGCTCGATATAAATCATCACGCAATGCGACATATTTTGCTTCAAGCTGGATGATATGTTGTGGAGATGTTTGGTTTAAAGGAATACCTTTGTTTAGTAGTCGAACAAGACCGCGAGCGGCTTCATAAATATACAACCCCTCAACTATTACTTGGTTGTTCAAATTATTGATAATATCATATGTCTTAATATTTTTCTTTGAATATGATGGCCTTTCAACTATTTTAATCTTCCAATTTCCGATACTAATACTATCATCGCTGTGATTAGTATTGAGTGCTTCCCGTATTTCAGGGTCATTGCTTTCTTGTAATGACTGTGCAGATTTTTCTGCTGTATCGGTAAAGCCTTCAGTAATGGCCAAAAATTTAGCCATTTGTGGATCTCTAGCCGATGATAACGCTGGAGGGGCTATCTTACCATCGGTATTTGGTGTTTCCGTGAATGGTATTTCTGGATCCGAATGAACTGATCCGTCAAATCCTGAATCCAAGATAGCACGTAGTCTCTTCATTTCATTCTTTTCTTCAGTGGAAACCATCATTCCCTCCAGGCTGGTTGAATTTTATTAACTGTATAATATACTATACTATCATCATTGGAAAATCTATTTAAAACTCCACGTGATACGAGATTGCGAGCCAATTCTTGCTCTCTTTCTGACAGTTTTTCCTTATCAAATTCTTTGGATTCGTCAATCTTATCAACGAGCTTGGATTCCTCGTTGTTGATTGGCATTCGTAATCCACCAAGGACTTCTATCCAACGCATTATTTGGTTGCGGCTGTTTTGCCACGCTTCAATCGGTGAGTTGGGTGGGTTTTATTAGAATATTTTTTATCACTAACAATTGTATTAACTTCAAACAGTGACTTGCGGAAACCTGAACCAGAAGCATTTGATCCTTCACGGAGCGTTTTGTTTGCATTACGCCTTGTTACTCGACCTTCCTTGAGGTACTGCGCACCCATTGCACGGATCTGCGCAACAACTTCTTCAGCGTGGTGTAAAACATCCTTGAAATCTGCAATCTTCAAGTTTGGTGCAGAAGACAATAAACTGTCTAAATTGCTTTCCATTTCTGAACGAACGTCACCAACCATATCAGATCCCATTCCCATATCCATTCTTGAATCTGGCATCATTGGTTCTGGTTCTACTGATGGTAGATCATCCATTGAAACCATGTCATCGTCCATATCAGGACCCATGTCATCTCCTGGCATATCGTCGAGCTCTGGTGCCATATCATCCATTTCTGGATCAAATGGTTCTTCAACTGGTTCATCTCCCAATTCGCCAGGCATTCCGCTATCGCCCATTGGGTCGATTACCGGATCATCATCGAAGTCATCAATTCCATCAAACTCATCTTCGTTAACGGCTTCCTTGTCATCTTTTCCAGACTTCTTATCGGCCCAATCAGGAACACCATCACCATCTTCGTCAGGTTTTTTATCATCTTCTTCATCGATTTGTTTAACAATCGGAAGATTACTGTGGATTCCTGCTAGTTTCTGTAGACGACCAACACTTGCGAAGCCAAGAACCTGCTCATCTAATTTATTATCTTTTGTCATATCATTCGTCTCCCGAATTAAATTCTTTGCGGTGCTTTCCACCACGTCTATCTTGTTTAGTATATTTAGCTGCGGTGTGTGGACCAGAACCCGTTTGTTGTATACCAGCGAGCCCTGTTCGATGTCTTTTGACAATTTTTTTCTTGGTTTTGTTTTCTTCTTCTTTTGAATCTCTAACTATATGGCTTGCTGTAAGCATTTTGTTTAATCCACGCCCAATTTTGTATGCTGATTCTCGGTCACCGAGTTTTAACTGGTAGTTTCCTGTACCATCATCCATATAATCAATTTCGTTTTCATCCAAATAATCTGAAATCCTTTTAGTCAACTCTTGTGGTACTATTGCAGCATAAGTGAAACCAGCAGATTCCAGCATGTCTCGATCTAACAAGTTAGTTTCCCTCATTTCTACAAATTTTATAGTCGGATTAATACTATGTACTATATCTTGTACTTGTTTCGCATCATCGATATCTAATGCATTTGCGAGTGCCATATACGAAGAATCTGTTGTTTTCGCTGCTATTTGTTGGGCTGATTCGATATCCGAATTATCAAGCTCGTCATCTTTTTTACCGGTAATTGCACCAGCTAGGCTCCGTTCAATTGAATTTTGATAGTCTCGCAAAACCTCAGTTAGAGTTTTTTCAGTCATTACTTACCTGCCTGTTTATTAAGTCTTTGAACTCTAATTGAAGCTGGATTTCTCTTTTTTGTCTTTAAGGCCTTACGGGACATACGCTTTCCCTTAGCAGCTTTTGTTTTTTTCAACGTCATACGCTTTTTAGGATCAGGTGCGCGTCCACATGCGGCGGCGGATGCAACAATACGACCTTGTTTTGGGCCAGCAGTACACCTGAATTTACGAACAACCTTCTTACCAGATCTCGCCCAAATACGTTTTACTGATTCCCCAAGTTCTTTCTCGAAATCATCATCTTCAAATAATTCGTCAAGTGTCATTTTATTGCCCTTCTGTGTTTAACCCTAGTTAGTTGTATTTATTACTTTATGCCTGATAATCTTCTAAGTTTAACAAGTGCATTCTCATGAACGTTTCTATTTGAATTGAGTGCCTCGTATTCATCATGACTCAAATACATATCACTATCCGAATCATAATATTTTCCTTCCTTCGGGTCATAATAAACAACCTTCCCACTTCTAGTTCCGAATGGTCCTTCTAAGCCGGCGCGTTCTTGATATCTTTCTGTATTAATTCCCGGAACTACATGATAACCCTCATCAACCATTCCCATATATTTTTTTAACTTGGGAGCAAGAATTTTCTCACCATAGTTGTAAAGATCTTTGTACATGTCATGGAATGCATTTTCATCTTCTGCTCGGGATTTTAAACCGCCAACTAACGCATCAAGTAGATGTTCCATATTATATTCATAATCTTCTGGATCTTTAGAATGCCCTTCTAGGTCAACATTATCAATTTCATACTTTAAAGCTTCAGCCATCTTTTCGAATTCTTCTTCATTGTCACCCCAATAAGCATCAGCGGCTTTGGAGTCAAAATCATCAGGGTAGGCCTCACCAAGTTGACCTAATTCAACGTGGACATCGTTATATCCTTTACGTTTTAAAGCGCGAGCAAATCGTCTGGCTTCACGTTCAGTTTCAAAATTATCATTACCGATGTCTTTCTTATCTGGAGAAACATAAGTAACTTTCCATGCACCGCGGCCATCTGGTCCTAATTGAGTATCTTCATTGGTTGATTCAAGTGGAATTTCTTGATCTGCAAATGATTTTTTAGCAAGCCTAGTAAACATACCACGCATATTGGTCGCATCATCTATACTATCCACATCAAAACGCGCTTCCGTCGACCTGGCGAAATTCTTCAGGATCCCGCGTTTAAGCTCTTCGATATCATATTCTTTCAAATTAAATCCTGTTTCAAGCAAAGATTCAATTGCTTCTCGAATAAGTTTATTTCTAAAGTTTTTAGTTGTTAACATTCCCTAAATCCCTTCAATTTGTCATGGTGACATTATGCCACAGTATATTATATTTATTTAGCAGATTCTGAAGTTCTAGATACAAGAATGGCGGGGACAAGCCCCGCCATTAAATGTTAAACAATTACTCTAAATATTATAGAGTTGCGTTACGAACGATTGCAACGTTGTTGTTTGTTGTTGGTGTACGGAATACGAATACACCGTTTGCAGAGTCAAGTGCTTCTGCTAGTAGGTCTGCATCCCATGCTTCTGTATGCTCGATTGCAAACTTGAATACATAAACTGTATCATTTGTATCACCATCGTCGGCAACTGCTGGAAGGTCAGTGATACCGGCAACCGCTTCACGAGAAACAGCAACGTTGGAAAGAATTACTGGCTGAGCACGCTGTGAAATTGTTTCGATTAGGAGGTCTAGGGCAGCCTGTGTGGTTGCGTCGCCCTGTGTTACTTCACCAGATACTGGCGTTCCTTCATCCTGGCCATCTGTTAGGATTGGCTCAAGTGTGCGAACTGTGAAGAAGTCTAGATTACCAGTAAGAGCTTCTACTCCTGTCTGGCTAAAACCGTTTACTTTAGTTACCATTTTATTTGTCTCCAATAAATGTGTTAATATGGCCTCAAATATTTTGAGTCCGTGTAATATTATTTATACAAGAAGTATATTTTGTTGCACCTTATCTCTTAATTATGGTAGGCTTTTTCCGGTTTTTCTTTTCTTTTTTGTGATAAATGCTTGCTTTTGGGTCTCCGCCGAATCCCGCACCCAAAGATCCAGGTACAGACGCGATACCACCAGCACTTGATCCACCGGAAGTAGCTGTTTCTTCTACATGGTTAAAGCTTTCTTCTGTTGTATTGGATTTTAGCTTGCTGGCAAAGAAACTGTTTAATGCTTTCATGTATGGTCCGTTAAGTTTATACCATGCACTATCTAAATAATCAGCTTCTCCGGTAACTTCACCTTCACCACTTCCCCAGCATTGACTACATTCGCCTTGATCAACTCCGCTACCATCACAGTATTCACACGTTTCTCCTTCATCATCCATACCTTGACCATGACAGTCAGGACAGTCTTCTTCGTAGTGTCCATTACCGCCGCATTCATCACAATCTGATTGACTTGGTTTCCATTCATTATAAATTTCTAAAGCATCTGAACCACCGGATAAGGATGAAATATTATATTGATTGGCGAATTCAATGAGCATTTGATGCAATTCTGTATCACTTTCATCTTTCCGACCACCCGGCCCATCACCACCAGCATAACCATTATCGAAATATTGCGCATGGCCACCATTCTCAACTTGTTGGTTGTGCTTTCCTGCAAGAACTGCAAATGCAGCCAATGGACCATAAGTAACATGGGTATGTTCAATCATATCTCTATAACCTTGCATTTTATCATTATTTTGCCAATCATCATATGCGACATTCAAAATTGCTTGATGTACGTCACCATTTTTATAATCATCGTCATTAACGATCTTCTGGCGTAGAGCATCTGTGAAATCATTATCAGCTTCCATCACAATACGACTCTCATTCAACTTTTTCTTTGGTGTCGTATTATTATAACCATCATTAATATGATCCAACAATTTACGCATCTCTCTCTTTATTTGGTTGACCATGATCTCTGTTTCCTTATATTTGGATTTTGAACTAATTTATATCCAGCATATGCGCCACCTGCGGCACCTAATGCCCCAACAGCCAATGTTTTCCAAAAATTACTACCATTTTTCTTTGGCTGTTCTTCTTCTGGATTATTGGCTCCTTTTATCTCATATTTATTACTCTTAGCCACTTTTTCTAATACCGGTAGAAGTTCACTCATAATTGCATTTTTTCGTAATGCCATAAGCAACCTAGTCATTGTTAAACGCTTACGCTCTTCTGTCTGTTCAGACCAATCACTTGCTAATATTCGCATCGAGCGATAATTTGAATTGGATATTCTTAATTTGCTTTGTAGTGTGTATAATAAACGTCTCGAAAAACCAGTATCCCGTTTATTTTTATGAATATCGTTAAAATATTTTTTAATTTGTGGAAGCGGTAAATTCAATCCTTGGAAAAAAACATCATTCGATGAATCATTTTTTAATTGCTTACGGGCTTCCTCGCTATTCTTACCCATCAATACATGCATTAGTACATATAAATCAGTAGATGCGGTTATTAGCCTATCAAAATTATTATATGTAATGGTCTTTCGAGCATAATTACTTGCAAATCTAGTTGTTGAAAACTCCTGTGATAAAATTTCCATAGCAATAAAATATAGAAATGTTAGATTAGCAATGTCCTGTGCATCATATTTTGATAAAGCCGATCGACTCCTTATTAATCTACTTTCCAACAAATCATTAAACAGTTCAAAGGTCATATTATTTCTCCACGTATAACTTCTTATTGTTAATATACCTTGCTCCGGCATATCCAAATGCCCAAAGCTTTCTAGCTGTTCCCTGTTCATACGCATTATTTTTCATAGGACCAGATATTTGCCGTAAGTAGTTCTTTAAACCATCTTCAATTTCTTTCCCAGCACTTTTTCCATCCGCGGGGCCAGCCTTAACCATAGCCTTCATTATCTCTTTACTCAACAAACTGTACTTTTCTTTGTTATCTTTATACATTCCCAAAAGTATATGGGCAAACTCGATAAATTTTCGATTCTTTTCGTCATTTATCAAAGTACCATTTAATTCTTCCTCGGGGTTTTTGGCATCCTTGTTATTAAGTTTATTCAATTTTTGCAATAATTCCATTTTGGAATCTGGTAGGAGGCGGTTCTGAACCCATTCAGGGTTCTTACTGGTCCCTTTACCATATTTTAGAAGTGCTGAGATTAAATCTTTTCGAAACTCTTCAGTATCTACTTTCTCTTCACCTGCACCGTCAGTACCATCATCATTACCGATTCCCAAATAATCTTTGCCAGTATCAATGGCCCAGTTTGCAAAATCGTCAGCTACTGACTTCAAGTTGAAAGACGCGCCGGCTTCGGTTAATAACACAACAAATTCTAATAGCATGAATCTATCAGCTGAAGTTGGTATACGCATTGAATCAAGTATATTGCGTAAATCGTCTGGGTCTTCGGTGTCGTTAGTGTCTTTCGCGACGTTAGGGTCTTTCGTGTCTTTCGTGTCTTTCGGTTGATTCCCCAATCCCGTTGCATCCAAATGGTTTTTAATTTTCCCTAATCCTTCTCGTGCATCAAGTTTAGCTTGACTGAAGAAGTCTCTAATTTCTGTTACTTCAAGCCCCAAGCCAAAAAGATACAATGCCAGATTACCAACAGTTTTTGTTTTTGTACCATTACGTTTGCGATCTGCATCAGGCCATTTATTATTATCTTTTTTATTACTCGACCATGTATTCCACGTATAACCAAACGCATCAACCATATTATCATAAGAATCCACATCTTGCACTTGTTGAGATCCTTTAGCAGATTTTTTAGCATTTCCGCTATCAACCCTGGCTTGTCCTATACGCTTAGAAGCTTTGCGTTTGGCAGAACCCATAGCTCTACCAATAATACCTTTCTCATCTAAACGATGGGGCATATTATCTAAAATGTCGCGCATATAATTAGCTGAAGACATATTTATTTCTCCAAATACCTTTTCAACCAATCAGCAGCATCGTATAATTTATTTCGATTTGCTAGAGAATGCAAATCCCACAATTGATCACGTAATGACCGTTGGTCTGGCATAGTAACGCCGGGATTTTCGATTAACGAAATTCTTTTTTCATTAGCCAAATCGTTGATTATCGATCTCATAATGGATACGTTAGACATAATTACTCCTTAGATTCCTTTAACTGGCGAATCTTTCGTTGGAATTTCCGAGGATCTTCCCCTTTGATTGAATTAACCAGCCGACGCTTTAGTTCATCTGCTTCTTCCGGGTTAAAGGTTTCATTAATTTGACGCAATACATTTATTGCAGCGACAATTGCGTTGTTGGCTTTTGATTCAATAAAAAGATATCTATTATTATCTTTTTCAATCTTATCAAGTTCTTCAATAATGTTTTTCATTATTTTCCTCGCGTTCGTCTTGTTCAATCTCTTCTTTTGTATGTGCTTCTAGAATCTCACGCATTTTTTGTGCTGCTAGAGTATAACCATATTCCACGCCTTCAGAGAATGTTCCCTCCCTATCTTCAGTATCGGAATACATTTCCCAATCGTCGATAATTTTTTCTATACTTTCAGCCAATACCTTTTCTTTTTTATCACTTATATCCTCAATGACTGAATCATACATATAACGATTACGTTGCATACTTTCAGTTAATTGTTCTGGGGTATCGTCATTGGTAACATCTTTCAATATTGACGCTAAACATTCACCTACTTCGTATACTGCTTGGTAATCTTGTTCAGCCATTTTATTACGTAAATTTTCGCATGATTCGAGAACAATTTCTGCAGACGTTCGGTCACCCAACATGCTGCTTATACGGTCAATGTTCATTTCAAGTAACGTTTCACTCATATTGAATGTGTCTAGAGCAAATTTTGGAATATATTGTTCTTCGGATTCTTCACTAAGACTTGGTCGTTCGACGCCATAGGCGGCGGCGATGAAGTCCTTCATTTGATCTAAATGGTGTAAATTACTCACACTAATACTCCTAAATACAATTCTATCAACTATTTAGCTTAGGTGTAAATTGTAATTAACCATCATTGCGTATGTTGCTAATAATGCTCCGAAGATTTTTACCTTTATCAGAAATTTGTTGTTTGGCTTTCTCGGTTTGATCATTTTCATCAATGTCGTCTTGCACCGCATCGACAGCCTTAATTGTAGTTTTGCGATTTAAAGTGGTACCAATATCAGTAATTGTTTGTCTGGTTTGTGTTGCAGTATCTTCATCCAAATCACTAAGCCGTAATGAATTGGTGGAGAACGCGAGATTCAATCGTTTACCGACGCCGGCTGATGATCGAGTTTTAATAAACTGTACCCGATATTCACCACGTTCTTTCAAACTTTCAGAAGTATAAATCGTCATAACATTATCAGCGGTGTTAATCTTTGAGACGCCACCAGCGATGTGGTACATTTCGTGATCCTGTTCTTCCATTGCTGCTCTGTTTAACTGTGATGCCGTAATGCAAATAGCATTTAGTTCAGCAGCTAGTGAACGCAATTCTTCCGAAACATACTTATCTTTAATGAACAAATCTGATGGGCTTACCCGTTTATTATTTGGACTCATCAAATCCAAGTAATCAGGAACAATTACATCAATTTTGTTACCTGTTTGTATTTCATATTCCTTCAAATAACTTTTAAGATCGTTTGTACAGGAACCTGCACCCATGTATTTGACGTGTAACTCACCATATGAATTCTTTCTTTTTTGTTGCATGATGGTAAGAGATACATCATCGGTTTTTCGCATAACATCTTTGGTTGATACACCAGCCATCATTGCCATAAGCCGCTGGGCAACTAATTCTTCACTCAATTCATATGTGAAATAAACAACATTTAATCCTTGTTCAATCATATTGATTGCTAAGTTTTGTAGGAAAATTGACTTACCGGTACCTGGAGCACCTGCAAAGATTTCTAATTCTCCTCGATTAAATCCACCATAGATAATAGTATCCATAGTTTTCCAACCTGTACCCACTTGACCATTATTGTCTTTTAATCTTTGGATTACCGATGCTGGGTTATCAAACATATTAACGCCAAGTTCTTTATTCAGGCTAATAAGGATTGCATCTTTAATTCTTTTCTCAAGTTTAGCATAGTCGCCCTTATCAATCATTTCAGGGCCTGATTCTACAGCATATTCCAATGCCTTATACTTGCAGAAATTTTCAATCTCTTTTAGAAACCATTCTCCGGTTCCCCTATCGATATCCGGAAAGGTCTCAACTTCTAAACCAGTCTCGGACGAAATTATTCTTTCATCAGGTAATGCATTATGCTCGTCAGCATATGTGATAATAAACTTTACGGTCTTTTGGAATTTCTTATCAAAGTAATACGGTTTGATAATTGACCTAACACGAATGAATAATTCCTCGCTACTCGATAAAAGACTCAATAAAATTTTCTGTGTGTCTTCGCCGTAATTCACTACTTATAAACCTCCAACTGTTTATTATTTAATATTATCTGAATCTGTTACTAATTTCAATGCAGATTGATATTGCATATACAAATCGTTGACGAATTCATTATTTTCTCGAATTTCTTTTTCTTGGTTCATTTGTTCTTCAAGCCTATCTAAACGTCTCACCAGTTCATTTAGTCTATCATCTATTTCTAGATTGCGAGTTTCAACGTTTTGATCTAGATATTTTGCAATGTTATCATAAACAGGCTGTCCGCCATTTGAAGTTGTATTATAAACCGTTGAATAAGGCATATATTCAATTTCAGTTGCTTTTATCTCAAAATTAATTTGCATTGTCATACCACCTTTTCCTTCTTACATTAATAGCTATTTTACTAGTCTCTATATTATCAATTATTGACTTGATAACAAACAATCTACCATATTCTTCCACAGCTTTTGCAGGATCCCCGATGCCTTCTTCCCAATATGGAAAAGACACGGCCCAACGTTCTTCAATAGCTGCATCAATCAAAGATTGTCCACCTTTATCTTTATCAGCTATGACAACTGGTATCAATCCGGATTCATTAATCCATTGTCGTTGTATTTTAGATAGAGTTGATCCCAATGCCGATACACCATCAACTGCATATGCGTCAAAAATGCCTTCAACTACTAATACATATTTCCTATCATGTTTTTCCAATACTTGATTATTAAACAGGAAATTTGTAGGAATATCACCATAATATCTATTCTTACCGGTACCAAATAAACGTGCGTTATAACCAACAATATCACCTTTATAGGTGAATGGTACAATTACTCTCTCATTCATTTGGTTCCTTCGACCGGGAGACCAATAAAAATTATAATGTGTTAGTAAATGAGGGCCACGTTCTTTGACATAGTTTATTGCATCAATGCACTTTTCCGGAATTATCTCTTCTTTCAACCATTCATTAAATGATTTTGTTCCTTTGGGTAAGCTTTTCACATCAAAATTTAGTTCAAGCTTCTGATAACGTTCAGCTAATGAATTATCATCGAGCTTCTCTAATTCTTCCATTCTCCAAGCTTCGAAATCCATTTTACGTATAAGCTCATATGGGATACCCAATTGCTTAAATACAAACTTCATCTTCGCAGAAAAACGATTTCCTGGTTCCCAACGGGCTTTGGTCTTACAATTGAAACAATGATATACAATACCACCATCAGGTGAAAACAATATCCCACCTCGACTCCGGGTATCTTCTCTAGACTCACCCGCTGCGATGCAGGCTGGACAGTCAAATGAAATCCAACCCGCGGCGACTTGCCGTCTTTTTGAAGGTAAATGCCTTCGTACTTCATCAACTATATTCATATTCTTTTTATCTTTATATAATCAATTTCATCATATTCCCTTGATCCAATTTTTTCAAACTTGGCAAGCATAAACTCTAACTTAAATAATACAGCATCCGATTCTATGAGTCTATATCCGATCATTGGGTGCGAACCAGTCATTGACAGACGTGTATCTAAATGATCCAATGTTATAAATCTAATTTTGGGGATGTTATAATTAATCCCATTATTTTCTGCCCAAAGTTTGACATTTTCGTCAAGCGAAATCGCCCCAAGTGTATTATCCTTATACATTTTGAGACGGTCAGTTGTTTCAAAATATGCAAACATATAGTTTTCCATACTTTAATTTAACATAATACTTGATAATTATCAATTTATAGTTTAAGAAGGACCTTATCTACTGTACCGGTATTTAGAGTAGCATCAACACGACAAAAACGCACCCATGTAACATTGGCTTCAAAATTATACGCCTGAATACCTGAAACATTCTCAAAAACTGCTTCAAAGGTATTAGGTGTAATGGAAATATCAAACCACTGTGCGTTATCAGATGGCGCAGTGCTTTCCAGTGATCCCTGAATCTTAATTGTACCGGAATAGTCAGTTAGGTAAATAGCCGCTGTGTGTAGGCCCCACTCATCGCCTATTGATGCATCACCCAGCTCTGGTGCGCTATAATACGTTGTAATCAAAGTATCAGCATTGGTGGAGGCCAACCAATCAGTCATTGGGTCACCAAAATCCATAGACATAACATTTGGAGGGAGCATATCACCGATAATTTCAAAATATCCCCTGGCCGTCATTGTTTGATCAGTATAAAGAACATTTTGCGTACCATCTTCATTCTCTAACAGAACAACATAGTCATACCAACCATCATCCAAACTATTAACATCAGTTGGTGTCAACTGTAATTGTAGTTTTCCTTTTAGATCATTAATCACTTCCAAATCCTTGGTAAGAACTTCGAAACGATTCTCATGATCAAGGATTGTTATGATTGCATTTTTACCAATTGCACTAACTGGTTTGCGATCAACGTCTTTAATCTCAAAATCGATATTAGTCGTTGATCCTTTGTATACACGAAAATCCGCTTCACCAAATGGCATATTATAATTCTCCACTCCATGGTTGCCCAGTGTCAGCTGAACTTTCCATGGATAAACATATAGTTTCACTTTTGCTCTGGGCATGATTATCCACCTTTATTAGCTTATTTAGCTCAAAGTCGTGCTAACATTTTCTTCATGGTGTCGATTTCTGGGTTAGCGAGTTTCTGTCCAGCAAAATTAGTAGGATTGATTCGTTTGTTTTTTGCCCATTTTTTATGATAATCAATCAATTCTCCCGAATAACCTAATAAGTTATCAGCAAAAGAAAGTATCAATGTATTTGGATTCATATGTGGCCTAGCTTCAAATACAATATCATATGCTTCTTCTATTGTTGCGCCATGCTGTAATAATACCATTAAAGCTGTGGCTGTGCTTCTTGCTATTCCTGCCGAGCAATGAATCATAACTTTATCATACTCTACGAAACCCTTGGAGAATTCTAAAACCTCTTCAAACATTTCAATTGTTGGTAGCACATACCAATCTTCCATATTCTCAGATATATCATGACACACAGTTACATGATATTTTTCTGTTGGTGTTACTTCTGCATCAGGATTAACGATACCAATCGCTTTCGTACATTGATTCATAAAATATCCTGATTCGTATAAACCGCATATTTTTAATTTAAACATACATTCTACCTCATTAATTAACTACTCACTTATTTAACCGATAACATTTCACGTAGGTGATTCTCTAAATATTTTGAATAATGGGCCATGCTGTGATCAGTTATTTTTTCAGTAACCAGTTTACGAACGATGATAGCAGTGGTCGCTATAACTGTTCTCACCCATAGCTTCGTTACGGACAATATAATCTTCATTACTTTTTGATATATTTTACTACCCTTTCCGTCATCATGGTATTCAAATGCTTCATTATAATCAATAACATGTCGTTGACCAGTGTGAACAAAACCCATAAACCTCGGTGGGATGTGTGGTACTATATCATTGTCATTTGTAAATCGATGATGTACATTTTCTGCATCAAACCCAGTTGCAAATTGTTTATTACCACATCGAGGTGACCCAAATGTATATACAATTGTTTCTTTTAACCATCTCGATGCTGCTAGAGTTGCCAGGGCGGCCCCCAATGAATGCCCAGTAAATAGGAATTTTCTTTTTCCATTATCTATAATATTGAGTAATATTTCCATATCATTCCATACTTCATCCAACGAATCCTTGAATCCACCATGAACAAGCCCATGGGTACGCGACTGCTCTTTGAAAAAACGCAAATCAGTTACAATATCACCAATTTGATCTGGTTGGGTTCCACGGAAGAAGCAGATAATATGATCATCATCCCACGCAATATGTGCCTCGGTGTCATCTACATAAAACAACTCAATTTTAAATCCATGTTTAATACATTCATCTTTAATTCGAGTCACATCTTCAACATACGCCAATCTAGCGAATTCAGCACACCACCAAGCAGTTATAGATGAATACTCCTTTTCTGCTTTCAATGGGAATTCTTTTGAAAGTGTAAAAAATTCAAAACCATCCCCTTGATTGGTATGAAGTTGTCTCAGGTCATTGAGGTTATTTAAAACTAGTCGATCCATTGTTAAGTCTCCGAATGTAATACATTATAACTATTATATTTATTTCAAAGTCTTAATTTTTGTACTGCTAAATATTAGAAGATCGGGGATCACTAACAATATCGGGTTACCAATGGAAGAAAATTTAGAAAATATCAATCCAGCTTATATTCGTATACGTGAAAAATTTCCATTCATGACGTATGGACAATATTTAGATAAAGATTATGTGGGAATAGTTCAGAATTGTGATAACCAAATTATCAGTATCTATTGCTGGAATCAAATTATCAATGACGACGACAAAAATAAATTTTTAGAGCTGGGTGATCATTGGTGGTGGGAAAGCAATCGCACAATACCAATCAACATTTTTATTAAAAGAGATTTTGAGCCGTTTAGACCCATTTTAAAAACATTTAATCGCAAAGATTTTACAATTGTTTTTGGTCCGATTATTTCTTTACAAGATATTATGTCAAAGAGGATTAAGAAAAGAACAATTTCACTTGTTCGTAAAATGGACTAAGATAATTCAAACGGGCTTTTACCTTTACCAAATGTCAAAATAAATAATACCGCATCATCTTTTTCTTCAAACCATATACGCCAAGTTCCAATTCGAAGAATATCATGACTAAACATTTTAGGATTGGCGGCCATGGTGGCCGGTATGAAAAAACGCCCTTTACAATTATCATTAACCCATTGTATCAATTCAGTTGCGTTAAAACCAGTGTTGCCATTAATCCATACAAATGGTTTCCGTTTATCTTCGTTCTTATGGTTCCATTGTTCTTGTTCAAAGGTATCAAGGTTAATCATTCGTATCATGGCGGGCATCTCCCCACGTAAGAACAAATTCTACCTGTTCATCATAATCTTCAAATGTTATTGCAATGCTAGTGGATATTATATTCATAGGGGTAGATAATACTGAACAATTAGAAACATAATGAAAATCAACAATTTCAATTTTAGAGATTGAAGATGCCCCAGTGTTTTTACACATTATATGAACTGACTTATCTTTTGAATCTTGTATAACGGTTCTTAAATTTTCTGTTATCATAAATTCGTTAAGTATATAAGTTTTATCACATGTCAAATTAAACCATGTTGCCAACATTTCTTCATTTTTGTGTATTGGAAGTAATACTACATTATCAGGATAAGTGACAGCCCACATTGTATCATAATGGTTTATATCACATTGCGAAGCCGTTGTTCCATCATCTTTGAATTCGATCGCGTTTCCCACTATTTCCCAAGATACATAGCTCATATCTTCTTCAAGCCATGATCTTAGCAAACTCATATTGGTATTTTTTAGTATTGGTTTAATTATTTTGGTCATTAATGAGCCATCCTGAATAATATGGCGTCCTCTTCTAATTCAAACACCATAATGTTCAAACAACCTGATTTAAATTGTCGGTCTCTATAAAATTTACCGCTACAATTCTCACCACACCAACGCAATTCATTATGCGCTATCACCTGATCGACAATCACTTGATAAGAATAAGCCTTATTTTTATCACTTGAAATATATCCCCTATCAAGGTCATGATCCCATTTATCTTCACATATTTTTTCAGTTTTTCTCCATTTGGATTTAATCAGAAGATCATGCTCAGTATCTTGATAAGGTTCTCGAAGTTTCAAGTATTTCATCGTATCATGCATTACGCTCTTATTTACAAAAAACAAAGCTTAAAGAGTGCGGCATCCTCCTCGTTCTTGAATTTATATCCAATTGTAACTGTAAAAAATCCCTGTTGTTGCCTGATATCCCGGTATGATCCAATTTCAAAGTTCTCTCTCAGAAATTGATAAACATCTGTTGAAGTAATCGTTATAATTGAGTTCAAAATTATTTCATGAGGAAATTCGTCATACCAAGTTTCCTCTATTTGAGTAGGAAGTTCACATTCGTCTTTTCTCCAGAAAAACAACCTCATAACTGCAACCTAAGTTTAACCGCGTCTTCCTCATTTTTAAAGGCGATTACTACAGCTACAGTAGATGGCCCAGTATGCCATTGTCCATTCGCTTCATGGTAAAGATTATATAAAATCATATAGTCTTTTGGTTTAACGTCGTATAGCAAATCTGTTATCTTCCAGGATACTCCTTGCATTTTTTCAGGTATCGGCACGAAATGCTTAAATTCATCCATGTTATATGTTTGCATCACTGAAATCCAATTTTAATTTAAACAATATCTCATCTTCTTATATACGTAAGATTGCATTAATATAATTTATTGGGAGGCGTAAGTCAACCTTTATCCCCAAGTCAACTTAAACAAGATCGCGTCCTCTTCTTCAAAAAAGAATCCCCAAGAAGTGAGTTTGGCTAAATTACCGGAATCAAATAATGATGCATCACGGCGTCTATTCAAAGAACCATATTTATCAATGAACCATCGCTTCATCTCTGCTCGTTCTTCTTGCGTTTCATTTTTAATAACAACGATATGCATTTTACATCCAGGTCATTTTGAATCGTATTGCATCATCTTTAATTTCAAATCTAAACGACCCATAATTACCATAATATCGACCAAGACAATTATCCATCAACCATTCTTCAATAGCGTCGAAATTCTTATAGGGTGGACCGTCATTTAATTTAACAGGCCAAGGTAATACTTTGTTAACCATCCAATCAAAATCTAATGAATTAAGGAGCGTTATATTGGATTTATTTATTTTAGTAATTCTATTTGCGTGATTTTCGTTTCGTTCGCCAGTTAGAAATCGGTGAAGCTCTTCAAATGTTCGCCCATCGGTTGGTTCTAAGTGATCAAATAATTTCGGAGCCATCGTCTATCATTCCCCATCTAAGCCTAAACATAATTGCATCATTTTTATTTTCGAAAGCCATAACATTTACTACCGGAACCCAAGCTATATCCGAATTATCAGCTATTGGGTCAATTTTTTCTTGCCGGCATCGATGGAATAAACCTTCACAATTATCAACACACCAAAACAAATGATGTAATTTCATTTGCGGAACATCTAATTTAATTGGTAACACACCATCATCATTTATATCACAACAATCAGCATCTTGAACGAATTGTGGGCACCTCTCTACCTTATACCAGTCGTAAGATTTCCAGCTTGTCATCCAATCGCTTGTTCCGTTAATAAATTTAATTGCACCACAATCGCTATCGCGTAAGCAGTAGCGTGACTGCGCTTGAAGACATAACCATCGCCAGTGGCATCCCAAACTTCTTCTTCAATTTTTTCCCATGATTTCCCAACTAAATGCCGTTTTCCGGGTCGTTGTAATGCCAAAGTCATTGCTAGTTGTTCAACTGATTTCGGGTGCATTAATTGCAATAGACGGAAATTTTCCTCTCCGTTAACTTGGAATAGTTGGTTAGTGATATCTTGATAACGCAACATATCCCAAATTGGTTCTTGATCAATAAGTCTTAATAAATGATCTTCATCTTCGATTTGATCCAAACCATAAGCCCGGACATTAAGGAAATCAAACTTAAAATATCCACGTTCTTCTGCTTCTTGATATGGAATAGTGGATAACCCAGTTATTGGGTCCATTGGTATTTCCTGGAGATAAACCCCAACATTGTGTTTGACAAGCATATTTCCATCTAACCGGCTTGCAGTGATGTGAGGAATTAATTCCAAAACATTATCTCGACCGCCAAAATCAATGTCAATATCTGTTACCGTTTTTACCATCTTGCTGCGCTTTGTCGTTCTCTCTCTAATACTTTAATTCTATTTTCCATATTACGTATAGTTAACATAGCATTACGTAATTGATTTGTCAATTTCTTTATTTCTCGGTCGTGTTTTATTACTGTCTCTTGATGCTTTGGATTATCGGTACCAACAACAGTAACAGCTTCTTTGGCTTGAACAAATGGTAGAGGAATTGGATCGGGCTTAGCCGCCTCAATTTCCTCTTGAGTTCTTTTTTCTTGATATTGCATTTTTTTTAAGTTTGTCATAGCCCACTTTCCTTAGCCCAGTCTTTTATCATTATGACAGCTTCTGGGTCTTCTCTAAATTTACGTTGCCAACTCCTGGGATTGACCATTTTTGATACAATTCCCATTTGTTCATCGCTCATTTTATTTAACAACTCTTCGGCTGAAGGACAGTTTAACAGTAGCCAGGGGCTTAATCTTCCGGTGTTTATATAACGTATTGCATCACCTGTTTGTATTTGTCGGAAAAAGTCAGTCCATTCTTCATAATTTTCCATAGCCCATTGTTGCATGAGTAGAACATTTCTTGCAACTGCGCGTTCAGCTGATTCCCTAGAAGTTTGATGACGAACGAATTCCATATATACCTCGTCTCTATGCCATCGATCAACCTTAACAGTTCCTTTGATTAAAAAATCAATAAATGAGTCAATTTCAATGGCCCGAATATCAATACAATGCCTTCCAAATTTTGTAAATACTATGTAAAAAGTTGATTGCATAAAATCTTCGTACGTCTTCTCCTTTTTATATCCATTCATTTTATACCATCTCTGGAATGACATAAAACCAATTTTTACATATTGCTCATCTCGATTCATCCATCTGCGTTTCTTTTCACAAACATGAACCATTAATGTTCGTTCTTTCACAAACGATTTTTTACAAAATTCACAAGTGTATGACATGGTTTTTTACTGCAAAATTATTCGGATTCGTCATCTTCATCTCTAGATTTAATATAATCACGCATTTCTTTCACATATGTTTTTACTTTTGCTGCATCCATTGCGGAATCTTCACATATATCTTGAACATCTTTGGCCGACATATTATTTCGAACTAAATCAATTTCATCGCCATTTGCCAATGGGTATAATTTATGCAATAATTCATCTAGTTTCGGTGTGGTGCTCATCTTTCCTGGATTAATCCAAACATGTTGGCTATTTCGATTCGGAGAAAAGCTCGAACTATTCACAGTTCTTCCAATATAGGCCAGTAGTCTCCATGCCATATCTGGTTTACCAATAATTGACCAAAGACTCAAGTTAATCATTTCATTTACGAGTATCAAATAATCTTCAGTAACTGCATTATCAGATAATCGTTGTGGCCATGCACCCTTACCATCACCCTTTTTACGCCCTTGACTCTTTGCTTCATTCCAATCAACTTCACTGTCTGCATAGGAAGCCATATATTGCACAAGAATAAAAGGAGGAATCTTCTTTCTATCATCTTCCTCTAAACGGTTCCAATACTCTAAATCACCCCTGTCTAATGCAGCCAATGCTTCCATATATGGGTTTTTATTTGTATTTTTCACTGTTTTAGCCATGTAAATCTCCAATTACCACTATGTAGTATAAATATAAGTAATAAGTAATTCAATATTTCTTCCGAATGATGTTTTACCGAGCACCAAGTTGGAAGTAAAACTCGACCATCGGTATAAGATAAAACAGAACAATTTCTTAAACAAGTTTGAAGCGGGGTAATACCCCGCTTCATTCGTTTTTATACAATGTTATACAATGACTTTACCGATGTCTAAACTGTCTGATAACTTATTGATATCTTTAACAATATAAAAGCATTCCGGGCTTAATTTAGGCTCAGGTCCCTTCGTCATGGGCCATTGTTTCTTTTCACCTAGTGGTATTGGTAAAATATGACCAAACTTCAATTTTGGGAAATGCCATTTGATATCTGGGAAAATATCCAGTATAGCCAACTGTTGAAAATCGGGCATATATGATGATATTGGATTAAAAGTAAATACATCAAAATCCCGGTCATTAATTTTAATAATCTCTAAGATTTCCAAATCACCTAAATGTTTATCCCCAATTATAAGAGACCAATCAAGAGGAACTTGTACTTGATACGGCCCAATTTGTAAAAGGGCTGCGGGTGACCTAAACGTATCCATAAATAGCATTGGGACGAAATAAAAATCAACATCAGCAGCATTAGAATAATCAAGCACGCAATAGTTCAATTCGTTAACTTCTTCAGGTAAGTTGTTCATTTCATAAACATCATTTTCGTTTGTTAGAATTCTCATTATTATTTTTTACCCTTTGTATCAAATAAGTCCGGATTAACATTTACAAAATACCTAATGTTATCACCGAGGTTAATATAAAGCTCTGCATCAAAATCAAGTGGTGGGTAGGTCCCATCCATATCTTCAGTAATATAATAATCATTATATCGAGCAGGCAGGTGGTTTGGATTGACCGTACTGAAATCAAAAACCATATTATGAGATAAACAATTTACTAGGATTCTAGTGAATTGATACCAAGGACGATTTTGCATCCTATCCAATTGACCACACTCGTCAAGATAATTTTTTGTTAGGCGGAAGTTTTCTTTTAAATATCCCCTTGCTGCGGTAACAATTGCAATGTCTCTAATATGTTCTTCATAATCAGAATATTGATCCAAAAACATTGTTTTAAAATTTTTCGATCCGGTGCTCATCCCAACAGTAACATCTCCTCGATCAGGTATATCTTGTAGTGCTGATAAAGAAAACAAAGAATACCACAGTACCAAATAATTTGTATATAAATGGTCCACTAATCTTGCGTTCGATGGGTCTTCAATATATTTTTCTGTCATATTTTAACTTTGGTTACACGAAAAGGGTACCCAGCATCTTTATAAAAACGTTTTCTAGCTGTTAAATGTCTCTTACTGAATTTACAACTAGATGTTATATCATAAATTTGAACATAATCCTTATCTTTTGCTTTACGTAGTCCGCGACCAATGCTTTGAATAACCCGGACAAAGGATTTGCCAGGCTCAAACAAGAACAAATTAAAGATACGCGGTATGTTAATTCCAACGGCTGCAACTCCATAAGTTGCAATGATTACTTTACCATCTTCCAACGATACTGCATCATACTCGTCTTTTCGATCAACGCTTTTGACTTTGCCTGATATAAACACTGAATCTGGAATTGCTGCTTGTAACGCTTCACCCGTCGCTATCTTATTTACAAGAATTAAAGAATTGCCATCTTTAGAAATATTTTCAACAAATTTTGAGACCCAATCTAAACGGTTGGGGTTTTCTGATAAGAATTTTTGCTCTGAATGATAATCACCAAATACTTGCTGATCTTGAAGTTGACAAATCTCAACATGACAGTTTGAAAGAACACCCATGTCTTGAAGATCTTTTGCTGCTAGGCTTCCAACGACTGGGCCAATACTTGAAAGAATTGAAAGGAATTCGTGATCTTCTTTTGGAATGGTCCCGGTTAACCCCCAACGAATTGGACAATCCTTGAATGCAGATGTTAGAAGACCTTTTAGAACATCAGCCTTTGCCATGTGACAATTTGAAACAACTGCTCCTTCAACAATATAATTATGATCATTTTCGATTTCTAAATTATATACGGTTTCTGGTTTTTCAATAATTTTTGTAGAAACTAATTTCATCTAATATTACCAATTTTAGTTAATGTTTTTTCATCAAACAACGAAAAATTAATTTTTGTTTTATCTATTTTTTGAAGATAATCTTCATCAGCTATTATCATTTCATAATTATTATTATAACACCATTCTTTTAATGCTTCTATTTTCTCATAGCAATTTTGTAATTGTGATTTTGGTTTTACTTCGATTGCCTTTTTAGTAGAATGATTTACAAAATCAACTATATAAATTCGCTCAACACCATTTATATTGTATGGTATTCGAAGAGTTTCATATTCTGCCGCCTGATCACTAGCATGATAAAGTGCTTCCCATGAGCTTCTATATTTATTACCATCATAATGCGAATCCCAATGAGTATTTCTATTATTACTATTAGGTGTAAATTCACCATTTTTGATTTTATTTTTCATTAGTTCGCTTCGATAACTCTTATCAAATTCTGACATTTTCTTACCATACATTCCATTATGTTTTCCTGAATTAGCTTTACTTATTTTTTCTCTGGTTTGTTTGGTACATGGAAATGAATATGGATAATTACCTTGAGTATCTTTGTTCCAAGGTATGCCAGTGTTAAGATTTTTCTTTATTAAATCACCATGCTTTTCTTGACATTTCTTACCACCAACAGATGCTGATTTAGATTTTGCTTCATGTAATGCGTTTTTAGCTAAATTTTCATTACCGGAATATATTAAATCAAATCTGGTAATATATTCAATAGATTCATTCATTACCCGACGTTTACATTTTCTAACTTCCGGAATTGTGATAATCTCAACTCCATTAGTAAGCATTATTTGTTTGTTGATATATTTGGCTTGTAATATTTGATTATGTTTCATTAATAATTGATTAAATCTGATTATATTAAATTTTTTTGGCATAAATACATCTCCTTTAGCTTTATGTATTTATGTCAATAATGGTTAGATGTTCATTTAATTCATCGGCCCTAATCCAGCCTTTATTTGTTAGGAATTTGTGATTAGCTGTAACTTTAATTATTTTACCATTATCAAATACAAGTTCAAGCATTTCTTCCTTAGATGAATTTGTTAAATTTTCATATATTTGTTTAACAACATCGTTTTTGAATAATTTCTCTTTTTCATCATAATTAACAACAATATCTCCCGATTTAATATCTTTTATAGGTATATATCCATTTGGGGTTAATACCAACGAATCCCCGTGAAAACATTCATCAACAATAATAGTTTGAACATTGTTGAGGAAATCGTTTAGTTCTTCATCGGTTAGGGCCAATTTATTTTTAGATTTTTTATCAAGAACCGACAATGATTGCCATGTACAAATAGTATGAGTTTTATTCCATTCTTTTCTGTCACCAAAAAATACACCAACATCAAGTCCAAGGTTGATATAATCAGCTTCTGTCTGTGTGACTAGATCCTTATTTGGGACAACAACAATTGTTCTTCCATATGGTTCACAAAGTTTTGAAAGAGCCGCCGTTATGATCGTCTTACCGGAGCCGGTGGCAATCTCTTGTAAACTCTGTGGGTTGCGCAAGAACGCATCAATAACATCTGCTTGGTAATCCCGTAGAATGATTGGTTCTCCCTCATTCATATGACCTTTTGGCCATAATGTATCGGAGAACATATCAACCGTTGCCTTTGGAAATTCTAGTTCAAGACTAGCCCGCTGATCCTCAATTTTAATTTCATAACCTTCATCCATAATTATGGGAAGGACACGGTCAAGAAGGTTGAAGAAAGTACGACCACCTGTTGTGGCTAAGCTTATAGTGCCATCCCATCTACCAAGCTTGAAGCTTGGTGTGTGACGTGCATAAGGGACAAAGAATTTTAGTTCTGTTACAACTTTCCGCCTTGTTGCTGGATCTAAATTGTTGAACTTAATGTTGACTTCATCTTCAATTACTAGTGTGCATTGGTCTTTTGCCATTACTTTGTTTATTAGCCTTGTTATTATTATTACTATATTTACTATAGTATAAAACAAGTAATGGTTTCAATATAATTTAACGAGTACTTGGTATTACCTGCGCTGATTAATAATTTAAGTATATCTATCTGTATATAAACGTATGATTTCAGAATATGAGATGCTTGGATTTCCAGCAGTATTATATTTAACTTCATCGAAGTTTAATTCGTTGAATCTAGAAATAATAAGTTGTTTATCAATCTTTGAGCGGATATAATAATGACTAGTTTTCCCCCATTTTAGAAGATTGTCTGTTTTTAATGTTCCAGCGCGCGCGCCAACGCGCTGAAAAATAAAATCTGCTAGGGAAACATCATCAACCCTCTCAAAATCGGTATGATAAGAAATAGGGGGGATAATTTTCCGTTTCGTTGTAGCTTTCTGCCAAATTTGGAAACAGCATGGTACATTATATGGATTATCATTAAATATAAATGAATTCTCCGGCAATTCCTTATCATATATAAGATGCATGTTTAAACTTAATTTATTATGTAACGAAACTTTACGAAATGTTTTAGGGACCACAAAACATATATAATTAGAAAATTCAGAACATTTATTAAAAAATTTAATTGCTAAACTTGCATTTTTACCAAATGGAGGATTTCCAATTGTTATATAACTTAAAAATGGATTTGGTTTAAACTCAAAGAAATCTTGTTTAACTATATCGTTGAATTTTGGCTCGATATCTAAACCAAGTCTTTGTTTTTCAGGAAATAATTTGAAAAAAGATCCTGATCCGGCCGACGGTTCCAATATAATATCGTAATCATTAAAATCGGTAATATAGTTTTTAGATATATTGTACAATTCCAAAGAAATTGATTCTTTCGTATAAAATTGATCTAAATCTCTTGACGTCATATGCAAATATTGCTCCCTTTATTTTTGTATATTTAGTTATTAAACAAATAGGATCGGTCATTGAACTTAATTTGACATTGAGGGAAATCTCTAACTAAATCTCGACCTTTTTTGAAAATAACACGAACGGTTGGCAAATCATATACACTACAGCATATATAAGTTATTTCTTGGGCATGTATGTGTGATTTTTCTATATCAAATTTTCTACCTTGACCAATCTGATTACTTGGCATAAACTTCAAACCATTAAATGTGAAACATTTTTGGTCGTATTTAAAATTAAAAGAATCTATATGGTCATATCCTTTTTTATCAACATGTACAAGTTCCGGGAACCATTTTTCAAGTAATTTTTCTAAAAAATGACTTGATACTCGACCATCGGACAATATATTAAATACTTCTTCCCGACTAAGATATGCGAATTGTATATTTTCTAAACTAAATTCAAATACTTTATTACATTCTATATTCATTATTATTTCCTTTATTAATTTATTATTAGGAAATAATAACACGAATACTATTACTCTTGTCAAATTTAAAGTAATTAATTCAATAATTAGGGTAGTTTATAATATACTTTATTTATTACTAGGATACAGCAATTTAATAATTATTTGGTATTACTTGGAATTTTAGTCAAAAAATAAGCCCTTTCGGGCCCATCTTTCTTATTATATCTTCAGACTTTTAAAAAATAGAATTCGAATCAGGATTATTTGCATTCTTAATACGACCACGGGCGATCGCTATATCCCGAATCTTCTTCATCTTCTCGTGTTCATCTAGAGTAAAAACCCGTTCGGACTTATGTTCGTTTCGGTCAAGCATAAGCCTAAGCATGACCAAATCAGCTTCATCCTCGAAATACAATATCTTTATACTCTTTGAGAATCTGTATCCATTTTCATAGACATGGATCTTCGATAGCTTCCATCGGACGTCACCACCAAATTCAAAACCCAACAGGCTCTCCCAAACCGTTTCGTTTTCATCCATAGGGAGATAAACGTTTGGGTCAATCATGTGATAACCCTCGGGGATTGGGCCGAATTTAAATCTAGGTTTAGTCAAAAGATTCATCCTCTTCATCGGAATCAGTTCCGTTAACGATATGAGCAACAGAAATATAATGCTTCCAGGTAATATCAGTAGGTTTCCCCTTCACCGTGCATAACCAATGCTTGCCACTCTCATTGTCATACAGATAATGAAAAGCCCCGTCGATAGCCATTGTAGGTAGCGCATTTTTGAAAACTACCATCATTTTATCTTCTGGACAATATTTGTTTGCATAAACTGATGCGCGGTTAGAACTTTTTAGAAGGCTATGAAGCGTTTCTTCATGATTGGGATGCACAATATAATTGGTTGCATTGCCTCGAGTAGACAGGGTTGCGACACGGTTTCCCATTGCCGCAAGAACATCTCTTGCTCGACGTGAATTGAGATTGATTTCAAAATCTGGCTCCAAATCAACCATAAGCCTTACAGCTTGGCGCTCAGCATCTTCGAATGATTCAACTTCAATCCATTCTTCCGGCTTGCTTGTAGGTGAAGTTACACCTACAGTCATATGAAGTTGGCGATTAATGTATCGAAAATTCTTTTGTTCGAACGGGTCAACTGACCTGCTTATTCTAAGCGTCACAAGTTTGTTCTTATTATTTCTACTCAGGAATGACATTGTTTGCAGTTGATCCATGGTTGTCTCCTAAAAGGGCGGTTGAAATGCCAATTAAAGGAAAGTATGCTAAAAACGTTTCGTCGGTTAGTTTATAACCACTGTCGCTTAATTGTTTCTTGATACTATCATGTTCAATTGGGAATGCTTTTGGTAGTATTTTCTCATTATACAGCAAATGGTTAATAAATGCAAAACCTTCCGTATCCAAAGATACATCGTTTATTCTTTTCCCATTATTTCCTTTATGCAATGAAAAAATATCCTCGTATGATGCAAGAATAACAGCATTTGGGATTTCCAGAAACAATGCCCGAAGAGTGTCGTTAGACTCATATCGTTGGCGGAGACCAAAAGTATACCGATTACTCTGGCCTTTGTCTCTGTGTTTTTCCGTGACATCATAAATTAATGATTTTATCGAAGTTGCTGGAAAAATACTGTCCAATATAATGTTTATATCTTTTACTGTGTCTATGACATAGATGTCATGGCCGTTTTCAGCGTTTTCGACCACAGATGTTTTTAAATTTTCATCGATTGAACTTGCATTATCCTTACCTGTCACAATCTGCATTGTCTTTTCATGCGTAGTTGCAAAATTGCTGGCAATTTTAAGCCATTCATCAAACTCTTCAGTAGCGATAATTACCATCGGGAATAATTTTTGATTAGTGAAGTGATCAAAAACAAGATTCTTATTACGATGCATATCATCTACATCGTTCATAATAACTGCTCGATTATCTCTGTCAATGAGATACTGCCAGGCTTCTTGTACTTGTGGATCTGGATGGTAAACATGATCCTGCATTGCAAGGTTCTGAAGATCATCAGGAATTGTGGTATAATTCACATTCCCCCAATATATCAATTTCCGGGCGTTCTTTGGAGTTCTCGGTATTCTTACTCGATCAAACACTTTTCTTCTCCTTAAAGGTATCATCTAACCACAAAGACATAAATTCATCGTTTTGTACGATAATTTCAATTTCATTATCAACCGAGCTGATAGTGGTTTCGTTTTCAACGGTGTTTGCACAATCCGTTAGAAATTGTACGACCGAATCATCGAACTCAAAATTAGCTTTCTTAACTGTTCTCATTACAGCTTCTAGGTTTCCCTCGGTAACCTCGATTACCCAGAGTCTGTGTTTCTTATTAAAACGTGGAAAATCAAATTGGTTATGGTTATATCTAGAACGACCAATAACATTACGGATACATTTTTTATCAACTGTTGATCGTATCCTCTTCGTAACTTGAGGGGAAAATTTCGACCGAAGTGCTATTTTGCGATTACCAATATACCGAACTTCACGGCGGACTGGAACGCTTTGATAGGGGGGTTGACGATAAATGGGCATAGAAATTGCCGCGCTTAACTCTTCCTCAGACCATGGAAAATTGTCCCTTGTGGGAAGTACAGTAATATATTTCTGCAAAATACGAATTGCAACCTCGGCTTGCTTGGTTGAGATTTGCTTACCTTGACTCGTTTTGCCAGCGATATCAGTAATGAATTTGAAATCAGCGGGTGAAACTTTCAAGGATTTATCTTGGTCCCATTGAAGATGATGGAATATACCTGCAACTTCTTCAACAATGGTTTCTAAGTGCGTCGACATTGATATACCTCTATCTATTAAACTTAATTATACATAGCATAATATGATAAGTCAAGTATATAATCAATCGTAATCAATAAACGCGTCGTCCATTCCGGATGTTCGCAACTTTGTTATGTTGTTGAGTTGCCAATGCTTCGCTTCGATGCTCTTATAAATTCCTAAAAATTTATTACGCATGAAGGTAACTTGGTTCAAAACCTCAGCTTTATTCAAAACATCATCATCGGCGTCTGCATAAATTTGCGCATCGCGACTCGATAGCTGGCGGTTGTAATTTTCAAAATATTTCTTGAATGCTCGCTGTTTAGCTTTTTTTACAACGGTTTCAATATAAACAACAATGGCCTCTAATTCTTGGAGTTGTGACCATCGATGCTCGGTGATACCAGGGATTTTGGAGGCGGCCCGTTCGACCGCCCCCTTAATCTGGATATCAATTTTGCCTTCCATATATTCATCTTCGAAATAGCTTAAAATATCAGCAACAGCTGACACTAACTCCGAAAGATCATCAGAATTGGCAGAGGTAACTTGGTAATATCTGTCCATTAATTTTCAAATTCGCTCATATTTCATCGTCGTCTTCAAAAAATTCCGCATCAGGGTCATGAAACATATTTTCCCAAACCATGTCAAGGATTTCATCCTCATGGCCAGCGGCCTTTAAGTCGTCTGGGTCTGTTCCATACTCCTGAAGAATAATATAAAGTTTTTCTACAAATTCTTCACGGTTCTCTTTAGTAACCAATGGTTTTACTGATTCCCAAAAATCAGCTACGAAATCACTCGATAGATTCATCGTCGTCCCCTTCCTCTCCTTCTAGTTCGTCCATAACCTCAAACTCTCCGGATGCATGTTTGAGATTCATTTGTGCATCATGTTCAGCCATCATAAGATTTAGTAGTTCATGGCCTTTTTCTGTGAAAAAATACTTACGGAAATATTTGTGTTCATTTCCTTCTAAATCCACATATTGTAATTTATTACCAACCTTTTCTAGCAATTCCTGCTTTTCAAATAAATCAACAAGACCAGAGTATGGATCAATTCCTGATTCATATGGAACACGAACTTGCACTGATTCAAATGGTTTGTTATAGCGGGACTTCACAACCTTAACGGCTGCTCGTATACCACGAACATCTGTTACTTTGTTACCACTTTCATCTTCTTTTAGCTTCAATTTTCGCATTGCGATAACAATACTTGAAGCAAAGATAAATCCACCACCTCCAGAAATTTTATCATCTGGGTCAAACATGTCCTGTGATGCATAAGTGTGGTTAGTTGCCAACATTCCAACATTATATTCAGCGAACTGAACGACACAATTTCTTACCAAAGCATTTAGCGCCTTTGGCTTACGACCCATATCACCTTTAAGGTCGCCTTTTTGGAATTGATCCATATCAGTACGAGTCAATAACATACCAAGACTGTCAACGACAATGAGCATAGGTGGACGGTCATCGCGGTCAACGTCTTTATACTCTCTCTTATAATCTTCCATAAAACTGGAAATTGTCTCTGCAACAGTATCAACAAGACTAACCTGGATACGCATAAGCATACCATTACCACCGAGATCCTTGTCATACTTTTTAACATCAACACCAGCTTTTGTTAACCATTCTTCAGTGTATGCATTCTCTGAATCAAACGCCACGACCGAAATACCGTTATCAAGTGCATAACTAATGATACCAGCAGCAATCAAACTCTTACCGGAACCCGATTCACCTGCCAACATTGTTATTTGGCTTAGTGGAATACCGCGGTGGAAATTGTTGCTGATCAAATAGTTGAGCGTATAATTACCAGTAGACAACCAAGTGCTTGGGTCATGAAAGCCAACGCTAAGGCCTTCAATTTTTCCATCTACTTTTTTACGAAATTTTGTTAAATCAAATGGTTTCATTTTTATTTTTCCTCATTTTTTGTAACCAACCATACTTATATCCTACGCTTATCTTTTAAGTAATACTATAAAAGAAAGGTACCGGACGGCGCGGGGAGCACCGTCCGGTAGATATGCTCTTCTTACTCAGCTTTTTTGCGGTTACGAAGCATCGCAATAATAGCTTTTGGATCGGGCTTATCTTCCGAGCTATCATCACTACCTGTAGGGGCAGGTGCATCGTCAGCAACACGGTCTTTCAAGGACGAAACTGCTGAAGAGTCTTCTTTTGGAGAGTTTGACTCGTCGACATCAAAAGGGACGCTGTCATCGGAGTCTTCAACGACTGTTTCAGTTGCTTTTTCAGCTACCTTTTCTACTGGCTTGGGCGTAGTAGGCTTTGAAACAGGGGCTGATGAGGATTCTTCTGGAGCCTGGATACCATATGGACGGTAAAAGTTGCCCCAACGATTTAGATCGTATGGGTCACCGTTAACACTAGCTTCAAACATTTCTTTGATTGCTACTAGCTGTTCTTCGTTTGGTTCGTTTGGAAGAAAATCATTTAAATTATGAAGACCTGGCTCAACAATTGCTGCGCGTTCTTCGTCGCTTAGTGAGCGGCTCTTCATAGACCATGCAGATGTAGTATAATCTGCATACTTACCTTTCTTTGTCTTAGTAATCTTGAAATCACGACCAGCATCAAAATCTACTGGGCTATCTTCCATATCCGCATCTAGCAGACTGGCCTTAATGATATCAAAAATGCTCTTATTGATTACGAATCGACGGATTGGTGTTTCACATTCATCGCCTTCAAGTGGATTATTTACCACAAATCCCTGGAAGATATATGAGCGCTTCTTGTAATACTTACGAGCTAGTGGCATTAGGTCGTCATCATTCCACCAAGGCTTAATTTCTTCTGTGATGAAACACTTCTTACCATACATATCCATGCAAGGAACTTGGACTTCAACTTCCTTACCTTCATAATCGAATGGGATCTTAATAATCTGACGGTCCTTCCAGAACATGATATTATTGTCATCGCCATCGGGTAGGAAACGGACTAATGCCGTTGAGCCGTCTGCGATGTTCCAGAATGGATATACTTCGTTGTTGGATTTTTTGTTTCCGTAAGATGACTTACGGTCTTCTTGTTCTGCGAGCTTTGCTCTGATTTCTGCTAATGTTGCCATAGTTATGTTTTCCTTTTTGCCTATGTTAGTGCCTATAATATAATGCCTGTACAGTGAAGATATCAATATTAAAATATGAATACTTCACCAATACTTTTTGCTTTTGCCTAAACACACAATAAAGCTTCCCTTTACTGTATGTTAATTATATTTATACTTGAAGTTAATAACAATATAAAAATAGGCGAAAAATCAATGAAAAAATCACAAAAAAAGGACGGGATTTCTCCCGCCCAAGTTAAACAATATATTTCAAATAGTTAAACTAAATCTGCTCCCCAATTCTTATCATGCGGCGTTAGAATTATATCTGACACTTTTATAGTTGAAATTGGTAGATCCACAGTCCCTCTTAAAAAGTTTTTGACTTTAATCATATTACCCCCTTCCCAAGGAAGCTTATTTTTTTCTGTATCCTGAAAAGTAACAGAAACATGCGGGGTCCATCCCCGCCATCTGGCTCTAAATCTACCACCTGGTGTTTTTGTTGATATTCCGCAATCGTCCATCCAATCTAAAATGTTACCCCTAGCAATCATTAGTTCTCGGTTATTTTCTAGATTGATATATGCAGCATTATAAATCCCTTTAAATGGAAGTGTAAAGAAACCAAAGGTACTAAATGAATCCGCAATATCAATTTCAATTGGGAAATTTATTTTTGGAAAGGTCGACTCATTAATGGTTCCAGTTTTGAATGACGCCACTGTGACATGCATTAAATCTTTAGGAATTGGCTTCATGTCCAACTCGTTTTCAACAAAATCTGATAATTGCGTAGCACTTGATAAATCAAGTTTAAACGCAACATAAACTCCAGGATCTTCGAATTCAACTAAGCGCATGACTTAGCTATCCAAATGTGCCTGAACCATCTGTTCGAATTTACCAATCATAATTCCACTCTCTTCGAAATTGTCTTGGTAATAATCTTCAACGGCTTCATCAAAATTCATTCTACCATCGGTAACTGCATCAGCTGCCCATTCTGCAATTTCATTAATATCTCTCAGATCACGGGATGATCCCTGCGTTGGGATTGAATCATCATCGTAATCGTCGTCTTGACTTGAAAAAGCTGGCTCGATTTGATAACCACTAACCCCCCAACCACGACCTTGAGAATCTTCAACTCGACCACGCTTGCCATCCCATCCCGTTAAAGTGAAAACCTCACCGGCGTCATTACCAGCATAATCCGGAGTAAACTTAACTTTCATACCGTTAGCCAATTCAACTTCTTCATACATCTCTGTATCGATTTCGTCGTTTGAGTTTATAATGTTTTGCGCGTCTTCACCATGGTCATAACCATCGGTTGTAATTTCATCCTCAAAATCCTTTCCCATGTCACCCGGAATTACTGGAATATCATCGGTTAGTTTTTTTGAAGATTCCTTAATAATTCTCAATGGATCAAATCCTTCGAACCATTCGTCTAGTTCACGGCTTTCACCAAATGATCGACCGCGAAACACGAAGTCTTCTGGTGGTATACCTTTCATGTCGTGGAATGCATTGGCCAAGCTTGCTACATCTACACCATAGGCTTGTGCCATATCGTATATTAATGGGTCAACTGCGCCATATTCACTGTCATTGTCAATGAATGCTTCGAGCTCTGCTTCTAAATCATTAACCGCTGATTCCAAATCTTCAAGCCATGATTCTCCAAGTTTTACACTTTCTTCAATTTGTGCTAAACGAACGCTGATTGATTCATGAATTGTTGGAGCAATATTTGTAATGAAGTGACCAGCGATGCGTTGTGCTTGTGGATTTGGTCTTGCGCCTTCTTGCATCTTATCTGCCACATAGGAAAGAATATTTGAAAGAACCAATTGTCCCTTAACCTTTGGATCAAGTCTCTTTGCGATTGAAGCTAAACGCCAAGCTAATTTTCCACGAGGGGTCCATTCATCTGGTTTGTTTGCGTCGTCATCGGTGTATTTGTCAAAAAACGTAAAATCATTTGTATTAAGTAGGGCCGCAGCTTCTTCAAAATATAAACGTTCTACGGCAGGTGGTTTCAGGTGATCTTTGTGCTCCGGAGGAGTATCTTTATTGATTGCTTCCCAATCAAATGTGCCTTCCGGGTCACGGGCTGCATTATCTGCACCACGGAATTCATATGCTTGGGCAACATCGTCCGGAGTAAATTGTCCTTCCATTGGTTCTTCGTCAGCAACAGCTGGTTCGGTAAATTCAACTAAAGAAGACAATTTACCATATAAATCATGATCTTCTGCAATAGCTAACGTGTCTGACAACCATTCTAAACGCTCAGATAAATCGGTGTGTGATTCGACAAGTGTATCACCGCTGGTTTCAGAACTTTCGATTTCTTCAGCAACCGTAAAGTATGCTCTCTTAGTCATAAAACGACCTAGCTCATTACGGATCTCGTCAATTCTAGTGCGGGCAGATGAACGAACAGCAAGTGCTGATTCTTCCAAAGTTGTCCTATTGCGGAAAATATGTGCGGAAAATTCCTTCAATGTTTCCATTTCATTGCTTAGGCTTTTGATATGCTCACTAACTATGTCATTAGCAACACCCCCCGCACCCAGATGACGACACCATGCTCTCGCAGCTTGTAAGTTCTTTGTAGGGAACAAGAAACGTTCGCCTTCAGCGGTTTCTACAAAAAGCCGACTAATATTTCTGGATCGAGCGCCCCGTTGTTCTTCATTTACAACTTTTGAGTGCTTGACGATTAGTCTTGCTTCATTCCACTTTTGATGACTTGTGCGAGAGGTTCCCGTCATCTTTGGATTCATCTGTTCTGCGATTTCCATGTCATTACTCCATGATTCTTTTATTTTATGGATCACATCTTTCGGTGTAATCTCATGCCCAAATTTTCTAACTGTAAACATAATATTAAAGTGTTGTGCTGACCGTCTTAAAGATCTAATCATATCGGCAAAATGGCGGACATCACCCTTATCATTCTTTTCCGGAATCATTAACGTTAATTCATTGTTATCCGCATTGTCTTGATGCAAAGTAACCATAATACGGTCTTCAACAGCAAAGAAATGCCGAGCATTTTCAGGATCAATTGTTTGGTTTCCCTGCTCATCGAAGAGTCTAAGGGTGTGCCCCGTTCCTTTGAAAATACTAAATATTCTTTCTGCCAAGAGACCAAACTTATCAGCCATGTTAAACCCTTATATTATCATTATATACTTTATTTATGCTAGGTCAGTATCCACCGTATCCACTAAATGCAACGAATGGTAATGGTGTGGACGCATCATCATCATCATTCAGAGAATCTTCCAGTCGTGAAGTTATTTCGGGATCATAATCTTTAATAATACCAATTAACCGTATAACAAGCAGGGAGGCGGAGACTAAATCATCGGTCATACCTGGTTTAGACTCAAATCCAGCACCTTTTCTAATATAATTTTTAAGTTCTGATATTAGTGCTTTGGAATGAACAATCATTCTATTTGTTTCAACTAGACTCTTCAACTTGGTACAGGCGGTAATTTTGTTTTTATTTGTTGTTGTTAAGCCGCGCCTACCACGGGATCCTCCACGACGTCGTGGTTCATGTAATAATATCCCAGGGAATTTCTCCTCACCTGTTTCCTGGATAATAACATTGATTGCTTCACCCAAACCGTTGTTTTCAAATGTCCAATAAATACTATCATCTGGATTTGACGATTGTCTCAAATCAGCGGCCATTGTTTCTCGAATATTTCGTAAAATTGTGAGCAGAACTTCTACTTGCTGTTTTGGTGGTGTTTTATTATCACACCATTCAGCGCATTGTGTCATTTCTGGTAATTTGAAAACTTGAATAGCCGCCCTATCACCACCTGTTCCTGTTGATGGGTCAAGGCCAATCACATAAGTATGGTTTGGTTCAATTGTTTCGTACCAGCGAATTTGCCCTTCACGATTATCTGGTTCAACACCCTTTAATCCCTGAAGAGCGAGTGATTCAATTAATGTTTCTTCAGCAGTGATAAATTGACAATCAAACTCTCGTCTAAATCGGTCTTCTCCAAGTTGTGAGCGTTGTTCATCTGCCCATTCTTCATCTCGTTCAGGATGCAAATCCCATGGGGCCATACAAGCCTTATAACCATTTCGACCACGACCACCCGGGCGTTCATTCCCATCAAGACCAATTTTGTCCATTGCACCACGCCATGTTTGCGCAAAAATATCTTCGTCGCCGTTTGGAGTTGACGTAATAATACAACCACCACCAGTTGATAGGGTTGGTTGAATTGCTGTCCAAAACTCTTTTGCCATGTTGGGCTGAACGAACGCAAACTCATCCGCGTAAAGTAATGTTACTGACAAACCACGAGCAGCGTGCGGAGTGGTAGCACGAGCAACAATTCTTGAACCGTTATCAAATGTTATTGAACCCTTGTTGTATTCTGTAACACCCGTTCTGATATGATTTGCACATTCTTCGTAAGCAAAACGAATACGTTGCATAATTTCCATAGCTTGTGCCATGTTATTTGCAACGATAAGAATTGTTGAATCTGGATTAAACATTGCATACCAAAGCAAATATCCACCTGCGACCGTCGTTTTGCCCATTTGCCGTGCGGTGAGTAAAATTGAATATCTATTTTCATGTAATGTGTCGATCATTTCTTTTTGGAAATCATAGGCATTAAACAGCAACTTTCCTCTCATTGGATGCTGAATATACATAAAATTTTCCATAAAATATAATGGATCATCGTCACATAATGATAATTCCATTATTTGTTTTTTTGTCCAGCCCGTAACAATGTGGGCCTTTTTCGTAATATCTAAACCTGTTTGCATTGCCATGCAGTCTTACCCCGTATAATTAATAATCTACAAACACGTTCTGTAACATGTTGTAAGTATTATATTTATAACGCAAAAACGTAGGTCTAGGCATTAAACCAAGCAGTAACATTTCTGAACTCTGGTTTGAAGTTTCCTTTATCACAGGAGATGAAAGCTTCCTTTATTGGTGCATCGATATTTCTATCCCAATGATCCAAAAATTGATGGATTCTAGGGAAATGTGGATCAAGATCAAGAGTTCTCCAGACAAATTCCTGTATTATAGAATTATAATCTGGTAAGTGATAATAAACATGAATTGTAGTATTAACCTTACCGTAAACAAACTGTTCTTGAAAATCCTTTGATACTTTCATTTTAATTTCCTTTTTAAGATTGATAAGGCTGCTCACTAAAATTAAGGGTTATTTCTTTCCTTCTTTTAAAAACGCTCGGAATTCTTTAGCATATTGAGCTTCACGAACAGCAATAGGATCTTGATTTTCATAAAACCGCTTTCCACGAATACCATTATCATTTCTAGGGTCTTCTTCAATCATTGGGTTATCGCCATAATTATTAACAACTCGAAGTTTGGAGCCAGAAGTTTCTGCTCGTCCTCTATAATCAAAAACATCCTGTTGATAATCTTTGTAACCCATCTGACGGTGACCAAAATCGTATTCACCGTTTTCATGTTCATCCATAGTCTCTTTTGGTGCGAACATAGCAGAAAGCTGTTTACCTTTCTTTGACATGCGCATCCAACCATTGATAATTGGATCTACTGCATCATCTACTGATTCATATCCCATGTGGTCGTAATACATTTCTGCACTATCGCGTGCCGCATTTTCAATAGATTCAGGTGATACACCGTCTCTTTCAATTGCCTGATCGATATTTTGTATGATTGGATACCAATCTGATGAGCCCCAATCTTCATTAATTTCGTTCATCGATTCGGTTTGCATCATATATTCTTCTGGATGTACACCATAAACATCTTCAAATGTTCTAGATAAACTATCTTCATCGACATGATATGCTTGTGCCATATCCCGAACCAAGGCCTCTACCGCACCATATTCGCTTTCATCTGGGGTTTCACGCATAACAACAAGCTCACCTTCTAAATCACTGGCTGCTGAACGAAGATCATCCATAAATCCTTCAGTTATTTCTTGTGCCATTTCAGGAACAATTTCAAAGCCGTGATCATTTGCAGTTGCAACAGCTTTATCTAATCCGGCTCCCATATTTTGTTCATCCAAGTAAAGTGATAACTCACCATCCTTTGCTGAATGGAGATTACCATTTTCTATTGTGACTGCCACGGGCCACGTACCAGCTATTCCAACCACACCTTCGGATGGAATTAAAAGTACATCACCATTCTTTATATTGTCATCATACTGGCACGCATCATAAGCATCACCTGTTGAATCGAATTCAAGAACAGGAACGTCTTGACGAACGTCTTCTTTGATTGATTCACCAAATTCATTATATGATGATGCCGAGACGCCAATTTCACCCATTTCATGCATTTCAAGAATTTCAGTAGCCATCTCTTCACTTAGGTCAGGAAATGCATTCATGAGTTCATCAACAAAATCATCAGAAGACCAATCTTCACCAGCAAAGTTAACCCATTCATCCAATTGCTTTACAATTTCTTTAGCAGTTTTTCTATCACCGTCTAGCATTGATATTAGTTTGACAACACCTTCTGTTGTATTTTCTTCCGAAATAGGTTCTTCTGTATCAAAGCTAATTTCGGTTGCTTCTGCATCTGGATCATATTCAAAATTATTTTTAACTGCATCTGGTAATTCACGCGCTTCGCCCATGTCACCATCTTCCTTGATGCCTTCACGTTTCTCCATATCAGCTTTAGTTCCAACTGCATCTTCCCAATCATCTGTATAGTAGCTTGCTGGCTCATAATATTTGCCATTTTTGTATGCTTTAACTACAAATTCCCCGTCTTCAGTTTTCTTTCTTGAAAGTTTAAATGTTAACGAACCTTCATCTTCTACTAGATGCCCATCATCATCTGTTGCTTCGGACGAATCGTTATTGTTCCAATCGTGATCATGTTGGTGAACTTCCTGATCTGGATAAAGATCCTCATCTGGATTCTCAGGAGAACCATGGATTGGACTAAGATTTTCCTGTACATCACTGACACCACTATTTGAAATTAGGTCTTGTAATATACTCTGCATAGTTGAACTCATCGATGGATCTTTCTGTATCATCGCCTTCGCTCTGGAAACTGCATCATGGATACCACCATCACCAATCATACTTGACAGTCTAAAAATTTCTTTTTGATCACCATATGGTAATGTATTGATTTTATTTTCATCAACGAGTTTTGAAATTCCTGAGAAATCAAATCCGTCAGTGGTCATATTATCTTCTGCAAGACGAATGCCCGCTAGTTTAATCATTCTATCCAATTCGTTAGTCATCTTGAATTCCCTCTGTTTTACGGATCATATGGACTTCTTCTCCATCAATCTTTTTATATTTTTGATGATATAATTTTGAATCGTCATCAAAGTTTCCGGCTGTTCCCAAACTTAAATCATCATGTAACCTGTGATCAACGCTGGAAGCTTTCCACCACGGTGTTGGTTTTGGAGCATATTCGTATTCTTTACCACTGTTGAAACTATCGTCTGTCATAATTTCAGGAACATCGTCAACTTCATTGTTCAACCACGAGAAAATCCCCGTGCCTTTGTTTTCAATGAATTCTGGGGAACGAGTTGCTGATATTTGGGCAAGAGTATCTAGAAATCTCTTATTATATATATCCCCATACATTTCTTCACCAGGAACTGAGTTTTCATCTTCAACATAAACACTTGAAGTTGAAAGTAATGCATCTCGTTCAAGGCCTTTCTTTTCAGCTTCATCACGCATATCTTTCATTGCAAGCATTTTTTCTGTTTCAATCTCTAGAGGATCATTCTCAGAACGAACAACAATAAACTTTTCCGGTACTTTCAAATTCTCTCGGATTTCTTGTTGTAATATATATGATGATACTGGTACACCAGTGACAATATCAATAATATAAACTTCTGCATGGTTCACATCTGGGAAATCAAGTGGATGATCTTGAATAATAGTCTTTCTTGGAGATTCCATATCACGTAGTTCATATTTTTGAACCAATCTCTCCAATTTCTCCATTTGGGTATCGTCAAAATCAACAACCGATTTAATTCGGTAGCTGTATTCCCGATCGCTCTCTATCAAATGTTCAATAAATGTTTTTTTCATATTCCAAAGCCTTTAAAAGAATTGTATTTCTTTATATTTAGCTGGTTGATTGTTTTTAATCGTCCAAGCTGATCTTACCAGATTTGATTCCCTCAATAATCGCATTTCTAGAACCTTTAATTTGGTTATTGTTATTATCAATAATTTCACCACTATCATCTCGCTGTTTTTCCATATCACGCATCAATCTGGCTTGTTCAATTTGTAAACGCCAAACTTTTAATTTTTTATCTGATTTAGAATTTCGAGCATCAAGGGAAATCTTTAACATAGTGGCGGCGGTATCAAATATTGATCCGGCATGAGCTGGTGTACAGTTCATTCCAAAATCCATTAGCATTTCATAACTTTCCATTGCGTGTGCAGAAACTTCATTCATTTCATCATCATGTTCTTTGAAATCAGCATGCCTAGCGACAGTGTTTTCTAATTCAGCTGCTGAATCCAATGCATTTTTAAAATCTGAAGCAGACTGTGGATTGGTTGCTGAAAGTTCTTTCATTGTTTCTTCCAATTCATCCACTTCTTTTTCTTCAGCATCGAGTGCTTCTTTTTCTTTTGACACTTTTGATTCTTCTAATGCGTCAGATAAACTGGGCAAATCCAAGGTTTCTTCAAGTTTTGTTTTTTGCTGTTTAGGCATACAATATCTCCTCAATATATTTTTATTATTTACAAAACGAATTTCGTAAGGTTCACAGCAAAGAAGTTGTATAAACCGCAATTGCACTAAGTAATTGCTAATTTCTATATATTTGTTTTTCGGTTAAAATCCTAAATTTCATACCGACTTTTGCACAATAAGCTTGAGCCGATTTCCATTTAGCATGATTAACCGCTAATTGTGCTTGATCATACCTGGATTTGGCATGTTCTGCCAAAGTTTCTTTCAAAGGCTTTATCTCGATAACCTCAACATGAGTTTTTCCTTTTTTATCCACGAATTTTGCAACAATGTCTGGGATATAAAATGACATTCTACCCTTAAATGGGTGCATATAAGGTATTTTTATGCTTTCACTTGCCCATTCTAAAACGTTGGGGTGCGAATCAAACATGTTGAATACAGTGAGTTCCCATGAACTTCTATATGTTATTGGATATGAACCTTTATATTTTGCCGGATTGCTGGGCGTAAATTCACCACTATGCACATGACCATACTTAGCCATCAGGTGTTATCCGGAAATTGGTTTTGTGCCCGAATAGCCCGTTGTGAAGGCGTTAATGAATCTGGGTCAACAAATGGTTTAGCTGTTACTCCAATTTGGTTTCCTGTAGTAGATTGGGAATTTCTAAGCCCGATGGTCTCTAATCCAAACTGTAAACCATCACCAACCCCTTTGACCACTGTATCAACACCAGTTGTCACCGCTCCTGCAAACTGTACAACTGCTGAATTTTCATCTGCTGCTACTCCTGGTGTGGAAAACCCACCTGTTTGACCAACAGCTTTGGCGGCACCTGCCGGGGATGCGGACGGTGAAGTCCCAGATCCTGTTGCTGGGTCAGCACAAAACGAGGCAGCGCCGTCATTGAGTCGAGTACCACCTGTTCCAAGAATATTACCTCTAACCAAGTTAAGAGCATCACGTGCAACGTTTGCAGTACCAGCTCTAATGGCGTTTGAAACCGCACCTGTCGATCCACTTACACCGCTACTAATTAATCCATCAACACCTTCACCAACAATAACTGAACCAAAATCAAAGTTACCAAACGGTGTTAATGCCGATGATGATGTTCTAGAAATGCCTGATGTATCGATTGGGCTACCGCTCAAAACTTCGATTGTTTTCCTACCAAGTTCTCGACCAAAAACTGATCTAGCCGATGCAAGATCACTAATACCACCGAGATTTAAACCGCCGATTTGTAGTGCATCAGGTAATTCTAAATTATCAGCGAACTCTTCTAGCTTGAAGAAATCAATTGCTGCGCGACCAACTTTAGATGTTGCTAATGGGATATTTTTTTCTCTATAAAGAAGTCCTTCAAATTCGACTGACATACTTGCTTCTTGTGCAACATTGCCCGATTCTGCATCAACATTATCATGATCAAAGCTAGTAATCAATGGGTTAACAAAAACCCAACGAGAAAAATTACCACCAAAGAATTGATAAAGTTCAATATGTGACATGAAAGGGGCAGAATTTGAGCGGCCTGGTTGGGAAATACCTCTGTAACCCCAACCATCTACACCATTATTGAATTCTGAAGAAATTTTATCATAACTCCATTGATCAACATTTTCTGCTAAATGATCACCATAGTAATGCTGCATGTATGATAATATAAATTTTGATAGTCTTTCATCTACTGAATCATAAAAACGCATATTAATTGGTTGATATTTTATTTTTGTTTGAACTAATCTACGCTTATTATATTGATTCATAACTGTGACGTCAAAATCAATTTTTGGTTTATCAACAGTTTTAACCATAAAAGCGACGTCGCCATTTTGGTCAGAAAATTGTCCAAAGGCCGGTGAATTGAACTGAGTTATGAATCGCACACCAAACAGGAATTTTGGTTTTGGTCGTCCACCAAAATCTTGTTCTGTTTGTGCATCTCTTGTTTCAAAGCGGTGACGTGCATGTCTACTATCACGTAGCATCCTATCTTCAAACGGATTTTGTCCACTAAAAGCAAAAGACAGTAAATCATTAACTAAAGGCATTAGAATTCCTCCAGGATTAAATTAAACTCTCGTCAATCCTGTTAGAAGCTCTGGTGTCTGTGTCTGTAGACCATCCTGTAGTGTTGCGTTATCGTAACGAATTGTCATCGTAATGGTCTGCGCATTTGCAGATTCATAATTTAGACCTTCCGTAGCAATATTAGTTAGGAAGCAACCTTCCAGTTCCCATTTTTCCAACACACCATCGTTTCCACCGTCTAGTGTTTCAACAACCATACCGAATTTGTAGTTAGAACCAGCAATTGGGCTAGTCTGTTCAAAGTGGTTCATCTGTTTCTGTACCTGATGATACACAAGGCGCGTTACAGCGTTTGTGATGTCATCACGTGCTACTAGATCAACAGTTTGCCATGCATGTTTACCAGCAAAGTAAGCAATTGAGTTATAACTATGAACCATAACTTCTTCATGTGTTAAGTTTGGCTTTGCAACCGATATAACCTGACGTGATAGATCTACTGATTGTGCCGAATTAAGCGGGCCGAAATTTGTTAGACGAACGCGAAAGCGGTTTGTGAGCTTTGGCATAAGCATACCAGCTCTTTCACCGTCTACCGGAACTCCGAATTTATTTAACGTTTCCACCATCTTTTGATATCTCCTTAATTTTTGTGTACAAGTTATTACACTTTATATATTTATTTAGCTTTTCTAGTCTGCCAAATTTTCATATTACTTCGGAGATATGATTTTTTACTCGTGAAGGCGGCCACGCAATTTTTTACGTGCTTTAAGATTGGGGTTTCTAATATTTCTTGATAAATTATGTATCAGTAAGCTTACTTAATACCATAAATTCATTCTCGAAGAGGTCATAATCTCCTTTATGCGTAAATGATACATTTACGGCAATGGCACGATGCGTATATTTTCGTTTATTTTTGTTGGTTGTTTCGAATTCTTTCTTTTTTCCGGTACCATTAACTCGGAAAAAGCCAATAAAATTTCCTTCAATGGCTGAATCTGCAACCCACTCAGACACAGATTCCTTAAATTCTTTCACATTCGACTCGCCTGGTTTTATATAGAAAACCGCCGTATATGTCAATAGATCTAGGTTAGACAAAGAAAATTCAGATATCAAAGTTGAATTGTTCCTGAATCCGTCAATATCACGACTCTTGATAAGAAGAGAACGTAAGACAATTTCCTTTGCCTTCTTTTGTTCTTCTTGGAAACTTTCATTTGGTACAATATCAAAAATACTAGGCATTCTTTTTCCTTAGTATGGGTTTCGTCCTCGAAGTTCTAGATTCAATAGATCGGTATCTTCGATAAGACGACTTTTTAAGTTCAAGCTGGTCGAATGACCGTAACACGACAAATTACCGTCACTTCCATATGTTACAAAACCAGCCGAAACGACATTTTTAGTCGATTGTCCAATTTTAGCAACCATCGAATCATGCGGTATTGCATCACAGAAAATAAAAATCTGTTCATACATACCATTATCAATTACCACATATTTCATATGATTCATTCTATTCTCCAGAAATTACAGTATTTCGGTTCCTTCAACGATAATCAATCCCTCATAATGCTTATCACCGAGGAATGGGGCGGCGATGCCTTTAAATTCAGGTGACTTTGCGAGCTGATCAAGAATTGTGGTGTTCTTCAATCGAGTTTGAACTTCATTTACTCGAGAATCAAATTCAACCTCGGTCTCGTTGGTGTTTTGTGTCATGACACCAATGACAGTATCACGGTTGAACATTTCGCCAGGAAACCCGACTTCTTCTCGATGAATTAGCACAATAGCCTTTGGCATTTTCGATCTCCTTATTTTCGATATACCGTATTATAGCACGATTTGGTGTATTGTCAACTTTATAAAGAAAGAACGGGCCGACGCGTTCATTGCGCGGCCCGTTCTACAGGAGGAGCGGAAAATGTGATCGTGTTGATCACTTTTCGTAATACGGCAATATTAAAAAATGCCGCCGAGTCACCCCAATTAACAGGAGCAGGGGTGGTCGATCAATTGCTTGATACCATCTACTAAGTAGACGTATATTTCCGTTTGTCAAGCAATAAAGGGGATGGCCAAGCCATCCCCCGTATTTAGTTAACCTCGAAAGAAGTTGGCCATAATTGCTGGAGCCGCTGAATCGAATCCAACCACGTCCATCATACCAGCATCCTTTGGATCAGCGATAGTGAAATCCGTTGACGTCATTCCCACCACTGCGAGACGAGCTCCACGACCACTCTTCTTACGGTAATTTACCAAAGACTGGGATGGCTGAATCGAACCCGCCCATGTTTCGTTATCAGTATAAACCGCAAAGTTGTCAATAGCCAAATTCTTCTTATCGGCATAAATCATTGGTAATGCACAATCCGTCCCACCAAATGAAAGGCCACTTACCTTCCGAATTACATCGTCCATACGCTGGCGGGGAGTGATATCAAGAACTGTCAAATTATCAACATTACCACTACGTCCCCAGCTTCCACCACCGGTAAAAGCAGTAACCATATAGTTTGGCTCAGTGCGGGCCGTAATCATAGCCATCGCAGCACTAGCAACACGCGGTGTGAGTCCTGGGACGCCACCAATGTTGTCCATTGACATGCTTCCTGAAACATCAAGAGCGAGCATAGTTGGCTTACCAGTTGGCTCAACGTTCTGGAAAGTTCCATAGAACGATTCGTCCAATGCATCCATCACCTGAGAGTTAACGTCCCAAGAAAGGCTACCACGGATACCGTGACCACTCTTGTACGTGTACAAAGCTGTCAAAACAGCCATTGGATGTACACGGCTTCTACGGAGATCCTCCGCGTTAGAAAGCTTATTAACAACCAGGTTCTGGGCATTACTCATTGGTGCAAGTAGACCAATGCTGCTCATCTTACCAAGGTTTCGAATCATTGCGTGCAAAGGCATCTTCTGGAGAAGCGCATCCCATACATTAACGTCGTTAAGGAACTCTGTTGGAATTGCCTCACGTGGAAGATTGAATTCGTTAATCAAGCGTACAATTTCTTTTGGTGAAGTTGCCGTTTGTGCCTGTTCAAATCCAGCGATAACTGGAACATCGGAAACGTTCTTACCCGTTACAATCCACTTGAAAACATCGTTACGTGATTCGTTGCGAGTCTTTGGGTGACTCAAACGGAGTAAGTCGCGGTGGGTCCAACCATCACGCTGGCGGTACTTAACTGCCTGATAGGCTAGATTACTGACATCCTGCTTCGTATACCAATCACCAATTGCCCGGCGAAGTGCGCGGCCCCAACCACGGAAATTCTGTACGAAATCCGCAAAGTGGAAAAGATGTGTACCGATACGAGCTACCTGTGGCAAAGCCACAAGTGCTGCCTGACGAGTCTGCGGATTATCTGCACTAGCTGCTAGTGCTAGAGCAAACAATGCTGGATCGTTCTTTGCTGCTCGGCCAGAGTCGCTAATTTCAACAATTCTCTGAACAACCCGTAGGCCGTCCTGCTCAATTGCCTTAACAACGTTTTTGGCGTTGTCAACTGCGAGCTTCTTTTCTGAAACGTAGTATGTTCCACCCTCAACTCCAAGGATTAGGAAACGGTCAAGACGGTCCCATAGATCGACGGTGAAGGTGAAACCACCTGCGTTGTTCTCGACCATCTCCTCTTCACGGCCTGGAATTGGCTGTGACTGTGGGGTTGCCGCGTTCTGGCGCGAATTATTAGTGTTACGTAGACTGTTAAAGCTAGACATGGTTATGCCCTCCTGTTTAAATGCTCCAATTTATGCTCCGATCTAGAGTAACGGTAGTGGCCACTACCGTTACCCTTAATGTTCTACTATTATAGAGTTTGTAACTTCTATCTAATAGAATACAAGCCCATTAAAATTTATCTATCATAAGTAAAAAACATTTTTGTTTTCTACCCTTAAAATCCTGTCACGCATTTTCGGATAATAAGGAAATGCCGGTTATTTCAAGGTGCGCGGCCGACTATCATACTATACTTTTCTAAGTAAAAAATAAGTTCTCTAAAAATAAAATCTATCTACTAAAAATTTCCATTTAGTATTCCTCTCTTACTGTAAGTTACTATATGAGACGTTATACTAACACTGTTTTTTATGAATAGCAACAACTTTTTTCAAGTTTTTCAAAAATTGTTCTATTCTTCTGTATTCATCTTCAATTAACTTCAATTAAGGAGGGGAAGGTGTTCTACACCAACCCCTCTAAACCAAGCGCCGGGTAGGCCCTGGCTAATTGATTAGTTATCGTATCAACGTCTTTCCAGATATTCCGGACCGGAATTTGACTCCTCGATAACCATTTTGGCTATTTGAAAATCCCTATCAAACGTCCCTGGATATCGCCAGTTCTTTCTAATAAAGACGCTCTTGCTTCCATATTCCCGCATCTATCGTCTTTCGCTGGATCATGACTTCCAGCTAACAAAGGGCAAATAGTGTACATGGACTTCGGCTAGTTTAACTTAATTGAAATCATTCTAAGTGATCCATATTAAACATCCGAAAACCGATTTTCACCAATAAATTGATTACTAATCAGTAATTGCGATAGTGTTAGCGGTCTTACTGCAAGAAACTGTTTTCTGAATGTAAGATAACCCACATACTACGGCCCCGATCAAAATTAAAAGAGCAAGTTAATGAAATATGGGGTTCATCATTGCAAGATAACCATATTTCTTCGGCTCTTCGATCTTAGGACTTGGAAGCGACTACCGTAAGGCTTACTGCTTCCCGACTTCCGTTTATTTCCTATGCACTCTGAACTCAGTGCTCGCCCTTACACGCATCATTTAACGCCATGTATAGCCCCAAGGTGTATACCTCTTACCTATCCAGTGGATAATCACCTTTATTGGCTTTCAGCCAACAAATACATCGCTAAACAAGTCAACCCAACTTAGTTTAACTAAGTAAAACTAATTTAGGTCGATCTTTGTGGTGCCTCCTCCCTTGAAGAACAGGTGACCCTAGATTTCCGTCGGTGCCACAATCAGCCTTCCTCCACAAAATGTACCGAGCTTTACTCGAATACCCCCACGATCATGCGGTTTCAGCACCACCACCGTGAGATGCCTTCTTAGCTGAATCAGGCATCAAATCTGTATAATCGTTTATAGTCTATGCAGCTTACCCATAAACATACCGAGTGGTTTTTCTACTGCGCCTTGCTCCTGTTATTATTAGAGCCTCGATCCAGCGGGAAATTTCTTTCCCGCTTTTGGAGGAGTCATATGGTAATTACACTACCTTAAAACTTTTATCCGCCACCAACTCTTTAAGGAAGTTGGAAACCTGGGGCGGTATCATAATAGGATTAATCCTTATATGCTGCCTCCACCACCAATTTTTTATGGAAATTGGAAACCAATTATCATGAGCAAGGATTGGGGTTGGATGCAAGTTAATGTGCTGCAACACGTTCTTTCAATAAGAGATAACCAACTACCCTTCGGCTCAATCGATCTACGAAGAACAAGTTATTTACAAACGACAGTTTCAATCCAAATGATAACCGTTTGCATTCGGCTCTTCGATCTGTATCCGTGCCAGTTCCGTTCTGCGACTTAGGCTCATCTTATCGGACGCGGTATACCGCCCTTCCGCTTTCACTGGTAACGTTACCTCCAGCTACGACTTCGATCTAAATAATTTAATTTATGTGAGGTTTTTGTTGCTCCTACGCTCCTGCCTCATTGTTATTTATAATATACTATAATTTTCGTACTAAAACAATAAAAAAATGTTCGTTTTTTAAAAATTATTCTATTATTCTATTATTCTATTATTCTATTATTCTATTATTTTTGTAACCTCCCTTGTGTCAACGATGTTAAAGCTATTTCCAATCCTTTTTACCATCTTCTCATAAGCTTCGTCTCGCGTCTTTGCTTCAACTGCGATAACGTCTCGGTCTGTTTGGCTCCAAGCAATTGTAAAAATAAACATCGTTTCTCCTTATTATTTAAGTAGTATAATATAAGCGAATGATATTTGCAATATCTTTTTTCGATCTGGAATAGGAATGCCGGCATATCATGCTTTCAATTTTAACAGATCATCGAAGATCCATTGCCAGTCTCTTGATAATTACCCGACTGATATTGGTCTAAGTAATTATCTCGTATGAACTATACAAACAAAGGCAGCTGACCTTTGCAAGGCGGTACGGGCATCCGCTATCATTCCTATTCCATGTCCCGTGTAATAACATTACGTTATCACTTAAACAGTTAATGGTTCATTCCATTGATCTCTATATTCGAGGTTGTCACCCCCGCTATCATTACGCCATGAACTAGGCATCCCAGTCACCAACATAGAGTTTATGGGTTCAGGACATTGCTGCCCACTGTTTATATTTTATATACTAACATCATTATATATCGATATCAATATTATTCTTGTGCCGCTCTAACTTTGGCACGTAATTCAATTGCATCTTGAATAAATTGGCAAGTTTTTGGTGTTTTTTCAGCACCTATTTTACAAATTTCATCAAGTTCATCAGCAAAAGAATTCCTAAATTGGTCGGAATATTCAAGCAAAGTAGGTAGACTTGATGTACTACGGACATCTGTTCCACAACCACTAACTATTAATGTGGCTGTAAGTAGAACGCCGATTAAAATAACATTTTTCATATCTACTCTCCTTAAATTTTCCTATTTCGAACGGTGTCAGCGAGGCCCTTATCTCGGACCTCTTGTTTGACCTCGTTTGCAGCTTTCTCACCTTCGGTTCGGGCTTCAAGGTTGTTTTCTAAAACATCCTTTTCTGCCTTCCCCTGTCCGACCTTATACGCTGCTAAAAATGGCAGCATTTTCATAATTGGACCGATAAGTTTACCAAATATTCCTAAAACCGTTGTCCACATTGTAACACCCTCCTTAAAAGTTAAATTATTACTTTACAGGTTCGGCTACTGGGGCGGCAACAGGGACAGGACTGGCTTGGGCAGGCTTAGTCGCCGCCGTTTCTTCGTTTGAAGCACCCAACTTAGACAGAATAAGATCCTTAACATCATCTTCTGTTAGCTTGAACTTCTTCAATGCATCAGGGACCTTCTTCAAAACATAACCGGCGGCACTAGCAACCAATTCGTTCTTAACATCAATTTTTGCCCAGTTGGCATCACCAAGCTTTTCTTCAGCTTTATGCTTACCAAACTCAACGCCGCGTTCAACTGCACTAAGTAGATACTCACGAATTTTAGCATCGTTTTCGAGACCAAACTTGTCAGCGACTTTCTTAACTGCCCAACCAGCAATGGCTAGGACAGCCACACCCACAACACTAAGCAATTGTAGTAGCAATGGGCTTAAATCAACTAATGTACTTTCCATAATAATTTCTCCTTGTAAATTCTATATATAGAAGAGAATATGCATAATATATACATATATCTCTACAATTATTTAGCCCCACATGGAGAAATTAGCGCTCTAAGTGGATATACCTCGATTTTTAAGGAATGGTTCTAATATTACGTCTCGACCCCTAAAATTCCTATATAATTCACTCATACTATTTGTACCACCCTTTGATAATAATTCCTTACGGAATTTTTCCGCAATTGATGGATTAAAAACGTCACCAGTTTCTTCAAAGGCGGCGAATGTGTCAGAACTTAAAACCTCAGACCAAAGATAACTGAAATATCCCGCCGAGTATCCTCCACCAAAAATATGACTAAACCCATTTGGGAAGCGGTCATATTCAAGCGGTTCTGATATTTTTGTTTCTTCTCGGGTACGTGTAAGAACATCAAGAATTGTTTCATCTGGTTTTCTATCGTAATGCAAAAGGAAATCAAACAATGCCATTTCTGTCTGACGAAGCAATCCCATACCACTCATAAAGTTCTTCGCGGCAAGCATATTCTTAAATTGTGACTTTGGTAGCTTTCTTTTAGTTTTCCAATGAGATGACATTGATCGTACAATATCTTCATTCCAGCACCAGTTTTCCATAAGCTGGCTTGGTAATTCAACGGCATCCCATTCAACTCCTCGTATACCGGAGGCGTCTTTGTAGATGACCTCTGTCATCATGTGATGCAAGGCGTGACCAAATTCGTGGAACAATGTCTCAATGTCATTATGTGTTAGAAGACTTGGACGAGTTTTTGTAGCTGATGGGAAATTCATCACCATATATGCAACCGGTAATTGTGTAATTTTGTCTGGTTTGGTCCAGCGAGTTACTGGGTCATTCATCCAGGCACCACCGCGCTTGCGTTTCGAATCAGCAAAAAAGTCTGCATATACCGAAGCAAAATGTTCACCATCTCTGTATAGGCGATAGAATCGAACCTTGTCATCCCATTTATCATCAATTAAATCAGTTTCGTCTTTGATTTCAATGTCATATAGGCGTGATACTAGACCAAACAAACCATCAATAACATTATCAAGAATAAAATATTGTCGGATCTTTTCTGAATCAACCTTGAAGTTCTTTTGTAGCATTTTTTCAGCATAAAAGCCCCTATCCCATGGTTGCATTTTTCCGTCTAGACCATTTTTCCCGGCGAACTCTTCGAGCTCGAATAATTCCTTTTCAGCCTGTGGTTTTGTTCTGACTATTAAATCTCGCAGGAATTCAATAACTTGTTCAGGTGATTCAACCATTTTACTAGCAACACTTAAATGGGCTGGTGTTTTCATCCCTAATATTTTTGCTGATTCTTCTTTAAGTTTGATCAATTCATTAATAATTGATGTGTTATCAAAACTAGTATCGTCTGCCAATTCTGAGCATTTTGTAATCATTGCCTTGGAACAAATTCTTCGAAGTTCCCTATTTTGGCAATATTCCATAATTGGAGAATATAATGGATAATCAAGTGTAATTGTCCAACCCTTCTCTCCACGGCTTTCAGCCATATCAGCTAGGGCTTCCATATCGGATTCTGGTACACCAGCTAATTCCGATTCATCGGTTATATTTAAGGACCAAGCCTTTGTTCCATCCAAAAGATTTTTATTGAAATTATTTACTAGTTCACTGGAACGCAACGATATTTGAGAAAAGCGTTTCTTTGGCTCACCATCAAGTAGTAATCCGCTACGTTCGTAGCTTTTAACTGCTTCATCCGTAATATACTGTTGTTCATCATTTAGCGTTCCGGAATCGCGTAGTTCTGTAAGCCTATCAGCAAATCGTCGGTGGAAGCGCATCCAGTTCCCAAAATCATCCGCTATTGGAATGATCTCTTCCCAAACTTCTCTGAGACGTGGTTCATCCCTAACGCCTTTTAGGTGAGCAGCCAATTCTATGAGATCACCGTATTTTTCTTCTATTAGTGATAACTTATCAAATGATTCCCATGTTATTGGTTCATTACTATTAGCGATATCATCAACTGTTTCTTTAATTGAATCAATACTGGTTTTTACATTTTCGACGAAATTATCAAGATCAATAGTAAAACTTGGTAATTTTTCAATCTTCTTTAATTCGCTTAATCTCATTATTGTATCCTTTTTATATTTGAAATGTTAATTTAAACATAATAACATCTTGTTCTTTTTCAATCTTCGCGACCAGTTTGTGACCAATGTTGGTTACAACCTTATATTTCCCAGTAGTATTATTTTCCAACCATTCAAAAATATCATCTTTTTGTTTTTCAACCTGGGGTGAAGTCATTAATTTAAAGGCTATTGTGACAAATTGACCATCCCAAACCTCATGCCCGTGCAATAATCTATTTTGCTCCAATGGAGTCAAATCTTCAACTTTAGGCATCAACTCTTGCCATATATTTCATTGACTTGTTGTTTTCCAGAAACTTTAATAAAGGTTGTGCGTTTACTTAGCTCTTTTAATTGATGGGCACCCGTGTAGGTGCAAGCTGATCTAATGCCACCAAGTATCTGTTTAACTGTATTCTCAACCGGTCCTCGATATGGGAGCAAAACTGATTTACCTTCAGATGCTCTGTATTCCGCTACGCCTCCGGAATGTTTATCCATTGCCTCGGATGAACTCATGCCATAAAATTTAACACTTTTTGGGATTTTGGTTGAACCACCCTTTCCAGCAAAGGTTTCATAAACTATTTCACCACCACTTTCATCATGACCAGCGAACATTGATCCTAGCATTACAAAATCAGCACCTGCACCAAATGCTTTTGCTATGTCTCCCGAATTGGTACATCCACCGTCGGCACAAACTAGACCACCAAGACCATGTGCTGCATCAGAACATTCGATAATAGCAGAAAGTTGCGGATAGCCTACACCAGTTGTTGTACGGGTCGTACATACGGATCCTGGGCCGATACCCACCTTAATTATATCAGCGCCAGCTAATATAAGTTCTTCAACCATTTCTCCAGTAACAACATTTCCAGCCATTATAACCGATTTGTCACCTACTTCATCACGGAGTTTGGAAATAAACCGAACAAACTTTTCAGAATAGCCATTAGCAACATCAACGCAAATAAATTTTGGGAAACGATGCAGTTCGGAAAATTCCTTTAATTTAACATGATCCATGGTTGATATTCCCATTGAATAGAACATATTATTTTGTTCCATTTTAGGATAATTCTTAAAAAAGTCTGCAATGTCGCTTATTTGATAATGCTTGTGTAAAGCAGTCATTAATCCATGTCGACTTAATGCAATAGCCATATCGAATGTACCAACCGTATCCATATTGGTAGCTATGATAGGAATACCAGTCCATTCAATGTCTTGTAAATGCTTAAATTTATAGGTGCGCTCTAGGCTTACTTCACGCCGACTAGTTAATTCACTTCGTTTTGGACGAATTAGTACATCGGAAAAGTCAAGTTTTTCATCGGACTCGATTCTCATTACACATTACCTCAAATTATTTTTATACTTAATATTACAGTAACGATTGCGTAAAAATCAATATAAAACCCAACAAAAAACGCCGGGGAGAAATTCCCGGCGCTTTTCAAATACTTATTAAGTAATCCTTATGCTGTTAAATCGTCGCCTGTGTTTAGAACGCGGATAGGAATGAAAATAAACTCTATACTTTTCACAGGTTTGATGGCAATATCAATCCACAACTCGTTCCTGTCAATGCGTTCTGGAGTATTATTGCTCGAATCACAGACTACCGCAAACTCCAAAAGTGCTCTTAGACCAACCAAATCACCCAAGAAACGTTCAAATGTTGACGTTACTGAATCGCGAGTAATCTGATCGTTTGGTTCGAACAAGAATGGTTTTGCAATAATATCAAAGTTATAACGTAAGAAGTTCACCAATCGAACAACATTAACCCTGTCTAGAGCAGAGTCAACTGGATGAAGTGTTTTCTGTCCAAATACAACCAATCCCTGATTAGGCATGAATGCAATTGGATTGATGTCATTAAGCTGAAGAACATCTCGTTGTCCCTGATTAAGAATAACTGGATTGTATTCTTCTTCAGCGTTCAAGAAACCAACACTTGACACGTTAGAAACACGACCTCTGGAGAAACCAGCGGGTGCAAACCATGGATAAGAAACACTATCACTGAACGCGATTGTTCTTAGTGCAATTGCTGATGGTGGTACCATAACCTCAAACCCGTCAATATTGGTTCCTAGACCCCATGGGTAATAGATACCAACGTTAGTATCGCGGGTTGTTAGTGCAAGTTCACCATTACTTGGTGCATTTTCTGCATTCGTTGCCCAAGACTGAATCGATGTTCCTGAAGGAGCAAGTCTAGCTGGTGTATCACCAATAATAAACGCAATTTCCTTCTTATCAAAATTCAATGTTACCATTTCATCAATCAATTCTGGGTAACCTGGTGTAGCGATAAGATTGAAGAACACTGTTTCTGCACGAAGTTCTTCATTTCCAGCAATTGATGCAGCCATTCGACGTACAACCATTGCTCTCTGTGCATTACGCGCCATATTTGGCGCGCCATCATTCTGGTTACCACTGATTGTCACCCAACGTCCCTGATCACCATCAAGGATTGGTGGGAATACGGATAGACCAACTTCATACTGTGCTGGAACAACATTTGCTCCAAGAAGCTCTGCCTCTGTAAATTCTAGAAGAGCATCTGGTTGCCATTCCTTAACATTCAATGTGCTAAAGCGTGTATTCCACAGTAGGAAACCATTAGGGAATGTTAATGGATTTGGTGCATCTGGATCAACGAAATCGCTATTTGCAAGACTGGTTGAATCCTCATTACCAAGACCATCGTCTTGACGGGCATCAGCAAACACAATACCAAACGGTGTTGTTTGATCTGTATTATCTACTAGTTCAAAACTCTGTGATGCTGCACGATAACGGCGGATTATTGGATAATCCTCCAAATTACTTGTGTCAATCCAGATGTCATTCTCTACAAGAGCAACACCATTTGGTGATCCAACTGGCTTCTGTGTTGGTTTTGATGCATTTAGAATAATATCAGCATTAGCATAGAATGGGTGGTTGTTAAGACCTACCCAAGAAGTACCAGTGCTTACCATAATATCAACATCAAAGTTTGTGTTGTACCATAATGTTCCTTCTAGAGGAGCATTTGTTGGCTCAGCAACCTGTGCCACATAAACCAATGGGTCAAATGATACACCATTAGAACGTTTTAGTACGTGGGTAGCAACACCTTCATCTGTTACATCAAATTCAACGTAAAGGATACCTGGTGCTGGGTTTGGTCCCAGTGCCGCAAGAGCGGCAGTATCATCTGCAAATAATGGGGCATTAACTGTAACGAACTGTCCAATTGAATCATCAAAAATTGCCACTTGATAATCTGCACCATTGTTTGGCTCAGTTGTCTTAATCCAAACATCACCCTCGATACTATTATCTGGAATGTTCGTATGTGGAGCATAAAATAGCTCTTTAGCTTTTAGGGATGGCATATCCAATTGAGTTGAACCAGCAAGTGGTCCTGATACCGTAATTGAACCACCGTCATTGTTTGTAATTACTAAACTTCCTGATCCACCAACTGCGAACTCAACTTGTTGATCAGCAACTTCAGTTGCGAATGCTGTTGTTAAATCTGCAACCATCGCTGGGACGGTTGCCGCGCTTGCAACAACTGTTTGGGTTGAAGTTGTATTTCCTGATAAACTAAAAGTTACTGAAATTGTTGATGCTGCGGTAACAACTGTGCCATCTCCCTCAACTTGTGAAGGAACAGCATTTCTCCAACCATCAGTACCAACTAGGTACCATTGAGCAGGTCCCAAAGTAACACCATTTCCATCAACTGGGGTGATCCACTCATAAACTCTGTTTTCAAAATCAATTGTAACAACCGCAAAGAATGTTTCTCCGTCAAATAATGCACGGTCAGGAACAATCTCTGATGAGCCGAGACCAAGATCAATTAGGATAGAAGAATCAGAGCCGGTTAGATCAATTGATCCCGACGTTGTATTTGTAATTACCAACTTTAAACCGCGACCAAACCACCAAACTGAAGCTTCAATTCCTGGAATAACAGCATTGTTAATGATCTGAACCAAACCATTATCAAGTCCAACATTGCTTAGGTCCTCACCACCAGCTAATGGTATTGTAACACCATTAATTACTAGGTCTCCGGCGCCGGCAATTAGTGCGTCGCCAATTGTTGGTACGAAGAAAGATGAAACTCGTTGTGTGCTTGCTTCAGCAGTCGTATCTACAACAAATGGTGTTTTTACAGACCAATCATTAAACGCGGAAGTAGCGGGATTGCCATCGGAACCGATTGATCGGAAAATACCAAAATTTGTTGTTCCGGTGTCTAACCAATACGTTCCATTTAGTGCTTGACTACGTGGTTCATTAACTTCTGGCTGCAACTGATCCAAGTTTAGATCAGCACGCATAACATAGGCGCGATTTGAAATCCCCATGTAACTATACGCGGCCCATAAACCGTATTCGTTTGTCTCATTACCATGTTGTGGAGTACCTTGAACCTGAGCAAAAGTTGGTTCACCAAATGTTTGGATTAGTTCTCTTTGACTAGTGATAAGAAAAAGTTTATCAGCGTTTGCTTGTGTTGTACCAGGTGCATTTAAAGCTGGATTACCTGGATTTGGCTTGTCTTCAGCGGTAGCAATCATAATGAAAGGAATTGTTCCTTGCCCTGGGTTGGCAAAGAAACTTTCATCGGTTGCTGTGACTTCTACGCCTGGTGATACGAGTGCCATTATATATCTCTCCTTAATGTTTCTTGCAAATTGCATATTATTCAAATTGTTTTATTCATGCAATCATACACATAAATTATACGTTGGTATTTAGCAGACGAGTATAAAAACTGTGTATTTTTTAAAAGATGCTAAATATTGTATAAGTGAATCCATCATTAGGACGATAGTATGACACACGATATTAGAAATTATCTCAATGTTATTAATGAAAGCCAAGATTTAACTGAAAAGGGTCTCATTAATAGAATAGCCAAAAAAGCGGCGATTGCTGTTGGGTCAAAAATACCTGGTGTCAAGGGAGCAGTGCAAAAATCAAACACGGTTAAATCTCAGAAAATTTTTAAAGGGTTGGTTAATTCATATAAAAAATTCAAAAAGGTTAGAGATCCGAAAACAAATGAATTCCCACCAAAAGGCATGGCTGGATTGAAGAGATTTCTTAGCATTATCGGAATAACTGATAAACAAATAGAAATCATTGCTAAAGAACAAAACAAAGTCGCTGATGAATTAGCAAACGAATCAATGAATGAAGATGCATTTGATAAAATGCTTTCCGGAAGTTGGAAGAATGAAAAAGATGCATTAGACGATGTTTCAGCATTTTTAGTATCATCAGACCCAGCGGTGTCCAAGCCTATCCTAAATCGTATTGTTGCTGTACTGAAAGGTGATATACATGGTGGACAAACTGATAAACAATCTGATAACGTTAACAATGGCCGAAAAACAGCCAATAAATCAGGTGAAATAACCGATGAGCAAAAGAATGCATTAGAACAACTAAAAAAAGCAACTAAAAATGATCCAAAGGTTCTTACTGCAATCTTACAAGCGGCATTAAAGAATACATAAAGGTATAATTATGAAGTTTTTAGAAACTTATCCAACACCGTGTGAAATTTTACTTGAAGATATTCAAGATTATACATTTGATCAAAAATGTATTATTGATGGTGTCATCCATGAGGTTTTTCTAGCATCAAATAAAATTAATAGCTTTCATTTAATTGAGCGGGATCTAGATAAAGACCAACTCAAAACATTATTCCGAAGTGTTATCGTAAATTATCCCAAAGAAAAACAATCCGGTAGCATTGAGAGACTAGGTGATAAAGTTGCAAACTCAACAACAGTCAATCTGGCTAAAAAGGGTGCAGAGGGGCTCTCTGTGCTAAACAAAGCAGTTGGTGCAATTGCAAAAAAATACGTTGGTGATACTGAGCCAGTTAAGAACTTTGATGAAAAATTTGATAAACTAAAAACTAGCCTAGTACAAAAATTGGGTGGTGATGATGACAAAATCGTTAAGGTTGTTGCCAATTATGGAAAATGGGCTAAGAAAATTCCTGGCAAGCAAGCATTGATCATTGGTTTGTTAGTTGGTGGGCTGGCCTTAGCCACGGGTAGAGCCGGTGATGCAGCGGTTGGTATGTTTCTTCGTGGTGGTAACAATCTCCTACAAGATGATAAATTTTCTACCTCTGTTGGTGAAGGTTTGGAACCAGATGTTATTGATAAATTGACAGGAAAATCTGCGAATGAATCATATATAAAAAATAATCCAATGTTGACAGAAGCAGAGCTTAAAGATGTCGCCGCCTTTGCGAAAAAGATCGCTTCAAAAATTGGTGATAAAGCAAAAGACGTTGGAAAACTGGATGATAAATCGTTGATAGCTTCTTGGAAAAAAGCAAGCAGACCAACCGATGCACAAGCATTAGGCGCGTTTCTTAAAAAATTGGAAGTGCCCAATGACGTAATAACGATAGCATTCAATGAGATTGGTATCACCGCTAAAGATTCTGATGGAGAAACTGACAATAAAGCGACCGATAATATGATCGATGATGTTAAATATGATCCCGCAAATCCAGAAGCGGCAATTATGGCATGGGCCAAATCAGACCCAATATTTAGAAGTTATATAGAACAGGCCTTAAAAACTCTTTAAGATAAGATTTCTTTAACTTGTTCATATAATTCTTCAATCGTCCCATTATTTTCGATAACATAATCAAACGGAAACCCAATCCAGTTATATTCACTAGTGTGAATTTCTAAATCTGCCATTTTTCGTATTGCTGCATCTGAACCCATATTAGCCTCGATTGCGGTATCCCACCATTCTGGATAATCACCCCGCATAACACAAACGGTTGATCCACCAAGCTTATCACAAAGCAAAAGTTCATTTTGAAACCTACAATCGCTCAAGACTGTTGGATTATTATTGTCAATGATGCGTTTTTCTACACTAGCAACCCAAATATCATTGTGGAAATTGTTTCTAAGTGCCTCTGTTCCTACTAACTGTAATGCATATCGAGGGGAAAGGTCATTAATTCCCAAGCGTTCTGTCCACCATTCGTCTGGTATTTCTCGTTGTGCCCTACTTTCAGAAGTGTCTCCCTCAAGCATTGCTCTATCCCACCCAAACAAAATTCCTGTTATGTCTTTTAATGAAGCAGCAAATGAATCTTTTCGATAATTCCGTGTATTAACTAAGTAATTGGCTACTGTATCTTTGCCTGAGTTCTTGAATCCTGAAATGAATACGGTCTTTCTATTTGAAATCATAAAAAATCTCCCTTTATTATTTTATTAACTATAACAAAAGGAGACCTTTTATTCAATATTAAAATGTATTACTTGGTATTACCAATCTTTTATGGATGCAATGGAAATCTACCAACAACTGCCGAAAGCATTGGGTCATTCTTATCGCCAAAAATATATGAGCACGTATCTTCGCTTCGGAAGGTAACCATTTTGTCGCCAGCGGGAATAGGATCCAGCGTCCATGTTTCAGCGGGAATCATCACCGCCGCTTCGGCATCTAAATGTGCTGGATACGTTGGGTCATTTACTACACCAGAAACAAGATCTAATGCAGTAGCGACCTTTACAGCCGTTCGCATCTGCGTTTCATTGACCGCCAGGACAAGAACGGTTCCGAAACCCTGTGGCGTTTCAAGTTGCCATTTGTTGAACAATTCGTCGTTATTGGTCAATTCTTTCCCCAAATATTCCTTATCGCCTACATTCATTGAATGTACAAATGCATTCGATGCATGACTGCATTGCGCGGCTAATTTCCCCGCATTACACGAGGGAAGATCGGTTGCATACGAGCGAGCCAAGATATAAAGAACTGGAAACGTATCCACGTAAACCTCCTAATTAAATTATATTGTATATAATAGCACACTTTTATTGAATATCAAGTTTATAATTTTTGGTTATTTAAAGACTCTTCCAACTTTCTCAAAATTTCGTCGTTCTTTACCACCTTACCAGGTCTTGTTCATTACGTTCAAAGTTCGGATCGGATTCCCAATTGTCAATGGGAGCCTCAATTAATTCAATATATCTCATATTTATATTTATACGGTTTGTGGTAAAGTATTAATCTTCAATACTAGTAACAACACCAAACCACATAGCTTCTTCTGCTGTAAGATATACATCTATATTTGGCTGTATATTATCGAGCAAATCCGGCATTGCTCCAAATTTTAACAAATAAACCTTTACGACATCAGTCCATTGTATATTTGGTACGCGAGTTTCTTCACCATTGACAATTTTCTTATTTGATGCATAATGATACATGAACATCGCAGATCGGTGTGCTATGCGGTTTACACCAGATTGAAAGACTAACGTGCAGGCGCTATAACATTTCTGATCCTTACCAACATATGTTGTGATATTATTTTTCTAACATATTGGGCCATCAAAATTGCCGATTCAACTTTACCACCAATCGAATTCAAATGCAGCCTTCTAATTGTTTTTGGATTTGTGGTTAATAATTCACCAGTGTTTCCAGAATGTATTTTACCAACAATGGACATAACTAAACCACGATTATACTCCTCTGCCATCACCGAAGATGACAACAGCCAAACAATCAAATATACAAGTATAATCTTTTTAGATATCACATTATCAACTATCAGAAATGATCTGCAATAATTTTTTCATAGTTTTATCATCACGGGATGCGTCATAAAATTCACGCTTATCAACAGCGGTCATTTTAGCCAGTTCATTCACTTGTTCTTGTGGTGAAAGTGAATCATAATCAATTCCTTTGGAGATTACGCTTCCCTCAAATGCACTATAAAAGACGCGGTTACATGCATTCACACTTTTGAGGACCTTTCGAGCCTGTTCAACGGTATATTTCTCCGCCGGTGCAACTGGTACATAATCGTCTTCTGCGATTAAAAGCCCAGCATTTTCAAACTCTTGCTCGGCGCCGTTATCAAGTTCTACAACATAGTAGCCATCTTCGGCATAAGTAATAAAACCTGCTGCGCCGGTTCGAATAACAACGACGCGGTCTTCTTCTTTAAACATAAAAACTCCTCTAGTGTGCGGATGGTTGTGAAAAATAGAATATTGGTAAGGGGAAAATTTCCACCCCAATTCCTTTATAATTGTTTTCGTTTTGATCTCATGTTTTTCTGTTATTTCACTTCCGCGTAAGACAGGCCGCGCTTCGCGTCTTCAACGCTGTTAATGAACGCCTTACCGTCCTGATCAACGATCAGGATGTTGAGCTTCCGGCGGCTGCGGAGATATCCGGAAATAGTGAACACCTTTCCGTTGGACCGATACTTGCGGCCGAGATCAGTTGGTTCCATACCAAACATATTAGCATACAGCTTGAAATCCTTCACTTCAACGGACTCGGCACCAGCGATGGTCAGGACCAGCTTAACGTCACAACTTGTATCGTAGAAGCGCATATTCTTCGTGTCTGCTTCCATGCCGTACTTCTTGGCGAGCTCTTCAACTTCCGCGAAGAAGGTGTCGCGAAGGTCCTTGCAAACGGGCTTGCTAAATTTGGTTACTTGTTTGGTCATTTTTCGATCTCCAGTTGGTTGCTGTTTGTTTGTACCCTTATTATAGCACCAAACTGGATTGTGTCAACCTTTAAATCGTTCTTCTGCCATTCTGTCAGCTATGACATTAGTTGGCAGCTTTTCATCTCTACTTCTTTCAAATACCTCAATTAACGTTGGCCCAATTTTGGAAATAGCTTCCATAATCTTCTGCTCATTGCCATCGGATCGTGTGGCCTCGCACGCCAAGATGATGCCACCGGCGTTAATCACATAATCAGGGGCATACAAAATACCCTTATGGAAAAGATGATCTCCGTATTCAGAGGCGGCCAGTTGGTTATTAGCTGAGCCAGCAATTATTGGTGCTTTAAGCGTTGTTAAACATTCTTCATTTATAGTTTGACCAAGAGCACAAGGAACATAAACATCGACATCTTTTGCATAAATTTCATCGTTTGATACGATAGTTGCTCCCGTTTCAGTGGCTACTCTAAGAAGTGCTTCTTCATTAATATCGCTGATATACAAATCAACATTATCTTCACTTAAATGATTCGCAACACCATTTCCAACTGAACCAATACCTTGTATCATAAATGAACGATTGGTTGGATCAGGTGACCCGTGTTTAAAATCTAAACAAGCTTTGATACCAGATACAACACCCCAGGCCGTATAAGGTCCAGGATCACCACAATCACAATTTACAATATTGGCTTTTCCAAGTTCCTGCATAATAAGCATATCGTCAATTGTTGTACCAACATCTTCTGCGATGATATATTTTCCATCAAGATAATTTACAAACTCAGCCATTGATAAAAGTAAATCTCTAGTTTTATGTCGTTTATCTCCCCAAATTACGGCTTTTCCACCGCCCAGTGGCAAATTACTTATTGCTGATTTGTAGGTCATTCCCTTTGCGAGGTTTAAGCAGTCTTGAAGTGCATCTTTTTCCGTTGCATAATTCCACATTCGGCAACCACCAAGAGATGGTCCCCTGCTCGTATTATGGACGACAATCCAGGAATGAAGCCCGGTTATATCATTCGTGCATTTTACTACTCGTTCGTAGCCAGCAATATTAATCTCCTCATATAGATTCATCGTTAAACTCCTAGTTTCCTAGCAGGTCTTACCACAATTCTTCGGGAAAACAGAGTCTGCTTTATATTTCCCCTGTGGGTGGAAGAGTGTTCTAACTCTTTGATTCATCTGTCCATAATATTTATACTAATTATAGTATATCGATATTTTCATTGCAATTTTATATAAAAATGTGTACAATAAATTTTATCCTTTTGAAAGATTATTATGAAAAAAATATTATTTCTACTTATCTTTAGTTTTATGCTTTCAGGTTGCGGTGGGGTTGAAATTCCAGCCATTCTGGCGTTTGCACTAAAAGCGAAAACTGGTGTTGATGTCGTTAGTTACATAGCAACTGAAAAGTCCATTACTGACCATGGTTTATCCGCAATAACGGATCAGGATTGCGCCCTACACTATTTTGTTTTCGACGATGATAGTCAAATCTGCCGAGATGATGATTCATCAGCGATTGTTATCCATTTGAGTAGGGCTGAAGTGGATGATAAAGAATTAGTTAAAAGCCTCAATGAAGATGTTCATGCTATTATTGATGCGTATGGTATGGAAATTTCAGAAAAACCTGAAATTATCCGCGTTGGTGAAGACAATTACGCTCTACATTACATGGTTAATGAAAAATAAAATCACTGGTTAACTAAATACAATAGAACATTTGTACTTAGAGGAACCAGTATGTCTAGAATTAACAAAGTCCAGAATATGCGTAAGCTTTTAGAAGCTTTCAATTCGGATGAACCACTCCGAGTTGATTATTCAAATCCAGTAGATGATGATCCACGTGATTCTGCTTGTCAAGAACTCCTAAATAACCGAGATGACTGGGAAATGATTTGTATGGAATACGATCTTGATCCCGAAACAACCGCTGAATATTGTCGAGATAATTATGGTATTGATCCATATGAAGAAGTGGAGATGCAAGAAGATTTAACAGAAAATTCAAACAATGATTGGGATAGCGATATTGTTATTAAAGCGTTGAAGTCATCTGCTGAAGAAATTAGTGACGTTGATCCAGAACTTGGTAAATTTCTAAATAGAATTTCTGACAGAGTATCACAATCTTATCCCGATTTTGTAAAGTATTCAGATCTTCTAGATATTTTAAATGAATCATGGTGTCGTTCCCCCAAGTTTGGTCATCTACAACGTATGGCTAAAGAAGAACTCGACTTTGCATTATCCGGTTCTGGTATAATGCAAGAAGATTGGGAAGTTTACGAAGAACCTGAATACAACGAAGATTCCGTTGAAAAAGAAATCAAAAAAGATAAACGAATTAAAGGTAAAGAAGGCAAAGCTATTCATTCTCTTTTAAAGGGTTGGAGAGGCGATAAGAAGAAAGTTACTGAAAATTACGACGATATTATGGACATGCACGACGATGGTATGAAACCGTCAATGATTGCCGCCAGTCTTGGCATGACAACTAGTGCAGTGCGTGCAGTGATTGATGGTAACGAAAACTCCCTCACTAACGACCCAATTCGCCCAAGTGCAGCAAGTCATGCTAATGCTGCGGCGGCTTATGGTCGCACACAACTTCAAATGAGTGAAGATGATTCAGATGTTATTGATTGTGAGATGGAAATTGAATGGCCAGGAGATGATGGTGAAATGGCATCTGGTTATTTGCACTACAAAGCTAACAAAGTCAATGGAAAATATGTAGTTGATCCAAACAGTTTAACTGGTTATGCCACAAATGATTTTAACGTTGCCAAAGTAAATGATTCATACATAAAAATGCTTTTAAAAGATCACCGGGATCGACAAGAGTTTGTTGATCAGGCACAAGAAAACACAGACTATGAATACGGTGCAGACCCAAAACACACATACGAAAGCGATAATCGAGGAACAAAACCAATGGCTATTAATAGAACTAAAAATATGCGTGGCATATTGAACATGTTTGAAAATAAAAACCACAAGCCAGATTGCACTTGCCCATTCTGTAACAAGGATGACAATGTTGAAGATCAAGACGTTGATAAAGATGAAGATGAATCAGAAGAAGTGAAGGAATCTAATCATCTTTCAACAATGGGATCAGGACCAAATGACGCAGGTTGGGAAAAGAATGGCAGAAAGCCACGCAATTTCAAGATGAACAAGGGTGTAAAGAATAATAGCGTTTCATTCGGCGATGACAAAGACGGTATTTATGAAGACGAAGATTCAGTTGTTTATGCTGAAAACGGTGTCGGTGATTATATGACATATTGTATGTTTGATAACGAAGGAACCTACTCTAATTTTATTAATGTTCTAGGTGATATCGGAATTGGCACTGCATATCCCGATTCTGGTTATGAACTAATCGGTGGCGGTGATGTACCAGAAAGAATCAAATCCGAAATGCAACTCATTACCATGGATGTAGTAAACCAAATTAAGCAAGACCGAGATGATGCACTTCTCTGGGACGGTTACGGAGGAGTAGATTATGATGATGAAGATTTAGATGAATCTTCACAAACCGAACTAGACCGCCTTATCCATCTTGCTGGACGACAGATTGCTGAAGCTCGTAAGATTGTAATGAACCGCCCAACCAAAAGCAAACACCTAAAGAGGTAATTTAAATGCATATCAATAGAACAAAAAATATGAGAACAATTCTAGAATCTATGACATTTCCGGAAGATGATAGTTTCGACGAATCCGTAGAAATGAATGAATCCAATATCGTTGACAGAAGCGATCTTTGGCAAGATGATGAGTGGGGTGACGACAATGAACCGGGATGGTTTGAAGTCTGGGGTGATGACACAGATATCAACGACGTCTTAGAGGAACTTGCTGATAGATTAGCTTCCATTGGGGTTACTATTGAAATGATTAACGACGATGACGGGGGTAAAGTTAGATTAATGCATAACGGAAAACCACTAGGAGAATAAAATGCATATCAATAGAACAAAAAATATGAGAACAATCCTCGAATCAATGAATGCATCTGAGTCATCCTGTGGATGTGGGCCTGATTGCCTTTGCGGAGGAAATTGTGGTGGGAAATGTGGTGATGAGAATTGCCCTTGTGAATGCAATAATGTATCTGAGTCACTTGAATTGACAGAAGGCGGTAATGATGCTTCTGCCCGTCTACACGAGATTTCCGAAGAGATTCAGGAACTAGCGCGTGAAGCTTTGCACCTGGTACAGCAAAATGGTGGACACTATGAGCGTGCTCGTTCATATTGGTATGGTCATATTATGAGTGCTGCTGGATCTGAAGAATATCCGCATGGTGCAGGTGATTCAACAATCATTGATTCTGTTAAAGAACTAAAACACGCTGGCGGTGATTATGAGCGGGCCGCGGAAGCAATGGTAGAATATATGGAAGATCACCCTGGAAGCGATATGAAATCCATACTTGAACGAATGAAAAGCGTTCTTGTTGAAGGTGACATTGTTGATTTCAGTATGTATGCTGGTATGTATTATGATGGTGCCAAAGTAAATTTAATTGATAGGAATGGAAAGGCTCGAGTAGTAACAGCTATTGGTAGCCCTCGCCAATATACCTTGGATGGACAACCCATTGAATGGGAAGATTTAAAGCGTATAGCTAAAAGATCTCGAATTGGGAAATTCCATCAAGGTATTGAATAAATAATTACAAAGTGTGAACACAAGGAGAATATAATAATGGGTTATCGTAGCGGAATGAGGAAATTACTTGAAATAGCATCTCCTGACATTAATAGTAGCACACAATTAAATGAAGATATTGGAAACTTAGAAAATATTTCCTCTCCTCTTCAAGTAGCATTAAAGAGTGGTTGGTCTTCATCTTCACCTCGTATTGGCCCTAGCCACCTTGGCCCACAATCAAAGATAATAATTGGTGAATACAAGAATGCATCGCAGGCTTATAGAGAACTGGTTGATGGTAGTGCCGCTGGTATTTTAATTACTGACGGTGAAGATCAATTGGCAATAATTGTTGGTCAACCAACGCCATCATATCGAAGTACAAAATTTGGAAAATATGGTTCATCATACGCTGTGGATGAAACCGTAATGGCTGAGAAGTATCCTGATTCAGAACTTATGCAAAAAATTACCAACTATGATATTCGACCAAAGGACCATAACACTGCTGAAAACCAAGTCAAGACGCTTATTCGTTTGTTACAAAAAGCAATTAGAGATACAGGTGGCAAAGTTGGAATGCAGTTGCTTACTGTTGATACTGAACGTCTAGAAAAACGAAAAGAACGCAAAGCAAACCAACCAATTGATATGACCTCACAAGAATATATTCGTGGCATGCGCCAGCAGCTTAAAATACGTTTAGATCAATTCAAGTCAAGTCGAGCAGCGCAGGTTGGGTCTGTTGAAGAAATGTTACCATATATTATAGAAAAAGGTTATATTGATAAAATCAACGTTGGTGGTTTTACGTATTCATTGAGCAATGATCGTATTAATCTCCGAAGCCTTAGTGGTAAGGATTCATTCCACGGTGAGTCCACAATTGAATACACTATTGATCAAGGACCGGATTGGCGAGAAATGTATAGAGCAAATGATGAAGAAAATCGTCCACCAGAACGTCTTGAAGTTGTTCTTGGTCTAGAAGGCGGTCGCATTGTGCCAAAATCTGTCCGCGCGAAGGCTAGATGGTAATATAATATGCGCCTTTATGAACTATTTGACGAAGACGATCATAAGAAGGATATCCGTTCCGACGATGACCCAGCCGATAATCGCTTGTCTCCGTTAACAATACCACCAAAAGATTTTATTTTTTCCCGTGCCAGTGGTCCTCTTGGCATGGTTCGAAAGGATGGATCGGTCAAGAAGAAATATAAAGACATAATCAAGAAGGGCGATCCAATTAATGATCCAAGACTGGGATCTGCATACGGTAAAGAGGCTATGGCCGCTAAAATAGCAAGAACCACCCCAAGCAATTCTGCCCAGGATGGTTATTCTGGTAACGATACTACAAAAAGCTTTTCAGCTTAATCCGAACTTGAACTTGAACTAGAACTGTCGGAAGAACTACTTCCACTGTCATACGACGAACTTCCGGAATCATATGATGAAGGTTCATACGATGGTGTTGGTTCGCGGCGGGTTTCCGGTTCCGGTGTATCATACGACGGTGTTGAAGATTTCGTATCTTCAATTTCTACATCAGCCGATGAGGTTGAGCCATCGGATTCTCGAACAACATCAGTCATTGCGTGTAATGTATACGCATCATCTACAAGGTGAACCGATAGATTTTCCTCGTAATCTTTGAGAAATTCTGTTTCAGTGTAGTTAAGCGGTTCAGAGAAATTGTCGAAATCATCGATATACGTGAAATCATTGCCGAGCACGAGATAAAGTAGGATGAAGACTTCAAACATGTCGGAATCGTTATCTACATAAAGCTCAGGTCGACGTCGAGCAACTAGATAGCGGGCTCTAGTGGGATTTTTTGTGATAAAGCGAGATTGCTTCTTGACGAGACAAAGAATTGTCAGTGTCTGACTGCGTGGGGCGGTTAACGAAATACTTGACGGTATGATATAATGAACCAACCGCGATACCGGCAACTAACGCAATTAAAATTATTTCCATAATAACTCTCCATTTCATTAAGCTATTATAATACTATGAATGCGTATAAAATGTCAAGATAAATTGGATTATTTTATAACTTCGAAGAAAGTATTATACAAGCATATTATCGATATATCAAAATTTAATATATAAATAATTAGCGCACTAGATAGGGTGTTGGAGCACCCTATCTAAATCTGCGTTAAAAGGAGGATCAAGTATGATCAACCAAATTTTAAAAATTATACTAGCTGCTTTAAAGATCATTGAAAAAGTAGTATAATTTAGTTTTATTAAAAGGGGATGTTATCGCACTCCCCTTTTTTTACTTCAATGTTTGTAACAATGCAAAACCTACGGTTTCTGTAAGTAACTACCTACATCTTTATTTATGTAACATAAATATATAAGGGGTAAATAATTAACATTATTTTGCGATTTTCTATACAAGCGGTATAAATACTATGTCTATCAAAGAACAATTAAAACAATATCTCAAAATTTACACCTATCGAGGTCTTCCAAAACGGGAGACCAAATTATGGGAAGAAATTATACAAGCTACTAATTTTTTACCGGAAGATGTTAAGCCTGCTCAACGCTGTTGGCACATACTCAATGAATCATACGAAATCAAGTTATGCCCCATAGATAATATTCCGGTAAGATGGTGGGGTAGCCACTATTCAAAATACAGTTCAAATAGTGCTAAGGCGCGTGATCCCGAACATACAAAATTACGTATGCAAACATATCAAGAACGGACGGGCGAACGGCATTGGTACGCTAAGGAGAATCCCGATAGAGAAGAACAATTGATAAAACAAAAAGAGCGAGATTATTCAAAATATACATCTCCTTTTAGTAAGAAGGAAGTTCAAGAAAAACGAAAAGAAACATGGATGAAAAAATATGGAGTTGATAATCCATTCAAAGCTGAAAAAGTGATAGAAAAAATATCACAAGTTAACAAAGAAAGCGGGAAATGGTATAATTATGATACGAAAAAAGCCGAATACAATGCTACGGTATGCGAATTAACCAATTCACAGTATTATAAACATTTTCATGATATACCAAATGCTGATAAACGGAGCAATGAATGGTATCTCGATCATATATTTTCAATCTCTGAAGGATACAATCAAGACATTCCACCTGAGATTATTTCCCATTATACAAATTTACAGATATTATCTCGATATGATAATAGCAGTAAAGGTGCTAAATGTGGTAAAACAAAAGAGAAATTGTTTGAAGATTATGAAAGAGTCAATTATTAATATATTAACGGATACAAAACCACATCGGTTGTGATCCATCTAATAGATTTTTAATCTCATCTTCGAGTTCTAGGATACGTTGTTGGGCGTCAGCTTTCAGGGTATCACCGTTTAGTGTAGTTCCCCCACCAGGACCTGGAATAGATGCAAACAATGTACGGGCTTCAGCCATCATAAGCTTTGTCTGTGCTAAACTATAATCTCGGATCCATGGACGCAAATATTCATCTTCCCATAATTCTTCTTCTGAACGATTCTTATAAACCCATAAAAGAATAGTTTCATTGGTGCGAGGGCGTCGCATAAGTGTTAGAACTCTAGAAGATTGATTATACGTATAATTGATATACAGCCCAAACAGTCTCCCAACGGTTTCCTGGTAATCAGCGAACAGATGATACGTCGCCAAACCCCCCTGATCTCCTGAACGTAATAGATACAAATTATTAAACGCTAGGCTGAATGGGTCAATTTGCGTTCCACCACCAGTGTTCAATCCAGATGTTCCCCTACGGAAAACTTCACGCACATCAGCGAACTCTTTCGGTAATGTGTACTCCTGAACATCAGCTTGTAATTCCAAAAATACATAAGCTTCTTCTTTTGCATTGGATGAGCGGCGGCGGATCTGATCGAACGAAAGGTCAATGGCTAAATTGATATGTTCAGGATCTGGTTCAATGTCAATCATACCTTCACCGAGCATCAAACGGAGTTGTTTTGTAAGTTCAGTTCGAACTGGTTTCTGTTGTATTGTGCGTGGACTTTTAGCCATAGTAGTCTCCCAAATTATGAGTCGCTACTATTTAGCCTGCAAACATCAAACGGAATTGCACCGAATCCTCTTTATTACGGAAATTATAAAACATTCCTGATCGAAACCAATCTTTAGGACCAAACTCGTCCCAGCAATATTCATCGATTTCGTCCATTTTACTTATATCACATGATACTTGAAATGCATACCAATCATCCCTGACATCATCACCACCACCGCCAGCATTCATACACAACGAAAGTCCCATATCCATATTATTCTCCACCAATAAGAAAGGTCATTTTGAATAGAACCGCAACTTCAACATTTTTGAAATAAAAATGTCGACCAGAATTGTGCCAATGATGTCGTGTTTCACAATGCTCTTCACAGAATCGAACAGTGTCTTTTTGTTTCCCCTTTTTAGCAACTACTCGATGCCAATTTTTAAGCTTGGGGGATTGGATGTTAGACATTGTATCTCTCATTTCAAACTCTAATTATTAAGTTAATATGTATCAAATGTTAAACTGAACAATGTTGCATCGGTTTGGTTCTTGAAATAAAAATTTGCTTCTATTGAAAGCCAGCATTGGAACTCAAAATTATCAAAACAAAAGTTAACTGTTTCGATTATGTGTTCCCTTGGGACATAAACTTTTATATAGCTACTAAGGGCGGTCCGTATTGGACCGCCCCCGTTGATTATACCAATACCGTTAGACACTTAGTACCTTAACAATCAGTGTATCAGCGTTGATCCGACCAGTAAGCGATTGGGACTTTGCATTGATATCACTAAACAATGTTTCCCACCTGCGGATCCGTGTACCCTTACGGAAATGCGGCAACACATCGTTCGGTTTGCGGACCGTTTTAGCAGTACTCTTCTCAGAAAAGTTCTGTACCGTCGTGCCCTTCATTGCCAGGCCTGATTCGTCCTTTGCGTAGTACATTCCCAATTTGCGGGTTTTCACATTGAACACCATGAGCGCCTGTGCTCCAACAATGGTCCCTGGATTGATACTAGTAATATTCAGGCTATCATCATTCTGCATGAATTTGACGTTCTTGGTCATTTTTTCTGCAGACTTCACTCGCTTGCGCGGCTTGCGTCGAGTTGCCTTCGTGTTTTCTTCGATACTGAACAACATTTCCTTGAGCATCTTGTACTGTTCGAGGTCTGCGTTCAAAGCCTCGTCGGAAACATTCTCAAAGTATTCCGCTGTTTCTTCGCTGCGGGCATCAACCAGTTCTGCAATAACCTCGTCGACATAATCTTTCAATTTCTTGAAGACAAACTTATTGCCTTTCAATTCAACCAGGTAATTGTATGCAGTGTTGTCATCTTCGCGTCGGACGGTACGGTCTTCAACCATGTCCGCCAGGTAATTTCGGGCATTATAGTAGGTCAAAAGGTTCGTATTTACGACGGGAGTGGAAGCAACTTCCGCTACCTCGTTCAAATTGTATTTTTCAACAATTTCTGAAACCTTCCGGTCGTACCATTCCATTGCATCGACGGACAGTTCTTCGCCGTTATCAAGGAAGTGGGACAGTGCTCCAAGGGTTTTGAATTCGTAATCCGGTACGTCGGAAAACTTCACACCTTCGCGCTTAACAAATATTTTTTTGAGTTCCGATGTTTCGAACATCACATTAACCCAATTGAGCATACGGGCGTTAGCGAGACGATATTCTGAAGTACCAACTTCGAGGCCCTTGAGCGTCGGAAGTTTGCCATACGATTCTTCGATCAAAATCTTTGTTGAAATCTTGGAAGCTTTAGCCATTTTGTATTCCTTTTCCGTTGTTGTACCATTATTATAACACAGAATAGGACGATGTCAACCTTTGGGAATCTAATAGTTTCTTTTTATTTCAATTGGTTATACTACTTGCTATCGACAATACCCTTACTATTCAACCAGGTTAGTGTAAACAAGGTTGCATCACTATCTTCAGCAAAATAAAAGGTTGCTGAACGTCGCTCACTTGTTAATGGGCTGTTTGATGAGGCAGTGATATAAAAGTCACCATCCAACACTTCTTCGCACCAATCCATAATTTCAAGCATTGTGTCATTAATTATACCGGATTTTCCATCCGGTGTTTTGTTTTTCAATTTCTTAAACCGTCGATAATGAATCTTAAAAATACGGCTTTCAAAATCAAGAATAACCTTTGTTGCTGATTTAGCAATTTCCGGAAAATCTTTTTTGATTTTTGACCATTGCATGGCTGTTAGACGATTACCCATAAAACTACTATACTTTCATTAATTTTTATTGTCAAGCGATAAATATATAATATATGGAGGAGAAAGAATGCCAGACTTAAATTTAACACCAAATGAGATCGCAGGCATGGCTATGATTATAACACTAATCGGTAGTTTAATTGTCAAAGAGCTTGCAACAAGCTTCGTTGTTGGCTTATTATTCAAATTAAGCCAGCAATTCAAAGCCGGTGATGATGTTTTATTGGAAGACCAAAAAGCTATCATTATATCTATTGGAATCAGGAACACAGTTTTCCAAATAGATGACGAACATGGAACCGTATGGCGCTACGTTGCTAACACCAAAATGAAAGAAATTAAGCTTGCTAAAATCGTTCGGGCAAGAAGTCGGAGGATTACTCTTCCAAACCCTCCGACGACTCACTAAGTTCTTCAAGCCAATTGTCTCTTATGAATTCAAGGTTTCCGTTATCAGCCGAAAATAATCCCGATTTGTAATGCAATGCAAAAAGAACCGAATCTTCCTTAGTAGAGAATACGTAGGTTAGACCGTCAGTATACCACCAATCTCCGGAAATGTTTTCATCAATCCATTTGTCGACGATATCGCGTTTCATACCAGAATATAACCGCTCCTCGAGCTTTATATAATAGAAGGGAAGAGACTTCTCATTGCGGAATGTCTCCGAATCGATCAATTTTTTCATAATTACAAATCCTCCATAAGTTCAATGACTTTGTTATACTTTTTCATTAATCGATCCGTGTCATCTTCGTTGATATAACTTACTCCGAAGAAGACTGGTAGTCCATTAATGCAACGGGGAGCGGCTTGATTCATTTTGGCGTAAAACATCCCCACCTTAGATTCAACAAGAATTTTGATTGCAATTTCGTCCATGAACCTAAGAGGCATGAATACCATTGAAAGCTCACTCTCAAGATCCCGAAGCTGTAGACTAGTGAAAATCTCTCCACGATAAAGTTCGAGAGCTAACTCCTTAATTTCCTTATCAGTTTTAGACGTATAAACGTCTTCTGTCACCATACCTGCTTCACTAATGCCAGGAAATTCTTCAGACGGTTCTCGTTCTTTACCAATGTCGCTGAGCATCCGCATGATCGCGTCAGCAGAGCTTTCGCCCTTTTTCAGTTTTAGTGATAGATTAAGACTTGGCATATTGAATATTCCTGTTCATTCTGCTATTATACTTAAAAATAGGAGGTTGTCAAGTGTTTTCAACAATATTATTTCGCCCTGATCTTTGGGGGCGGTTACAGTGTGATCATTGTGCCAAAAAATATGACAAAGAATGGTACCGAGAAAATGATCTCGGTATGCCACTCTATAATCGTCGTGAAAAAGTCAATCCGTTGTCAATGGAAGAATTGCAGAAAGTTATCAACGATGAGATTACCGTTGAATGGTTTTGCTCGCCGGTTTGCTCAAACGAAGCAACTCGTCCTTTGAAAGAGAAAAACGACTCTTCTTCCATTCCTGATTCAAAAACTTGAGCGTATTGCCCATTTCTGGTCCCGGTTTGTGACCCTGAGCGATTAGGTCTCCACCTGTCACTGGGAATTTTGTTGGAGTGAAAGTAGCCACGGGATTGGGCTTCCCCTTCGCTGCAAACAGTTCTTGGATCCATGCTGGATCAACTTTGTCAGTGAGCATGTCTTCAGCTTCTTGAACACCGATGTTTTCAAAAAGATTATCAAGGATAAACTCACCGAGGTTGCGCTCAGCACTACTCATCTTCCACTTATCCGCCAGGCGGTTGAAACCATCATGCGTTTTTACCAGTGCCACAAGGACTGTAACTGGATTATCAGTAAGCTTTCGAACTAGCTCAACGTCATTTGCATTGACCTTTCGAGCGAAGCCAATTGCGTCCAGGACGTTGAGGTTTTGCATAGTGTCGATGATAGCCGCCAACTTTTCGGTGTTTCCACTAAGAATTTTACTCATCTCCATCCACATCCGCTCTCCACTGATATTGCGGAGGCCGTCAACGTTATTTTTGATAGCCAAAAGCTCGTCATCAGGAATATCGTGTGCAAAACGAGATTGGAAACGGAAAAAGCGGAGAATACGCAGGAAATCTTCTCGAACACGCTCATCGGGTGAACCAACAAATCGCGTCGTTTCGCTTTGTAGATCAGCGAGACCACCGTTGTAATCAAAAACGTTTCCATCAAAATCCATGCTCATTGCATTGTAGGTAAGATCACGGCGGGATGCATCTTTTTCCCATGAGCGAGTGAACTCTACATCAGCATGACGACCATCTTGATTGGTGTCAATACGCAGGGTTGTAACCTCAAACGGTTCACGGTCTTTGGTACCAAGAACTGTCAACGTTCCGTGCTGCTCACCTGTTGGGATCCAAGAGAAACCATTGTTCTCAAAGATTTCTTTCATTTCTTCAGGTGTGGCCGTTGTTGCGAAGTCGATGTCCTTGGGGTCTTTCCCAAGAAGAAGATCACGGACTGTTCCACCAACAATACGGAGTTCATGCCCTGCTTCCTGAAATGCTCTTCGAATCGTCAGCATATCAGGCGTGACGATTGTACTGGCATCCACGTGAGCGGTTGTTCGATCTTCAAACATTGCAATTCTCATTCTATTTTTCCTCTGTACGCTTAATTATAGCAGAACTTGAGTAATTGTCAACCGTTGGATAGATAATAACTTTTGCTAATTCCTTACCAACGACTTCATCTTCTGTATAATCGCCACCCTTTACGATAATATCAGGACGAATTTCCTGTAAGATTTCGTACGGTGAGTCTTCTTCAAAAACAACGACTTCGTCAACCCATGGTAACGCTTCAATTTGGGATCGACGAGCATCAATGTTATTTATCGGTCTAGAAGGCCCTTTGAGACGCTTGACGCTTTCATCACTATTCAAACCAACAATTAATTTCTTTCCTTGTTCTTTACAGAATTTTAAGAGCTCAAGATGACCCGTGTGCAAAATATCAAACACGCCGTTCGTAAAAACAACTTGGTCCAATATCAAATCTTCGGGGCGGACCGGAGAAACCCCTCGACGTTCAACTCCCTTTGATGCTGCATGACAAGCTAATTTACAAGCCTCAGGAATATCCATTCCGTTGTTAAAACAATACGATATTACCGCAAGAACGGTGTCACCAGCACCAGTTACATCAGCAACTTCATGGGCTGTTGATTTGAAATGATGGTAGTTCCCATCTTTATTCAAAACGTGCATCCCATCACTACTCGCCGTCACCACTAACCATGTCCAAGAAAAACTATTCATAAACGATAACGCTGAATCAATTTCAAATTTACCATTCCAAGCTTCATATTCAACCATGTTTGGTTTTACTAAAAATGCTCCCCGATAAAAAGATGGGGGTTGCTTGGGATCGACAAACACATAAGGCGTTTGCTTTAAGATCCGAAGTGTTGTGTCAAATTGTATAACGCCTTTATTATAATCACTTATTAATACAATATCATTTTTTGCTAACACGCTAGTCATATTGCTTGTGCAGGTTTGTTTTGTATATTTTTCTTCATTATCTACACGGAGGAGGTAATGCCCACTGTTATCCATAAAACGGGTTTTTGTTGTTGTTATTGGGTGATCAGAATCAAACCAAGGTTGGATGTTTGGGTATTCATCCAACCCCTTAACAAGGTCTGTCAATTCATTACCTATTGCAACAGCACCACATAATTGGATTTCTTCATCTATTATGTTTGCTAAATTGATAGCAAGATTGGCAGCACCGCCAGGTGATGACGTAATCATCTCTTTTCTTAATATCAAAACAGGCGCTTCTGGCGATATACGGTCAGTTGACCCAATGACCCAACGGTCTAACATTATATCACCAATGATTCGAATCATACAATAATTCCAATAATATTCTTTTCTTCTAGCAGATAATATTTTTTCTCACCAACTTCCAATTCAATTGGTGTGTTCGGAGAGAAAATAACGTGGTCACCAACCTTAACCTGAAAAGTATCTCTTTCAAGGGTTCCAGTTTTTTCATTTTCAACCCAGCTTCCAATCCCAAGGGAAGACACTACGCCCTCCATTGGAAGAACCTCATGGGCATCTGGTAGAAAGATACCACCATCGGACTTTCTTTCTTTTTCAGTAATTTCAATGGCGATCATTGAATGCAGTACAGTTAACTCGTTCATAATAGATTCCTTTCATATGTTTAATATACATATTTAATTAATTGAAATTTAGCTTTGAATATGCTATAAATAGACAACATAAATACACTATTAATTGAAACGCGCAGGAGAATTTTTATGGCTCGCAATAAACCCTTGAATATGTACCGGAATATTGGTATTATCGCCCACGTCGATGCAGGTAAAACCACCACAACCGAACGTATTCTATACTACACCGGAAAGGGCCATAAAATTGGTGAAGTACATGATGGCGCCGCCACCACTGATTATATGGCACAAGAGCAAGAGCGTGGTATTACTATTACCTCCGCTGCAACTACTGTCTTCTGGCGAGATCATCAAATCAATATTATCGATACTCCAGGACACGTTGACTTCACGATTGAGGTAAATCGTTCACTTCGCGTGCTTGATGGTGCTGTTGTTGTTTTTGACGGTGTTGCTGGGGTTGAGCCACAGTCCGAAACAAATTGGCGTTTAGCTGATCAATACAACGTTCCCCGTATGTGTTTTATTAACAAGATGGACCGTGATGGTGCCAGCTTCATGCGGTGTGTTGACATGATTGAAAGCCGTCTTGCTGCTACGCCGCTTATTACACAACTTCCTATGGGTTCTGAAGAAAAATTCGAAGGGATTGTGAACCTTGTCACTATGAAAGGACTGTTTTATCATGGTGAAGATTTGGGAGCGACATGGGATGAAGTTGATGTAACCAGCGATGAATTTTCCAAACGAATTGCAGATATGGATTTGATTGCGGAAGATAAAGACGTTATTGAGCGTATCACAGAACTTCGCGAAAAACTAATCGAAGATGCTGCTGGCGCCGATGATGATGCTATGGAATCATATTTTGAAAATGGTGATTTGGATTTTGATACATTAATTAAGTGCATCCGAAAGGGTACAGTTAATGGGTTATTTGTACCAATCCTGTGCGGTTCTGCTTTCAAGAATAAAGGCGTTCAGCCATTACTTGACGCAGTCGTTGATTATATGCCAGCACCAACCGATGTTGATAATATCAATACAGTCGATGAAGATGGTGAAGTTAGTGGAGTTCGAAAATCTTCAGACAATGAGCCATTTAGTGCGCTTGTTTTCAAAATTATTGAAGACAAATTCGGTTCTCTCGCATTCGCCCGTGTTTATTCTGGTACAGCCAGTTCCGGAACTACGGTACTAAATTCAACACGAGGAAAAAATGAACGTCTTGGTCGCATCGTTGAAATGCATGCCAATAGTCGTGAAAATATTGACGGTGTGGTGGCGGGTGACATTGTTGCGTTCGTTGGTCTAAAGGACTCTACGACTGGTGATACATTATGTGATATTAATAAACCATGCGTGCTTGAACGAATGATCTTTCCTGAACCAGTGATTGATATTGCGGTTGAACCAAAAACCAAAGCTGACCAGCAGAAGATGGGCATTGCACTCAATAAGCTCGGCAAGGAAGATCCAAGCTTGCGTCTAAAGCTCGATGAAGAGTCCGGGCAAACCATTCTTAGTGGTATGGGTGAACTACACCTAGACATTATTATCGACCGCATGATGCGTGAATACGATGTTGCATGTAACATCGGTAAGCCAAAAGTTGCTTATCGTGAAACATTAACGAGGGACGTCGAGCATACTTATACTCACCGTAAGCAGTCTGGTGGTTCAGGACAGTTTGCTGAAATTAAGGTTACAATTGGTCCAAATGAACCAGGTGCTGGTTATTCGTTCGAAAATCTTGTTACGGGTGGTAATGTTCCAAGAGAATACGTCCCAGCCGTTGAAGATGGTTTTAGAGAACAAGGCAAGAGCGGTGTTGTCGCTGGTTATCCAACTTTGGACTTTAAAGTGACACTAATCGACGGAAAATATCATGATGTTGATTCTAGTGCTCTTGCGTTCGAAATTGCGGCGAAGGCTTGCTTCCGAGAAGCTGCTAAAAAAGCCGGACCAGTTCTACTTGAACCATTGATGATGGTTGAAGTGGTTACTCCGAATGATTACCTAGGAGACGTTATTGGTGATATTAGTCGACGTCGTGGATTAATTCTTGGACAAGATGCACGTGGTAGCGCAGTTGTTGTAGAAGCAAACGTTCCACTTTCGGAAATGTTTGGCTATATGACTGCATTACGGAGTATGACTTCAGGGCGCGCAACATTTACAATGCATCTTGAAAAATATACAGAAGTACCAAAGAACATTGTTGATGAAATAATCGCAACAGACGCTTAATATAAAAAAATACCCAAACACTAAAAACCCGGGATTAATAATCCCGGGTTTCTTTTTGTCTATTATTCAGGTGGTATTGGTCTTTGGTTGACTTCATCAATTGTCTCTAAACGAGTAACTCTCGATGATATTTCGGCAGTTCGATCTCGCATAAGTTCATCTAATTTTTGAATTTTGATGTCTAGTTCAGCGTGGATGATGGCGCTGCCTTCGGTAGCTTTTCGGATTATCGACAATAGATATTTAACAACACCAAATAATGCAGTTATACCCGTTATTAATAGTGCTGAGAATCCTATAAAAACACTGGCAAATTGTGAGAGATCTTCCATAATACGACTCCTTATCGCATTATTTATCAATTATTCTATTTTTTAATATAAAAGAGATGATCGTCTATTATTGCTACACGCCTAACGTTCTTCCAATTTGGGTTAACATAACTAGCGTGGTAATTGGTTGCACCATGAACTACTCCCTTATAGCGATCATATAAAACAATATCCTTTGCTATTTGATAGCTATTTTCCCAAGCTTCACGTTCAAGTTCAATAAGCTCACCATCTTTGGTAAACATAAATTCTAATGGGTCATCGGGTTTTCCGTCGCAAAGAGCTGAAAATTGGCATTTATTTTTTCGAAGGATCATTATTGATTTATCCTTCCAGCTTTGTTGTTTTGGTCCCTGTTCAACTACCTGACAAACTGTATTAGGCCATCTTGGATCACCTACTCTATTCTTAATTACCCGACCAACCGCAATAACCCCTTTACGTGATTGATTACGCGCTTCGAGGAAAAGTGTTACTGAAAGACAATCGATAGCTTTTTGTTGTTTCTGGGTAGCATAGCGCATGGCGTGCTTGTTGCTATCAAAATTATCTACAAAATTCAGGTCTTCTATACTTGTTATTTGTACAGAATCAACTGCCTTAATTGGTACAGGGGTTAAATATTCTGGTAAATTTGCTAATTCCATCTTGGCTCCTTGTTTGATAAATTGGCTTACTGAAAGCATTCCAACCACAAAAGAAACCATCAAGGTAGACATAATGAATATATTCAAATGCTTACCAATTATATCTTTAAGTATTAACATATAGAGATATCCAATAGTTGAACCAATGTTAAATTATACTATATGTTAAATTGATTGTCAACCCTAGCAGAAATTCAATCTCCAATAACCTGGAGAATATTCCCCGTCTACTGCCAATACCCATTCGTTGTTATCAAACAATAGCTGCTGGCCAGCGAATAAATTAACAGCAAATTGTTTATCGACGATCGTAGCGGCTTCAAATGCAACAGTCCATTCTGTCCCATCAAACTCAATAATATCATTAACATGGGCAACTAACGAACCCCACGCAAATGTATCCCCACCATCCCCACCAATTTCATCTGCTATTCCTTGAGTAATTAAATAACGCTGACCCGAATTAACTACTGGTAATCCATTTCCCGGGAATGAAATGTGTGGATCGATAATTGCATCAATTGCGGGCAACGTGTTGCTTGGAATTGATAATGGGTCTGGAGCCCATAATAAAATTGAATCATTAGTTGGGTGAATCTCAATTGGTCCAAAAATATCGTTTGTTAAATCATCTAAGTTTTCTGCATACCGTTTTAGTCGAAGCTCAGTAACACCAGGACGGAAGTTTCCATAAATGTCGAATAGTTGCGGCCAGGTAACGTCAGTTGGACCCCCACCTTCTCCTAATAATGTAATTTCAGTACCATCAATTTGTATAAAATAATTTCCGGGGGTTACTATTTGTTGTGATAGTAAATCAGCATCACTTGGTAAAAATCCAGTTTCACCAAAACAATCAACATTCAGTTCAACGATATTTTGCACAATTTGCTGAATAACGTTCTGTTTTTGGACCTTAGCTGGTGGATTTAACCATATTGGTATATTGATGTTTATGGTTGCAATATCAATCTGGTTATCTGTTCCTGATGGTATGGAACGACTTGACCACGTCAGACCAACCATTTCTAAATATGTCTTCGCTGTCCAATCCAATGGATTAGTGTTGGATTGAATATCAAGCGTTGGATTATACAACACTAAGAGTTGTTCAAGAATTTGTAATTTTTGCTCATTATTGGTTGTCCAAATATCAACGTTTATACTCATCAAATATGGTACTGGCATGAATCGATACATTGAATAAGCATTACCACTATTTTGCGTATAAGCCTGAGCTTCTTCATCAAATTCCCGCTCCCTAACTCTTACATGTTCTTCATGAGCTGGCGCTTGTCGGTCTTGTGGTCTCATTTGCAATTCTGAAATATAAACAGAAATAAAAGGTGTTGAATTCATAACATTTTCTGAATTATTATTCAAAATATGTGCAACTAATCGACTTCGATCACCATAACTTACTGGTATTTGACGGAGAATTGAATTACCATTTCGGTCTAATGATGCATACTGAAAGCCATGGAATGCCCTTACTGCTTGAACCAAATATCCACGTAATTGGCCATCATAAAAATAATCTAGTGCCGCCATTTTATAAATCCACCCTCGGTTTAACTGCTTTTGATATTGCCGTCTTCTCTGCAAACTCTTCGCCATTAGGCATTGTCGTTATATTATCATTGTTGATGAAGCTTGTTAGTATTCTATGTGCTGCGGTCCATTTCCTTCTATAATCAACTTCACGTCTCTTCCAACAATTTCCTTCTCGTTGAAAAAGAACCGCTGGTGTATAATCAGTGCGCAAGAACCATTCACCCTCAACTGCATCAATTGGAAAACCGTTACCAGATCCTAAAAGCTCTGCACCATTTGGTGGCTCACCATCACCTGCGAAAATCCACGGAAATCCCACTCCTGTGTCATCATCCGGAACATAATAAAAATGTGCTGTTTCAAAATTGTATTCCGGAACACGGCGGTCTGCTTCAGCGGCAATTGCGTCAGATATTTTAATATCTTCATTATATGAAGAAAGAATATCACGCAATGTTTCACCTGCTGAATCCTCAATCTCTTGATCAAGGATATCATTATATTCCTGACTAGCAGGCATTGGCTCAATTTTTACTCTATACAAATGAGTATACCATAATGGTGAATAACCGTCGCTTGCTTTATTTACGTCTGTGATAACAAAAAATTTATTTATTGCTGGGCGACTCGCATCAAGTAGTAATTCATCTCGGAGGTGAGGAATTTCTAAAACATCACCCGACATAAACTTTCGACCAATTGTGTCAACCATGTCATTTAAATGGAATTCAACAAACTTTACATCATTGGGCAAGAATAAACCAAACTGGGATAAATCGAAATCGTTATCTGAAATTGTATAATGGCCCCATTGCGAATAAACGTCTGCATCATAAACTCGATCTCGGTTTTCCATAAAGAAAATATCTTGAATAGTCATTTCTCTAGTTTCACCATCTCTACTTAAATCAATTGGTGTAGCGATCTCGGGATCGTTTGAACTAACTGGTCCAACATATTTGTGAACAAGAAATTCTGTTCCGCCTTGAAGAAGCTGTTGACGGACATAATTATCCATCTGTTTATAAGTGTGACCTTTTCTTCTATTGTATAATTGTAATCTTGGCATTAAGAAATTCCTTTATATAATATCTTTAGTAAATTTGGATTATGTACCAACAAATTTGCATTTAACATATGAACATTTGGTGCATACAACACACATTCATGTTGATTCGGAACATCATTGGCACTTTTGCTATGTTTGAATATATTACCATGACGATCTAAGAACCATTTCATTATTTCTTCTAAAGAGTGGTCATATGATATATCGTCATCTGCTTCCCGATCCATTATGTCGGATGCCTTTCCTACCAAATAGTCACCGCCATAATCCCCGCCTTTAAATCCAATCTTCTTTGATTCTTTCTCATCTATATACATGATATCCCAATCATTTCCGACTGGGAAACACACAAATGCTTTACCAAACCAATTGGTTGCCAATGTTGGAGTTGAGTTTTTTGTTTTATAACAAAATTTCCCTCTAAGGCGGGTAGCTTTAAATCCATTTGAATCTAAATAATCGTGAACTATTTGAGATACATGGGTTGAACTATAAATTCTATCCCGGTTTCTAAATTGTGTAAAGTCCTGATCCCATACTGTATATTTCTGCTCAGTATAATTGTCACCCCTTACAAGATTTGATCCAACACTTTTACTTCGTAGATAATGCTCACAATCCTGACGAATTTTTCGAGCAGCCGCAATTGCTTGCTCCATTTCATATTCATCTGTGACTTCTAATAATTCATCGTATCTCATAAAAAACTCCCGATATGCTAGTATTTAGCGTACCGGGAGAAGTGGCTCGGGGAAATTGTAACTTGGGGAGAGTTTACAGTTTGTCGAGCGTAACACTATTTGGTTTATTTATTGGATCTGGATTAAATCCTTCTTCCATATATATCTCTATAATTGATTTCATTCCATTTCCGGCTAATGCGGCATTTAACTGTTTATCAGTGTCATTCTTTGTAAGATACCAAGCTTGCGGTAACTCTCTATCACTTAGCTCGTTTAGCTTTTTAACGATATTTTTGCGTTGTTTTTCAGTGATGTAATAACACTGATGCCAGATATCCCCAATTCCAATAGTATTGTATGCTTCAAAATTGAAACGGTAATTATCGACTCTATCTGGATACAATTCTTGATCCAATATAATGATTGTTTCTTTTGGCTCAATTGCCTCAACTGCATTCCATTCGATTGGGCGAAATCTTGGATGAACACTAGGGCGATTTTCATCCAATAAAACCATGCCTGGCTTTAATGGTATACGATGTTCAGTAAGGTTCTTCACTATCCATTTGAAATGATAAGTTTCACCTCTTTTATAAATTTGCGCATCCTGTTTAAAAACTTTTTGCATATTACCAACCCACAATGTTCATTAATACTTACACCATTGATAGGTAGATAATAGTAATAGTTTATTCGTAACTATTTTTAGGGTTACATTGCTCAACTTTATCTAGGATATAATTAATATCCATTTGCAACTCGCTAAGGTTTTTTGTCCACGGTGATAATTTAAGAAAAACGTGTTGTGCTTCTTCTAAAATTTCAACCTGTTTTTTAAATTTATTCATAACAATGCTTTGGATTTGCTCTATTACCTGTGAAAATCGCCCCCGTTTCCCCTGTCATTGGTTGAACTCCGATAATTTCATTAGCAATTAGATTAGGCATAATTCTTCGAATTATTGGTAACAATACCTGATTAGGATTATTTGAATTATTTGAATTATTCATAGCAATTCTTTGGATTAGCATAATTATCGGTTTGATCTATAACCCCAAATGATGTTAATGGAACATATGGGCAATAAAAAGTGGCGGATTCATATTTCATTTTTCCTTTATATCCCACCAAACCGTGAACTATATTTTCTATTTCGTTATATATATCACTCATAACACTCCTTTGGATTAGCTTTTTCCATTTCTTTATAAATTTTTTCCATAATTTCCCGATCTATTTCCTGCGATATTTCAGCAGCTAATATTTCACGTAGTTCTTCCTCAACGTTAAAGATTGATGGTTTTATTTTATTCATAGCATTCCTTTGGATTACATTCATTAATTCGATATTTATGAAGTTGCCAATTATTAATATTGATGAACTTTGTTTCATGCATAATTTGACCATTAATAATATCTGAAAAGATCAATTTGTTATATTCTTTATTTTTTATGTCACTCATAACATTCCTTTGGTTCCGCTCTATTAGTCATATTTAATAAAATTTCTTTTGAGTTCCTGAATGATAATTTTCCTATCCCCTTGCTTGGAAAATGGAGTCCTACATTAATATCATTCGAAATCCAATTTTGCGGTTGTGCTGGTTTATTACTCATAACATTCCTTTGGATTGGCCTGATTGGTTTGAAGATCTTGAAGAATTTCAAATGTCCAGTCAGCACTTAATGCTCTATTCTTCGCCAAGACTTGGGTTTTTGACATTGTAACTTTAATTTCTTTATCGTTTTTATTATCCATATTATATTCTATAGTAATGATCAAGTAATAGTCAATATTATTTATTGATTTATTAATATAAATACACTATATTTAATATATAACTGGTTCAAAGGATGACACATCGATGCGGGATAAAATACTAAAGACAATTGACGATTATCCAAAACATTATTCAAGGTTTTTGAAAAAAGATCCTGAAATAATGGATTGGCTTGCGTTTGATAACTCGTCTCCTTTTGCAGAATTTGTGTATAATAAAATCTATCCAGGATTAAACATTTGCGTTAATGGTAATACGAAAAAATTCGATTCAATTGTTAGAGGATATAAGTTCTGCGGTAGGACTGGTGTATGCGAGTGCGCAAGAAAAACGGTCTCCGAAAAGGTAAGTCAGTCCAAACAATCATATAACAAAGAAGAAAAGGACCAAATTAATGAAAAAAGGTATCAAACAAATTTAGAAAAATATGGTGTAGAAAACGCTGGGCAATCAGAACATGCTCGAAAACAACACCAGATTTTCTACGCAAGTCAGAATAATATAAAAAAACAACTAGCTACACATAAACAAACAATGATGGATAGATATGGTGTTGAAAATGCTGCCCATCTCCCCCACGTTATGAAACGGTTGACTGAAAAAAACCCAATGGTGGATCCAGTTGTAGCTAGGAAATCAGCAGCAACTAGAAGAAAATTGTATACGAATGAGCATTTCAAAAGAATTTCATATCTAAAATTAAATGAATATTATAAAGAAAATTGTAATATAAAGTTTATAACACCAATTGATTTATATGAAGGTGTTTCAAATCAAAAATATTATGATTTTGAATGTATAAGTTGTGATCATACGTTCTCCACGTATATTGATAATGGTCGACGTCCCGAGTGCAAAATATGCAACCCTACGCCTGTAATTTATAAATCTAGAGAAGAACTAGAAGTATTTGATTTTGTAAAATCATTAGGTGTAAATGCATTGTCAGGAGATAGATCATTAATTAATCCATATGAATTGGATATATTAATTCCAGATAATAATATTGCAATTGAATATTGTGGTTTGTATTGGCATTCTGAATTAAGTTCATCGAAACATCCAAAATACCATCAAGATAAATTTGTAAAATGTAATGATAAAGGAATCAGACTTATAACAATTTTTAGTGATGAATGGAAACAAAAACAAGATATTGTTAAATCGGTTATATCGGCTAAATTGGGAATTTTTAACAACAAATTGATGGCAAGAAAATGTTCCATAAATGAGTTATCCAATTCTGATGTTCAAAAATTTCATAATAAAAATCATATACAGGGCCATATAAATTCGCTTATAAACATTGGTTTAGTATATGACGATTCACTGGTATCAGTTGCATCATTTTCAAAATCCAGATTTGATAGATCATATGAATGGGAATTGACTAGATTTACTTCCTTGCAAGGAACAACTGTTACTGGTGGATTTTCAAGGTTATTAAATTATTTTATAAAGAATAATGATCCGGATACTATATTATCATATGCTGATTTAAGATACGGTAATGGTAATGTGTACAAACATAATAAATTCAAATTCAAAAAAATGACATCTCCAGGATATTCATATACACGAAATTATGAAATCAGGGAATCACGTTATAAATATCAAAAGAAAAAATTACCAAAAACAGACTTATCTGAATGGAAATATATGCAAACAATTGGGTATGATAGAATATGGGATTGTGGCAATAATGTTTGGGTATGGAATAAAGAAAAACCCGAGGCATAAAGCCCCGGGTTCGTTCTTTTGACTTTCGTCGGTATATCTTACTGGAACTTTAGAGTTGCAGTGTCGATTCCGATTAGGCCTAGGTAATCAGCAGCGTTACCAAGAGAGGTAGCGGAGTTGGTTAGCTCTAGGTAGCCATAACGTGTCATGAAGGATACGACTGGCTCGAATGTCTGTGGATCAATAACAACACCAGAAGATGTTAGTGGAACATATGGGCAGTAATAAGCTGCGGCATCAATTTCACCATCACCCTTATATCCAACTAGGACTGGGGTTGCATCATCTGCATACTGATCAACATAAACGCGCATTGAAGAGTTAAGAGTACCAACGAACTTTGTGTTTGTTGGTGCTTCGAAAACACCTTCAGTTGTACGTGCGAATGCTGATGTTGTAGCAGACTGTAGAACGGTTAGAGCAGTTGGAGAAACAACAACCCAGTTACCTGCGCCACGACGTGTACGTGCAGCGATTAGGTTGGCCTGCTGGTTGATTAGAACTGCTAGGGCAGCGTGGGTGTCACCAACGAATGTTGGAGTACCTGTAACTGTACCCTGTGTAAAGGTAATTGTTGGTGCGCCTGGTAGACGACGTAGGGAACCAAGAATTTCCTGGTCAATTTCAGCGGTAATTTCCTGAGCTAATGCTGCAAGAATTTCTGCTTCAATGTCGATGCCCTGCTGTGCCTGTGCATCCTGCTGAGCCTCAAAGGTCCAACGTGCGGATAGACGACGTGTCTTAGCTTCAACAACTTCCTTTAGGATTTCAATGTTCAAGCGGTTGCCTGGAACACCTTCTAGACGTGCTGTAGGAGCAGCTAGTGGAGTTGTTACATCTTCATTACCTGAGTAATAACGAGCGATATCAAATGGTGATAGTGCTTCGTTACCTGCTGTTACACCGCCACCTAGTGATGGAACAGTGTCGCCGTAGCGAACGCGAAGTGTATGAATCTGAGCTACTGGTCCTGTCATTGGTTGAACACCAATAATTTCGTTAGCAATAACGGTTGGCATAACACGACGGATAACTGGTAGAATAACCTTGTTTAGAGTAGCAATATTACCAGCAGAAGATGATCCCGCTGTTGCTGTTTCCATCAAAGGCATCTGACCCAGACGGGTCATTTCTCTGTGTGTGTTTTCCAAAATTGTTTCCATAACTGCTTTCTTAGTTTCGTTACGGGAACCATCCTGGTTAAATTCTAAATCTCTGCCTTCGCAAAGAGCGGACTTTGTCTTCTTCCACTGTGATTCAAAAAGTTTAGTCATTGTAAACTCTCCCTTTAATAATAAGTTTATTTAATGCCGGCAAGCTTTTGAAGTCTTACGACATTATCATCACCTGCACTTTGTTCTAGCTGTCTATTCTCGGTTACTACTCGAGTCTTTTTGTTACCGGTCTTTTCAACAACTCTCCTGGATGGTACCGCACGGTCTTCGGAAAGATTTTCCTTACGACGCGCTGCACCGCGATTCTCATTTAGAACTGATGGTAGGTGCTTTTTGAAAGCTTCACGTAGACGCTCAGTCTTCACGTTGCTTAACACTTCTTCCATAATGCTTCTATTGTCGCGAGACAATGGAGACAATAGTTCTGTCATGAGTTTTGTTCTCTTAGCATTTCCTTCTGTAACCTGAACCTTACGGTTTAGGCCACCGATGACATTCTGCTGTTCTTTAAGTGTGTTAAGAGCTTTAGCCGTTTGTGACTTGCTCTCTTCCAACATATTGGACAACTTCTTGACTTCGGAACCTTCGGAAAGATAAGATGTCATATACTCTGCTGCAAAGGATTCAAAGATTTTACGACCGAAGTGATTCTGTCGTGCTGCCTTAATATCTTCGCGGAAACGAGTAAATTCTTTTTGTAGTGACTCATTTAGAGTCTGTTCTACTAGACGAGCTGAACGCTGTACAAAGTTCTTGCGTGTTTCATCAAGTTTTGCCTTTGCTTCACGTGCCATGCGGACTTTCTGCTCTACTAGTTCGTGCTTATCAGTCTCAAATTCCTGAATTTCTTCAGACAACTTACGAGTAATAAACTTCTCTAGCTTACCGATACGCTCTGCGGTAATCTGGTTAAGCTGCGTCTGCTGCTCTTCCAATTTAACCTTCATTGCTTTACGCTGTTCGGCTAGTGCCTTCTTGTCCTGCATGAACTCACCTAGTTCTTCTTTAACCTTGCCCAAAACAAACTGTTCTAGAACGGCGGATGCACCAGATAATGTCTTCGCAACTGATTCCTTATTTTCTCGGATCTGTTTAGCAAGCTTTGCACGAGCTTCGAACACCTGACGGCGATCCTCGTGAAATTCTTCCAGTTCCTTAGTAATAGAATCGGTCATGAACTTATCCATTGCTTCGACCATCTTAGCACGGTCTGTCTCAAAACGACGTGCGAACTCTTCGCGAATGTCTACTTCAACTTCTTCACGAACAGAAACACGGGCTTCTTCAAGTTTGGCGTTCCATTCCTCTTCAAGCTTGGCTTTCAACTTATCGTCTAGGCCTTCGCTTTCAAGGAGACTTTTAATGATATCCATGGACCATCTCCTTTAACTTTTTAAACTTTCCATGAACTTTAGTAGTTTCTCTGCGAGAAACGCTTGAGCTCTTGGATCGTGTTGCATAGCAACGGCTAAGTCTTCAACAATTGCACCGTGACGTGGCATATTAAATGCTTCATAAATTGCCTTAGGATAGGCACTTGGAGCACTTGGTTTAGCCACAACATCGACAGTAACAATTTCAAATTCGGAAACCATACCGTTGTTGTCTACATTACCTGAACCACGACTTGAAACACCTAGTTTCACGCCGCTTTCTAATAATGTTCGAACGATGTTCCCCATGGGTGTTGGTAGCACTTTTAGCTTACCACAACCACGGGAACCATCCATCCACATTTCAGTAATTTCATGGGAAACACGGTCAAGGTTGATATTTAATTCTTCTGGGTGATCCGCTTCACCAAGGATGCTTTCTCCATCACGGATTGTCTCGTTTAGTGTCTCCACTGCCGTCTTAATCTCGTTAGTTGGATAAACTCTTTGGTTATGATTACGCACATCTCCTTCCAAGAAAATCCCCTTCATATAAAGGTTCTTACCGCCATCTGCTCTATCCTCTGTGAGGATTTCTGCATGTGACTGCTTGAAATTCAATACCTCTGTTAAACCGCGTCTATACATGTTTATACCTCAATTATTTCTTTGTAGCACGTCGACGTGTTGGTGTCTTCTTGCTCTCTGTAACATTCTTAGCGGATACATATGGGCTCTTTTGGTTACCCTTATTACCTGCATAATCCTTGTTTAGAGCTGCGCCCGCATCACCTTCTTTAGATACACTCTTTGTATCGTCAGTAGACTTACTACGAACGTTCTTACGAGCTTTCATCTTTGATGTAGAAGGTGCATCTTCACGGTCATAACCCTTATGAGTTGGGCCTTGACCAATCTTCTGAGGCTTTGCATCCATTGTGTTAGCTGACTTCTTTGGAAGAACTGTGTTGTCTGGTGCGTTTGGAGAGAAACTCTCTTTTCCACCGGTACCAATTGCATCTTCAGAATTTTCATTCTTAACATCTTCTAGTTCAAAACTTTCGTCTAGTTCGTCGAATGCTTCTTCTAGTGAATCGTCATCGTCTTCATCGTCATCATCGGATTCAAAAACACCTTCTTCAACTTCCTCGTCGTCTTCAAATTCGTCGTCTTCAACTTCTTCATCCGAAACTTCTTCGTCACCAATTACACCGTCATCATCGAAATCTTCATCGTGTTCTTTTTCTTCAACACCCATCAATTCTTCGAATTCAGCCTGTAGACGCTCGATTTCTGATTCAAGGTCTTCAAGGCGCTCTTCAACATCGCCTTCTTCGCCTTCTTCAGCTTCGTCGTCCATGTCCATATCCATGTCGTCATCTGACATTTCGGTTTCTAGATCATCTTCGGCGTCGTCTTCGTCGCTTTCAAAATCATCATCTTCGAATTCGTCTTCTGCGAACATTTCTTCATCTTCAATCTCATCTGTTGCGGCGTCCACATCATTTTCATCGAAGACGTCTTCTGACATCAAATCTTCTTCTTCCATGAAATTCTTGTGTACTGAACGGGCAGCTTCAACGAAAGCCTCATGAAATAGTGCCTCGGCCTTTTCATGTTCTTCGTTGATGATGAGAGCATGAAGTTTTTCTAGCTTCTTTTGTAAACTCATGTTAAACTCTCCTTACGTTATAAGTTTCTAAAACAGAACACGTAATCATACCTTTAGTGGCATAACTACATATATCTATTTACATAATTATTGAAATATTGCGGTTTTATGCTCGTTTTTTTAACGTTTTTTTAAAATCTACGTAGTTTTCTCAATTTTGCAGTAACTATATGAACTCTGTTCGGTTTTTTAACAGTATTTCAATGACATAAATTTGTATTGATTTTTAACAAAAATATTGTTATCATAATAATATAAATGTACGAAATTAATTCTTGGTATCTTAAAATATGGAAATTTCGAAAGAAAATATTATCGAATATGGGTTTTGTTGGGTAGCTTCAGGCATTCAACAAAATGCCGGTGAAATATTCTTCTGGAACTCGAACGAGGGATGGCAAAGCGATTGGTTTAATTCTACAAAATTTGACACAACCGAAGAAGCCATTAATAAGTACAGGAAGACTCTGGTGCGTAGTGATTATTTTCTATCTGGAAAAAAGACAAAGCTGCCCGGAGCAATATATGTTGATTTCAAAACGATTAAGCTTATAAAAACGTTAACTATGTTCGAAAACATCGAAGCAGACGAAATGGTAGTCGATTTACGGCATATCCGGCAAAAAGAATTATTAACTAACATTATACCAAAAAACGCAATCGGTGATTTAGATCTTCAGGAAATTGCTATTCTACATAAATTAGAAGATGATAAATTAGATGAAGAAATCGATAATCCATTCGACGATGGGATACAATTTTAAAGAAATATGAAAAAAGTATTGACAGATTAAATTAATCAGTGTATAAATAATATTATAGAGAGTTAGGATTATCCAATTCTCGCTTGTTGGTTCGCAAGGACACAACTAAAGGCTATTTGCCCATGAAGGTGAGGTAAAAGAAAATGAAGAATACACTCCTATCAGTATCCCGTCAGGATACTCAAGGTCCACTAACAGGTTGGTTGGACCAGCAGCTTAACAAGCTAATCCAAAATAATTCCTTTAAAACCGAAGCACAGATTGCAGAAATGCGTGAAGGTATTGTTGATGCACTGATTGCGTATCGTCATCAAGCATCTATTGCAACTGTGGTTGTTGGTATGAGCGGCGGAGTTGATTCCGCACTTACAGCCGCATTGTTCAAAGAAGCACGATGGACGGTTATTGGTGTTGTAATGCCGATTCATCAGAATCCAGAAGAGACTGAACGTGGTATTGAAGCCTGCAATTCTCTCGGAATTGAAAGCCACATCGTCGATCTAAGCAATGAATACGATGTTATGAGTGAAAAACTCAACGGTAACTTTACTGGTCAGGCCCGGCGCAAAGACATTATGAACGGTAATATTCGTGCGAAACTACGGATGATCACCCTTTATAACTATGCGAATGGTCGCGGTGGCCTCGTTGCATCAACTGACAATTTTTCAGAATTAACAGCTGGTTTTTGGACACTACATGGCGATGTCGGCGACCTTAGCCCAATTCAATCTCTTTGGAAGTCATGGGAAGTTCCTGTGATGGCTCGACTTGCTGGCGTTCCTGAAAACATCTATACAGCTAAACCTACTGATGGTTTAGGTATTGACGATGGTGATGAAGCTCAGTTTGGTTGCTCTTACCTTGAATGGGACATTATGACCATGTCAATTCTCGCAGATGATGTTGAAGTTAACGACGAACGATCCAAACAGGTTCTAGAGATAGTAACGGAACGTATGAAAGCAAGTGCGTTCAAGCGTTACAATCCAGCTTATTTGGACAACCCGCTTGATAAGTCCAGATTTGCCAAATTGGCAAGCCTTGACAATCAGTATAAGCCTGCTATACTACAGTAAGAAGAGTGATAGAGAGCGATTTTCCTTCTCATTATTCTTAAAAGGAGATACAGAAATGATTTCTAAAATTGAAAAGATGAAAAAAGAATAACACATTCGAAGAATTATAAGAATGGTAAAGCTAAAACCGGAAGTCCGAAAAAGCATGAAGTGATTTCTGAATATTCAGAAATAATCAATAAGCTTTATCCCGCAGGTTTCGATTCAGGTGTGTGCGTAACACTTCCTGGGGGTACTCCCTCAAATTTCAAAAACCATATCAACGAATTTATCAATGGTTTGGGTTTTAGAAGCCTAGATCAGCTTCATTTCGTCGACTGGAACTTTAAGGCATATAAAAGTTTGATGAATGCTGCTACTAGACTTTGTGGTAAAGTATCCAATCAAGCAGCTAGGCCGCATATTAAACGTGCAATGTTTAATGACGTTTTAGAAGACTTGTTTGCTAAAAAAGTCAGGGTGCGAGTTGCTGATTATGATGGTATCAAGAATTTCGACGAGGATCAAGAACGTACTATCAAAATTTGCAGTGAAAACGGTGTTGACATTATCAATATCGTAGTTGCTGCTAGACTTAATATCGAGAACAATGATTATTTGCAATATTGGTGGGAACAATATAACAATAAACAAAAACAATGGGATAAACGCAATTCTAAGCATAGTGTACCAGCAGCTGATATACAGCGTTTCGCTGTAAACAACCTAGCTAAAAAATATGGCTACGACGTAGTTTATTCCAGGTGTTATAGAGGCGGTAGTTCTACAAAATATGGTATGCCAATGCTTATGATGACGCTCGTTAAGGAGAAAGAAAATGACTGATTTCGCACAACAGGTACGCCATCAACAGTCGGATTACATTGTCCGTAGTCTTATGGACATTGATTTTTACAAACTGACGATGGGACAGTATATCCACGCAAATGAACTGGACAATGTTATGGTTCGGTTTAAGCTAATCAATCGCAATAAGGCGATTCCGTTGGCAAAAATTATCCCAGAACAGCAATTACGTGAGCAACTCGACCACGTCCAAACACTAAAATACCGTTTGACTGATATTTATTATCTTCGTGGTATGGATGTTTACGGTAAGAATATGTTCTCCGAAAGCTATATTGATAGTTTGAAAAATAGACAGCTTTCCGGATACACACTTTCAGTTGAAGGTGATCAATTCAATCTTGAATTTTACGGTCCATGGCAGATGACTAAGGATTGGGAAACGATTGCTCTTGCCATTATTTCTGAACTTTATTACCGGAATCTAATGAAACTTATGTCACCAACAGACATTGACATCATGTACGGTCGCGCAACTGATAAGCTATACAAGAAGCTATGTAATATTCGGGATAATGCTCCTGATGCATTGGTTTCAGATTTTGGACAGAGGCGCAGGCATAGTTTCCTTTGGCAGAAGAAAGCTATCGAAATGTGCCAGGAAGTTTTGAAGGCTAGTTTCGTTGGCACTTCCAATACATGGATGGCTTTTAATGGTGACCTGGTTCCAATTGGTACAAATGCCCATGAACTTCCAATGATTATGACGGCAATTGCCCCTTACGAAAAGAAGCGTATGGCACAATATGATGTCCTGCGGAAATGGGGCCCACTGTTTAACAAGGGTCTTCGAATCATGCTTCCTGATACATTCGGATCCGAGCAGTTTTACGCTGGTATGCCAGATGATCTTCGACAGGAAGTTGTTACCTCATGGAGAGGACAGCGTCAGGACTCGGGCGATCCCCGCACGGAAGCCACAAAGTTCATCGAGTGGTTGCGTGACAATGGTTTGAACAATGAAGAAATTCTGAAGAAAACGAATATTTTCTCAGATGGCCTAAATGATCCCGACATTGTTGAATTGCAGGGATATTTCCGGAAACAAATCACCACACCATATGGTTGGGGAACAAACCTAACGAATGATTTTATTGGTTGTGTACCTGATCCAGAACTTTGTGTTCCCGGAACCAATTTAACACTCGAAGAAGCATTCCGCCCATTCAGTGTTGTTATTAAAGTAGTTGAAGCAGACGGTAATCCCGCTGTAAAACTCAGCAACAACATCAACAAGGCAACTGGAACACCCGAAGCAATTGAGATGTATAAGAAAATTTTCGATGTTGCTGGTATCGGTGAACAGGAAGTGACGGTGTAAAGGTTTACATCCACCAATGATGTGTTATAATTAGTTTGCACAAAAAGGAGAATAGAAAATGTTTGAATATAAGTATCCGAAGGGTGATAACACATCAACAGTTGCACCGATTTATTTCATCAACGGGCAAATGTATATGTTGCTTGGTCGGCGCCGGGATGATGTTGATACTTTTCCTGGCCAGTGGTGTATGCCTGGTGGGTTCCTAAACATTGGTACCGAAACTACTGAAGAGTGTGCTGTTCGTGAACTCAAAGAAGAGACAGGCGTCGACTATCATATTGGTGATCTTGAACTTTATCACGTCCATTCGGATCCAAAAACTGATCCGCGTGGCCATGTTGTTAATACCTGCTACATTGCTTACCTCACCCATATTGAAGCTGTAAATGCGGTGGCCGGGGACGATTTAGCAGAAGTTCGGGGATTTCCAATCGACGAAATTGACGAAATGAACCTGGCTTTCAATCATAGCGATTTAGCTGAACTGGCTATCCAGCGCGGTTGGGTTATTTCGGACGGATGAAGGAATAAAATTATGGTAACAAGAATTGCACTTGCGGTAATGAGAATTCAACCTCTACATGAAGGGCATTGCCGGATCATCAATAAAATGATTCGGGATCATGAGACCGCAATCCTGTGCATTGGCTCGTCTCAGAAAAGCCGTGAAAAGTGGGATCCATACACGTTCGAAGAACGAAAGAAGATGGTCCAAAATGTGTACGGTGATCGATTGAAAATCGTTCAGCTAAACGATCTTGGAACTGTTGAGGGAACCAACCAGTGGGTTGATTATATTTTGGAGAAGATAACCAAGATTGGTTTACCCGAGCCAACTGATTATTTTACCGGATCCCGGGCCGACGGTCGTTGGTATGAAGGCCGTTTTATGCCAGAAGAAAAATGCGATGACCAGTTTGGTATGAAAAACCGACAGGATTATGTAAATGACGATGTAATTACTCGAGTCCTACATGTTTTGGACCGTAACGCTAATCCAGTTCCGGCAGCGACTGATCTTCGAACTTTTCTGGAACTTCGCTCCGATGATTGGAAGGAATGGGTTCCCCGGGTTAATTGGAAAATTGTAGAGTATAATTTTCCAGAAGAATTCCGTATTAATGAGCCAAAGAGTTTTTGGGCAAAGGATTAAAACTTTGTTAACGAGATTAAGACTATATTTTAGAAAGAAACTCCATAACCTCGGATATTGTCATTGGGTGGATAAGAAACTATTTCATGGATACGGTATCCTAACCGGACAAGAATGTTCAGTATGTTCTAAGCGTAGACAAGTGTGGACTTCAAAGAATAGCCGTTATATACCAACTCCATACGATGAATGTGTGCAAGATGCCAACAATTGGGTTAAAGAGGTAGAGATATGAAAAAAGAAGAATTGAAAGAAAAATCTGTTGATGAATTGATTGCAATTATCGAGATGCAATCAAAGACTATTCTAAGGTTATCAGCAAGGTCAGATGAAGAAATATATACTGAATATGCCGAACGACTAGGAAATTCATTTGTCCAAGACGATAAACAAAGTTATTACCATGGCGGTTTCGGTGATTAAATGTTGACAATTTACAAAATATTGTTATAATAATAGTGAGGTAAAATAAAATGAAAACGTTAGAGGAATTAAAGAAGTTATCAAAAGATGAACTTATTTCTCTTGTCCTGGAATTGTCAACGAAAATGTATCGGATGAAAGAACTATTGAACCGGAAAGAAGCAAGTGAATCGTCTTGGACACGAGAAGCCGCCCAAAGAGATGGTGGTGGGTTTACTGACGCCGAACAATTGGAATCTGCTGAACGTGCTGCTGGATTAAGGTGGTAAAGATAATGAGCAAAGAATTATCATTACCTGAAAGGGAATTACAATTGAAACGAGTCTTTGGGTTATTCAAGGCTGCGAAACTTTATAAACAATATGAATTTCATGCTTTTTGTAAATGGGCAAAGGGACAAGATATTGAAGAGTTAGAAGAATATGCTTTGGATTGCATGTAAGAGATCGGGTCACGCATTGAGTGGATCAAAGAGATGGTTTTACTGATGAAGAAAAATTAAGGCATTATGAAGGTAATTGGTAGATGAAACAGTTTGAGGCAATATATGAGGTTGGTCCCCATCAAAGTGTTGATATTATCGTTGATGCCAAGAATGAAAAATCTGCCAGAACCAAGGCTGATAAAGAAGCAAAGGATTATAATAATCCAATGTTTGTTAGAATTAGAGAATTGGAGCCAGTATCACGTTTAGATCATGAAAGAGAAATTAGATCGAGAGATCAACAGATCACAGTTCTACAACAGAAGATTCGAGATATTATAACAATTGTGGGAGAGGATAATGGTTACGCAAAGTTTTGAGACAATCGAAGAATGCATTGAAGGAGAGATTGTAGATCTCCGCGAAGAATTAGAAAAACGTGAAAAACAACGTCAAAGATTTATGGCACTTAGCAATGATCGTAGACTCGCTGAGGAATTACATGAAACACTATGCCATCATAATCACGCTGAAGGATGTAGTTGGTTTTATGGTTCTTGGGAGACACCATCAGATGCACATAATACCTGGCTTAATAAAGCTAAGAAGGTTATTGTTGTTGCAAACGAAAGAAACATTGATCCGTTCGATTTGCTTGAAGTTTTTAAGATTATAAAATAATGTAATTCGGTCACGCATGAAGCGGATCAAAATTGGATCATTTGGTCACATTGAAAAACCGTCTATAAGGAGATTGTAAGATGGCAAAGAAGTTAGTAGGTATTGTAGATTTTCAGGTAGACTTCCTGGATTTGGTGGGTTCGAAATTACCAATCCCCGGTTCAAAGGAATTAATTATTCCGATGACCCAGTATTTAATTGACCTGAATCCCGATGAGATTGAAGCAGTTGTATTCACTAAGGATTGGCATGAAGCAGACTTTGTTGAAACTATGCCAGATGGCACACCGTTCCCAAGCCACTGTGTAAAAAACACCGTTGGCTCACGTCTGGCGGTTAATCAATTAGTGATCAATTCAGACATTCCGGTATATACCATTTACAAGAATGCGTTCGACACCTTCGAAGAGGATAATCTCAGAATCGAAGGATACGGTACAATGAAGACAAGAGATCAATTCTTCTCTGAAATGCTCGCTGCTGGTGTTAATGAAATCGAAGTTGGTGGCGTTGCTACTGATATTTGTGTCGACTTCTTCGTCCGAGGGGTTGCTGCTCTTGGTTTTGATGTCACAGTTAAGGGGTCGATTAGCAAGGGGTTATTTAGGCAAATTGAGGAAATGGGAGATGATTGGCAAGGTATCACCCGAGAAGTATGAGGAATATCGTACTTCGGATTTATCTGCAATAGAGAGGGCTCGGGGTATGAATCTCGAGCTCTCCGATCGACAATGGAAAATTCTTGAACTGGAAAATTTCCCACATTGTAATATATGGAGATACGATTCTGAACATCCCATATATTCTAGAAAACCCTTTGTGTGGTTAATGTGTGCTATCAAGCCTCAGGAATTGAAACATATAAGTAGCCAAGTCTCAAACCTTGATGGAACGTTTGTTGTTAAAGAAATTCATGAAGATAATTGTTCTCTTAGCTGGAGACATAAACCATTCACACAATGGATTAACGAGCAAAGGATTTCTTGGAGTACCAATTTCGTGAGGGCTGAGGACGTTTACTCAAATTCAGTCAATTGTTTCGCAATTATTTTTAAAAATCAAGAAGATTTATTGTTAACTAAAATGACGTGGGTATGATGTTTTCATTTATGTTCAAAGGTAGATATCAACATTATATGAGAATGAAAAATATTCTAAAGGAAAATAACATTGGCGGAAATGTCCTACCTGTAAATTTTCTCAATGAATCGTTTATAGCAGAAGCCGAATCAAGACCATTTTATTACGAAGTGATATGTGGCTCCCAAGAAGACATAACCCTAATTAGATTGATATATGATGATTGATTATTTTATCGAATACCCATGTAGTCAATATAGTTTGGGATTCACTCTTGTGCATCAAATGATCGAAGATGTTTTCGATAAAAATGATATTTTTGGTATAATCAAACCATTATTTGAGACATACGATGATCAAGATGGTCCGCAAAATGTTATAGGTTTTAACATTGTATTTGAAAATATAGAAGATGCGGTCTTGTTTAAGATGAACTGGAATATCTGATGGGATATAAAATTCAAATTGAACGACGTTTTACCCCACCGAAACAAGTAAATTATCAATTACTCACTCTTCGAAAATATGTAGATGACAATTTCGAAACCGGAAAGGTCTTTTATGATTTACCATCGTATGATGTAATAGTTGAATTTGAAGATAATGAAGAAGCAATAATGTTTAGGTTAATGCATAATGAATAATTGTCCAATGTGTGGTAGAGAATTAATACAAGGAAAAAGTATTGATAACCATCACATGATTCCCAAAGCTAAAAAAGGGACTGGTACTGAAACGATACATCGCGTATGTCACCAAAAAATTCATTCAGTGTTTACGGAGAAAGAACTTGCAAACTGGTATTATACATGGGATCGGATCAATGATCACGATGAAATTAAAAAATTTATTAAATGGGTGGCTCGAAAAGATCCTGAATTTTATGGAGCCAACCGCGATACAGCCGTACGAAAATCGCGTCGACGACGTTAAGTATAATTTTACTTTCTATTCTTATGAAGGTGATATAAAAAATCAAGTAAACGTTAACCAATTAAGAGGTTATTTAACAGAAACGCATAAAAGATCATTAAAGACTCACAGATATATGCTGAAACTTGATGACTTTATACTTGACCCGTATAAGCTTTCTTGTATTGGGCACACTATTTTAGAATTTTCTACATATTATATGTATGAATTGGGGGATAATAATCTATACCATAATGTACACGCTAAACGCATTAGTGATTTTATCATCAGGGTTGGATTAAAAGAATATATTAATTACTTAGAAGAAGATAAAATAAACGCTTCTTTCGGGTTTCATGCTGATATAATGTTTGTTGATTCGTTTAATAAAGTATATATTAATATATATCCAATATTTTATTTCCAAAATGAAGATGATAGATTATTATTCAAATTAAGATTTTAGAACGGGGACGCACCACCCTCTTCTTCACCACCGGCTGAACCATACATTAATTGCAGAAGCCCTGTCTTCTGCACATGAGCCAATTTTTTAGTCGCTCGGATTTTCTTCAAACGATTTAAGTGCTTTAGGGTTAACTTGGTTTTGCGTGTATCGTCAAGGTTACGTTGTGCAATTTTGTCTTCAGATGGATCATAAAACCCAAAATTAGCATTTTCCTGTTCAAACTCTAAAATAATTTTTAATGCTTCCGTTAATTTCATTTTATAACTCCACTTCAGGGGCTTCTTCACCTGTTTCGACTTCACCAGCTTCACCACCAGAGATTGGCGATTCCGTGCCTTCCAATTCTTCTCCGGTATCAATATCTTCACCACCTTCATCTGGACGAATACCAACAGCACTCAGGCCTGAAACGCCAGCGGCACCTCCGCCTCCACCACCAGTATTTATACCCATTGCATCATTTGCAGATTCTTCATTTTCCTCTCTCCACAATTCCTCATTTTCAAGAATTTCTTCATCTGAAAGATTTAGGAATCGTTTCATTAGGAATCGCTTAGACAAGTAAGGAACATCAGCTAGTGGTTGGAATACTGAAATTTGTGCTGAATCAGCCTCAATTTGGCGATACTTTGAGAAATTCTGCGGCGTATGAAGTTCAATTTGGAACATACCTGAATCAACTTGAATACCGCGGTCCTTTAGAAATAATTTGAATTCACGGTCAAATGTTGGATTTAGCTGATCTTGAATTCTACCACAATACTTGCCAAAACTAAAGTCTTGCATATAAGCCATTCCGAGCTTACCGTCACTTAACCCACCTTGGTTTTCATCTGGTCCTGTTGAAATATATGAACGGGGAACGCGCAAACCATCGAGCATTCTATTATTGAAATATTTCAAATCATCAATCTCACCTAAACTATCTCCACCCGGAAGAGTTTCAACCTTTGATCCTCGACCTTCTGCAGTTTGTGGAAAGAAATAATCGTCAATCATTGAATTTTTAACAAAAATGCTATTATTTACTGGGAAGGTATGATAATTATGCCATTTTTCTTTACCATCTATTGTTATTGTGCCAGTATCTTGTTTTTCATCTAACCATTCAATTGAGGTAATTCTATGATTATAAACATTAATTTTAGATTTAAAGTCTTTCCATCCTTTGTATCCGAAATTAGAAATAATACCGTCGAGATTTTCAGGAGTGAATGTTGTATAACCAATTTTATTATTCTTTTTAGGATCTACTGGATTTACTAATTTAATTTCGTTAAGTATATCACCATTTTCATTTAATATTTTAGCTGTATTAACACGGTTTGAATCATTTTCTCTAACAACATCAATTACTAATTGTAACATCTTTTGAGTGTAATTCTTTCGTTGATTAGGCATATTTTCTTGCCAATTTGTTAAATGTGAAGTAATTCGTTTTTTGAAATCAGGATCGTTTTTAATTTTTTCACGTCTTGCTTTTCCAAAATTAACAGCATATTTTGTTGCATGATCATTGTCATTATTTCTTAACCAAACTGCTTGTTGCTGCGCTTTTCTTATATTTTTTAAAGAAATTCTTTTTTCATCATCGGTAATATTTTCCCACCGATTTTTTAAGGTCTTACTTATTTTTAATTTAATTCGTTCAGCTTCTTTCTCTGAAATATGCTGCCAAAAATTAGTATCCTGATGGTATCTAATATGGTCTAAGTGATTCATTAATTGTAGATTCCTAGGATCATTATTATATCGATTGAAATCTTTATGGTGAACAACACTTTTATGAGAATTAATATTTTCTGGTAGATATGTAAATTCTTGATGTTTGTTAATATCTCTAAAGAATTTATTAACTAACCGATGAACATAAACCCATTCATTTTGTTCATGATCGTAAATTTGAGTGTATGTTCTATCATTATCCGAAGAAACTAGGCTTTTTTCTCGTGTTTCATAACTAATCAATGAATCATTTTTAGTCAGGTGTTGTGCTTCGACGAATCCTTTACCTAAAACCGGTACTTTGTGGTCTGGTGTTAATGTAATTGAAGTTCCATCATCCAGGTTTAATTTAATCACTTGTGTGTTTTTGCGTGTGATACCTGCCCATGTAATATTACCAGGAACAATCTTACCTGTTATAGGGTCACAACTATAAGTCCAATTTTCTTTACCTTGGTTATATTCAGTAATCAATTCTTCCAATTTAAGTGTTCTACCATCTAATAGCGGTATAGTTGTGTCTAACGCTAAACACAATGGGTTGTATGCTGCATCCATAATTGTTGATCCACCACCAGTCTGTGTTGGTATACGTCGTTGGTGTATTTCATTTGAAATTCGATTAACGAACTCCATAGCCTTATGTGGGGGTGCATTACCAGTATCAATATAAAATACTCTACGTTCAGGTGCTCTTTGAACTCGATAAATGATAACCGCATCTTCAATTAATTCTTTCTGCTTGTATGGTTTGAAAACTGATTCCAAAATTGAAGAACCAAACGGCCAATTTGCGTCTTGTCCATCTGAAAGAGAGAATTGAACAACATGATTTGCATCAATATATTCACCTTGACCAGTATCAAACCTTGTACCATAACCACCTGCTGATGATGGAACAGTGACTGGTCCAGCGGCCTTAGGCGTTCCAGCCCACCCTGTTGGTCCTTGTGAACCACGTCCTTTTCTAGGCTGAGTTGCTACTAATGTCTGCAGATTCAAATCCAAATCCCTAACTATGAATTGATCAAGTTTCTTTCCTTGTGCCTCATCTACAATTATCTTATCAACATTTTCGTGATTGACCCAATGCAGTTCAAATGTTTCTGGGTCGCGAATAAAGAATTGATCACCATACATAATAGTTTTTCTGAAAATACCAAATAGTCGTTGTTTGAATTTATTGATTAATGTCCATTTTCTAAGGGAAGCTTGTAACACTTCTGTTTCCGCATCAGTGACATTATCAAAGTAATCAATTTTGAACATCAAAGGTGATTCTTCTTCAGTTTGTGTACAGAAATATGAAATGGTATCCAATGCAGCATTGACGGCTGGATCTTTATCCATGTTCAAATATTGACCGTATCTTTCAATACGGTTATCTTGCCCAGAATAAACTTCTGGTAGATAAGAAGTAAATTTACCACTCGTACCAGTAATGGCTTCATTATCCATATTAGCGTGCATTCTATCAATTGCAGCTTGGAGTTTTTGCCCTTGTGGTACGGCAGCCAAATGTTTTTTCCAGCTCATATTTTCAACCTAAAAGTTAATTACATAGTATTTATTGTTTATAGTATTAGTCATTATTCTCTAGCAACTCTAAGTATTCTTCCATTTAATTCAACCGCGGCGGTCGCAGCATTCAACTCACCAGGTTTAACACTTGCCAAATATTGCATTGCATCATTTGCTTTTTCTAAAGGAACGCCAAGCTTTGCGATGGCAGCTTTAATTTCTTTTAATTCATTGCTATCCAAACCACCATCTTGTCTTGCTGCAATCATTTTTTGAAGACTATCTTGTATCGTTGGGCCACGTTGTTCTTCTGGTTTTGTAGGTAAGGAAAACCATCCACCAGAATCTCTGTTTGATACATCCGTTTTAACTCTTTCCTGTTCCTTCATTTCTAGATTATATTTACTCTTCGGATCGGTTTTGGGATTATTAAGAATATCAGTTGTTTCGGCTTCCAATTTTGCTATTGCTCTATCTTTAATTCTTTTTTCAGCATCTTCAACAGTTTCATCAGAGAAAAACTTGCTACCGATAAAAGAAGCAATAAAATTATCAATAAATTCTGGAAAAGCCGCAAAAGCTGTAATTACACTATTAATCACTTCGGATATTTTTTTTGCAACGTCTTCTTTTGTCAACTCACCAAAAGAAGCAAAAGTATTTTTTATACCTTCAATAAAACCACTAACATATTTCTTTATAGCTTCCCAATCTCCAGGATCACCAAAAACTCCAGGTAATGTTTTCATCACACCTTCAATTTCCTTTGTTGATCCAAAGAAAATTTCTTTAAGCTTAATACCTATGTTTTCAAACATATTTCCAAGGCCATTCAAAATTCCAGTAGCAGCTTTACCATCAGCTGATGCAAAAATACCATCTATCCAATTAGTAAATTTTTTCCCTGGGTCTGTTCCAGCCACCCCTTCAAATAAACCATCATACCAATCTGCAATTTTACCCATAGCTTTTGGTATACCGTCATCTGCCAACCATTCACCAAGACGTTCTGACATAGGGATAATGTTATCATCAACAAATATACGTACTGAATCAGTAAAATCAGAAAATGCATCAGTATCTGAACTACCAAATGATGCCATTATTGGTTCTAAAACAGCAAAAAACACTCTCCTTAGTTGACTCGTAATCACTTTCATGTTTTGATTAAAGTTACCAAAGAATTGGTTTGTTGATGTAAACTGTTCTTTATCACGTATACTACGACGCAATTGATCAGAATTGAAAGTTTCAGCACTTTGCGACATTGCTAAAATTTGTTGAGCAGCTTGGTTTCCGCGCTCTGCAAGCATTGCAAGTTGTTGCGCTTGCGCTGGTCCCATTTTCTTTATTTCTTCAACAACACCAATAGCACCTTCTTGGGCAGCTTCAAGATCACCGCTTCGGATCGCTCCTTGTAATCCATCAAAACCTCGCACAACACCCGGTATAAAGGCTTGTATTTCAGCCATACCATTAGCCAATCCCGCTGATCCCGTTGCCAGGGTACCACTCAATATTTTATTTAAATCCCCACCGGTCTGTTCACCCAATGATGCAAACACACTCATGGCTCCTTGAGCTGAAGCGGTGACAGATTGTTTAATTCCACTCGGTAGTGTATTTAAAAAGCCATATAACGAGGTGTTATTTTTCATATTTTCAGCGGTTTGTTTCGCAATTTGATCACGTGACCGACCAGTTGCATGTGCCAAAGCCGAAGTTGCCGAGCTCAAATTAATAAAATCTGAAATTGCTTGGCCCCTGTTTATATTCTCAATGGTACCCAACGTTCTTTGTACTTCCAAAAATTCACCCAATGCTTCATTCTGTTCACTGATTTGCATACCAAAACTACCAAATTCTCGTGCAGCCAGACGAACATCTGTTTGTAATTCTGAAAAACCTTTCAAACCCAATTCAGCAACAACTTTAGCTGATTCACGCGCTGAATTTGTAAATTCCTCAAGTGATTGATATGAATCACTTGCGATTTTACCCAACTCAGTTAGCCCAGTCATTCCATCAACTGCACCTACTTTATATAAGTCGACCCAACTATCATATAACTTTTGAGTAGCACCTGCTAATATTCCCATGGCGGTTCCAACACCAAGTGCTGATACAGCAACACCAATTAATGGTATCTTACTAATATTGCTACTAAATCTATTAACCTCTGTTGTCACAGATGATGTTTCACTATTAAATTCAATTAGTGATTTCGTAGCGATACCCATTGAAGAACTCAGTATCCCAGCAGCTTTTTCGGGATTATCTTTCAAAGATACAGAGCCTTGACCGGTTGTATTTTTTGAAACCGCATTTGTCATACCATATATCGCGTCGATTAGAGAGTCTATATCAGACATTTACTATACCATAAAATTTAATTACATATAATATATTTATGTAAGAATTAACTACGTAGTTTTCACTAGCTATAAATAATAATAACAGTATTTAATTCTAAGGATATTAAAATGAGCAACGAATTTGATCCAACACAAATGCCACATATGGGTAATATAAAACAATTAGATGACGATTGGGAAGAACCCAAGACTCAAAACATTAATAATCCATCCACAAGAGCCCCAGAAACAAAAGCAACACCAACAAAGCCAGGTAATCCTTTAAGTAGCTATTTTAGAGCGCCAGGAATGACTATTAAATTACCAAGTCAACTTGTATGGTATGCCGATAGTGATATCGATTTAACGATTTCAGGTGAAGTTGAAATTTTTCCAATGACTGCCGCGGATGAATTATTATTTAAGAACCCTGATGCTATTATGAGTGGACGAGCAACAGAAAATGCAATTAAGAGTTGCGTTCCTTGTATTATTCATACACGAAGTTTAGTTCAAGCTGATATTGATATAATTATGATGGCGATTCGTGCAGTTACTTACGGAGATGATTACGAAATTCAAACAAAATGTCCAGACTGTGAAGCAGAAAATTCATACCAAATTGATATACGCAATTTAATGTCAGGAATTGAACCATTGGATCCACCATATTCTGTACAAATGAAAGACTTAAACGTATTTGTTAAACAATATGATCTAGAAAATATCTTTATTGCTCAACAAATCGCATTCCAAGAATCAAAGAAAATCGAACATTTCAAATTGTTAGAAGATAAGGGTGAAGATATCAGTTCAATTAAAGCGTTCGGTGATACAATTGACAGACTTAATGATGTTAAACTTAATTTGGCTGCTAAATCAATTACTCACATTATTATGCCAGATGGTCAAGAAATAACAAATCGAGATTTTATCAATGAGTTTATGGTATCATTACCAGCTAGGGATCAAAAGGTAATACAGGATAAAGTTGATAGTGTTACAGGAATTAAAACTGTACCAACAGAGCATGAAGTTGTATGTAGAAAATGTGGACATAAATGGGATATACCATTAGAGTTTAATCCTGCAAATTTTTTATAACAAGACTCCGTTATCTATCTCCTCAGGAGATCTTGGACTTATTAAAGCAAATGGAGAATGAAGAAATGCAGTTGATGGATACGATCTATCATATCTGTTGGTACATGCGTGGCTCCATATCTAGAGAGGATGGTTGGAGATTAAGTTATAAGGAAAGAAAGATCATACACCACATAATTGAAGAAAATATTGAAAATACTAAAAATTCTAGTATGCCGTTAATATAAATTCTACTCAGAACCTCCTCCAACATAGTGAAACGCTTTTTTATGATTTTTTATATAACTATTACGTTAGAAGCTTCGCTTCAAACGGATTATAGTATTCTTAGCATTGCACTAACGTTTCATTAAAGAATACTATAATCATTTTATATAGTTACAAATTATCATATAATTAAACGAATTAATTAATAAGTAAACCAATTTAGCAGTAATTGCATGAGCTACGCGAATGATATTACTGCTAAATTAGAAGCAAGCACGGCTTGCTTCCTTTAATCATCCCCATTGGTAAACACGAAGTGTTTTAATTCTTTTCTTATCCTAATTCTTTTCAGACTCTTCCTCCCCCGCCCCCAAAAGGTGGAGAAAAAAATAGATAAAAAATAGAATATTCTTCTGACATGTGCATCTTACGGTCACCAGGTGTGCCATTACAACCTTACTTCTTTCGAACTACGATGCAGCCTCCCGAATTTTACTCTATCCAACACGACGGTCTGAGGTTTGATTTAACCTACAGCTTCGGCCATTCTATCAGCTCATATCAGCGACCAATAGAGGGAAACGTTCCAGATTTTTAGTCTGGACTCTGGATTTGTACTAAGCGGCACATAGTCAGCAGTTGACCTTAGCACAGGCTTAGATTCTCGAACAATAGCGACAGGCAGCGTTCCTATCTTCTATCCTTCCCAGGGTTTCGATGACTTTCCTGGCCCTATCACTGCCCACAACCGCAATGAGGGGGATCAGTCACTATGCTCTAGCGACGTAGTCACTTCTCAGGTCTCTTATTTCCGAGTCTGCAAATAACAAGTATGCTAAATACTTGTGACGCTGCGAAGTGTCATATAACGTTGTGGTTTTTTGATTGGTGTAAAAATTACACACAATCAAAATAGAAAGCGACTTTCGGGTCGCTTTTTTCACGACTTGATATTATGGCTGGTGCCTAAAATGTGCCTATGATTAGTAGTTGATCGGTAGTTGATTAGTGTGCCTAAATGATATGCCTATAAGTATATAGTAATTAATTTTCTAGCTTATTAAACAATTGATTTTTAATGCTTTCCTGCACCGGATTTTGCAGTAAAAAATGCTCCTCCTCCGTTAGGAGAACGTACATCAACATATTTGAGTAAGTATAATGCCTTTGAATGTCGAATATCTATCACCCATGGAGTAAATCCTAAAGCCATTTTTCCAGGCTCTTGGTGCAGAATCATAAGATTCCATCCCTTATCAGCTAGTATATTATTATGTCTAAATTTAATAGGTGAACAAAATGGGTTGGTGATTATTGTTTCTTCTTTATCTTTGTCCCATTTAATATCTACGATTTCTCTAGGTATTTGTAGATGTCGTTTTCTAATGGTATCCATTGGTTCAAGTAGTTCACCAGTGTCACGGAGTTCGAGTTCACCTTCTCGGTTTCGAACAGTTTGCATAATATTTTTAGCTTGTTTAACGTAAAACCTAAACATTTCCGTTGCCATTCTTTTTTTAACCAACGGATGAACAAAATGACCTTTTCCAAATTCTTCAGTCATAATAACAAATGATTCAGTAACTAATCTATTTCCGGTACTATTTTTTCCGTAAATAAAATCTCTATGTTTTTCTAGTTCATCTGGTAGTTCAGCAGTTTCTTTGTTTCTGTAAATGACATCTCGCAAATTGAAACCAGTATAAGAAAGATCGATAAACAATTTTTCAAATCTTTCGTCAAGCTCAACCAATTCATGCGGGAACCCTCGCAATTTGGGAGCGAATATGTTATTAATAGCGTTATAAAAACCTGTCTCGGCTTGGATATACTGTCGAAGCCTTGTATAATCTCGTTCTTCTAACGTTATGTCAATTGTTTGTGGTTGGAACCGTTGACGGTCTCCGGTCCGTTCAGTAATCATAGTATTACTCATTGACTTTTGCCAATTAGCTTGCGCCATATTTTTGTTCTCCTTTATGGATTTTTTATTATCTTTACAATACAGTATAGTTAATATAAGGTCAATATATAAATAATTAGTTGACAATTACTATAGTTTACTGTAACATTATAAGAAATTAGGGAATATTCGATGTTCAAAATGTCAAAAACCGGTAGGAAATGTTTACCATTTGGTACATATCAATATTGTATCCATTTGAATTTGGGAACCCAAATACTGTTACAAAGTAAAAAATACAATTATTATATGCTTGTATACGGGCGACCTTTGAAAATTACAACTAAGTCAGCTTTGAAAAAAGCAAAATATATCATTAATGCTGGGGGTGGATGGCGAAGCGGATCAAGAGATAATATATTTTATGTAGATGATTTTATGAATAATATTAATAATCTCTGTGTTGGTAAGACTAAATTTGTTGGTGATGTTCGTAAATCTGTTGATAAAATTGCGAAAATTTATTTTACAGATATCACTGATGTTTACACATTTGGTTTCATGTTTAATGAAAAAATTAATAAGATTATTAAATATGAAGTCCCAGGCGGAAAGGAATTTTCTACAAAAATACTAGATTATAAACCTAATTCTAAATGGTTTATTGAGACAAACGACGATTTGATGTGGTCTGATTCTTATCTAGAAGCAAGCCAATGGGCTATTTCTAGGAACGTTCCTTTATATCAATCTATATACTAAGCTTAAATTCCAATGCATCGTCTTTAGAAGAAAAGTGATAAATATGTACAATTTCAGATGTATTTATAAATTTTGTGTATCGTTGATTGAATATATTAATATCGTTTACTATCTCTAAATAATTATAATAAGCTTCATTGACAACTGAAACATCATCAACAAAAACTGTGTAATTTTTAGGTTCAAATTGATCAATAATATCATTAATAAAATTTAATAATATTGGTTCAACATTTTCTTCGACGAAAAAGAAATTACCAGTTTCTTGGTAAGCCCACACTTCATCGTTACAATCATCGATAGTCCCAGTGATGCGAGATTTGAACGGTATATCCCGGCCCCACTTAGTGCTGTTTATTGTTGAGCATATCCTGTTTATTTCGTACGGGCTTGCATTAGTAATATTGATAATTGAATAATTTTTTATATTTAAAAGTCCTTGAAGGATTTCAATACTAAAATTATCCCACCCAGGGTTTGGTTTAGTCATAATTTTATTACTTTTAACAAATTCAAATAAATTGATAAATTCTTCTTTATCGTCGGAACTATGACGTGAAGATATTAATGGCTTGCTGCTAAACTTTGTAAAATTGTATTCCATGTTATAATGATAACATGATACAAATAGATGTCAACCTTACAAAAAATGCTTGCAATTTTATATAATTGTGTTATAATATTTTTAGTAAATGGAGAGTTGTAATGAATTTGCCTATATTACAAGGTAATATGAGAAAAATTACACATACTATTAAGGATGGTGTTGTTCTACCACCTGAGTCTCCGAGTGATTCATCTTCATACAATCAAAATTCTAAGAAAGACCACCAATCTACGAATAAAGATAGGGGTAAAATTATCGATATAACAGTTTAATTTCCAGTGTTGGTTAAATATCAATACATTGGATTTCAACTGGAGTATTATAATACCTACACGATTAAACGGTGTAGTACCCGAGGGATGGGGATATGAATTAATCTAAATCTATTTCAACTTCTTCAATATCCTCAACGTCCTCAACGAAGTTAGTGAACCCGCCTTCTTTCTTCACCAACATGACTCGGCTTACTCTTGATAATAGCTCTTCCTTGTGACTGATAAGGAATACGTCCTTGCCTTGATCTCTTCCCATACTTTTCAATACACTTAGAGAATTTTCAACCCCGACTGGATCCATTCCGGAATCAATTAGTTCGTCAATGAACATTAGATTGCAGCTCATGTTCAAACTTTCCCAAACATCTCGAAAACTAAAGCTAAGTCCAAGTATCAAACGGTTTCTTTCACCGCGGCTTAAATTATCAAAATCAAAATCCCTACCAAGTTCAGTAATTTCTACAGAAAGATCATTGCGGAAAATAACTTCATGTGGCAAGCCGAGTTTATCTAGGTAACTGTTCAGTCGATGATTAAGGTACGCAAGGTTTTGTTCAATGATTTTCTTTCGAATAAATGAGTCCTTATTGAGGAGGAGTTTGATAAGAAATTCTTGATGTTCCCGTTGTGTGGTGAGCGAATTCAATTGATCATATGAAACTTCCTGTAAACCATTTTCCGTAAGTTGTTCAATTTGTTCATCGAAAGGGTTAATTTCACCCTCAATGCGGTCTTTCTCACGCTTTAATTCTTCTAAAGAGCTACGGTGATTATAGGCTTCCTCAATATCTGAATAGAACGGAGTTGATATTTCTCCCATTTCTTCTATACTTTTTTCAACCGATTCGAAATTGACATTAAAGTGTTCAATTTGTTCATCGAAAGGATTAATTTCACTCTCGATGCGCTCTTTCTCACGTTGTAAACTTTCAAAGGAGCCGCGATGATTGTATGCTTCCTCAATATCCGAATAGAATGGAGTAGAAATTTCTCCCATTTCTTCTATACTTTTTTCAACTGCTTCGATATTGGCGTTTATACCGTCGATTGTTTTAACTATTTCCAACAAAGATGTTTCTAACTCATTAATATCATTGTTTAATTCAGTTATTTGCTGTGTAAGGTCGTCTAAAGTATTTTTAATAGAATTTACAATTTCCTCATGTTTTTCGTCATGCAATTCCTGACCACAAGTTGGGCAACCGTGCTCTTCTGCTTTCTTCAATTGCTCGTTGGTTGTTTCAATTTGCCTGTCTATACCACTAATCTGTGTTTTATAGCTACTTATTTGTTTTTCAATTCTCGTTTTATTTTTATTCTCTGTCTTCAATTTTATATCAATAGTATCTTTTTCCGTTCTTAATCCTTCAGCAACAATTAAAGATTTATGAATAGAGATTTCATCATCGATTGAAACATGAGACAATTGATCTAATGTATTAATCACATCGTTAATGTCCTTCTCATGTTTCAATCCCCAACTATTTGATCTATTCTTCAGGTTATTAATATTTGATTGAATGGTATCTTTTTCTGTTGTTAATTCCTTGACAACAATTAACGCTTTATGGATAGAAATTTCATCGTCGATTGAAACATGAGACAATTGATCTAACGCATTGATCACATCATTAATATCCTTCTTATGCTTTACTTTCCAACCACTTGCTCTAGTCTTTAAATTATTAATATTTGATTGAATAGTGCTATTAGCTTCTTGCATAGATTTGATACGAAATTCTTCAGACGTAATTGATTCCTTTGTTGTCCGATTCAGTTCTTTTAGTTTTTCACCCTTTTCAGATAATTGGGTAACACCAAGTAGTTCTTCGATAATTTGTCTTTGTGGGTGAGCACCAAGCGCAAGGAAAGGTTCAGTAACCGTATTTAGAGCGAAAATATGTTTAAACATTTCTCGTGATAGGCCAAGAATACTATTGATATGCAACTGTGTAACCCGCATGTCGCCATGTGCTTCATCATCACCTTCTTCATCGGTATTGAATTGTTTATCATTAACTAGAAATCGTATCGTGTTTGGTTTCCGACCGCGTTCAATTTTATAGTTAATGTCATTCTTTGAAAACTCAACCGTAACAAACATATTTTTTTCATTTGTTTTGTTGATTAAATTATCTTTTTTAATATTTGTTAACGGAGTACCATATAACCCATAACATAACGCTTGGATGATGGTAGATTTACCAACACCATTTCGTGAACCATCGGTACCAAGATCAATGTTTTGTCCTAGAACAAGTGTCAACCCTTTATCAGATAAATTGATTGCTTGCGTAACATTACCTACACTCAGGAAATTTTTCATAGTTATAGATTTGATCGTTAACATTTATTTCTATTCCTTCATATCTTCTTATGAATAATTATATGTTGATACCGTATTTGTACTTGATTTTTACGGATTATATTTTGTATTGCGGGTTAAATTAATCTCATCAACACTTTTATTATATTCTTCTTTAGTGTGTTGATTTAACACTTGTGACGAAGTTGCGAGTTTCAACAACACATCGTCTATCTCTTCAGAACATTCCATAAAAATCACAAAACATTCATCCCCGATTGTTAGATAGAAAAAATTGTGACTTTCTAATTGTTCATTAAAATGATCATTTATTTCATCAAGTAATCTTAAATATTTTGATCTAGAAAAACTACCAGGCAACTGAAATTGTATAGAATATACATAATCTAGTGTTGCATGACCTAATGGTGCTTCTAAAAAATGTGAATTTGAATATAAAAATTCTACCATAGTTTCTTTATATATCTCCTCTATTTCAGCATTTCTCCATATCTTATGGTATCTTAGATATTCTGATTTTGGCTGCATATTTACTCGCCTATTTGGTTGTATATACCTACCAAAAGATTCTTATCATAAGCTGATTTTTCATCTAATGAAGTTAAACCTTCCACCACAATTTGATCAACTGATTGGAACACAACATTTTCATCCCATTGCGCATCTTCAACTTCAGTATGTTTGTGTAAGAATTTGATATCATTTGCACCAAAAGCAGACCGAAAAGTTTCTTTCAGAACCTGCGACTCTTCATACGACATTTCGATATCAACAGTAACCCGAGCATTAATGTGCTTGTATATGTGCTTCTCTGGCTCCTCAATAATATCTGAAAGATTATAGGTTCGGAAGAGAGGTTGATCTTGCCACGTAAAGAACTCAGGCTCCTTACCCCATTCTAATAGCATCATGCCACGATCATCATCCCACGCATCAGTATAGTTTTGCGGGAATGCATTACCGATATAAATGATATTATCACGGACTTGTCGCTTGTGGAAGTGGCCGGAGAATACAAATTCTGGACCTTTCAAGTCTTCTGATTTTAATCCCCCATGATCACCCATCTCTACCATTGCATTCATTAAGAATCTTGGTAATTCAAAATGCCCGAACATGTATCGACATTTAAGCTTTCGTACTTTTTTCCATTCGTCGCCAACTAACCAAGGAACAATAGCAACATTACCTTCGCAAAAAATATCATTTACGATGTTAATATTGCTAAGATTTCTACCCATTACAATGGAGTTATATTCTCTCTTTGTTCTATGGAAAATATCATGATTGCCCGGAATAAACCAGAAATTATCAAAAGCTTCAGATAGTTTTTCCATACACCGGAGACTATAGTTGAGTGTTTTTACTTGTAGACTAATACGGCTTTCATGCCAGTCCCCTAGAAAAATACAACTTTCAGCACCAGCAGCTTTTGATTTTTCAATAAACCAATCAACGAACTGATCACATTTGACGTTATAATCTTCAGAATTTGAGCTCTTGCCAAAGTGAATATCGGTGAAGCACGCTACTTTATTAAATAATTGATTATTCATTATTATCCTATGCTTAAATTATTATAGTAATTATAAACGAATACTTGTCATAATTCAATATTTACTCGGGTAATGGTATTGTTTTATTTGCGGGCTTCCGTCCTGGTCTCCCTGGTTTTCGTTCTAATGGTTTGGCCCACCCTTGCTCCTCGCCCAATTTTTTCAATTCCATATCATTTTCTACTTGACGGGTATATGATGGTGATGCACCACTAGCGATAAGTATGTCATCTCTGATTTTCTGTCCCTTCTTTTCGTTATTTAATATGCGAGTAAACGAATGATTTACAGTTTCAGTATAATATGAAAATGGGTTAGATGATTTTGCCTCATTAAATTGTAGACCAACTTGGCTCAATTGAAGTAACGCTTGACCCTGCATTTCATCATTGTATGTATAATTTCTCCAATTACCTTTCATACCATTACGGGAAACAAGGAGCATAAACATGCGAGCTAATTTTTCTGAAATCTTTCCTTTTTCAAGAACAAAATGCCCATTATCGAATCCACCTTCCCAATGTGAACGCAGAACCTCTTTAAACTCGAGGTCGGTATAATTACCTAAACGATTAACTCGAAAGTTTTCAAGAATATAATGTTTGAATGGTGGAAAATTGCATTTTGTGTGTTCTTGATCAGAGGTTTTTGCTTTTCTGATCCGTTCTTCTGTTTTGGGAACGTGTTCAAAAGTCATAACACGGAAAACAAGATCATCAACCAATAATGTTTCTGGATCAATTGGTTCAACTGTTTCTTTGATGCCTTCTTCTCTATTTGCTGCTCTTTTATCCCTTGTTATTTTGTTTGCCTTTTCTTCAAGGGTTTCCTTTATCAGGGTTGAATTGATTTCGCTTAGATCATTAACAATGACATCGTGGTATAGATGTTTATCGTCCAAATATTCGCAGAAGGTAAGTTTGCTTTTGTGTATTTCTAATAAAAGATCGCGGTTGTTGAGGTAATTCCTACGGGCCATAGAGTACTCCTAGATTATTATTAATTATTAATCGCAACTCGTTTTTGCAACGTTATAACATTACAAAAAGATTATTACAATAATAATACACTGTTCGTGGTGTAAAATCAATATTTTACATTAATTTACTGTAAAATTTTTTTTAATTAACTACCTATATATTTAGTGATATAAATACTTAATAGTATGAATACTTGAGGATTATTATGGCTACTACGTTTACAGATTTGAGTGGGTTTGAACAAGCCGCACAAAACGCGACCACTAGGGCAGCTAATCAGACAAAAAATCTGGTTGGTCAAGCAAGTCAAAATCCAGTAACTGGTGCAACTGATGTATCAACATCTAAAGCTGATAAAGATTTGAAAAAACCTGCCAATGTTGAACATCGAGTCCGTTTGACAGCATATAATTTCGTTAAAAACAACCTTGATGTTGGTGGTACGAGGCAAGTGTTGTTTGGTGGCGGATCAGGTGATGATCAATCTCATTTGTTACACCCGTTAAAAGAGCATGGTGGAATTTTGTTCCCATATACGCCAACAATAACGACAGATTTTCAGGCATCGTATGGGGAATATACTCCAATTCATTCCATTACCGATTTCTCGGCATATCAAAGAACACCAAGCCCAACTATTACAATAACTACTGAGTTAACAGTGCAGAACATTGATGAGGGAAGATATGCGTTAGCTTGTTTGCATTTTGCTAGAACAGTGACAAAAATGTATTTTGGAAGTAATGATTCAAGAGGTGGAACCCCACCACCAATCCTTCATTTTAGTGGCTACGGTGAATATGTGTTTAATAAGTTACCGGTTGTTATGACGCAATATGCAATGGATTTTAACAATGATACTGATTACGTTGAAATACCCGTAACATCCAGTAACTCCCAGTTGCAGAGTTTGGTTAGTAATGCTGATCTAACAAATTGTGGTGTAGTAAGTGATTCTAGAGAACAACACGAACTTAAAAAATCGTTGGCATTGAAATCTGGTGTAGGTAATGATACAACTTATTCAAGGGCATGGCTTCCATCTAAATTTACATTCAGTATTACCTTAAAGGTTACCAGAACACCGAAACAGGTTCGAACGTTCAATTTAGATGAATTTAGAAGTGGTAAATTACTTGTTAATGGTCCAGGTGGCAAGGGTCTTAAACAAAGCGGCGGAGGATGGTGGTAATGGCACAAGTAAAATACTCTTCAAGGTCACCATATTCACAAACTCGACAGTTCAGTCAATATCTTGATATATTGACCCCTGTTGATATTCTATCCTCTGACGGTGATGATCGATTTATAATAACTGGACAATTTGTTCACCGCCCTGATTTAGTATCAACGCGCTTTTATGGGACACCTGATTATTGGTGGGTTTTCATTTCACGCAATGTTGATATTATTAAAGATCCGATTTATGATCTTGTTGAAGGGTTGGAGATTCGTATTCCGAGTATAGATAACATTGAAAGAGCATAATTTATGGCTGATAAACCAAAGCAAATTTTTCCAACTGAAAAAGATTCCAGAGCCAAAGTCAATATTGATTTTGATTTCCAAGATAATGAGCTGAATTCTTATGGAAATTACACAGTTAATTTCAAATTGTTCATGTTGAATGAAAGAATTCTGAATGACAAAATTAATGAAACTAGTAATTCAACAAGTAGTAATGACTTTTTAGATGTTATAGCTAGTGTTCCGCAAATTACCCTCGCCCAGTCTGGGAGAACAAGTTTATACATAGAAGATGTTCGAATAAGAAATGTTGTATCACATAAACCAAATAAACCCTCTGGTGTAGCACAAAATATAGAGTTCAAAGTTATTGAACCATTTGGTACAAAATTTATGGATTTGATACGAATTTCCGCTGATAATCTTGGAATTGAAAATTATTCAATTATACCTTGGTATCTAGAAGTTTCGTTTGTTGGATATAAAGATGGTGAAACGCTAACTACCAATATTTCATCAAAATTAAAAAAATTGTATAGAATTACAATTACTAAAATTGATATGAAGGTTGAATCACAAGGCAGTGTTTATACATTATCAGCAATTGAGTCAGGACATCGATTCTTGAATGATATATCTGGAAGAACCGAAGAATCAATGAATTTGATGATCGGCGCCGGCGAAGGTGAGTTCATCAGAATTATGAAACAATTCCAGGATAATGCACAAAAAACTGCATTAAGATTAGCTGTTACTGATTCACATCCTCTAGAATTGCCATATTTTGTATTTCATGAAATTAAGGGATCCTATGCAAGTGATACTGATGACATCAAATGGGAAAAATTAAATTTTACAACAGATCCTAATTTTGAAAACAAAGCTGGTGATTATAGTAAAACTAGTGATGATATAACGGGTGATATAAAACAATTCACTGTTCCTAATAGAAAACGTTATCCAGCAATTATACAAGCGATGATCGCCGCTACTAATTGGGGGCAGGATTTAATTCTTAATCAAATATTTCCAAAACTTGATGATGTGCAAGATGCAAAAACTAATAGGGATGGAAGAGATCCTGTATCTAACGAAGATAAAGAGAAAAAACATAAGCTACCACCATTTCTAAAATTTATTAAAATTGTTCCTGAAGTATTTTATTTAGATTATAATCTAAAAGTTAAGGATTATAACAAAATAATCATTTATAACATCTATCCATATGATGGTGTAAGTGCATGGGTTAAAGTAATGGATGATAGAATTGCGTCAATGAAAGACCCACGGGGAACCTTGCGAGATTTAGCACAGAAAAAAATCCAAGCCACCGCTGTTCGAAGTGTTCAAAAAAAGTATACCTATATTTTTGGCCGCGATAATGTTGATGTGGAGCAAATGAATTTGGAATACAATACATTGTTTTATTCTTTTATCGCACCAAATAGCAATTTCAAATCAGCTACTAATATTGGTGCAGCGTCACCACTAATTGAATCTGTTGATGGTAAATTTGCAATCAATTCAAAACAAACTGATGCTTTCAATGCAGAAGATATGGAAGCAGCACTAGAAGCATTACAATCAAAAATTGATGAATTGGATAACGAAATAAATAATGTTCCAGTAGATGATGCGGATGCAGGCACCCGTCGCGATGCAACTAATGATAAAACGAGAGAATTAAGCCGATTGCAGCGAGAACAAGCCGCGTTGTTATTTAGTCTGGGACCCGCAGTTACCGCTGAACGTGCTCGTAAACGATCTTTGGAAGAATTTAAGAAAGGATCAACTATATTTGCTGAAGATATTGAAAATAAACCCCAAGAAGGATTGAATGCTGTTATCTCTACACCTGTCCGTGCCGCTAGATACTTGTCAGATTCAGATTTATTTACTGGGCTTAATTTATCAAAACCACAATCCACATCGGTGTTTAATGCATTAGCTAATAATATTGTGCAGGGTGGCGACTTATTACAAATGGAACTACAAATTCGAGGAGATCCTTGGTGGTTGGGAACAAGCCCAGCTGAAACATTTATTGTTAAGGGTCGAACATTATTTTCTAATAATATTATTAATTTGGAAAAGATTAAAAATTTGCAAAAAAGAACACAAGCATTATCTTTTCAGGGATCTATAGCAAAAAACAATCCTGACACTTTGGTTAAAATTCGGTCACAAGTTGATGAAATATTTAATTCTCTTATACAAATACCCACAGATCAAATTTTAACGGATAGTGATGCTGACAATGTCAATTTGCAGACTAATAATATTGTTAGGTCTAGTGAGTTGCCAAACGCTGATTTAAATACTGGGATAGAGCGCAATAAAAATGAATTATTGACGCTATATGGCCAACCAATGATGTTGTTTCAAATGTATTCCCCGGATGTACTTGCCACAACTGAAGAAACTGGTGTAGCGTCTTTAACTCAAAATGCCATGATTAGTGGGTTATGGGTTGTAAATGAAGTTGAAACTGTATTTGGAACCGATGGTAAGTTTATGCAAACATTAATTTCAGTCCGTGATACAACAACATCATCTTTGGATATTGTTGAAAATCAGAAGAAGGATAAATCCATTGATGCAGTCGGTGATCCAGCGTTAGTATCTGAAGGAAAAGTAAATAAAACTGCTGAATCTATCGCGGTGAAAAGACCTAGAGAAGGCCCATCCCAGAAAGGTCTTCTTGCGTCAGCAAAAAGGATTGATCCGTCTCCAGCAGACGAAGCAGCACAGAAAAAACTTATTGATTCAATCCCAAAGGCACCCGCCCGCACTTCTGAAGATGCTAGAAAATTGGCTGAATTATCTAAATTATCATTTGAAGAAATCCGTAGACGGGCTCAACTTCGAACTCTTCCTCTGTCTCGATCTCAATTACCTGAAGAATAAAAAAGGATAGATTTATGGAAAAAGAAAGTTCTTATCAAGCCACCACGGGATTGTCGCCCAATAAGCGATATGATGGAATTTATAGCGCTCAAATAATGGAAGTTAATGATATTAAAAGACAAGGCCGCTGTTTGGTTTATGTTCCTGATTTTGGTGGATCATCAGGTGACCGGGACTCGTGGGTTATGGTTCGTTATATGGCACCGTTCGCTGGGGCAACCCCATTGCTTGAACTAAGTGAAGATGGTATACCTGTTAGGGAACAAGGACAACCACAGACCGTTTCAACTGATGAGCAAATGAGAGAGCAATTTAAGTATACCCAAAAATCATACGGTATGTGGTTTCCAATTCCCGATGTTGGTAATGAAGTGGTTATATCATTTCTCAATGGTCGTATCGATCAGGGTGTTATTATGGGTGGATTCTACGGATATAATATGAATCATATGGTTCCCGGCGTAGCTGGTGGTAAAACATATAGGCACACTGCTGATAATGCTGCCGATGAACACTACCCCACCACCGAATACAATAAAAAAGATAAGGGGTTAATTAATAAAACTGATGACCCAGAAAGACCCGTTCATTATCCATTATACTCTGGACTAAGTCAGCAAGGATTATTGCGAGATTATATTAGAGGTACTGGAACGAGTAGTGCTCGGCGCGATGTAGTTTCTAAATCATACGGTATATCAACTCCCCGTGGAACACAATTTGTCATGGATGATGGTTATACAGATGATGATAAATCCGACGGTCGAGTTTTCACATCAACGGGTAAAACTTCAGCACGGGATAATCCCGCATCTAATTTGGGATCAAGAAAAGATGAATTGATTCGTTTCCGAACACGCTCTGGTGCACAAATTCTTATCAATGAAGAGTTTGGTATGGTTTACGTGATTAGTCGTGATGGTAATAATTGGATTGAATTGGCCAATGACGGGCATATTGATATCTATGGTAAGGATTCTATTTCTATCCACAGTGAAGGCGATCTTAATCTTCGTGCAAACCAAAATGTAAACATTGAAGCTGGCAACGATATCAATATGAAGGCTGTTGGTGATGATGGTTCGGGCTTTGGTGATGTTTCACAATTCGACGAAGATGGTGAACTAATTGCAGAAGGCGGCCCGAACGATACTGGAGTTAATGGTAATATCAAAATGGAATCAAAACGAAATGTTGATTTCACAATTGGTGGAGATTATAACGTTTCTGTTGCACAAACTCACAATAAACAAGTAGGCGAAAATTACAATTTATCGGTTTCTGGGCAACACAATGAGCAAAATGGCTCTAAATTGGTATTAGTATCAGGCACAAATGATCTCATAGTATCAGGAATCAATAAAGAAACATTTTCTTCTGAATACAATGTTCGATTTGAAGGTGATCACAAACAGCATTTTGGCGCCGATAGATATTCAAGACTTCCTAATGGAGGAATTGATTTTGGTTGCCCAACTGATCCACCAAGAACAGGTGACATAAGTTGCGATGACATACCATTAGCTTCTCCTGCGGGACCAGCGGGATCCTCAACCCCGCCAGAAATCAATGATCTAACAAATGAAAATAAAAACAACGGTGATATAAAAGAGTCAATAACCAACCGTGTACCACAACATGAACCATGGTCTGGTCATGTTCGAATAGACGCCGGTGAACCATCTCCAAAAGGAGAATCTTCGGAAACGCCTATAATTGCCACAAAACCACCATCAGTAACTGCGACGAATGGTAGTTCGGTTTCAACTGGTGCATCAAGACAAATTCCAAATGAGGAAATACAAAAAACAATCGACGAGGTTAAAAACGCATCAATAGAAGGTGGTCTACAACCAATCTCAATTCTTGGAATTTCTGAAAATGGACTTGACGCTATTAGAAAATTTGAATCGTATTTCCCGTACGAATATTTTGATATCAAGGGATACTCCATTGGTTATGGGCACTTACAAGATAGTGGTCCTAATTCAAACTTCGATGACGGTATAACGGAAGAAGAAGCTTTCAAATTATTCACAGATGATGTAAAACTTCGTGAAAATATCGTTAAGCGAAGCTTACCAAACACCACACTTACGCAAGGACAATTCGATGCATTAGTATCATTGGTTTACAACGTTGGTAGTTTGAAGTCAGGTATAAAAACCGCACTCAAAGAAGCACGGTTTAATGACGCTGCTGAAATTTTCTTGAGATATTCAAAATCCAGGAATTCTAATGGTCAGTTGGAAGTTAATTCCGCGCTGCTCGCACGCAGACGAATTGAATTGAAGATGTTTACTAGTGAGCTTTACCCAAACGTTGTATCAAGAAAACAACATGAAAAGATAGGTATTAATAAAACTATTACAAATTGGAGTAAGGGATTCTTAGAACCAAGACGAGGTGTGGATACAACAACAAGACAAATTAAACAGGCGAGTGCGGTAGTTAGACGTACTACTGGACAACAATTACCGTTAACCTTAGCAAGTAAACCACTGTTTATTCAAGGTAACATTAGTTTTGCTTAAAGAGGAAGACCCCTATTTTCTCGAAGCATATTAATGAATACTTGTCCTTGTTCTTTAGCATCATCGATTGCTAAGTGAGTATGTGGCATATTTTTTGGGCGCCAACGCTTCGGAAATGACCCTTTATTTGTTTCTTTGAAATTGGTACCCAGCATAGCCATAGCAAAACTCTTCATGTCTATACCGCTGATACCAAAGGCATTTTTTCCTAAAAACTTGTTCATATACCAATCGATAAACTTATAATCAAAGCCCAACGGATAAGCGACGAAAATTGGAATACCGTGTTTTCGTAAACCATTAAGCCACTTCTTAAACTCTTCCATTGCTTGGTTTGGGTGAACCATGTTTTGTCTAGTAGCTTCATACATTTCTGGAAAATTGGCCCAAAACTCAGTCATCGTTTTCTTGTTCTGCTGAGCACCATCTAAAACCATAAGGTTTCTTTCAAATTCACCAAAATTATTTCTATCAATGTCGAGAGCCACGGCGGCGAATGAAAGCATTGAATTTGGACCGGGAGACGGGCCATCTGCTTCAATATCAACACTTACAAATATTTCAGTAGTGTAATTATTAGTCATTTTTATGTTCTTTCTAATTATTTAATCTTCTTCTAATTTTAATAAAACTTGTATTTCTTGCCACAACTCAGCGACCAATGGATCTGTTCTGCATTTTTCATCCAATATATCCCACGATGCCTTCTTTTGGAGTTCATGATTTTTTCGTCTTCCAATATTCCCTACAATTGAATGGGATTCTACTAAAAGATCAATGACTTCTTGTACACCGTTCATATATTCTGTGAGTTTATCATCTGACATAGATCTTAATCGATCAATCTCCAATACCGACGATCGATCGTTTCTTATAGTGGAGAATGCAATAATTCTTGCTTCGGCTAACAATCCAGCTAAATTGATATACTCATTTTCTGACATTTGTAAGATTTCATCATCGTCAACGTTTTCAATATATTTGACGAGTTTTGGACGTATCATCAATCACCTACACTAAAATGGTCAAGAACAATTTTTCTAACCATACGCTGTAAATGCTTACCATCAACTTCACGGTCTGGATGCATTATATCAATATCAAACGAAGAAAACATGTTCGCTATCCCCATATTCATTTCATTAGCGATAAGGTCGGCAGCTATTTCAAGATCCGGTCTTTCAATCGCATCATGGTAACTTTTTTCATCCCGTGCCTTTTTGTGCTCTTCAAAATTAATTACATTATCAGTCATTTCTTTTTACTTTCTACATCATCGGTTAGTTTAAATTTGATGCCTTTTTTAATTTCAACATCGTCGGATTGTTTTCGTTCAAATACTTTCCAACCAGCATTACTAAAGTCAAATCCCCGAAAGAACGATATAAGATAAGCGGGATAGTCTAACGCTTCCTTCAAAGACCCGAATTCTTTGCTTTCCTTACCATAATGCCATGACCATTTTAGCACATAGGTATTTTTTAAGCCCAGCGATTCACTTAAATCTTCTCTAGCGTAAACATTGTCAACTAATTCCTCGACGTCAATTGTATCAACTTCTTTGGGAACATCAGAAGCAAACGGGCCCCATCTCTTAACAGCAAATGATTTCAATGAATCTTCAAAAGCTGGATCTATACCACCGAACGGACCCCACAAACTTTCGGCATATGCCTTTAATGACTGATGAAAGCTATCGTGTACACCACTAATTTTCATTTGTTCCTGGAATTTTTCAATGTCGGTTGGGTCAACCGGAGAAACCATTTTAACAGCATCATCAATTGTTAGAGTTTCTTTACTATCTGATTCTGCTTGGACTGGCGCCGCCTTTTTAACTTTCTTCTTCGGAGGTTCTACCCCGTCGACCTGCTTTCCATCTTTGTTTTTCTTTTTTTGATTTTTAGCGGCGGCTTGTTTTTCTTTCATTTCAACAAAACCTTCAAACGTGAGGTCTGGGTTCCCCAGTTTCGCCTTCTCATAAATCTCCCTCATTTTGTCTTCTGACATATCTGTCATTATAGCATCCTTTTCGTTTATCGCTATATCATCTGGGCCACCTGAGTAACCAAGAAAATCCCGTCCTTGAAAAATTGCCCATCCTGGATGGGGATCTCTTGTATCCCACGCAACCCCATGAACATCGTGATCTGACGGAATAAAATCTAATCGCCGCGTTCTAGTCATAAAAACTTTGTGTTTGGCCATTCCTAATTAATCTTTCATATTAACATGTTTTTTAATATTATATTAAAATTTAACAGAAGTCAAGAATAATAACCCCAGTTAATACGGTGTATAAATATATATACGTATATTGAAACTAAAGGCTTTAAATGGCATTATTTACAGGATTCTCCACATTTAAACGAAATCAGAATAATAATGTTCTGGAAGATATTGAATTGGTGAAAAGAGACTTGTTGAATCATTTTCATACTCGTTTGGGAGAACGAGTAATGTATCCTGAATTCGGTAGTATTATTTGGGATATGTTATTCGAGCCTATGTCTGAAGCAAACGTTGTTGCTATTCGGGACGATGTAGATCGAATTATACGGTCTGAGCCCAGAGTTCAGCTACAAAATTTAGATGTGGTTGAAAAGCAACATGGTTTGGAATTGAGATTGAGTGTTTTATATGTTGGGTTTAACGTTGTTGATACATTTGAAGTTGATTTTGATAATAGACGCGACGAACAGTAATGGAGTAGGATAGATGGCACAAATTCGCCGACAAAGTGAGCTTTTTTCTGCAGAAGACTGGACAGTTATATATCGAGCATTTTCTGATATTAATTTTAATGCATATGATTTCGATACCATCCGCCAGTCGATGATTGATTATATCCGATTCAACTTTCCTGAAGACTTTAACGATTGGATTGAATCATCTGAATTTGTGGCACTTGTAGATTTAATGGCTTATCTGGGGCAATCCCTGGCTTTCCGTATGGATTTGAATACACGGGAAAACTTTATTGATACCGCTGAAAGAAAGGAATCACTTCTACGGATGGGAAGACTTCTTTCATATCAACCAACACGTAATATTGGCTCTAGTGGCTTATTGAAAGTTGTTGCGATCCGAACTTCAGAAAGAATTGTTGATTCTCTTGGGCAGAACCTCCAAAACGCAAATATTGTTTGGAATGATGCTAATAATCCAGATTTCTTCGAACAATGGAGTTTAATTATGAACTCTGCGTTCCAAACAACAAATCCATTTGGTCAACCAGTTAAAAACGGAATTGTAAACAATATACCAACTGATTTGTATGCGATTGATACCGACCCAGTTGATGTTGGCCAATATCCCTTTAGTGCTAATACAAACCAGGGCTCGTTCAACTTTGAAATAGTAAACGTTGATTTCAATGAAACAACTGGTTTCACAGAAAGAAATCCAACTCCTGATTATACATCACATATCATTTATCGTAATGATGGCAATGGGAACTCTTCAGCTAATACAGGGTTCTTTATGTACTTTAAGCAAGGAACATTGAATTTTAGAGATTTCAATCTATCAGTTCCAATTGAAAATAGAGTTATTAATATCAATACACCTAATATCAATAATTTTGATGTGTTTGTACAATCAATTAATGGTGATGGGACACCTTTTACTAATTGGACACCGGTTCCGGCTATTGTTGGTAACAATGTTATTTTCAATTCATTGGTTAATAATATCAATGATATTTTCTCAGTAATTACACGTGACAATGATCAAATAAGTTTACGTTTCGGTGATGGTGTGTTTGGTAATGTTCCAACTGGTACCTTACGTTCATATTATAGGGTATCTGCTAATCAACTTTTTGATATCAAACCATCCAATATGCGCGGTGTCCAAATATCTATACCATATTTTAATGCTCGCGGTGATTCACATTCCTTAACGTTGGTAATGAATCTTCAAGAAACAGTTTCAAATTCTGCCATCAGTGAATCAATCGACCAAATCCGTGAACGTGCTCCACAAGTATTTTATACACAGAACAGAATGGTTAATGGTGAAGATTATAATGTCTTCCCTCTACAAGATACACGCATTTTAAAGCTAAAAGCATTAAACAGAACATATAGTGGCCACAGTCGTTTCATCGATCTAAATGATCCCACTTCAACTTCACAAAGTGTAAAAGTTATTGCTGATGATGGTATGTTTTATCAAGAGCCAAACGATTTCTACACTGAAATTCCACTGTCATCGAACAAAACTTCTGCAGAAATTATAACTGAAACTGTTAATCCAGCACTACTCGATAGAGAATTGCAGCAATTTTATTATGAGATTTTTCCATACGTTGACGCCACGCTAGGGACGCTCGATCCAGATCCAACCAATCCCCGAATTATTAAAGGAAATGACGAAGACTTGGAATGGACTCAAGCATCAGATTTGGCATTCAGCTCAACTGGTTTCTTCAATGTTTCTGGTAATACATCAGCTATACAAATCGGGCCAATCGACACTGTTGACCAAACCCGTAATTATATCGATGAAGGCGCAATTATTGAGTTTGAAGACCCCAACACCGCAGCAAAGAACTGGGTAGCAGTACAAAGCGTAACCAATAATGGTTCCGACGGTGGTGATGGTATTTTTGCCAGTGGTAAAGGTCGAGTAACGCTTGCAGAACCAGTCATCACTGGATCCAAAGTTATAACAGTCTTCCCATCATTCCGCAATACACTCATTCTCTCGGAAATTAACGCTGTACGCGCAGAGATTGATAATGAAGAAACTTTCGGTTTGCGCTTTGATGCAGTTAACCAAAATTGGGTAATCATCACAGCCGCAAACATCTCACCCGTCTCTACACCATTCAGCTTAGACAACGCAGGCAATGTTGATCTACAAAACCTCGATGCGTCATGGTTGTTACGTATGGACTTTAGTGGTGATGTATGGAAAGTACGAGCACGGGGATTACGTTTCATCTGGGAAAGCGTTCGTGATGTTCGTTTCTTCGTTAACCAGTTCAGAAAAGTCCAGGGATTATTAGCTGGCCGTGTATCAAGTGATACAATTACTATTCCATCTACAGTGGCACAACCAAATAATCCTGCTATAGGTCTAGGTGAAGATATCAAAATGGCAGTTACTGATGTGTTCCTTTATCCAGATGGTTTCCAGGAACCACGTCGTGTTATTGTTTCATACACTGATTTGGATGAAGACGGTATTCCAGATGATCCATCAATTTTTGTCAAGGCGGTGGAAGAAGGTGTGACCACTTCACCGTTTGTTTTTCATGAAGTAGTAACTAATTTGGATCAAACAGAGACGGAAATACCAATTTTTACAATTGTATCAGTCCCTGGGATTAATGCAACAGACCCACTACCTAATGCAGAAGATAGATCAAAGATAGTACAGGGAACGATTGTTTATAACGCTACTGATGGCGCATTTTATGAATATACAAACGCATCAACAGACGACCTGGATAAAACTATTCTTGGTAATTATACATTAACATTAAGGGTTTTCAAAGCCCGTACGGGTAGGTCTGGTATGCGCTTTATTTGGAAGCACATTGCTGATAGAGACCGACGTATTGACCCAGCCATTACAAACATCATTGATCTTTATGCATTAACCGAAGGATACGATATAGAATATCGCCGCTTTATTGCTGGAACGAAACCAGTTGGCCCGTCTAATCCAGCACCGCTTCCACCAACAAGTGAAGAGTTGAGAAGAGACTTTAACTTCTTTGATACGAACAAAATGGTATCCGATACTCTTGTTTGGCGTCCAGTGGAATATGTTACCTTGTTCGGGGATAGAGCAGAGGCTGAAGTTAGAGCTAAATTCAAAATAATTAAGGTGCAAGGAACCGATGTATCCGACGGTGAACTGAAAACACGAGTAATTAACTCAATTAATGAATTTTTTGACGTTACTAGATGGGATGTTGGTGATACTTTTTATGCCTCGGAACTTCAAGCATTTATACATTTGCAAAATGCAACAGTTGTGGGTGGCGTAGAAATTGTACCGTTAAATGACGAAAGCCGCTTCGGACAACTTGAAGAAATTAGATTAGAAACAAACCAATTATTCATTTCATCAGCAAGAGTTACTGATGTAGATATAGTAGAAAACTTTAATAAATCAACACTTAGGATTGGCATTTAATGGCAGTACGGAAAATTAACAAAGATCCAAGAAACCCGGTTCCAGAGCAAGTCGACGAGCGTTCGGTTCAACCAAAACGTGAGCAGATTGGTCTCCTACCAGTAATTAATCAAACAGATGCACTAAAGAAATTCTTTGGTGCAACAATTGATCACCTATTTGAACCTAACCGTAGCCGAAAAGTTTCTGGTTTTATAGGGGAAAAGACTTTCTTCTGGGAACCAACTCGAGAGTTTTATCTATCCGAAGAAACAAAACCACGTGAATATTACCAATTAGCGCCAATCCTTACATCGCGTGATATTGATAACAATTTGACTAACTCGCTGTTTTACGAAGATATCCTTAATCACCTCCGTTTTCAAGGCGGTATTGTTAATGATCATAATAGATTATTTGAGCAAGAATATTATTCATGGGCTCCACCAATTGATCTAGATAAATTTGCATCATTTAGTAATTATTTCTGGCTAGACCAAGGACCCAACCCAATTGTCGTTGATTCACCAACAGATATTCAAAATTATATTATTGGACAAGTTACTGCGACGGTAACCGTTGACGGTAACACCATTGATCTTACTTCTGGATTGAGAATAACAATTACCGATGATGCAAATGCCTTGACCAATGGTAAGACTTATGGTGTTGAGGGTGTTGGTAGAGGAATACGTCTTCTAGAAGTAACAGATGAAGGAAGCTTCTCCGGTTGGGACGAAGATGGTTGGGACGCATCATTATGGGATATTCTAGCCTCTGACAACGATCAAGAACCAGGACCTGAATATTTTCTTATCGAGCGTGGAAGTATTGAAGGATCTCCTTGGAGTACTGGTAATCATTGGTATCACAGAGATGTTATTGAAATATCCAACACCGTTATTGAAGAAGACCCAAGTTCTTTACAAGCAAAACGCCCAATTATCGAATTTATAAGAGACTTGGAAGTATTCAACTACGGAGTACCTTCATATACCGCTGATGTTGTTTATACTGAATCGATTAACTTCTTCGGTGCGCTTAATGGAAAAACTATTTGGTTTCCAGGTTCACAACTTGACAATCCAAATAATATTATTGGTAAAGCATATGGTCAATATGGAATTGCTGGTCATATAGTTGATGGTGTTACACAGGCAATAACAGTTGACGGAACAAATGAGTTTAATGGTATAGCTATTAGTGATGGTTTAAAGATTCTCGTAACAAGTGATATCAACCCTGCTGTTAACAATCGAATATACGAAGTATCTGGTATTAAAACAACTGGTATTATTGAACTCACTCTTGTTAAAGATCTTGCAGTATCAGACGATGTTTACAGAATACGATATGGTAATACATTCGGCGGAACGGTTGTTGAATTTGATGGAACAAATTGGAACCCAGGAATTAGGAAATTGGGGAAGAATGATCCACCAAAATTCCAGCTTTACGATATTGATAATGTGAAATTGAATGATGTTGGTGTTTATCCTGGCTCAGATTTCCAAGGATCAACCATTTTCACCTATAAAGAAAATCAAAGTCCTTTCCAACCAGTTGATCCAAACGTCGGTCTAAAACTATCGTTCAACAACACTGGTGAAATTGTTTTTGAAAACACTCTAGCAACTGAACGATTCTCCTCAGATTTTGGTGAAACAATTGGTTACTACTTCTTCCGTCAAATTGGTGATACAGTAGAAGACGATTTGTATTCCAATAGCTGGAACCTTATCAACAACAAAACAAAGCAATACATCATTGACGTGTTTGAAGCTTCCAAGTTTCCAACCTCTGAGTTTCCTCTTACACAGGAGCCAGCAGCCAACGTTCCAGGTGATGTTCCAAATTTAATTGTTCAGGCTGCTGGTCGACAATTAGATGAATCAGAATTTTCAATCTCTGGAAATATCCTAAGCATTACTCCTTCCGTAGGTACACTTGAACCAGTTGTTAGAGTTAGATCTCATAATCCGGATTTCCGACCAACAAATGAAGATGTTGCAAATTATGAAATACCATTGAATTTGGTAGCTAATCCAAATAATGAAGATATTCAAGAAGTATCCCAGACAGAATTCTTTAACCACTTTAGAGAAATTATCGAGAACCAAGAAGATTTCCAAGGAACGGCTTATGGATTAAACAATTGGCGTGATACTACGCAAGATTTATCATTTGGTCGTTCAATTATGCAACACCAAGCACCAATGTTGAAATTAATGCTCTTAGCGTCAGATGATAATTTAGATTATATGAAGGCTGTGAGGTTTGTTGAAAGAGAATATACACGGTTTAGAAACAAATTTGTTAGTAAAGTTGATCAGATGCTTAGGACTGGACAACTCACGTCATTGTCTCCTACACAAATGGTCAATGAAGCGATCATCCAAATCAATGTTGGAAAAACAAACACCTTTCCATTCTATTACTCGGGAATGATTAGTGAAGGAAGTTTAATCCCCGCTACTCCATCATTTCTTGGTGTTTTTCCAGTTTATGAACCAGAAGTTTTCTTGGATACTACATTACCAAACCCACAACCTGTTCTACGTGGACATGATGGGTCATTGTATTATCTTATTTCTGAATCAACAACTCTACCAACCAACAATCCATTAGATCTCGTTGATCCACGAGACCAGGCACAACTTCAATATGAAAATATGGTTTATGCCTCGGTTGATACAAAGTATACCAGCGAAAATGTTAGAGATTTTAACATTGACGAATTCGTTCCTAATTACTTCAGAGAAACTGATTATACACCAGATGAAGTAAGTACATTATTCCGCCCTATGTTTGAGCGATGGGCTATTTTAAATAACGCTGATTATAGAGAAAACGTTATAGCCACTGCTGGTGAACCGTTCACTTATAATTACAAAGGACTCCAAACCTTTAATGGTAAACCCGTTCCAGGCTATTGGAGAGGAATGTATCGTTTTGTTTATGGTACTGAACGTCCCGATCTATATCCTTGGGAAATGCTTGGTTTTGACAAGAAACCTTCTTATTGGGATGCAGAATATGGTCCATCACCATACACTTCTGGTAACAGTTCATTATGGACTGACATTGAAAATGGTGAAATTAAAGACGGAATACGTAAAGGAATTGATCCAATTTATGCCCGTCCAGGACTTTCTAATATTTTACCAGTTGACGCATCAGGAACTCTTCTTAATCCAGTTTCTGCAGGGATTGTTTTATCAACCCCAACAATTGACAATGCTTCACGTCCTTGGGAATTTGGTGATGGCGGCCCAATCGAGTCGGTTTGGAGAAATTCTGAATCATATCCGTTTGCTGTTGCGCAGGTTGGTTATCTAATTAAACCAGCCCGATTTATTGAATTTGCATGGGATCCAGCTCGATATGATGAAATATTTGTTGGAACTACTCGTGAACAATGGGTTAACACTATTACCAAAAACCGTCCACAAAATAGTGAATTGAATGTTCATGGAGAAGTTGTAAACAATGTACGTTATATTGGTAGTGGTATACAACAGTGGATTAGTGATCGCGTCGTTAGCCAAGGTCAAGATATTACTACAAACTTTGGTGATATTTTACGTGGAATTGATGTCCAGCTTGGTCATAAAATGGGTGGTTACACCGAGACTGAAAATATTACTGTTGTTGCCGATAACTTCGGTCTCGTACCACAAGAAGACACACCAATTGAATTGTACTCATCAGCTTCTTTGCAGGAGTTTGTTTATTCCGGAGTGATTATTACTTGGAACGGCAAGGGATGGCAAGTGTTTGGTTACGACTCACTAAATCCATTGTTCAAAACTTTACCACATGATCCAAATGGTCGCAAAGTTTCAATTAGAGTTGGTGAACCTGATCCGGAACCACGTCCTCGTTGGGAAACAAATACTTCTTATGCTGTTGGTATAATTATACAGTATCAAGCAAGCATCTTTGAATGCACAATTGCTCACCAATCAACAGAAAACTTTGAAAGAGGAAATTGGAGGTTTATTGGTTCACCTGTTGCAAATAATGCTGTAGTTGTTACTGAGTACACTGATGGTATTTTAGATGCTCAACCAGAATTAATTCCTTATGGTACACAATTTACGTCAAAGCAGGATGTTTACCAATTCCTAATTAATTATGAAAGGTATCTAAAAACTGAGGGGTGGATATTTGATAAATTCAATGAAGACACAAATACAATCAATAATTGGAGACAGAGTGGTAAGGAATTCTTGTTCTGGACACTCACTAAGTGGGCAGAAGGTAACTTTATTGCGCTATCTCCATTATCAGATATTGTAAAGTTTAGAACACCGCAAGGCGTTACGCAAAATATTGAAACCTTAGTAAACGGTTCTTACCCATTATTGAATAAAACTGGTCAGCGGATTGAACCACAAGACACAACCGTTGTCCGTTCTGAAGACACCATGACGGTTACTCCTAATGCTGGAATTGGTATTTTCTTATGCCGAACCTTTGTTAAAGAGTTTGAGCATATTTTGCTTCTAAGCAACACAACAGCATTCAATGATTTGATTTATGATCCAGTATTTAATGTTAGACAACAGCGTCTAAAGCTCAACACAGTTATCACTGACAATTGGACTGGTCGGTTAGATGCTGCTGGTTTCATTGTGCAAGCAGATAACATTTATGAAAACTTTGATAAAACCGTTACTGATTTTGAGCACTATTTTGATATCGAAGACTCGGTTGATCGCGTAACACTACGTGAACACGCCCGTCATATTACTGGATACCAAGTTAGGGATTATTTTCGTCAACTTCTAATTGATCCTGATACTAGTTTCCAATTCTATCAAGGAATGATTCAAGCCAAGGGAACTCGACTAAGCTTGGATAAATTCTTAAAGGCGGCTACTGGCCAAAACAATCAAATATTTACAGTGTTTGAAGAGTTTGCAGTTAGAATCGGTCGTTTCGGCGGAACAGAAATCCGTCCAAGCATCGAATTCCAAATGTTTAAGGAAGATCACAAAACCAATCCTCAGTTAATTGAATTTGGAACTGGTTTCGACACAGATGATTTCCCATTCGATGATGTATTACAGATTGATGATTCGAGTCCAAGATGGCAACGTAAACCAGCTGACTTTAATAATGTTTGGGAATTGCGTACGAGCTACTTAGATCAAAAGGGTGATTACCGTTCAGCTGGTTATGTAAACTTGGCTGATATTGACTATACTGCATTTGACCGTTCGGTATTGAATGATACGTATTTCAATGCTATAGATAATGGTAATCCTATTGAGCCGGGTGATCATATTTGGGTTTATCAGGACTTCGCTGATGAGTTCCAAGTTTACCAAGTAATTGATACTAGTAGCCAAATTGAAACGGTTACTGATGGTGACCAGGCGATTATTAAAGTTGATAATGACTTAGAATTTATGGTTGCTGGGTCTTTGTTTATAATTGACAATGATACAAGCAACGAAACAGGAAATAGTTTACAAGGAATAATTGAGGTAGTTTCAATCAATGACCCAACCGAATTTACTGTTTCTACAATTGCTTCAGCCCCGTTTGATTATACAGCACTACCAATTGATACTGACGTTATTGTTCCAACTCTTCTCCAGCTTATCCCTGTTCGTTTTCCAAGTAAAACAGTTTTTGATGTTGATCCAGCGGTTAATGCTCCAATTGGTTTAACAAAAGCATGGATTGATGATATTTCAAATGGTGCTGACGACGAACCGCATTGGGTGGTTGTTGATATTGATGCTGATACCATTGAACGAGAACAAGAACTCCGTGTAGCAAACCGTCGTATAACCAACTCCGTATTGTATAACGCACATACGAATAGAGTGAAGAATAGATTTAATGTTAATGATCCACGTAAGGGATTAGTTCCTGGAGTAGCAGATGAGGAAATTTATTACCACATTGATTATGATCCAGCCATCTATACTGACGGTGATCCGGAACTGGACACAATTAATGAAAAATTGGCATGGGGTGATGCCGCCGTTGCTAGACTGTGGTGGGACACGAGTAAATCATTATACCTTGATTATGAACAGGGAAGCCGAGAATACCGTAGACAAAATTGGGGTAAACTAGCACCAGGTGCAGAGATCAAAATCTACGAATGGACTAAATCTCCAGTTGAGCCCCTTTCTTATCAAACAGTTATTGATCAACCCAAAATAGATTCTGAAGGAACTTATTCTGGAACTGTTAAAGATCCCGATAATCCATCTTGGGTAGAAAAACAGGAATTCGATCAAGCAATTGGTGACTTTAAGACTGTATTCTTCTTCTGGGTTGAAGATACTGATCAAACACCAGCTTATGATTTCCGTTCAATTAACGCTATCCAGGTTAGGCAGATACTTGAAAACCCGACAAGTGCTGGTATTTTATGGTTCTCTCCTATTGCAACCAACGCATTGATTTATTCTAATTCAGGACCACTTCTAGAAGATATTGATAGTGTTGTTCAGGTTAATTGGGAAATTTCAGATCCTGATATTAATATCCACCAAGAATGGCAGTTATTGCGTGAAGATGATCCATCTTCGTTAATTCCAAATGATATTTGGATAAAGATGCGAGACTCAATTGTTGGCTTTGATGGTATTAGTAGTGACAATTTAGTTCCTGATCCATTATTAACTGAAACAGAACGCTATGGAACATTCATCCGTCCTCGACAAACGTGGTTTAGAAATTTAACGAAAGCCCGAACCGTTTTTGTTGATGAAGTGAATAGATTACTTACTGCTGAACCAATCTTATTAAACAGAATTACCGCAGATGATAATTTATTCTATGTTACTCCTTTACCAACAACTGGATTTGATTATCAGGTTGTGGATAATGCTGAGCGCGATGCGTTAATTGCAACAATTGCAATTGGTGAAATAGTTCTAGTTGAAGCTACAACAGAAAATAATAACAGATGGACCCGTTGGGAATATACAGCCGTAAATACTTTCACCTTAATTGAAACACAGGAAGTTCGATTAGAAGATGTATGGGATTACGCAGATTACCGTGGTACTGAACTGAATAATGTATCTGACACGTTTACACCAACAGTTGTTTATGCAGACCGGATAGCGTTTGATAATGCACTTGCGATTGACAGTGTACCATTGAACACCATTGTTGAGATCACAACAGATACAAATGGGAAAGAAACCTGGTTAATTGTTGCAGATGATGGATTGAAGACTACGACCACAGTGTTTGCTGAAGATGTAACTTTCCAGCTTAATGATACTTTCTTAGCACCAGAATACCAAATCTTCACTAATAACCTCCGTAATGATATTCTTACTCCACAGGAACAGAATCATCTTGTGTTTGTTATGATTAATTTTGTTCATTCAGAACAGAACATGGTTGATTGGGCATTCAAGACTTCATACATTATTATTCGTGGACTAGAAGAAGAATTAAAACAGACACCAATCCTACGTGAAGATATCACGCAATCCATAATTGAATATATTGAAGAAGCTAAACCTTATCATACAAAGATACGCGATTTCCGCCAAGACTTAGTTATACCATATGATTCAAATATTGATGAAGCACTGTTACACGCTACAGATTTTGATAAACCAGTTTATTTTGATGGAACCAATTTCCGTGTTCTAGATGAAAATATTGCAGAAGACTTTGAAGTAATTCAAGAAAATTCTCCATGGAATGAATGGTATGCTGATCTAGAAGAGGATGGATCATATCAACGTGTTCGTAGGCTTAATTCAAAGATTGTTTTTGACCGTGTCAAATGTACGACAAATATCCCACAGAGTGGAACACAAGTTTCAAAAATTACTTTACTAAGCTCAGCTTTACAGATTCCTACTATTGGTAGCTTTGATCTTAATCAACTAACTGTTAAACACAATATGGTGTCAGTATTAAATTCAAGAATCATTTCTAGGGTTGTTCGTTTAACAATTAATGAACCAGTTACTTCATCTTATGTGGGTGATTTTTCAACTAGAAGGTTTGCGATGCCTAAGCAAATTGTTCAATTAGAAACCTTAACGGTTGTATTGAATGGTATTACAATTTTCAAAAATGGTTCCCAGTTATCAACTAATCCAGATCACCGTTTTGCAGTTACAACTGACGGCTTGGATATTTTGTTCAATAACGCACCTGCAACTGGTCTTGACTTGGATATTACTATTGATGAAAGATTTACTGATAATGATGGTAATTTAACTGGTGCATTTGTATTCATTGGTACTGATCAAAATCCTGGAGATATCCTTAATGTTAAAACGCTTGACTTCACTGGTACTGCTGATTTTGATATTAACAAACTAACCAATTTTGATACAAATATTAATGTATCGTTTGGATCAAAAGGTGCTGTTCATGGTGTAGTTGATGTGGAATTTGAATACATTGTTACAGTTGATACTTTTAAGTTCACAAGCGCAGAAGGTCTTGATGCTGCTGACCGTGTCGCATTATTCTACAATGCTATTGATTCTGAACCACAACAATTATTAACACCACTTGAAACCAAAAAACGAATCAAAGGTGAAGGATTCTTTGGAACTGATTTGGTTTATAATGAAATTATCCGTCCAGAATTTAGAGTTAATCCAATTCCAGGTTGTGATTTCCGTGGAACATTAGTTTATGGTGTATCAGATCCAAAATGGCTTGAGAAGATTACACAAACCGCTTTACCCCAACAAATTATTGCCGCAGCTAATATTAATTTACGATCTGAGGTTATGAACGCTTCTATCAAGTTTGGTGATAATCTATTAAATCTTGGATTGACTTATGAAGATTTAACTCCAGGTGATGGTTTTGCTGTTACTTTAACAAGTGCGGTGAATGATTTTAATGGTGAAGAACCACTTGATATACCTATTGGAACCTTCGTAGAAGATGATGTCATTTATTGGAATGGTATTATTGACGGTGACGGTGACAATGGTTGGTTAAAACTAGTAAATGGTAATCTTGGTGGTGTTATCCAACCGTTTAATACTTCAGCTATTGCACCAATAATGAATACTGAAATTGATATCGATGTTATTATGAATCCTGATTCAAATGACTTTAGTGAGTTGAGTCCTAACCAACATAACATTGTTACAGACGGTACGGGTTTCCACAGACCATACTTCGCTTCTGACCACCCAGAAGAACTTGTAAAGGTTAATGTTGATTCATCAGTTGATATCAAAGTGTTTTATGATGGAGTACCTGGTTCTCCTATTATCCTTGTAGATAGACTCCGTTCTAATGGAACACAAAAGAGATATGGTCTGCTACAAATACCACAGAGTAATGCAGGGATTTTTGTTTATGCTGATGGTGTAAAGCTTGACCAAGGAGATGATTATGTAGTTGACTGGACCACAAATGAAATTGTATTTGAAGATACTGGTGGAACACCAACCATTCCGGTAGAAGGGGTTATCCTAAAGATTTCAACCTTTAGTCATGGCGGAAACCGTGTTGCGTTTAGTACAGTGTTTGAGGGAGGAACAGATACCTTCCAGTTGAGAACATTTTTTGTTAAATCCTCCACATTGGTGTTTGTTGATGGTGAACCCTTAGATCCAGTCGACTATGTTGTATTCGGCGACGAATTATCCATTACTACTGGACCAGTACCAACTGATACAAGAGTATTTGTTGTTGTGTATGATACTGGTGTATCAGAAACCATTGAAGACAATGATCCATTTACTGATACATATGTTTTGGATAACCCAACGGGTATAACTGAAGGACAAATCCTTGTAACTGTTGACTCAGTGCCAGAACCATTCACATATACTTCATTAACTGGAGAAGTTACGTTATTGACAGGTATCCCTACCCCTGGTAGTTCAGTTCGTATTACTGTATTCAATCAAATTAGTCCAAGTCTTGTTCGAACTATTGTTTTTGCTGGTGATGGAACAACCCCTGACACAGTAGTTAACGGTGATAGCAGCTTAACAGTAACATTACCAATTGAACAAGAAAATTCAATGCCATCACATGCAAATATGTTAGTCCGAGAAGATGGTTTACGTCTACGTCCAGATAGAACTTTTTACCAGACACTAATACCTGATCAATACTTGCTTGTTCTTGATACAGAAGTTGATACAACCAATGGAGAAGTTATTTCATTAATTCGAGATGGGGTTGAACAAACTGAAAACGTAGATTATGTTAATCCATCAACACGCCGAGGGACTCTTGACACGAGTGTTTCAATGGTACAAGCCCTTTCTGATATTGGTTTAACAGTGGGTGATTTGAATCCAGGTGATTACTTTACAGTAACTAATCTTGCAAATACAGTCATAACAAATGACTTCCAGGGTGGTTGGGGAAATGAATTTTCAATCCTCCCGCCAGACATTGAATCTCATGTTGATGTTTATGATCCAACTGATTTGTTTACACAAAGTGAACTTCTAGTTGAAGATTGTGATGATGGTCTAGACGGTGAGTTTAGTTATGACCCAACAACTGATATTGATTCAGGAAGGGTTTATGGACTCACAACATACCTAAATAGAAGAGACGGAATAGAATCAGGGTTTTCTGTAGCAACACCAACAAATGCATTTAATATTGTGCCAGTTAGTTTTGAAGAAGGACAAGGTATATTGTACATTGGTAACAATACATTCTCAGTCCTTGCAGCTGATAAATTCTATCGCCCAGAAACAATGGATGCTTCCATTACAATTGCTGATAATTTAACTAATCTTGGATTAACTTATGATGATTTGCTTATCGGTGATACATTTAAGGTAACAACAACGGTAATTGATAATTTCTTTGGTTCTTTACCACTAGGATCATTTATTGACGGTGATGTTCTATATTGGAATGGACCAGCCGATGGGATAGACGCTGATGGATGGAGGAAAACGCAAAATCCATTAGTGCCAGAACGCGAGATACATTTTGTCAATCCATCAGCAGAAGAAAATGATATTGTATTTTGGCTTAATGATGTTGATAGGGAATATGATGCTGATAGTACAACCGTTACTATTCTAAATCCAAATCCTGCTTCTGAATACCAAGTAACTTTCTTCTCAATTGATGATAGTTTGAATATTGAAACTCACGTATATGACGAAAGCAGAGATGGTATCTACCAAATTAACAATCTACCATTCGATGACTCGTATATTTGGTTTAGTGTTAATGGTGAACGAAAACTTTATCAAAGAGATTATTTGATTACATCAGCTGGAACTGGTTGGGATACAACACCTTGGGATGCCGGTGGTGATGATGATCGCCGTGAACCAGTCTCAAATGAAGGAATAATTATTTCTGATATTATTGAAGTTATCGAACAATATGATTTTGGAATAGTGTCCGTTGTTGATGACAGTGAAGAAGACATGGAAGATGGTGGTGGTTTATTCGATGAAGCCCAATTCGATGAGTTTGGCAACCCATCACCTACTATTTGTGATATAACTTATAAAGAAATTCAAGAAGTTACAAAGGATAACCGCGGAAAGCTTATACCATTCCCAGGAAGTGATGGTTGGGATACTGTAACCTCGTCGTCGATTATTAGAACAAACCCATTTGTTGGTACAACTGCTGATTGGTTAGCAAAAAGCAAAGATGACATTGTTGCTACCATAATTTCAGGACCACCTATCCAAACACCATTTGCATATCGAGTATTCACTGGTGCATTGGGAAGTAAACAGTTCTCAAGAATTGCTGATTTCTTTAAATTGTTTGTACGCGAAGAATTCACATCAACTGACGTTATTTTGAAAGCCGATGTCAATCCAACATTTTTAGAATCTGAATTCCCAATTGATTATGTTTATGAGCCAACAGCTTCTGCACCAGGTGTTCTATACATTGGAACAGAACGATTGGAATATTCAAATGTTAATGGACCATTATTTGATAACACAACTGGTAAGAGGTTTTATGAATTCAGTGGATTGAATCGAGCAACTAGACTTATATCACCTAGCCCGTCATATGGTATAGGGACTGTTATTGAACGAGCCGGACCACTTGAGCAAATTAGTCATGTATATGAAGAGGTATCACCTGATCCACTAATTAGCCTAGGTGCAGAAGCTATTCTAGCAGAATCATCATCGATTGATAAGATAGCAGACGGTAATACATTTGTTTATGCGCTTGATATATACCCTGTTGAAAGAACAATAACATCGGTTTACTTAGTTGATCAAAGTGGATCAACTGAGGTATTAACGCCACTGATTAACGAAACAGATAACAAAATTTATACAATTAACAATATTACTAATGTGGATAATATAATTCTTGGATCACAAATTGAATTTGATGTTGCACCAGTAGCAGATGCATTGCGTATTATTCAAGTAATTCCTGAATCATTAAACTTGCTCAATAAGCAAACAAGACAGATTAATTTCTTACGAAAAGAAGCTGGTACACTAGATTAATAAATATAGGACAATGGTTATGAATAAACAAAAACAATCAAAGCAACAAACATTAGAGGCACAATCCATTGAGCCTACTCGAATTCGTATAATTGATCATTTGGTTATGCGTGATAAAGAGACAGGTTTAGTTGTATTGGATAAGAGAGGATAATTTAATGAAAGATGTTATTAGACCCAAATTTGAAGGCTTTATAAAAATCTTCGATAAAACTACGGGAGAAATATTAGTTTCAAAATCTAACGCAATAAATTTTGAAAATATGAGCATAGCAATCGCCAATTCGTTAGCTGATCGCGATTCAGGAACTATTTTCGATATGGCATTCGGTAATGGTGGAGCAACAGTATCAGGTAATGGTACCGTTACTTATCTACCACCAAACGTTACTGGACAAAACGCAACATTATATGGTGAAACATTTGCAAAGGTTGTAAATGATAAATCACCACTCAACATTAATCCGGAGACAAATTTCATTACAATTAACCATACAGCAAACACCTTGTTCACTGATATTGTAATAACTTGTACTCTAGATTTCGGTGAGCCATCAAGCCAAGCGGCATTTGATGATACCACTGATAATAACGGCAATTTTGTGTTTGATGAGCTAGGTATTAGAGCGTTTGATCCAACTGTTACTGGATTATTACTCACTCACGTAATTTTCCATCCTGTTCAGAAATCACTTAATCGTGCGATTGTTATCGAATACACTATTAGAATATCAATGGCATAATTTTAAAATGTGTGGTAAATTATAACCGGGAACGGGATACAATTGATTTGGTATTGCAGTAATTATAAATACTAATGGTTAAATGAGTAATATCTCATGATACTGGTATAGTGACATAGAGATGATAGGAAAGAAGTAATGAGAGCAATAGAGTTATATGAATATCACGACTATAAACAAGAGTCATTATTGTCGCGATTAAATCAAGATAATTCTTTTGATATGTATAAGGATCAGATCGGCGCCCAAGGTGAGAACTGGACCGATTGGCTTGAAGATCAAGATCCAACACAAAATAACAAATACGTAAATTGGATGATTACTCGATATCTCAAAGGGACTATACAGCGCCTGGAAGACATACCTTCAAAAATTACGCCTGCCTTAAAAATATATGCCAGACTAGCAATCAAAAAGAAATTAAATCCAGAACATAAAGACATCAACAAATTCAAAGACGCAAACCAATTACTTGATGTTGTGGACACATACAAGGATAATACTGAAGATCTTTCTAGTAAAAAAGAAAAGAAAGATGAAGTAGAACAACAAATGTATGATAATGGTGATGCTCAATTGCTATTTAATGACTCGGAATATAAAGTAGTAATACCAATAACCCATAAAGCCAGTTGCTATTTCGGTAAAAACACGAAATGGTGTACGACTACGAAAGATGACCCTAAATTTCACAACCAATACAGCAAACGTGGCCCGATGTATATTGTTTTACATAAACCAACCAACACCAGATGGCAATTCCATTTTGAAACTGGTCAATATATGGATGAGCAAGATAGCCAAATAAAACCAATACCCTTTCTAATGGAACATAAGAAGATATTTGGTATTTTTAAGAAATTGAGTAAAGTGGATTATGTGAATGGATCATTTAGACTAGGCGATAAGTGGTATAACAAAGAAGGGGAACTCCATAGAGAAGACGGTCCTGCTATTGATACTATTGGAGAACCAGGTGGCTCAAAGAAATGGTTTTTGAATGGTATACTACATAGAGAAGATGGGCCCGCCCTTGAAACGGCAGATGGAACTAAAAAATGGCACTTGAATGGTCAACTCCATAGAGAAGACGGCCCCGCTGTTGAAAAGGCAGATGGAACCAAAGAATGGTATCTAAATGGTGAACCCCATAGAGAAGACGGTCCAGCTATCGAATCCACAGATGGAGGGAAGGAATGGTTTTTGAATGGTATACTACATAGAGAAGACGGACCCGCTATTGAATACCCCGATGGAACTAAAGCTTGGTATCTGAATGGTCAACTCCATAGAGAAGACGGCCCAGCTCTTGAATACTCCGATGGAACTAAAAAATGGTATCTGAATGGTGAAAAAGTTAATCAATCTGATGTAATGAAGGGAAAGAAGTAATGAGACTAATTGAATTACATAAGCAAGGAGATACTGAATATACAACTAAGTATGACTATCTATATCACCTCACTGATCATCACGGGGTTTCACATAGCATTGATTCTAACAGTTTGAAAACATTAAGAAATACTTATATTAGCACCACATATGACCCCGATATGAATCGCTTTGTTGGGGGCGATCATTATGATTTCAAATTTGTCTTTAATGCTAAGCCATTGGTTAAGAAATATGGAGCATTCGAATACGATTTCCAAATGACATATACGGATGGAACGTCAGATTCAGCGAATGAAAGAGAAATTGGTATTGATACGAAAATTATCAAACCTTTGAATAGATACCTCAAAGGCGTAGTATTAATATTTGACCTTTTTAGTCAAAAATCCGTTCAATGGTTATTATATGCAAATCCAGAATCACGGGGTGGAATTTTTAGTGGCGCTACAAAAACAGCATCACCAAAAGCCATTGAAACACTTTTTCATGTCATGGAGGATTGGAAGAAACCAGTTTGGTCAAAGAAAGTTGGTCAAGACTTAACCAATAAAGAACGTAGTTTCTTAAAAGATGTTAGGACGCTTCATAACCGCGGCGCATCTTTTCAGAAGGGATTATTACGTCTATCAGAAAAATATCACCTTACAGATCACTGGGACAAACCACTTGAAAGTGATACTGTACTTAGACGACAGAAAGCCAACAGTATCACCAATATGTTTAATAAGTATTATACTTCTAGAACGATTGAAGAAATCAAACCAGAACATATTGAAAAACTTGTAATTAGAGCAATGAAGATGCTCAAATATGGCGACAATATAATTAGTTCAATTATTGGACAAGCTAGAGAAGCCAATTTAATCCATCCAGCTATCCCACCAGTTGAATGGTCTATTGTATTCAGACATTTAATTGATGGTGAGATCGAGGACGCGCATGAAGCAATTGATTATCTTGCTAATAGAAACAAGAGACAGATTGAGTACTATGATAATGGCGACGAGTTTGCTAGATCAGCAAGACACGTTGGAACAAGTTTTTAACATTCAAGTCATGATAAAATAGCATAAATAAATACAAATACAGGACATAAGGACAACAATATGGCATATGATATAGATAAAACAAACGGTACGGCATTAACCACGGTCCTTGACGGAACGGTGAATGACGCTAAAACAGACATCAAACTGTTTGGTCGTAACGTATCAAATTATGGTGAAATTATGGCAGAAAATTTGGTCCATATGGTTGAAAACTTCGCCAATGAGTCCGCACCATTGAAACCATTAATTGGTCAATTGTATTATAATACAGCTGATTCCAGTCTAAATGTCCTAGTAAACGATGCACCTAAAACATATGAAAAAATTCTTACCGAGGTCGATTCACTTGTTACAACTGCGTCTGATAATGCAGCAAAGGCACTGGTAAAATTCGTTCCAAATGGAACCAACACTCCTATCAATTTGAAATCATTTGGTGTGTTAAGTGTTGATAGAATCAATGCACTTCCGGGCGATACAGGTGAATGGGTAATTACATGGGATACAGCTTTTAGTGATTCTGATTATGTCGTACAAGCATCAATTTTAACCGCCGGAACAGAAGTAATTACACCTCTATTTTCCAACCAGTTACCTGGTTCAATTGAAGTCAAGATTAGAAATACCTCAAATGGATTGGATGAAACAGGCGTCTCGGCTATAATGGTTACAGCGTTTGGTGATTAAACTGCCATTGGTGCTTTGATGCTATCATGTGATTGATAATTTTCTAATTTAATATCTTGCATTGTGAAATCGTCAATTCTTGCAATCTCTGGATTTATCCATAGCTTAGGCAATTCAAGAGGTTCTCTTTCTAATTGCTCTTTGACCTGATCAAAATGGTTATTATAGATATGCAAATCACCAAGAGTCATAATTAGTTCACCTGCTTCTAAGCCAGTTACCTGCGCCATTAAATGATTTAATAGTGCATAAGAGGCGATATTAAATGGCAAGCCTAAGAAAGAATCGATTGACCTCATATTCACCATACAATTTAAGTATCGACCATTAGAAACATAAAACTGGGCCAACAAATGACATGGTGGAAGCGCCATCTTATCAATCGATGATACATTCCAAGCAGATAACATATGTCGACGACTTTCAGGATTGTTCTTAATGTCATCCACTAGACGCGCAATTTGATCCACTTTCTTGCTGGTATAGGTGTGTAATGTATGTGGTTCTTCGTCCCTTAGTAAGGCACCATGAAACTCATCAATACCCTCCCAGGCCCTCCATTGTACACCATACACTGGGCCCAATCTTTTGACAAAATCATTATTATCATAGCCAAGTTCAACACCTTGTTTATCGGCATTAGCGGTCCAGATTGTATTTTTTCCAACAAGGTCCTTGGCGGGCTTTCCATACAAAATTTCTGCAAGTCTGCGTTCATCATCTGAACCTTCAAGAAACCACAATAATTCCGAAACGACAGATTTCCAAGCGAGCTTCTTTGTGGTCATTGCGGGAAATCCTTCTCGAAGATCAAAGCGCATTGTGTGACCGAATATCGAGCGAGTGCCAACTCCGGTCCTATCACCTCGGTCTTCTCCGTTTTCCATAACATATTTTAGCGATTCTAAATATTGTTTCATTATAAGTAACCCTTTAAATAATTAGTAATATGTTTTTTAAATTCATTTTCAAAATGTTTTTTAATTTTGTCATTTTTAATAAATGAAAGATCTGTTATAAAGTCATCATACTGTGGGATAGTATCTAAAAGATGAAATAGTAAGTTGGTTTCTATACCCGTTAATCCGTTTGAATCCAACACATTTTTAATTATCAGACTTATCTGTTTAGCATATGGCGCAATTTCGGCTCGTAGAACACGGACACTTTTTGGATCATTGAAATCAAATTTATTATTTTGGTTTTTTATATTTTGTTCTATGTGACCCATTTCATGAGCAGTTATATCAATACAATTCCATATAAACATACTTTTTGATATGTTTACTTGGGATATATTAGTCGTCATTTGTGTTATATATGTTGGACTAAAATTTAATGTCAATTCAAAATGTGAATTATTAAACGTTTTAACAGATGAATTACTTCTTTTTATATCTATTACCGTATCAATTATTTTCGTAGGAAATTGCTTTTTTAGTATAACGTCTAATTTGGATTTAATATAATCCGCAACATCATTTTTTGACGCATTTGTATTAACGAATTTATCGTATATTTCACCAAACATTGTTTTTAGTTCGTCGATAAAATTATCATCATATTGTAAAACTTCATTTAGATATGATTCAAATAATGATTTTTTATTTAGGTCTGTTATTCTCATTGTTTCCGCCATTCATTATCTTTATCAACGTTGGGCTGTATAAAAACACCATCGTCACGAAGATGAATAGCCATTGGTTTTTTCTTTGTGTGCAACAGTTCGATTTCTTCAAGTGTTTTCAATTCTGGCGCATCAGGAAAACGATCCACAAAATCATTAACCATACATGGAATATCCATGTTATATTTTTGTGCAACCCACAGCCGGCTTCCACCGGTATTGGTGCAAGTTAAAAGATTCTCTAAACCTAGATCTTGTATTTCGTCTGGATGATTTTTCCATCTTCTATTCCATCCAGCATATATTATTATAGGATCATCAAACCCTGAATTCAATATACTTTTCTCAATCCGTTCATAGAAATTGGACCAATCCTTTTTATCAAAAAACGCTTTATTTGGATAACGATTATCCACCCTTCCATCTGGTAGATACGACCAAGCACCACAATAATTGTAAATTGTTCGGCTTGGTAATGTTATATATTTGATTTTTACTGGTGGGGTTTGGTGCGCCATATTTCAAATCCAATTGTTGCGTCCAGCAACCCTTCGTGCTGTTTTTCGTAAATTTTATCAAAGGTTTTCAACATGTTATCTATGTCAATATAGGTGTCGGCTGTGTAGCTTGCTTGAATCCTCGTTAGATGAAATTCTTTGATTTCGTCGATCATATGATTGATTAAATTCGCGCCACCAATAACCCAAATGTCTTTGGTAGAAGTTTTGTCCAAGTTACTAACAAAATCTATAACTTCGGTTGGGTGAATACAGACAACATCATCACGTTGTGACCGAGTAACGACGTAATTCATACGGTTGGGTAAGGGGCGATATTTTTCTGGAAGGCTTTCCCAAGTTTTCCTGCCCATTATTACATGGTGGTTAGTTGTTAATTTTTGAAAATTTTGTAAATCAAGTGGGATATTTGGCCACGGAAGATGGTTATCTAAACCTATACCACCATTGGCATCAATTGCTAGAATTGCTTTTATCATTCCTAATGGCCTTATCCAAAATTTCTTTGGTAATAGAATTTACATTTTTTGAAAATCGATCTACATTTAAAGACAATTCAAACTCACCATATGGAACTATATTGTTGGTTTGCTTTATTTTCATCATAAAATCTTTAAATTCTTCACCAGTAAAATAACTACACGTACCATTCTGATTCATTAATTTTGCACCCGCAATAAATTCTGCAGGAATATCTTCATATTGCACATTTGAAAAGATTTCAATAAGATCGTTATCAGTAAGCTCAGTAATTTTTCTTCTAACTAACATAACAATACCTCAATTAATTGTTGTATTAGTATTTAGTTCTTAGTCTATTGAACCCTCCCTTGTAAGCGTAAACGCTTTTGGGTTATATAATCTTTCCAATAAACCCATTTTTTATCACCATCAAACGGTACAAATCCCCAGTTTCGATATTTTGGTCCCATAATAAACAAGGTCCAAACTCTATCACCCTCGTTTTGCAATTCTACGCGATGCAAATATTCTCCACCAAACCATCTTAATGGGGTTTTATTATCACACCAAACTTTTGATCCATCTTCTAAATGTTCCCAATAACCACCAGATAAAATTTTAGATCCAGCAAACCTCCAGGGGTGATCATGCAATCCACCATCATCATCTGATTTCCAGAAACAATGAATTGTTATCCTGCATAAAGGACGTAAATTTAAGAGATAAAATCTTTCGAGGTACGGCTCATCACCCGACCTATCCAGAATCATTCTAGTTTTTCCACGATAACGTAGCCACTTGGCAAAACGTAAAAACCACGGGCCATTGGATTTAATAAAACATTGATTAAATTTCTTGTAACGGCGCAGTAATTTTGCCCTATAGCTTGGTAATAAACTTTTATTATTCATATATTTTCTTACCAATAATTAATTAGTTAACAATTAATACTAACGCATTATCAAGTGAAAAGTCAATATTATTTTAATCTCTTATTTTCTTTCATGTGGTTGACATGTTCAAGCCCAGCTAATATCACCGCGGCAGCTTTGGTAAGATTATCAATAAAATCATCTGATAAAGGAGTTACACCTTTACGCTGGGCTCCTTCTGTAAGGTATCGACCAGCAATTGCGACCCAATCATTTGGACCATTATTTAAGTCAAATTCGGAACCAGGAAGGTTTAAGTGACGTTCCCGTTCTTCAATGATTGCTTTTATAAGTTCTTTTCTCATTCGATCTGAGCGGTTTAACCCGCTCATTGTTATTTTATTATTTAAATTTATGCCGTTACTTTTTTAGTAGCAGCTTTTTTAGCTGGTGTTTTTCTAGTAGTTGTTTTCTTAGTTGGGGCCGTTCTAGTAGTTTTCTTCTCTTCTACTAGCACTTCTGCTGAATCAACTTCGGATTTTTTAGCAGCTTGACTTTGTGGACGTAAACTTGGTGCCATCCTGTAGGCATCTTCCTTAATCTTGTTTGCTTCCATTTGCAGCATATTAGCTTGAGCTAGTCTTCCTTTAGCTGACTGTAAAGCATCTTCTGACTCGTCGATGCCATGATTATGGGCATGAGGATTAAACTTTGTATCGTTTGGATCACCATACTTTGCTGCATCAACTGGGATGCCTGCTTCTGGAAGCTTGCCCATGTTTCGAAGAATTTCGTTCAACGGATACGCATGACCAGCTGATGGCACCATCTGTACATCAGTAACGGGGACGGGGCGTAGTCGACCTGCACGATGTAGACCGGTCATAATATCACAACCCATATCACTCAGGAATTGGCGACCAAAATATTCACCTAGGTTTTGTGCGGCTTGCCCGGTTTTTGATTCCAACGCTCTCATAACCGCGTCGTGCATTCGGTCAGGAAGAGCATTACTTTCGCAAACAAGTGCATGATCCTCTTTTCCAGGTATTTGCATATAAACAACAACAACTTTTGCGTCTGTTGATGATAATCTTCCAACGTGTTTTAACATATTTTTACCTCAAATAGTGTTCATTCATAACCAAATCTAAATCACTTGATAATGGTTCTAATTCATCTGGATCTACTTTAAAGAAAATATGATCCGTATCAGTGCAAGTAATATTTTCTTTACTTACACCCAATTTTTTTTGATTGTTGTGTGACATAATAGTTTTTGGTATTTTAACTGTATACCATTTATGGTCACTTATTTTTAAAGAATTAACAACTTCAATGATAATATAATGCGCTGTTTCTAACTGATGACCAGACCAATAAATTAGTTTTGCTTTTTGTCCTGGTTTAAAATTAAAATCTAAAATCATGTCACTGGTCATTGGTGTTTGGCATCCATGCTATTATTATTATTTTATTATTAACTAATTTTATACTACTGGTTATTCAGCAGGTGTTTCGCTTTCTGGGCTTTCTGCACTTCCTTCATCTTCTGGCTTTTCTGGCGTAACTGCTTGAACAAAAGCGTTCAAATTATTTCGAACACCCATAACCTGAGTAATTACTTCCCAACCCTTGAAAGCGCCCTGGTTACATGCAAAATCAATAACATTAACTGCATTACGCACGTCAACAATGCTTAGTGTTGGACCAGTTGCCTCAGTCTCTTCAGTAGGAACAGCGGCGTCTTCGGTTGTAGTTTCAACAGTTTCTAGTGTGGTTTCTTCGTTCATTTGTATTTCTCCTTTTTGATTATTATATGAGTATATAACTCAACAACGTATAATATTTATACATTGTATTATTTAGATAACTGTATTATGGGGTATTAAAGGGGGATTTTCAATATAATTATGAAACCCCCTTTAAGATGGAAATATTTATTAATTGGCCTAACGCTTGATGGCAATTAATCCTTCTTTCCAGTCAAGATATTCAATCCAGTCTGGATGAGAAACCGTAATAGGGAACTTCTTCCTTTTAGTCGTTAATTCCCAGTAATCAGGCCGATACGGAGCATAAGAAGGCTTCATTTTGTGGTAATGACTCTTCTTGACATTACAATCAGAACATGCCGCGACAAGGTTGGTCCAATTTGTACGACCACCTTCCTTGCGTGGAATAACATGATCCATTGTTAAATCATGGGGGTGACCACTATAATCATCACCGCAATATTGGCACTTAAAGCTGTCGCGTAAGTATAAATTGTAACGACTGAACTTTATTTTACGCGATATCGTAACATAATCACGAAGACGTAGAACAGTAGGAACAAACATTTCAATTGAAGGAGAACGCACAACCCAATTATCGTACTCTCCGGCCACGTCGGCACGCTCAAGCCATTCAGCTTTAATAGCATCCTGCCAGGTCAATGAACTGAATGGTACTATGCTCAAAGGCAAATAATCCGCGTTTAAAATCAGTGTGTCGCTCATTTGTTCTACTCCTGTATTACAACGTATTCAAGTATTTAGTGAATACATCATTTTAACCCATAATGGATATATTACTGCTCCAATATTATTTATACACTACTTTAATTAAAATGTCAAGGTTCATATAGAAAGTCGCAGCAAAACCGCATCTTCTTCATTCTCAAACCACATTTTTAAGCCCAGAATTTTGTTTTGTCGTGTTCCGGAAAGAAATTCAACTATGTATCTTCCGGTAATTACTGTTAAATTATGTTGGTGTATTAATCTATCAGCCCGATTTCTAAAAGAAATTTTACTTTCCCAATCATATTTTTCAATATATACAGCAAATAGCTTTTCGATATTAATGCCGTTTAAAATTACTGATTCTGAGTTTCCCATCTTTTTTATCCCATTTGAGATCAGCGGTTGTTAGAATTCCAGATTTTCCAGACCCTGTATCCATAAACACTGATTCACCACCGTTATTATTTACAACTGTTATTGGTTTAACTATTGATCTAATATCATGACCCACAATAGCGATATTTTGTTCTGGTATATTATCACACCAGGTATAAAGACGGTTAAGTTCTCCATTTTCTGTTCTCGGGTGTTTTTCATCAATTAAACCAAACATAGCCAAATTTGCGTGAGCATGATTGCTAAGACGGTGTTCAGTATTGTTATACATTTCGGGATCAACTCCGGCATGGGCCAATGTGGTATTGTCGATGTTAAAATGGTGTCTCGCGTGCATCATCAAAGCCATATATCGATTCTCAAACCGCTCTCTATTGAAACTGCTCAATTTTTGAATAATATCAATAGTGACCTTATTCCCTTCAGAAAGTTTTACGCGAACGTTCCCAGTTCTATCTTGCTCAAGCCATTTTTCAATTTTCCGTTCATGGTTTCCATAAACCAAACAACCTTCACCATTCATAACAATATCATAAATTTCATCTATGCATTCTACTGGTTTTGGACCATAGTCAACTATGTCTCCGAGGAAGACCATAAAGTGGCCTCTTGAAGTAGACCATGTTCTTGCTGATCGCAAAGCCGTATAAACTGCATGGACATCAGGTATAACCGTTACTCCGGTATAACCGCGATCTTTAATTGCTTTAGACAAATTACTATATGGTAATTTACTAATAGCTTCTATTTTATAAGTACGACCATCTATAACCTCGGCTAAACCATCACCACGCCTAATCTGTTTTTCGAATCGTATAAAATCATTAGTTGTTTTGTTGCCAACAATAAGATAAAAAACTGATACAGCGTATCGTTCTGCTACTCGAGCAACCTCCTGTCTTTCCTTATGGGTCAACATGCCCATATCTAATACAACCCGCTCACCATACCGCAATTTTAAAACAATCCGCCGTTTGGCTTCTAGCCACATAACCCGATATAATTCTTTTCGATTTGAAACACCCAAAACACTTTCCATAACACTGTTTTTTGAAACAATTTCATAATTAAGAAAAACATTCGATATTATGTTTGTTCTCTCTAGATCATCCGCACCAAAAACAAGGATTAAACTATGCAGTGGTAATTTTTTTATATCTTTTATCATATTACGATTATAACCTATGTTGTATTTTAATTCAATATGTATTATAGTTAACATACTAAATATACAAGTATTCAATTACTTTTCGGAGAAAATAATGAACATTGTTCGAGCATGTTTTATGGTAACAACGTTGGCCCTATTATTTATTAACTTTCCTATTAATGCGCAGTCATTACCAAAAGTTGATCTTCCTACCAACACCAATGAAAACATAGTATTAGATTCCAAAACTGATATTGATTTAAGAACCGTAGAGATGAATCAATTTAGACCAATTGTAAATATGTTGTTTAATGGCGCTGCATTTTGTCAGGGATCATATATATTCTTCTATCATGAATCATTATCATCCGTTGGTCTTTTGCGAGCAATTGGTGCACGACCATTAGAATGGCAACCACTAGTTAGTGCCGCTTTAGTCGCCGGTAATGACTCAGAAATGTTATCTAAACTTTTAAAGAAAATTGTTGATGTTGCGAATACTAGAAAAATTGATATTTCAAATATAATTGTGGAATATGCCCAGGAACGCGACAAAACATTAAAAACTCTTGCCAATTCTCATTATATATCAACAACCGATCCAGCAGAGTCGGATATATTTTGGAAACGATTTTCTAAGGGACAGGGTGGTTGCAATGAATTATCACTCATATTAAATCGCCTGCTAGAAATTAATCTAACAAGCGATCCTAATACTTATGTGCCAGTACCACCGGCACCTAAAAAATAACTATTAACCTTTGGCGGCGTTCTTAACTTCTTGAATTTCCTTACGGCGACCGTCCGTAGCTTTCTTAATTTCCATTAGTGCCTTTCGTGCTCGTGTACCAGCAGCACCATTACCGCGTGAAAACTTTTCATTCTCTTCTAGGTATTGTTCGAAAAGCTCACGTAGTTTATCTGTATGTGAATCAACTGACATTTGTTATTCTCCTTCAAAATGTTCATAATAACATGAATATTTATAAGGAAAAAACTTTAGCCTACATTGATAAGCGATATATAAGAAGATCATCGGCAAGACTTTCATCGACAACTATAAAACCATGTTTTGCGGTAACTCGATGTGTCCAATTATTACCGTTGTCGGTTTGTCCACCAATAACAAAAGTCTTTGGTGTAATGCTTTCAACGGTTCCCATTCGAATCCGGTCTCGGTCGGCGGCAATAACAAACCTCCCCATCTCTGGCTGTTTTCCAAACTTATCGTGCAAGGAAGAAATAGCTGAATCGGCTTCAATGAAAACCGTTTCATGATCATCCCCCTCTAAAATCTCAATCTCCGAAACGTCCTGTTTCCAGCTTCTAGGGCGACTATCAACTTTAACTTCAACCTTTTCAAGCTGAACAACCAAAGGAATAAAAGTTCCGTTTTTATATTTCATCCCACCCTTCTTCCAAATCTGGATAGTCTTCACAAGCCGTGCAACCGTTCCGGTGCGCGGACCGGAACGGAATTTGCAATAAATGGTTTTATTTGTGAGATCACTCAAAGAAAGTTTATCGAAACTTCGCCCAAACAAACTCTTATAACCAAGTTTGTCATAACTGTCTTCGTAGGGATCTTGCCCTAGTCTTTCAGCCATTTGAAAAATGATTTCTTCGCCCGACTCATTAACTAAATCAGGAAACGCTTGTTTGACAATTTTTTGCCATTGTGTTTCTAAGTGATCTGTCATCTTTTTTGTTAATCCTCGTCTATTTCAAACTCCGTCCACTCTAGGCCATCAAAGACCTTACGGAACGCATCAACCTTCGTCTTCGTTCGAACATTGCTCAACACAACGTTTTTCACAATTTCTCGGGCATCCTTTCCATCGAAGACCTGGAAAGACGCCTGTTTCAAATAACCAAACTTGTCTGCGTGATGAAGGGCATACTCCTTCTTCTTTGCTTTCATCAATCCGTCACCGTCGAACACACTCTCCTGATCAACGTAAGCGGCGTCAATCTCGTCTCGCGCTGCCTGAACGCCAGTAACAAGCCCATCAACCAACTCATCAAACTTTTTCCAGAACTTTCCGGCAAAATCGTCTAAACGGGATCGCTGGTCATCCGGCAAGATTGCCTTCAAATCGTCAATTTTATCCTCAACGACTAACTGCCAAACGTCTTTCTCCTGGGAAAGCTTTGAAACAGCCTTGTGCAAAGCCAAATAAATGTCCGCCTTAACCTTGAGCATGTGGCCATCTTCGAATCGGATCACGTAACCTTCGATATCCGGCTCTCCGCGTGCTCCCTCAACGAACGCCTCCATCGTCTCGATCGTGCCTTCATATTGGCGAACCAACTCAAGGTTGAACATCGAAGAAAGAATAACCAGTTCTTCATAATTGTAATATTCACCAGTGATGTTGTCCCGCGCCGCAAGCAAAACCAATCGGTCAACTGGGTGATCAATGACAACTCGGTTCTTACGTGAGCAGAATTCAAAAATCGGAGTATGACTGGCGTTAATTAACGAACGAGCCGCCTCGTTGTAATTTGGATTATTCTTGATGAATGGATCAACCATCTTGGCTACATCGGTAGCCCCCATTTTTGTGTGCCACTCAATTTTACCATCACGCATAAACGGTGTCAACATTGATCCGTCCAACTTTTCAAGAATAACGTGCTGATCCACCCAATTGATCTTCCGGAACTCAGTCTCTAAACGCTCATTGAGATTGAAAAACTTATGGAATTTCCGGGCTGCTACCGTACCATCCGGATAAAACGTTAATCCCCGACACTCTCGGAGGATAGTTGCATCCTCTTCGTTAATATTAGAAAATTGGATATCGTTTTCACAATTATCGTCGTAACTTTCAATATCAAAGACAAGAGTGTTAAGCGACGGAAAGGTATTTGGCTTGTTGACAAGATAATTAAAGACCGTGAATCCTTCACGCTCCGCTTCGATAAATTCATCATGACCATGCGCAGCAATTGCTCGCCGAACCTGGTCGATATGCGTGATCTTTGGAAACTTGTACTTCATAATTAACCCCAATTCATCCTATTTAATAGTATAACACGACCGGAGTAGAAGTCAATCTTTTCTTATGATATCATGATCACATATATCAGAAAGTTTGAATAAAACGGCTTCTGTTTGATCATCAAATTTTATTGTGATCGACTTAGGAATATCAAGTGTTGAAACACCATAATTTCTTCGAGCAAGTACCGGAGAATGACAATTTACTTCAATCCACATCGAAAGACCAATTTCGAAATCGCCAAGCTGGTTATGAGATATATTGCGATCCAATTTGATCACTACCTCTATACCAGCATTGGCTTCATTCAAATTTGGTTCATTCATCCGTGCTGCTGGAACCAACTTCCGCTTTGGTGGCAACAACATGATCAACAATGCCGTATTCTTTGGCTTCATCTGCGCTAAAGAACTTATCACGGTTCAAATCTTCCGTAATGCGTTCGACAGTCTGACCAGTGTTATCTGCATAAATCTGGTTCAAACGTTCACGAAGCTTCAGGATTTCAGTTGCTTGGATTTCAATATCCGAAGCCTGGCCCTGAGCCCCACCGCTTGGCTGGTGAAGCATGATACGACTGCTTGGCAGCGAATATCGTTTCCCCTTTGTGCCAGCAGCAAGCAAGAATGACCCCATCGAACAAGCCTGTCCAATACAAATGGTTTGGATGTCGCAACTTACAAAATTCATTGTATCATAAATGCTCATTCCTGAGGTAACAACACCCCCTGGGGAATTGATATAAAAACTAATATCTTTCTTGGCATCACTACTTTCCAAAAATAACAATTGTGCAACGATACTTGCTGCAACATCATCCTCAACGGCTCCGGTGAGGAGAACAATCCGCTCTTTAAGCAAGCGTGAGTAGATATCGTATGACCTCTCGCCGCGACCTTCTTGTTCGATAACCATTGGTACAAATCTTGACATTTTCTTCTCCTCTGGGTTAATTGTCAAATGCTGTCTTAAATAAAACTAAGTCTGAATTCTCTTCGAAGTAAATTACCATAAACAGTTGGTGGTTTTTTAGGCATTGTCATTATCCTGGAAGTCTTCGATGTTTGCACCCGCCATTAATTTGAATTGTAATGCGTCGTCTCCGTCTTCAAACCCAGCAACAATTTTTGTAACGTCACGCATTCCCTCCCGCCTAGCACGTTGTCGAAAAGATTTGAACGAGCTTACGCCTTGTAAGTTGAGTTTTTCTTTAGTAACATAAGCATAAACTCCCCATTTACCATGTGGCTCAAAGTTTTTTTCAATCCATTGCATAACCGTTGATACGTTTGCTTCATTTTGCCATTGACTATTATGGTGTAATACAATTACCCGTGTCCAGTTTTCATCCCAAACAGATGTTACATTGTTTATATCGTTGATCGAATAGAGTTCCGTTTCATCCTCGACTCGAAAATTGGTAAATTCAACAGTCATCCTAAAAGCCCATCAAGTGATCCAGAACTTAATTTAAGCAACGCCATATCGTGATCGCTTTCAAAAAACATTTGAATTTTGAACTCAAACGGTATATTATGTTGCAATCCAGTATGATTGTGTTCAACAACTTCGTATGCAACAAAACCTGAACAATTGTTATTAATTATTGAACCGATTTCATCAACGACATCTCGCAGTATACTAGTTTTGCACAAAATCGTTAAGATGCACGCATTCCTTAGATAACTGGGGAGTTTCTCTTCTGTTTCGAAACGCTCGAGAAGGGAAAGTTCAACGAACCTTCCCAATCTCTCTAAGCGTATGTTCTCACCATCGTTGAGCATGTTACGAACGATATCCGCGGTTGCCATCTGTGTTGTATAGCACCTTAGTACCAAACGGGGGTTCAACATTGTCATCGTAGTGGATAACCCACAGTACATCGGAACAATATTCTTCCCAACCCCAATCACCGAACGGGTAACCATCTGTGAAGCAAACCATCTTCTCCGGTTCGAGATCATTGTCCTTCATAAAGCGCCACATTGCCATGAAGTCCGTCCCGCCGCCGCCACCGATATCATATTCATTAATTTCGTCGAGGTTGTCATGTGTGAATACCTGGTAATTATAAGCTTCGGTATCAAACGTTGCGAGATGGAGTTTGAATGTGGAGAACGTCTCCATAATTCCCTTGGTCTCACCCAAGAAGTCTCGGAGCATCTGCTCGTCAATACTACCGGAAGCATCAATCCAAACAAACACTTCGGCTTCTTCGCCCCAATCCTGTCCAGGAATAATTGCTCGACCACCCATACCCCAGGTCTTCTTCGCCATGCGCCGGAACGTGTAATCGTCCTTTACAGTGCTCTGGATATGGATTTCAAGCAATGACCGCCAATCAATCTTTGATTCGGTTAGTTCCTTGATAAGGCGTCGGATACCAGCAGGAATCTTTCCCGCATCAACCGTCTGCGCCGCCTGTAGAACTGCGGCTTTCATCTCGTTGCGGATTGAGCTGATGTCATCTTCGGTTAATTTGGGCTTGCCATCCTTACCAGTGATGCGCATCTTAACCTTCTTGCCATTACCATCGCCATCACCGTCTTCACCCTCTCCTTCACCCTCTCCTTCACCATCACCGTCTCCCTCACCTTCCTCACCGGACAGTTCAAGATGTTCATCCAGCGTCGCCTCGATTTCAACGGAGTTATCCAAAAGCAATTGGTAAACTTCTTCTGAAGTCATCTCGTCTGTGTACTTGTCCGAGATAAGTCCCTGTGGGGGCATCTCACCAACGCCTTCCTGCTTCAGTGTCCAGTTGCTGATATAATCATTCGCCATGTTCCAAAGCGCAGGATCTCGTCCACCGCGTCGACCCAAATGATCGTACACACAGTGAAGGATTTCGTGCGCCAGGAGGAAAATTAGTTGGGGCTTTGTAAGGCTCTTGATAAAATCCCGATTGTAATAGAAGCGCCGGCCATCAGTTGCCGCCGTCTTGCACCAGGAACTGGCATCAATAATTTCCAGTCGCGCAATAAGGTTTCCAAAGAAGGGCTTGCGGAACAGCAAGTTAACCCGCGCGGAAACAATTTCTTTTACAACTGGATCATTCAAATCTAGTGACATTTTTGTTTTCCTCTTTTAAGTGTTCAGTATTGTAGCACTGTTTGACTTCGTTGTCAAGGATATCGATCCTCATTCCTGGGAAATTAGGGGGAGAGTTTCCCCTCCCCCGGCCTAGGAACGATTAGTTAGCAAGAATTAGCTCACCGTGCTGTTCGCTGAACCGCTTCCAGTTCTTCAGCTTCTTCGCATCGGGCTTCAACTTGAACACGCTCAGGATAGTCCGCATCCCGAGGATGGCAATTTCCGGCTGCATGTTATCCATCATGAAAGCCAGGAAGTTATCAGTAACTTCGACCCAGTGATCCCATTCTGGGCTGGACCGACCCTTTTCGTTACCAACGGTGAAAATATCGCGCATTTCGTAGCAGAGACCAATTGTCAAGGCGTACATGACACTGGTTTCCTTACGCTGGGCGGGATCGAGTGTCTTGATCTTACCCAGGAGAATGTCGCTTGGGTTCGGAAGTGACTCGTTCATCTTCTGGTATTCGATGAACTTTGCAGCAACCCCCTCACCAACAGCACCAGCAATCAGTGCCAGCTTAACCATGTCGGAAAGATCGGGGTCATCGCTGATCAGCTTGCTGACACGCTCCCAAGAACGCGGTGTTGGGAAGCCACGGAACGCACTGGCTGGATCAAAGTTAAACAGATCCTGCTTCTGCCAGGTAAGGTAACCAACGACCGTCTTGTGATAACCCGACAGGATCGCATGTTCCTGGAAATCATCGAAGTTGCTTTCCATCTCAATATGAACAAAGCGGTTCATAAGAGGCGTGGGCATCTTGAATGTGGAGCCCTTATCCGTATCACGGTTACCAGCAGCAAACACGACATCGTCGGGTCCAATCTTGTAATCACCAATCTGGCGATCCAGGATAATCTGGTAGGCTGCGGCCTGAATGGACTGCGGCGCCGCGTTCATTTCATCGAACAAGTACATCGTTGGCTTGCTGGGGTCACGTTCGTAAAAATGCGGAGGAGACCAGTACATAACGTTATTACCGTCTTCGTCCTTACCGGGATATGGGATACCGCGAAGATCCGTCGGATCCATCTGGGACAGCCGAATATCAACAAAGTTCATACCGAGCTCTTCGGCAATCTGCTTCAAGATCTGTGACTTACCAATTCCAGGAGGGCCCCAAACGAAAAGAGGGCTCTTTGTCTTAGCACCGTGTAGAAGCGCCTGCCGAGCATTACTTGGGCGAAGCGTTAGTGTGGTATCCATATGCGACTTAGCCATATTGTGTCTTCCTTTTCCTAGGTTTAAATTAAAAGTATGTAACTAACTTAGAAACACATTGTAGCATCGATATATTATTTGTCAACCTTATTTTAGAAACTTTTTTTGCCCATATAGCATTTCTTGTGCTTGTATGATATTACCGTCATTAAGTTTCATAATAGTTGCCAGTTCTTCTTCAAACATATACAATGTTACGTGTTCTTTAGATTCATAATAATATGGTAAAATGCACATATTGTCAAGTGATAATTTATCTGTCATATTAATTTTATAACCATCTGGCATTGTGACATCATATGATTTCGCATGTTTGGACAGGAATTCAAACCCCATATGCGTTAGATATAACCCATACGGTTCACCATGCTTCATTCTAAAATTTAAGAAAAGTAGTTTATAAACAAGCCGGTATTGTTCTTTATCGGTTAAATCTTCGGAAAATTCTTTAAACTCAGGCATCAAAAGATCGGCGATTTCTCGATGTTTTGACATATTTTAAATAATATCACGCTCGATTTTTTCACCAGCGGTTAGCTTATATACTGAAAATTTATCAGTTTTAAACATTTCATTGAGTTTATCGGATAGATTAAATGCGTGACCTGGATTACTGAAACTGCATTTCTTGTATTTTGGACCTGGATAATCAAGCATTGCGTGCTTGGATCTCAGATTGATAGGCGTATTTTCATAGAAAACGGCATAAATGGCTTCCGCCCTTAAAACCTGCTCTGCTTTATATGTCTTTTTATCTGTGAAATCTATAAGAATTTCTGGTTTTGGACGACTCATTATACTCTCCGTTTATTATTTTGACACCCAATAACAGGTTTTGTGTATCTTATTTATATGCGTAATAGCAGGATATAATTATTTAGCACAATTAATTAAATTCGGTAAATGGAACTTGCTTCTGTACTAAATATAGGTAACAAACCATAAAAGGGAAAAACTATGGCTAAACAATACCAGTTCAGGCGCGGTACGGAAACGGACCATTTAACATTTAACGGTGTTGCGGGAGAACTCTCCATTGACACAACAAACGATGTATTGCGCCTTCATGACGGCCACATTGGTGCTCCTTTCGGTGGCATTCCGTTATTACGTGCAGACTTAACAAATCTTGCAGAGGGGTCCTTTACCATCGATCTTCTCGGCCCTGGTGATCCCGATACGTTTATCGTGTTCAACTCAAGCGGTGAACCAGAATTTCAACCAACTCTTGATGGTAGTTTTATTCTTGACAGTACATTGTCAACAGATCGATTAGTCGCTGACATTAGCGGTGATCCGAATAGATTTGCAACAACTGATTCAAATGGGAATTTTGTTTTTAAGGCCCAATTATCAGCAGAATTTGATTTTGCAAATGAATCGGTAACGTTAGATAAAATTGCTGATGATGCAGTAACTGGTGACAAAATTGTAAAATGGACTATTTTAACAGATTCCTTGGCTACTGATTCAATAACAACTGATAAATTGAAAAATAATGCTATCACGTCGGAAAAAATTGACGATGGTGCGGTGTTATCCGCTACGGTCGCAGCTAGTCAAATCACCAATGAAAAAATCCAAGATTCTGCAATTTCTTCAGATAAAATAAAAGATGGGAATGTCACAGGTGCAAAAATTCAAAACGGTGCCGTATTTGCGGGAAATTTCAATTCAGCAACTGCTGGAAATTCCCTTGGTAGAAGATTTACATCAGAAGACCCACCAGTAAGTAATAGTATTGGTAACGATGGTGATATATTTTATGTTCTCGGTGATCCAGTACCACAAATCTTCAATGTTTTCTTCCTCAAAGAAGCATACAATGAAGGTGAAACTGGAGCAATTAATGTTCTAGCATTATCTGGTGGTTTTGCTGGATTAACCGTTCCGTACACAATTACAGGAATACAATCCTCTGATATCAGTATACCATTAACTGGTAATTTTGTATTAGGTGCCAATTTACAAGCGTCTATTCCTTTTGCAATTACTGATGATATCAGCACTGGTGAGGGTGATGAGATAATGGTGTTAATTGTTCCCGGCGGTGTTAATACTGCTACGGCGACAATTTTTGATACCAGCACCACAGCTTTCGAAGCTAATATTATTATTTCAACCGACACCCAAAACTTTGATGCAAGAACTGCATTAATTAATGCAGGTTGGAATGGCATCCAAAAAACTAATTCAACTATCATCGTCGATAACAATGTTGTAGTTGGCTCAAATGCTATAACTGGTGCAGCCTTCGTAATCGACAATATTCCTGAAGGATCAACCATCAATGTAACGAATAACGGAACCATTGCTGGTACTGGTGGTGATGGCGGCGGTAATGGTGGTGGGCTAAATTTTGGTGGTGGTAACGGTCAGACTGGTGGCAATGCTTTTCAAGTTACTGACACCACTGGCGCAACAATTACCTTGATAAATAATGGAGTCATCGGCGGCGGTGGTGGTGGTGGTGGTGGTGGTAATGACAGCTCATCCGGAACCACATCACCAGGTGGTGGTGGTGGCGCAGGCCGATCTCCAGGACTAGGACGTGGAACTGGTGCAACAGACGGAACACTGCTTCTGGGTGGTCAGGGATCACCTATTGGGGTGGCTGATCCAACCGGTGGCGGTGGCCGCGGTGGTAATTTGGGTCAAGCTGGTCTTAATGGCGTTGGTCCTTCACCGGGAAGTGCTGGCGGGGCAGGTAAGGCAATCGTTGGTATAGCAAATATTACGGGTTCAATTGGTGGCGACGTTCGCGGCGCACAAATTTAAGAAGGATAAACAATGTCTGAACAGTTTCAATTAAGAAGAGGATCAAAATCAGAGAATGACGCTTTCACTGGTCAACCTGGTGAAATGTCAGTTGTTACTGATGTACCCGCAGCATTGCGCATTCATGATGGTATTACAACCGGTGGCGTCGAGCTTGCCCGCGCCGATTTGGCAAATGTAGAAAATGGTGCCTTTAATGGTTTAGGGGCATTAGCCAATTCTTTAACACAAGGTGCGGTTGGCGTTAATCTTATCAAATTTGATAGCTCTGGTATTGCAATTTTTGAGAATGAACTTGAAGGTAGTAGAATCCAGTTAGCTTCATTACCGTTTGATAGATTAATATCAAGTTCAACTGATGCTATTTTACGATTTGATGGCTCTGGAAATTTGACAGCACAATTGGAAATTGAAAATGCAGATATTGAAGGTCCAGACACGGTTCCTCCTACACCACCAGCAATTACTACGGCTAAAATTAAAACAAATAGTATTCCTAATGAAAAATTTGTCCCGGGATCAATTACGTTTGATAAGATTACAGATGACTCAATAGCGACAGATAGAATTGCGGCAGGTGCTGCGGAAGCACTAAAATTTGAAGATGGTTCGGTAACTACTGATAAGATAGCCAATAGTAATATAACAGCTGATAAGATTGTTGATGCTGGCGTATTAACTAATCATATCGTTGATGAAACAATTGGTAAGAGTAAAATTGGTACTAGTGTTATTACTGGTGGAAAGCTTTCGGCTTCAACCGGTAATGCATTTGGTGCGAGATTCGTTCAAGAGGATCCCCCATTAAATTCCCAGGGCGATGACGGCGATATTGCTTATGTAACAACTCTAGTAATTCCACCAGTTTTACCACCTAGTACCCCAGCGTCGGTGTCTATAACATTCGATGGTGTTGGAAGACTAACAAAACCAGCTGCTGGCTCAAATATTGCTACTGATAGTAGTAAATTTACAATTTCGTGGTGGACACGCCTTGATGCTAACGTTCCTGTTGGTGCTGGTAAAAGACAGGTAATAAGTATCAATGATGATAATAATATTTCGGTTTTAGATTGGCGATTCCTAAACGGTAATAATACTGTTAATTATTTCCAGACAATTAATAATGTTGTTAGTGCTAATGCTACATGGGACGTTCCTTTGATATTAGGAAGATGGCATCATTGTCTTCTTCAATATGACGCCAATGCCTCTGTTAGTGATTCACAAAGAAGAGAAACTTTACGATTCTATTTTGATGGTGTTGAATTAGTCGCTAGTTTAGGTCCATCCTCTGGTGCGGGTTCAGGTATTATTGGTACTTCAGTACCATCCTGGATTAACAATACACAAATAATAAAAGAAACGGGCCATACTTTAATTGACACTTTGACCGGAAAAACCGCTGAATGGTATCTTATCGATGGACTCATTGTTCCACCTTCTGCATTCGTAACAAACGGATCAGGCGCACCAATCCTGTACACTGGTCCATTCGGTAATGCTGGCTATCATCTAGATTTTAAGGATACTGGTGATTTAGGAAAAGATATTTCAGGAAACGGCAATGATTGGCAAACCGTTGCAACCGTCTCTCCAAACCCAGACGGGCCACCATCTCCTCCACCATCCGACGATTTAGTCAGTGCATGGTTTGATGGAGATGTTGATTTCTTATCAAGAGTTGTCAGTACCACACAAAATCAAACATCATGGACGGTATCATGTTGGTTCCAGTTGAATAACCTAAAGCCAGATCATACAATATTTTCAAGTTCAGCCGGTGGTACTCGATTGCACGTATCGTTCACTGGTAATAAATTTTTAGTACAACACACTAATGGTCCAGCGGTTGCTGACGCTAATAATAATATTTACAGACCACTCTTTAGAGATAGTGCATGGTATCACCTAGTTTTGGTATGGGATACAAATAATTCTGTTGAGTCGGAAAGAGTTCGCGTGTTTATCAATGGAAACCGTATAGAACGAGAAAGCGGGACATATCCATTGGGTATTACAGCTAGTCTTACAACTGCTGGACAGTCTTTTATAATTGGTAATGTTGTTGGTATACAAGACTTTAATGGATACATTTCACAATTCGCGTTCCTATCTGGGAAATCAAATAGCACTGATGCAAACGAATTTGGATCATTTGTTCCAGTTGGTACAGGTGATAATGCTGCTATATGGAAGGCAAAAACTAATACACAGATAGTTGCTCTTGTGAACTCAACCGACACAACTTCATTTATATTGGGAGAAAACATCGGCGATGGCCTTGATTCATCAAGCCACGGAAACAATTTTTCACCATCAAGTATGACGCACGCATTAAACGGTTCCGTGAATAGCCCGTCAAACTTGCATATGATTTTTAATCCATTACAGAATTTTAGTTGGAATTTCTTAGATGGTAATAAGATTTGTACTGGTTTAGCCAATATTATTGCCAACTATCAAGCCCTCGGAAACATTTATGCTCATTCAGGTAAATTCCACATCGAGATTGATATTTTAGGAACAGGCGCTGCCGCCAATGGTTATGGTGTGGGTATTGCTCCAAGAGTTGCTGACACACAGGGCGGGGCCTCATCTGGTCATACTACACAGCCATTTGGTCAAGTGATGTATGACAGTGGTGTTGGTATCATTGATGCATCCGATGGGGTTATGCAAATTACTCCAAGCACACCTTATACCAATGGTGATAGAATTACAATGGCTGTCGATTTTGATAACAACGTTATCAACTTCTTTAAGAACGGTATTGGTATTGCGGTAATAACACCAAAACGACCAATATCAGAAGAAGATTATACGGTTATTGTTGGTGATAGATCATCGGCCGCTGTTGATATTCGTTATCGATTGCGCTCTGAACCATCAGAATTCCAGGACACCCCATTAACGGGGTTTGTTCCATGGAATACGCGAAATGTTAGTACACCACAATTTCAGGGTGCAGATTTCTTCAATGCGGTTACTTATACAGGAAACGGCGTAGCAAGCGTTGGATCTCCGGTTGTTGCGATAGATCCAAATGATTTAATTCCCGGAGCAACACTTTCTAATGGTAACCTAACTGCAAATTTAACTGGATTGCAAGAATTTGGTGGAATATTTTCTCTAAGCTCAGTTGATGCGGGAAACGCTGATGGATTCTATGTTGAATTTACACTAGATGCTAATTCAAATCCATCTGTTGGTCTTGTCGGTGTAGGTTTTGTCAGCACTGATCATGATAGCAATAGCTCATTGAATAATACATCAAATACTATGTTATACAATGACCAGGGTCAGAATATTGCAAATGGTCAAGTGTTTAATAGTGCAGGAGCAACATGGGCGCCAGGTGATACTATAGCCGCGTTTGTGAAAAATAACACTGTTGAATTCTTTAAGAACGGAGTAAGCCAATTTGTTGGTGCAACTATTTTCGGCGGCGTTAGATTTGCGATCCTTTATTCTTCCCCATTTTCACCTACAGTTATAGGAACGGTTAATTTCGGAGATACACCATTTGTAAACACCCCGCCGGTCGGCGCACAAAATATGCCAGCGGTTATTACTGGTGGACAAACAATTTCAAATGTTGGTTTCAGTCCAGACCTAACCTGGATTAAAGCTAGAAACCAATCCCTTGACAATATGCTTACTGATACCCTTCGAGGAGAAAATCACACTCTGCGAACGAATTCATTAAGTGCTGAAACAATAGACACCAACGCACTGACTGCATTCGTTGACAATGGTTTTGTTGTGGGTGATAATACAGCAGTAAATAGTTTTAACAACAAATTTGTATCATGGAATTGGAAAGCTGATGGAACTGTCCAAAGCAATACCGAAGGAACAATCGAAACCAGTGTATCTGTAGCCGCTCCTGGACATTTTAGTATTGCAACCTTTACAGGTAATGGATTGGCTGCAACTATCGGGCACGGCTTGCCAGGCACCCCCGATGCAATTATTGTAAAATCTAGAGGTACATCAAATGCATGGTATTTTTGGACAAATAACATTGGTATGGATTTGTCCACAAATAATTCATATCTGTTACTGAATTTGACTAACGGGTTATTCACCGATGGTAACAATGTTCATGCTAATACACCACCAACTAGTTCATCAATGACTGTTAGCAGCAATATTAATGTTAATGCGGGAAATTATATTTCATATGCATTTAGGTCGGTTCCTGGTGTTTGTGATGTTGGATCATTTGAAGGTAACAGTAGTGCTAACGGACCATATATTAGAACAGGGTTTAAGCCTCGTTGGCTACTTATTAAAGACACCGCAGCAAGCGATTGGTGGATTTTTGACACGCAACGCAATACAATTAACCCATCAACTAACCCATTATGGGCAAACCTTTCAAATTCTGCATCACCTGATAATGCATATTCAGTTGACCTTCTTAGTGATGGTTTCAAAATCCGGAATGCTTCTGTTATAAATAGTGCATCAACACACATTTATATGGCAATTGCAGACGTGGCGGGTGGTGGAAACTTACCACCAATTCCAGGAGCATAATTATAAGACAACAATTATCAACAATGAAAAATAATAAACCATTTTGGATAAATAATAAGCACATCAATCTTAAGACACATTAACTAAAAGGAATACACATTATGGGGACATCAATAAATAACAGAGTTAACATTAACTCGGGACGAACTACGTTCATTGATCGAGCAGGCTTCAGGGATTCATCCATATATTCACTTGAAGCAGAAACAGGCCCATGGCATATTGCTAATCCAGGCGGATCTACGGATCCAGATTTTGCGAGTGTAACATTATTGCTACCAATGGATTCAGACTTTAACGATGTTTCAAATTCAGCAAGAACACCAACTCTATTGAATGCACCAACAATCGATGCTACTGAAAAACAATTCGGGGCTGGATCTGGTAAATTCTTAAAAGCCAGTTCACAGTATTTGCAATTTGCTCATACCGCAGATTTGAACTTTGGATCAAATGATTGGACAATTGAATGGTGGTCATATATGAATACAGGCGCTACGCAATTTTCTACCATTCTTGACAAAGGTGACGGCGGCGGCGCTGGCGCAGGACCATTTTGGATTAATGTTGGTCCTGATGGCTTAGGTGTTTCACTAGATACCTCCCCTCCTGGATTCGAATTTACGCATCATCTAGGATTTGGTGGGCCATTGCCAGTCCAGACTTGGAGCCATTTTGCAGTCACACGCGATGGAAGCAACTTTAGAATGTTTATTGATGGTGTACAGGTCGACTCAACAACTAGTGCAACAGCAATGGCTGATACTTCTTCACCATTAAAAGTTGGTGCTAGAGGACAGAGTGGATCATCTCTATACTTTGATGGTTTCATTGACGATCTTAGAATCACTAATGGTGTTGCTCGTTATACTTCCGGTTTTTCAGTTCCAACAGCCGCATTCCCAACATCATAACACATTAACAATCAGCCCAGTCATCTGTCCGTACTTTACCCATAAGTCGGGCAGTGACTAGGGCGTTCTCGAAAAACGACGTAAATCCTGGCACAACAGCATCAACATCAGTTATATCCTGATTTGTGTAACCCTTTTTTTGCTTGTTCCGGGAAAGTTTTTCCAATTCCGATAAACCCTTTTTCCCGATGTACATCTTAAACTGGAGGCTTGGTCTCTTACCGCCAACTAGACCATCTACATCTACAACCTGGCGTTTTCCCCAAAAACAGAACCAATTGTCTCCGGCTTCAACCCATCCCCAGATCTTGTCCGATTTTCCTTCGTTGTTCCATAACAACTTTTGGAGGGTATATGACACTTTACATCTCCTTTGATGAAAAAAACACACGGTATCCCCGAGCTTTTTGCATATCAATTAGGCTCTGCAAGACTTGAGCTGCCTTGGGTGCGCCGTCAACAACCGTAGCATCAACTTCATCAGTTGCGACTATTAGATCCTGACACCAAACAACCCATTTGCTGGCCGCTATGCCAATCTTCTCCGGCGCAATTTGTTCCATATAAACCGCACAAATTTTTCCATCCATTGTTTATTACTCCTCGTTTGCTTGTTTCACATGGGTAAGAACCGTCTGCTTCTCATCACGGAATTCATCGTGCTTCTTAATGCGTCCACGCTTCATAACAATCTTCTGTCCTGCCTCAATTTCTGTGGTCCACTTACCACCAAATACCGTAAAAGTGTTACCGTCCTTATCGCGCATCTTGGTCATCGGCGATGAACCCCAGGCACCCTCAACCATCCGGCGCATTTCAACGGTGAATTCCATATTCTCCAGGACATCACCCACTGCGCCAACATGCTCACTCTTTCCGACTAGGGTCTTACGGAGTTCGGCAGCCTTCAAGCGATCCATTGCCTTCTGGTAGGACATGATCATTGCGGCGGCTCTACCCACATCCTTGTAACTAACATACGTGCTCTTGGCGATAATGCCAATGTTGTGTTCAAAATCATTCAAGTTCGTCTTGTTTTCAACGATATCAAGCCAGTAAGAAATTGCATCCCGTACCGTTTCCCTTTCCTGTACTGTCGGTCCCGGCTCCGGCGTCACGTACCCCAAACCAGTCCAACGAAAAGCCGAAGCCATAATATTCAATGCCTGGTCTGCGGTTGAGGTGATATCCTCCATACCATAAGCAGTACCACGGCTAATCCAACCCGATTCTGCGATTGCTCGAACGGTAAAAGCAAGGTAGCTTTCCAAGTTGATGGAGTTGGGGTCACGTGGTGTGTTGTCTACTGGTTCAAGCGCCGCGCGGTGACATTCGAACCAAAACTCTGCCAGCTTCGCGATCTTGTCGATGTCGTGACCATAAAAGT